>Ga0316631_10000010_pt1 | contig 37189 bp, 47 predicted proteins | sample OWC_May_M1_C1_D3_FD_207672 | JGI IMG/M metagenome (GOLD analysis project Ga0316631, IMG submission 207672) | Wetland soil microbial communities from Old Woman Creek delta, Ohio, United States - OWC_May_M1_C1_D3_A | ecosystem: Environmental > Terrestrial > Soil > Wetlands | place: USA: Ohio... | reverse complement strand
GGCGTCAAGCATCGCCTGCAACTGGGCCCGCTTCGCATCCACGCCCATGGCGCTAATCTGCGTCTTGTTGCGAACGCCTTGCATATATTCTTCGTAGGATTCAGGGCCATCATAGGCGGCGATTAGTTCCGCTGGGATGGCGGCGTTAACAATGTCAACCCGCTTCGGAATATCGGCGACGCCATAGCGCGACTCATACTCATCAAACGCGCCAGGAAAGCGCGAGCGGAGGGAGTGAATATTGGAGCTTTTGACAATCTGAACGGCAACGTCTTTAATCATGCTGTTCATGATGGTGCTGGCGATAGCAAGTCGCCATGTCAGGCACTCACGGCCAAACTTGGCGCTGGCGCTTCTGTCCAGATCGGCGACGTGCACCAGGCGGCCCTTGACGTGGCACGACTTGTTGCCGCGACCGTCATCAATGAAGCCCTCGGTGTCATCGTAAAGCTTGGTGAGGTCGACCGTGTGGCCAATCTCTAAAGGCGTCTGGAATTGCATAGGATTACTCCATTCGAGGGTTGGACCAACGCCGCCCGCCCGAGTCCAACTCCGGGCGGGCGGCGTCTCTCAGCGGGCGCACACTGGGTGCGCCCAGCTTGATTAAATGACCGCTCCGACAGTCGGCCAATTCAGGACAGCCGCCGCGTTGCCCTGAGAAGCCGCGCGGGCCGCCGAGAGCACCATACCGTCAATCTGGAATGTGGTTGAGGTGCCGTCGTCATCCAGCGCGCCAGCGGTCGCCGTGGTGTTGAGGCGGGCGTTCGCCGCCGCCGAGGCCAGCACCTGCACGTTGGCATAGCCGGAGCGCTGCACCCAACCGTAATAGTTCGCGGTGAAAGCGCTGTTGGCGACGCCAACCAGCCAGCCGCGAGCGTCGTTGCTGGTGCTCACCATATCGGCGACCCAAGCGGTCGAAAGGATAACCACATAGCCAGCGCCCGTGATGCCGCTCGAACCGGCCTTCACGTACACCCATTCCTGACCATCGGTGGACAGGGCGACCGATCCGAGCGCGAAGCGCTGATCAGACGAAGGATTGACGATATCAACCCCAGAAATGCTAAACATACCCATGATATTGAGTCCCTAACGTGATGTTGCAGACTGGGTAAGCACGTCGAATGCTTACCCAGGGTTTAGATTAGGCGCAAATGACGCCCTGCAACGACCGGTTGCTACAGGTCAGGTTACCACCCCAATACAGCGGGATAACGATAGCATCCTGGTTAACCGACGCCTTTTCAGGGTCAGTGATGAAATTCCGCTCTTTGTGAGGGCGGAAATGGAAGTATTCAGTATCCAACATATACATGCGGGTGCCGGTGGTTTCCGAAGGATCATAGAAAACATCGGCGTTCATGTACTTGAGGCCACCAGGGAAACCGGCTTTCGCCTTCTCCGACTGGGTAAAGCGCTGCTGGGCTTGAAGCGACTCCCAGTAATACGTATAGTACGTCTTGCCCGACAAGATCAGGTCGACTTCGTCGCGTCCGCGCAAGGTCTGTAGATAGATCAGGTTCATTGCGTGCTGGATGGTCGACGAACTGGCGGTCACACCAGCCGTACTAAAGTCGTAGTACTGCGACTGCCACCAAGTCTGGGCGGCGGCGTCGATTCCGCCGACAGTGCCGGAGGTTGGCAGGTCAGGCACCAGAAACTGCAAGCCGCCGATGGCGAGTCCGCCCGACTCGGTGTTGGAGTAGAAGAGCGACGCTGAGACGTTGTTCTTCATGGTCTTTTCGGCGACCAGGATGCGCGACTTGACAAGGTCAAACTGAGCGGCCCGCCCGGCGTTAATCATCTGCTCACGGCCCGAAATGGAGACGTTGGCGTTAGCCTGTTTCCAATCGTACGCCGCCGAGCTGATCACGTCGCTGGCGCTGATGTTGAGCTGTTGATATCCAGCATACCACTGGAAAGTGCCGTTTTCAGCGTACATCAGGTTCTCAAGGATGGTGTAACCGCCATCCGCAGGATCAACATTCCCGCGCTCGCTGAGCTTATTCAGCAAGGGGTTATGCTTCAGAACGTTATCCGCAAGGGTCTTGCGGTAGTTTGCCAGTGTAGTAGCGGTAATTTCCGTCCACACGCTTGATGGAAAAGCCATATTTCGGAATCCTTATTGTCCATGTAATCTCATGGCTTCACTAAGGGAGTCTTCCAGCGACATGCGGCCCTCAACCCTTCTTGCTGCGCCGCCAACCCTAGGCTTGACCGATAGCGCGTTTTTACTGCGTTCGGTTTCCCAAGTCTGGCGCTTAGCCGCCTCATCCCGCGCAATGAGTTCATTGCGCACCGTGGGGTGCGACCAAGCGGCGCGATCATAGGCCGCGCCAAGACGTTCCGCCGCATCCTCAATGTCCATGATATCAGGATCATTTTGCAAGATGTAAGCGATCTGAGGTTGAAGAGAATCAAAATGCGGTCGCGTTAGATTGCCCGAATCATCAGTCTCGTGAGCAAAGTTCAAGACAACTTGCTCGGCTAATTTGGTGCTGCGATCAACATTTGTATTCGCCGCCTGCTGTAATACTCCTTTTAGAGCCGCCAATTCACTTTGCATCTGAGCAACCTCAGGTGACACGGTGCTCCCGACAGGGTCAGGGGCATACGGATCAACAGGGGGTTGCGCAAAACCAAGTTGTTGGGGTGTAATGCCTTTCGAGCGCATCACCATTTTCACGTAACCGATAGGGTCGCGTGTGTAATGATCCTGCAACTTCAACAGCTCTTTTACAGTCGACACTTCGTCCAGACCATACCGCGCCATTTCTGAGCGGTGATGCGGTTGAAACGCCGTCTGTACACCTTCAACAAACTTTCTGGATTCAGCCGCCGCCATGGCTTTTTGTGTAAAGCCCTTCTGAAGATTCTTGACAAGCGTATTGATCGCCTGTTGAACCTCTGGGGGTGCTTTCGCAAACGCCGCTTTTTCAGCCTCAGTCCAATGTTTGGGCGCAAAGGGATTATCCGGAGTAGTCTCGGATTCCGTCTTCGCTGCTTTAATTGTCTCAGTTGGCGCGTCCTTCTGGACGATTGGCGAGTCTTTCGCTTCGTCAGAACTAGGGGCAACTTCAGTGTCTTCACGCGTAGTGTGGGCAACTTCAATGGCTGAGTTCAGAATATCGCTGAGCGACTTCTCGTCTTCGCCGTCATCTTCTACTCTGGTTTCGTCCATTGAAAATCAACCCCTGGTGTTGGACCAACGTCATAGTGCGCTTCTACCTCAGCCGCATGCTGGTCAAGGGAAACGTCACCATACTGGCGTACATTATGCTGAATGTTGTGTTCCCGCAACTGGGAACGCGAAGTGATTTGCTCACCTGTCACGGGCGACTTGAAGCCGTCGCCGCCGTACGCCCGGTCAAGGTCGCCCATGACGTAGGGCGCGGCGACCCTGAGCGGCTTGGCGTCGGGATCGGGGATATAGCTGGTGCCGTCTGAGCGCCAGCGCATGAGAAAGCGGGTCATGGCGCATCCTCCCCCTCAATCGTGAAATGCTCACCCAGGTAGATAATCACCGGGTGATTTTCGATGCACTCAACATCAAAACGACGGATCGCGCCCCAATTATTCATCATCCATTCGTCAAGCTCGGTGCGCAGCATCTGCCAGTCCGCAAGACTAAGCTCCGTCTTAATCTTGCGATCCGGGTGATTAAGCCACTGGTCAATGATATGTTGCATCATGGTGCCACGAGTATCATTGCTCAGGATTGAGTGTGTGCTGAAGAACTTGCCATCCTCAGCAAGCACACCGTCACGCAATTGGTCTGGTTTCATGTTGTTGGACTTTCTGTTGCAGGTCTATCTGATTCCCTACTGCTCTGGTCTGCACTTCCTCTTGTTTAATCTGAAGCTCCATTTTCTTAATCTGAAGCTCGATTTGCTTGATCTGAACGTCTATAGCGGCGGCTTGCGTCTTGGCCTGTAGGTCAGCCTGCGCCTTCTGCTGGCTTATCCCAATGTCGGCTTGCGCCTTCTGTGTCTGCACCTGCACCAGGGCCGCCTGAGCGGCGGCGACCGGATCGGCGGGCGCGGCGGGTGGCGGCGGCGCTTTGGCCAGTTTGTCGAAAACGTCATTGATGGCGTCGTCAAAGGCCTGACCAACCTTGAAGGCGTTGGCCGTGAAGGTCACCAACTCCTTGGCCAGGGGCAGAAGCTCCGGCTTGGCGGCGACCGCCGGGCCGATGCTCTGAAGCGTCGTGAACATCGCGCCCATGAACGCCAGGGCTTGCTCTTGTGTCTCAACATCGTCATCAGCCGCCGTGTCGTCCGTTTCCACGTCGACCATGAACAGCCGCCGGGCGTTCGAACGGATGACGCCGCCAACGTCTTCCCAGGGCGTCGCCTCAGCCGCCGCTTGCAGGTCTTCCACCATCTGCGGGTCAGGCTGAGGCGCTGGCATGCCCGCCGCCTGCATTTGCGCGGCCTGACCCTGGATCATCTGAAGTTGCTGCTGGGCCTGTTGCTGGGCAAGCTTTGTGGGCAATGGTATGCCCGTGATTTCGCTCAACTGTTCAGGGCTGTAATGCTCGGCGACCAGTTCGGCTTTGATCCGGTAAGCGTTCCGAACAAATCGCTGCACCTGTCGCGAGCGCCGGTTGGAACGCTGCGATCCGAAGCGCGCCTTGAACCGTTCGGCGGTTGCTGTCGTGTCGGGATTGCTCTCGCCACGCATAATGTCGCTGATGCCCGATATCTCGTAAATACGCTGTACGAGCAAGTCTATCTTGGCGTCTACCGCCTGAAGCGCCGGAACAATTTGGCTAATGTCCCGTACCATAAAGGCTTGCGCAAGTCCGCCAGATTGCTGTAACGCAGCAAAGTTCTTGAACGGAATGAATTCGCCGTCTTCAAGGTTACCGATGTCCTTTAATGTGTCGTCACCCAACGCCCCATACAGACCGCAGTACTTGAGCGACTCGGTGAGGCGATTAGAGCGAGTCGTCAGACGATTAAGTTCGTTGGCCTGATGCTCGTATTGCACGAACAACGGGACGGGAATCATGGTTTTAGTCGTCTTGATCATATAGAGCGGCTCGGGGCAAGGGAAAAACCCTTCAAGCCTGAACGGATCAACATCGCTTCGAAGTATCTTCGGGAAATCCTCAGCAACGTAAAGTCTGCACTGGGAGTGCTTGTCCCAAATCTCCCACACAAGCGCGCGTTCTATTGACTCGCGACCCGTGCCGGTCACGCTTTGCTTGGTCTGCTCTGAGTTGTTCTCAAGCTCATAGTTGAGCGGAATATCCTTGGCGAAGTCGCCGAACTTATCCTCAAGGTCTTCTTTGTCGAATAGGTGACCACGAGCAACCCACGGGACTTCACGCCACTTGCGAGCGGGCCCAGTGCGAAACATATCCCAGTCCACGTGACAAATCTCAGCTTTAAACCACGTCATGTCAGGCTTGGGCGACTCGACTTCGTCAAGGTCAAGCCACACTTGGCCGCGTCCTGGGAGCACCGCGTCTTCAATGGCGTCTTCAAATTCTTTGCCGGAGTCGCATGCATGGCCCTCGGCGACCATGGTCTTTTCCAACACCTCGGCGCTGAGGCGGGCGATCTGAGTCTTGCGGCCCGGCCGGGGGAACATGCGCCGCACATCGGGCGTTCCCAGGTCGACGCATAGGTGAGACAGCAAAACATCCGTGTTGCTGTACAAGATATTGATTTTCTTCTCGGTTGGCTTGCTCGTGTACAGCTCCAACATCTCTTCAGCGCGATAGCGAGCAACGATATCCAGACCCTTCTTGCGCCATTTGGACTCGCGCGCGCCCGATGCTTTGACAGCCGCCAGCCAGCGGGCCGCCTCATCACCCTTCTTTATGGGCCTGTCGTCCGGATCGTTTTTAGCAACCGCCTCGTCGCCCGCCATCGCGCTATTGCTCATTGTTTCCTAATCCCCTGAATGGACGGCACAAAGTTGTTTGTCGCCGCGTCAAATGCCCCTTTGGCGTTACGCCGCAACGCCAGGGTAACGCCCGCGTCGCCGGTCGCCGTGATACTGCTCATGGCCCTGCCCATGCTCGTGGCGATGGCGGCGCTCACGTCGCGCGGGTCGACGCCAGCGGGCATGCTCACGAGCAACCCTCGGACCACGGTTATTATCGGGCCGTCGCAGAACGCAACCAGGGCGTCGCCAGTCATTCCGGCGCCGGGCCGCTTGCCTAAAATTTCATCCGTCATAGGTTGGACCTTCTATGAATTGATTTGTGTAAGTCGTCAAAGGTCATCGGGCGCTGGGCCCGCTTTAACGCGTCTTCAGCCGTCTGAGGCTTGACCTTAGCCCATGGGCGACTCATCACACCATAGCGAATTTCATCCGCCGCGTGGTCTTCCATGTCGCTATCCAGGTCTTCAGCGTTCGTCTTGTCGTGCTGCAACATGGGCAGCGTCCGGATCGCATGCGTACAGGTGCTGAAGAAATATAGCATCGGGTTGCCTTCGTCATCCCCGACTAGGCGGCGGCGCAGCATATCCCAACCGCCATTTTTGCCCGTGCGCTTGTTGTCGGCCCGACGGAACCATACGCCCACGTCGCTCATGCGTTCGGCGATGCTCGGGCCGCCATCCTCGGCGAACGCCGCCGGATCGATCACGCTTGCGCCGGGCGACAGATGGTCGCCCTTCTCCCGTTTGAGAATCTCGGCGGCGACCGCTTCGGCGGTAAGTTTAAGCCCCACATTGGGTTGACCGTTCCATCCGTAGAATTCCCGATAGGCGATCAACGCGCCCTTCGGGAGGATCGATCCGTCTGGATGCTGCCAATCCTCACCCACCACGGCGTACCAGTGGACGCTAAACGGCTTGGCGCTGCCCCAGTCCATCGCCCTAAACCGCGTCCACCACGAGGGCAACTCGCAAGGCGCTAGCACGTGGCGATAGTTTGAGAACTCGCTAAAGTAAGCGCCTTCGATGGCTGACCAGTCGCCCAGCAACCACGCTTTGACCAGGGCCTCCGATCCCGACTGTTGAAGCCCTGCGATATATTCGCCGCCGAGGTATGGATTATCGACCACGCTTGAGGGAATAAAGACACGCGACTTGCGGGTAACGCTGCCGTCGAATGGATTTGTGAAGTCTTCATAGATCACGCTCATGCCCAAGGGATTTGGGTCAATGTAACGCGCCTTGATCCAACTTGCGCCAGGGCCGCCAGGGTTGCCGGTCGCGTTGAACTGGCATGGAACGCCCGCACCGCTTCTTAGCGTCGCCTTGAGCTTTTTGATTGGCGTCTCACTGGGCCAGTGAGGCAGCTCTTCAAAATAGATATCGGTGTAGCTGTGGCCCTGGTAATTGTCCGCGTCGTCATCGTTATCAAGGTAAGCGAACTTCAGCCGAGCGCCGCCGGGAAACTTCCATTCCTTTTCACTTTTGACATACTTAGCGCCAATCTTCGAATATATCTTTTTGCTGCGTTCGATAACCTCTTTAAGCTCTACAAAAGTACGGCGAAAGAAAATGCCAATGCAATCTTCGCCGTACTTTTGCGCCTTCACTAAATGCTTGCCCAGCATTCCGTCTGTTTTACCACCCCCACGTGACCCGCCGAAGAATATTTCGTCAGCCGGGCAAGTCATCAGCCACGTTTGAGGGCCCTTGTTAGGAGTCCAGACGACGGGAGACTTTGACCCATTTTTCAACGTCGCCACCCGACTTATCTTCAGGAATTTCAATTACAAAGCGTGCGTCGTCCGCCTGGTCGCTGTTGAACAGATTGACGCCCTGGCACTTGCCCAGCGTCTCAAGCGCCCGGAGGGCCGTCTCAGCGTGCCACATCTTCTGTGCGGTCACCGGGTTTTCGACCTCACCGAGGCAAACCACGGCGATCTTAACGAGACGTTCCATGATCCAATCGGCATTGATGTCATGACGGTTGAATACTGTGGTCACGGCGCGTTCAAAGCGACAGGTTATCTTAGGATTCGCTAAGAGTTTCTTACCCTCTTTACGCGCCGTTGCTCGGTTGGTGCTGCCGTACGCTTCCATGTATGCTTTGGTCGAATCCGCATAGAGGCAGTACAGTTGCCAGAATCGTTGCTGTTTCTCGGTTAAATCAGGGAATATCATGGTGTTGAACCTTAGTTTGTGGTGACCGTCCACCCGGCGGCAACCAGGGCCGCCTTATCGGTGAGGCCCGTGGCGCTGGGCGCGCTGTTACCCGTTCCGCCGAGGTTGAGAACGCGTGTGCCTGTCGTGCGGCCCGCCGCCACGAACGCCCGGAGGATTCTGTCAACCGAGGCTTGCGTGAGAAGGTTGTCTTGCGCCTCAAAGTCGCCCAGCGCCGGAGCGACGGCGAACGCCGCGTCAACCTCGCTCAGCTTGTTGGCGTACAGGAAGACGGCCGTGAGGGCCGTAGCGCCACCCATGGACATAATAGGGCCGTCCAGAAGATTGTTTCGGGCGTTGAAGCTGGTAAGCGCCGGATTGCCGCTCAGGGTGGTCACCGGGCCCGTGAGGCTGTTGAGCGCCACGTCAACCGAGGTCAGAAGCGGATTGCTGGCCCAGCTCGGCAACCCGCCGGTGAGTCCGCAAGACCTCGATCCCCAGGTGAGCAGCGCCGGGCACCCGGCAAGCGACGGGATCGCGCCGCCCAACGCCGCATTGCTGCCGCAGGCGAAGCTTTGGAGGGCGATACAGTCGTCCAGCCGACTAATGCCGCCGGTGAGGGCGTTAGCGCCCACGTCCAACGTCACAAGCTGGGTTGCGCCCTGAAGGTTGGGGAATGAGCCTGTCAGGGTGTTCGTGTTGCAGTTGAACGTGCTCAACCGGCCAATGGGCACGCAATCAAAGATCACGGATTTGTCACCCGCCAGGGCGACCGTGCCAGGGTTGAGGCCTACGTTGACGCCCTCAATCGTCCATGCCGCCGTTGACACGGCGTTGGCGACACAGGTTCGGCTGACGTACTGCACGCCTGTCGAGACGAACGAAAACCGCCTGGTCGCGCGCCCGGTGAGCGACACAACGTCATCCCAGCGGGCAAGACCCTGGCTTGCGGCATAGGCCGCGCGGGCGCCGGAAAGGTCAGGGTAGAACGTGCCCAGCGCGGCGTTAAGCCACGCCAGTTGCCGCCCGTTGAAGTCGCGCCCCGTGGGGATCGCGTCGACGTCGAAAAGCGTCTCCCAGTCGGAGTTATAGTCGTACGCGGAACCGCTTAGCGCCCGAATCGAGGCCTGCAAATCGCTTTGGTTTGTCATGTCAGCCTCAATCCAAGATGGTTGCGCCAGACCAGTCGGCTATCCAGCCGCCAGCATTGTTCAACGTCGCCCAGCAACCTGTACCCGCCCCTGCGCCTTCGCCGCTGTTGCGGCCGTTGGTGGCGTAGTAGCGCGCGCCCTTGTACGTTGCGCCGGTGAGGGAGGGCATGGCGCTCACGAGGCCGCGTCCATCTGTGGCAGGCAGGCGCGACCACGTCGCGGTTGCGCCCGTGCCAGCGCCGGTGCAAAGCCAGCCGGGCGACGTATAGGCGTCTGGCTCTTGGATCAGCACCATGTCGCCGCGTTCGTATGACTGGTTGGCGTCTGTGGGCGTCGCATTGCCCAGCGCCCGCATAGTCCCGTGCTCATAGGCCGGAATATACGGGTCATTGACGTAGGCCTCACGCATTTGCCGTTCAAGCGAGGTCGACGCATGCATAATGGTGATGCTGTCGCAGTAATACACCTCATTGCCGGTTGCGGCGTTCGCCGTGCGGTTGACGTAGAGCCGCACGCGCACGTCAACCACAGTGTCGCTTGGCGTCACCAGGGCATAGACATAGCTCCAAGTGCCGGTTGCGATGGTGCCGGGATGAGTTGTGCTTGACTCGTGGAATACAGCGAGGTTATCCGTCCACCCAATGCTAACGTCAGGAATCTTGTTGAGGGTGCCGTCATTGTATTCCGTGATATCGGGTATAAATATCCACGCGCCAACCCTGAACGTCATGCCGAAGAATGACTTATAGGGCTGTTTGAGCGCGGGCAACACAAACTCAATGTAGTTGTCACTAACTCCGGCGGTCGCCATAACTTTGACGCTATTGTGACCTCGCCTGACAGTCCACAAGTCTTGGGCAAACGTGGCGTTATTCAGGTTGATCGCGTCATAACCGCGCAACCACACAGCAAACTCAGGATTCGGCATAAGGTTAAAGTCGGGCGACGCCTGACAACTGAAATCCTGGTAGGCCCACGTGCCAATACCGTTGGCCTGACTTACTTCAATGTTGTTGGTGACGTTCCCAACCTTGACGCCCAAACCTATGCCGCTGCCCACTGATCCAACGGAGCAATAGACTTCGAAGGTGCCGCCGTGCAGCCACTGGATATCGATAGGATTGACGGTGCGCGGAAGATTGATCGTTTCCGCCATGCCGCCCAGAACGCTTACCTGCTGGCAAATATAGAAGTCGCCGATAACAAGATATGGCGTTGTGCGAGGGTAGACGGTGCCCGCTTCCCAGTACGGATTAATAAACGTCACACCATGAGACGAGTTTAGGCGCGAAGATACTTGTCCGCTCACGTCGCCTTCGTCCTGAAGCGTGAGCATTGTCAAGGCAAAACTGTCTGCAATGTCGAATGACTTGCGGCAATTCTCAGCCACGAGGTTAAGGGTGGTGCCGTTAAGCTCCTTACCGTCAAATCCATTATCGCACGCAGTAATGAAAAGATTCTGGATGGTGCCAATCCAGCCATCAATTTTCACACCTGTGTAACATGTGTCAACCCACAGATTCGACCACATGTAGCGGGTGGTATGCCCAAGCGTAATGTCAGACGCATCAATGCCAATACAGTTAGGCGCGGCAGTGCCAGCCCTGAAGGCGGCGAAATCGGCATAGGTGCTGATCCCGAAGTCTTTCAAGGTGCAACCCTGGTTGCCCGAGACGAACTTGAGGCAGGCCGTACCGTCCGTCATGCGCGGGTGCAGCACCGAGTTGTGCGGCCCGTCGCCGAATATCGTGAACTCGGTAGGGATCGGCGTAGGCGTGGCGTCGACGCGGTAAATTCCCGCCGGAATGTAAAGCGGCTTGCTTGGCGTGAAGGCCTTGGCGTAGGCCATGGCGTTGTTGTACGCCGTATCGCTCGCGTTGGTGTCAGTGGGATCAGCGCCAAACGCCCGGATATTGGCGTTCGCCTCGCTCATCTCCCACCATGAGCCGTCCAACGACTGAACCTTACCAGGGTGCGCCGGTTCGGTCGCCACGCGCTTATAGAGGGCGTCGCCGCCGTCGCCTGCCACGGCGTAACCTGACGTTCTGATGGCGTTAAGCGCCGCCGGTATGGACTGGGCAAGCACCCCTGAACGCGTGCCCACGGTCACGGCGCTTATGAGCAGTGAGGGCGTGATGTACTTTTGCCCGCCGGGCGATCCTTGCCAGAGGGCCAACTTATCATTGTTGATGTCAACCGACGTTGCCGCCGCTTTATCAGGAATCGTAAACGTCGCCATGTGGTCGCCCCTGGTTGATCGCGTGTCAGCCAGACACTACACGGAACATAAGGTCGCGCCAAGCGCTTGGCGCGACCCTTGCATTACTTGCGGCCCGGCTTGGCGACAGGCGCGCGAACGCCGAGGCCCATGGTCTTGGCCAACTGCGAGCGAGCGGCGGCATACAGCGGCGCAACCATCGGGTAATCGAGCGGCAAGCCCCACTTAGCGCGATATTCCTCAGGCGTCATACCGTACTTGGTGCGCAAGTGGCGCTTCAGGGATTTGAACTTCTTGCCATCCTCAAGGCAAATGATGGCCTCGGGCGTCACGCTCTTCTTGATCGAGACAGCCGGGATCAGCTCGATAGGTTCAGGCGTAACAGAAGCGTCTGCGGCATTCTTGAGGGCGACGGCGACGGCTTCAATAAGGCCAGCGACCCGTTCGGCGGGCACGGTGTTGTGAGAAACATAGGCGCTCACAATTGCGGTAAGGTGCGACATATGCATGATGTTATCCCCTGGTGTTGGACTCGGGGCAACAAAAAGCCCCCTAATACAGCCAAGCATTAGGGGGCTTCACATCATTGTGTCAAGTGCTATTTAAAGAAGCGACCGAAAAAAGAACTCGCCAACTCTGAAGCCTCAGCCTGCACCTCAGGCGACTGTGCCGCCTCGTGGTTGCTACACAATTCAGCGTATTCAGCCTGACTCGCTTGCTCCGCATACTCGGTTACCGGCTGATGAGCGTAGTGCGGGTAAGGGGCGCTCGTGTCATCGCTGCGATAAACTGACACATCGCCCTCGTGACTGTATTCCTGATCAGCGCTTTGAGGGCCAGCGGCCAATCTCTTAAAGAACCCAAATGGCATTTACTTTAATCCTTGCATAATGTCTACACAGGCGTTAGCCGCCATAACCAACACATAGCCGATTAATGCGATCACTACAAGCACAATGATAATCGCCATGTAGATAAATACACCGATACTCATGATTGCGGCGACCTGGGTGCACGTCTCAGACGGTAAAAGCGCACCCAGGGCCCTAAACATCACAAGCATTGCGGCATAAAAGCACACGACTACACCGTATAATTCATATCTGGTCATTGGGTACACCCGAGGCCCTTTTGTACACCGTGGCGATATCGGCAAGCGTCTGGCGAAATCGTTCCATGATCTGTTTGCGCACCAGCTCACGCTGATATCTGAACAGCGCCCTATCCTCGTACAGCTCTTTGAGTTCGGCCGTCCTGATGGCCTTGGCCTCCTTGACGGCCTTCTCAAACCAGATGACCGCAGGCCTGTCGGGCGCGGCCCGGCGACGCGTTGCGTCGTCTTCCTCACGACGGACTGTCACGGCGCTTCAGGCCTCGGAAAGTTGGGATAGGTGGTCACGTCGGCGCCCACGGCATACACCGCACACGCCTCTTCAGCCCTGAGGAACTCGCGCCATGAACCATAGGTGCGACCGTCGCGCAACACCACCAATCCGCCCGGATCGAGGATGCCCATATACATGGCGTCGTTATGGTCCGTCGTGCCCGGCAAGACAGGCCAAGCTTCGTCGTGCGTGGCCATGGCGTCGACGCGCCAGCCGATGACCAGCCGCAACTTAAATGCGGGCCCAGGGCCAAATATCGCTGCGAAGCTAGGATTTGCGGGAATGATGTGAACTGACATTTGAAACGCTCCTTAAGCGCGCCTTGTGAGGGAACAGTGGGCAGTCGCCAAGGAAACGACTCTTCAGGTTGCAATCCCTAGCCCACGTTGATCCGGTTTTTAGCATGGTGGGTTTCTCTCCGTCAACCCTCCGGTTCGGGGAGGGCCTCACCCTCCCCCGAACCTGTGAGGGTTGGGGGGAGTATGAGGGGGGTGTGTGGCTCCAACGCTCAGCGTAGCGTTGGACGTTATCTTTTCAATGACTTACAAACTGCCTCACCGTGAACATTGAGCGTTGGACCAACGCCGTTAGTCCAACGCCCGTGGTGTAATGTTTCAATGGCTTAGCAGTTCATCCACAGGGCGTTGGACCAACTCAGCCCCACTTTTGTTCAGGGTAAATGTTCTCAGGGTAAATTGAGATTTTCCAGCTTTACCCTGATCACACCGTGAACGAAAGGTTAAGTTTCTACCCTGGGTATACCGAGCATGGTTCTCTCGCGTGCAGTGCCCACACCCTCTTTATCCACGGATAATTTACCTGAGTCGATTAATCGTTGCATTGCGTGGGTCAACTGGCGCTTACCGAGGCCAGTTGCATCAGGATGTTTTGCAATCATTGATGGCGCGTACGTCGGGCCTGGGTTCGGCGACAGGCGTTGACCGTTCCCTATCATGCTCGTGGCGATGATAAGAAAGCGCGCGCACGGGTCGCTGAGCGGCTCGGTGTCATCGACAACCTGGGTGCGCTTTTGACTCCCTACCTGCACGAACACGCCCTCAACCCACTTGCATTGTATCTTGGCGCCCGCCTTGCCTCGGTTGGTTTTGCAGACCTCAAGCGTCATCAGGTCTGGATCACTCTCATCGTCCGAGTGATGAAAGTACATCCTGAACCTGCACGCGTTGTTCCATGCCACGGAACCGCTTGTGCCGTCGCCCCGCGTCATGCCGCTGGCGCTGGGGTGCGCGGCTATGATGACGGTGCATCCACACTCGATAGCGAAGTGCCGCCGGATCAAGCTCACAAAGCTGTACACGGACACGTTGTCATTCTGGTTGCCCGCGTACAGGGCCGCCACGGGATCGAGGGTGAGCACTCCAATGCCTTGCGCCTTGACCGCCGCCTTGAGCTGTATGAAGAGCGGCGTTGGCTTCGCCCGGCCGTCTGGCCCTTCGATTGCCAGGTATGTTTCCTCGCAAGCCGGATCGTCAGCCAGCGACACGATCGTTAAATCGGCGCGACCAGGCGACCCCATGAACCGGCTGACCTGCGACAATCTGAACCGCATTTCAGCGTTCTCATCCTCACCGCTGACGATCATCACCTTGCGCTTCTCGACCGCCATGCCGAACCATTTCTCGCCTCGGGAGCACGCCACGGCGAACTGCAACAGCATGGTGGTCTTTCCGGCGCCGCCGTCGCCGTAAAAGAGGCTGACCTGTTTGTGCGGAAACGGGCCCGTGGATTCGCGGGGCGGAATGACCTCGGTGAGCGCCGTGGCCGCGTCCATGAAGTTCAGGGCCGCCGGAGGGGCGGGCGGCGCGACCACAGGCATTGCCGCCGGTTTATCCCTGAATAACCCCTCGGCGCTCATATCCCGCAAGGCCTGCAATTCGAGGTGCTGACCATCTGTTAACCCCTTGTAAAAGTCCCGAGAAAACTGCTTTTCACCGTCATCCGCCAACAGACCGTTGACCTCGCACGCCTGCCTAACCACCTCTTCAAGTTCCCCCTCGGCGATAAAGCCCTCCCGCACGTACGGCGACATGGCGTAGCACAAGCCATTGAGGGCCGCCTGTCGTCCACCTCGGGCCGCCCCTGAGAGCTCACCCAGCTTCTCATTCAGCTTGATGCCCATGATGGCCTGATATCGTGGCCTGTCCGCGTCCGTGATGGGTCGCCCGGTCGCCTCGCCACGCTCACGCACCGCGCCTGTGAGGCCATGGGCCTGTAACCGCGCTTCGATGGCGTCAATCTCGCACTGGGCAAGCGACCCGAGGCCGTCAACCTCACACATCTCGGTGAGCGGCTCATCACCCCAGTCGCCTATCATTGTCCACTGGTAGGGCTTGCCGGTGTCTGGGTGGATAGAAGGCGGCAACACCGTCTGCCGCCCGTGGGCCAGCACCTCAAGCATCATCCGCTTGGTGAAGCGGTTGACGAAGCCGCGCGAGCGCACGACAGGATCGCTGGCGCTTTGCCGATAGATGAGGGTGAATCCCCTGGCTCCAAACTTTACCGCCCTGGTGCGGGGCACAAGGTCACGGATCAGGGGCCATATGCTCTCGTCGTCAAAGTCCAGACAGATGATTTGCCGCCCTGTCCGTACGCCCACGTTCGACTTGGGATATTGAACAAGCCAAGCGTGTAGAATTTCAGGGGTGAGCAAGATAGGGCGTTCGTGTTCAGGGCCCATAAGGTCGCGTTGGTCGACCGCGTCAACTTGAAACCTTTGCCAATTCTCAAGGATGGGTCGCTTACCGGCCAAAAGCACCGGTGTTAATCCGAGTTGACAAAGGCGCGCAATCTCATTATTCATAAGTTTCTCTCTGATTTGGGTTGTTCCATGCCCAAGCCTAATGCCGCACACGGCATGAAGCCAGCGACTTTTCGGGTCGCTGGCTTTTTTTATTCACCCGGTGTGACGAAGCGCCGCAGTAGCCTCGTGAGCGCTTGTGGCTTCGATAAACACAACCCCCTCAAGCTCAAGCCAAGCCTTGGCGGCTTGCCAGTGGGCGACGTGACCGCCGCCCCGTGACCTCATTCGTTTTATGGTGGACTCGCTAAGCCCTGTCGCATCACTGAGGTCTGGAATGCTTACCTCAAGTACGGCCATCGCCGCCAGTAGTTGCTCTCTGCTCATAGTCGCGCTGTAACCTCACATATTCTTTCCAAGTGATGAACCCAAACAAGTAGAGTTCTCTACTTACCGTCCCAATAGAGTCCCTCCTCAAGTAACGTTTGCCGCACCAGCATAACTTTAGGTGCCGGTACATCGTCACCACGAATAAGTGCAGCAATCGTAGCGGGAGGAACGCTAATTGCGTGAGCAAATTCATCGGGCGTCAAATCCATTTCTTTGATGCATTCAAGAAGTGTCATCTTGTTACGTTTCCTTATTTGTGCTGCAATCCAGGTTGCTGCCATGAGTGAAGCTGATGAGGCCTCGTGATCAAGTCCGGGATAAGCTGCAATTTCTTTTTTCATGCCTTCAGCAAGACCATCGGCAATTTTGGCACAAGCCTCACGTTCTTTGCTTATGAGGTTTTGCAGTGTCATTATAGGTATTCTCCCCACTGGTCAGCCATGGCCTCGGCGACGCCGGTAAGCGTGCGGCTTCGGTTCTTCCAACGATCCTTACTGTCGGGCGCAAGCCAACTCTTGGCCTGAGTCCCGTATACAACTTTGGTAGGCTTCAACTCGGGCAAGCCCTTCAACCACAGGCACGATCGCTTGACCTCGTGATGCCCGAACATCCAGGGCTGAATGATCTGGTCATGCATCCTGATGGTCTCACGGCCCCAATGATGCATGATGGGATTCTCGACACAGACGCGTGGCGAATTGGCCCTGAGGCACTTGAGGAAGAACGCCGCCGCCTCACGCGCCTTGCCCTGGCGCTCAGGGTTGTCTTTCATCCAGCGCGACCCGCTGTTGCAGAGATACGTGCACGGTGGGTGCGCTATCACCAAGTCCCACGGCTCCAACAGGGCCAGGGTCGCGTCACCAATCAAATGCGGCCCTGGCCGTTCCGAGGGTAAGAGGTCGACACTCAGGGCCTCGTGACCCTGAGCGAGAAAGGCGTCTCGCACGACGCCGCTAAATTCACAGGCAACCAACACCCTCATTTCGGCACCACAAGAGTAAATTCGGGATTAACGCCGAACTTGAAGACATAGAGGGCGATCAACTCAGCCTTGCAGGCGTAGAAACTGCCAAACAGCTCAACCTCAAGGTTGCAGAACTTGCCATCAATCATGCCATTAGCCGTGCACGTCTTGAGGGTCAGGCCCACGTACAGATCATAATCATAATCCGTGCCAACCCGAAGACTTGCGCACAGTTCAGTGTCAATGCGCCCGGCGTATTCGAGCCAAGCGGCTTGGGCTTGCTCGGTGTTGAGGATCGTCCCATAGTCAAAAGCGTTCAGGGCGTAATCAAATTCGTCGTTAAGCACCGCTTCGCGACGGATCGTAAAATCATACTCGACACAGGCAGCTTGTTGGACTTGGTTCATTTGTGAGACGCCTTCTCGATAATGCTGCACACAGTTTTCAGACCTTTAAAAATCATGGCCGTGTCATACGATACTGAGCAGATCAACCACGAAATGTAAAAGGTTATCGAGTACAGACCAACGTCAAAGTAGAGCGCTGCCCACATAGGCAGGACAACCATGATGGTGGCGATTGATACAATGATGTACTTATTCACCTGACTTATCCTTAGTAGGTTATGGGTGCGTTTTCGCTTTCTTCAGCCAGCACCTCAACCACGTCATTGTAGAGTTCGGTGAGCGCTTGCCCGTCCATATCCTCAAGATAGGTGAAGTCATCCGTGGCGTACTTTTTGAGCAACTCAGCGAACCGGCGAAGGCAACGGATGGCTGGCGCTTCGTCTTCAGGGTTGAGGTAGGCATAGGCGGCTTTCATTGGGTCGCGGCCCTGGATGTAGTCGACGTGCAGACTGTTGGCGACCTGACACTGAACGGCGTGCTTTGCAATGTCGCCCGCCGCCTCATGGTGGTAAATCTCGCTGAGCTGTTCAAGCGGGGCATACCTGAGGAAGTTGCGAATTTCAGCAAGGCTCATGCGGAGAATGATTGCTGGATAGTCCATTAGCTTACCTTTGCAAGTTGAGTTGCCTGATTCATCTTATAAGCGGCCTGATAAGCCTCTTCACAGTACTCACGATAGTATGCTTGACTGAACTCATTGCACTCGGAAAACAGGTCAATAAGCTGGGCTTTCTTGAGCTTGTGAAAACCCTTAAAGCCGTGATTCTTGGCGAGAATCTTAAGCTGTTTGACGGTGTAGTAACCATAAGTAAGCCGATATTCCTTGTCAGCTTTAAGCTTGGCCTCATCCCAGCGTTTAATTGCAATGCGGATGGCTTCGCAGTATGCCTCGTGTGCAGCGTCAAGCATCATCGTTCCCCTGGAAGTGTTGGGAGGGCTAGGCCCTCCCTGGTTTCTACTTGTTGGACTCTAAGAGGGCTTCGCGGCCTGCCGCTTCGCGTTCTTTTCTTGCCGGTTCTCTCTGGGCTTTCTTCGCTTTGTAAGCATCCAGGAAACCGAAGGTTGGAACCGTGTCTTTTTTCTTCTTGCTCATCTGGGTGACTCCTTGTTGTCTGTGTTCCGATGACCTATTAGTGTCACGCTGAGCTTTAAGGGTCAAGGCATTATTTTCACACCGAGGCCATTAAATGCGTTTATGCAGTCATTCCAAGAGGTTGCGAAACAGCCCAAGCCACCCTCCCGAATGACGCAATCCAGCCAATTCTTCTGGGCGATCTCGCGCGCGTTGGGCTTGCGCCGGTTGGTGGTCAACCAGGGGTTTACCCAGTCCGCCGCCTTGCACTCAATGCTCACAAAGCGCCCGTGCCAGATTCCTATGAGGTCGCTACTCTTATAGGTCTCGTTCGCCGCCTTGCTGTCGTTGCCGAGGCCATAGCGCACCCAGCGCCCATTTTCATCAGGCAGCGAACCGTTGTTATTGCGCCACAGGTACATACCGATCTTAGCCGCCTCTATGCGTATGAGATTCTGAACGTCAAGTTCTATGGTCACGAATCCAACTCCAAATTGTAATTTCAAACAATGCAATAGTGTCTGTCGTCTCACAGTCTTTCATCATTGCTGTGTTCTTAACACCTGCAATTTTCCAGCCCTTAGGCGGCTCATAGTCTGAATCAATCCGCCCAAAGAAGGTGAGACGCGTCTTGAAGTGAACCGTCTTTACTGTGGCTTGAGCGGGGATATTCATAGCGACTCCTTTATTTTGTTGTAGAGCGCCCGCATATCCGGGCCTGACTGAGAAAGCGCACCCAGGGTGTCGATTCCAAACATGTGGTGAAATCGCCGATACGCCGCCGCGATGCTGTCGCCGCGCTCGATCACCTGTCGCCCGCCCCATGCGTCTATGAGGTCGCGCAGTTGGCCTTGGGCTTCTCGGCGCTCATCCCAGTTGCGCATGAGCCTGCCAGCCGCCGGGCCGCCTCTAAGCCCTGGCGGGCATATGACGGGCCCGGCGATCCGGGCGGCTTCACCTCGCAACTGGGCCAGCATTTCGGGCGTGTATAGGGTCAGGTCACCGGCGACTTGTGCAGGCGCTTCACGGCCGGCGCTTTCCCGGCGCTCAGGACGCCAGCCGCAGAACGGGCACTCCGGCTCAAAGCCCTCGTACACCCTCATGCAACTCGGATCGCCGCACACATTGATGGCGACTTCAGCCTCACGCACCCGCCGAGGCGGCCCGGCCAAGCTCCATTCGCGCGGCCCGTCAGGAAGTCCGTGGCGCAACACGTTGCCCACGTGGTCAATGATAATCCCGAATAGCTTGCCCAGCAGGATGCGCAACGCCCGCCCGAACTGTTGGACGTACAGGCCGTAGCTCATGGTTGGGCGCAGCATCTGGACACACTCGATAGCCGGGCAATCGAAGCCCTCGCCGAGCACGTCCACGTTGGCGATGTAGAGGATGTTACCGAGTTCGAAGTCTTCTATGATCTTGCGCCGGGCGCCGCCGGGCGTCTTGGCGTGCAGCGCCGCCGCCTTGACGCCAGCCGCCTCCAACTTGGCGACCAGTTCGTGAGCGCTCTGCACGTCGACCACGAATCCGACGCACCGCTTGCCGTACGCCAGCCGCAGATAATGTTCGACCGCGTCGCCGGTGATCGTCGCGCCTTCGCCCTCATGCATCTCTTTGGCGAGTGAGGATTGGACGAACTCACCGTTCGCGCCCACTTTCACCTTGCTGAGGTTGAGCGCGCTCTTTACGCCGTACACCTGATATTCGCAAAGATATCCACGGTTTATGAGTTCGCGCATCGTTGGACCAACGATGAGTTCATCAAAGCAACCGTCAAGGCCTCGGCGATCCGTGCGACATGGCGTCGCCGTCCACCCTATGCCGCCCTCGGCGTTGGGGAACATGGAGCACGCCCTTCCCCACTTGTTTTCAGGTTGCAGGTGGTGAGCCTCATCTATCTGCCAACGCCGCACTTTCTTCAGCCATGGGTCGCCAATGCGCTTTATCAGCGTGTCGACGCCCGCGACGCCAACGGGCGCGCCCGGGTGCACCCAGTTTTTCCCCAGCTTATCCACCTGCATTTGGCGGATGGCGTCTATGGTCGCGTTCGGCGCAATGATGCGGTGCTCAAGCCCTTGACGCGCAAAGGCCATACTTATTTGAGAAGTCAACTCTTGACGGTGCGCAATCGCGATGTTGTCGAACTCATAGTTAGCCGCCTGGTGGCTCATACAAACGGTTTTTCCCCCTCCCGTGGGGAGCACCGCGAGCACTCGCTTTGCGGCGGCGTCGTCAATTCTTGAATTTAGGCTTGACTGGTAATCCCTGAGCATGTCATGTTCCCTTTCGTAAGCAGTAAATAACCTCCCTAAACAAAACTGTCAACAGGACTTAAATTAATGGCTGATCTTAGCTTGATAACGCCCGGCGGGCGTCTTATCGAGGGCAGTATGTCTGTGCCCAGTCTCAAGGATTATGAAGGTAATCTGCGAGCCAAGCCGCAGTACTACTTTGCCCTTGCCGTGGACAAGCGCGATCCCAGCGTACTTGCTGTGATGGGGCAGATTTATCAGAACGCAATCACGTTCTACAGTCAGGTGCCTGACGTTGTTCGTCGCATCCAGATGCAGCTCGACCCGTACTCGCGCTTTGCGTGGAAGATGGTTGACGGCGACCACCCTAAATTTGCTGACAAGCCGCTCTACAAAGGGATGTACGTCTTTAAGTTTAGCAGCACTTACCCGCTCAAGACTTGCCTGCCGGATAACAGCCTCATTGAACCGGCAACCGTAAAGCTTGGCTGGTATGCTGACGTGGCGTTCACGGTGCGGCCTAACGGCCGGATTGACGGCAATGCGGGCATGTTCATGAACCCCCAAATGACGCGCATCCTCGGATCGGGTCAGGAAATTGTCGTGGGCCCAGCGCCGGAGAAGCTCTTTGCAAACGCTCCGGTCGCTGCAATGGGCGCGCCTTTACCGCCAGCCGGAGCGCCTCAGGGCTTCGGCCCAGCGCCTCAGGGCTTCGGGCCGCCGCCAGTGCAACCGGGAAACGCATATGTTGGACATGCGGGCGCGCCCACGGGGCAGGGATTCGGCGGCACTTCATATCCAACAACACCCACACACACAGCGCCTATGTCTGCGCCGGGTGTTGCGCCAAATTCTATGCAATTCCAGGGTACACCGAACCCGAATAACGCAGGTTATCAGGGATTCACTCAGCCTCAGGCGTACGAGGGCTTCTTTCCAGCGCCAGCCGGAGCGCCTCAGGGCTTCGGACCATCGCCGAGCAACCCTATCCCAGGTCACCCAGACGGCGAACGTGGCCTCATGCCTTTGCTCAATGCCTTGGCCGGAGCGCCTCAGGGCTTTGGCCCAGCGCCAGCGGGCATACATCCGGATGCTGCGCTCATGACCCTTGCCCCTTTAGCGCCCCCTGCCAACGGCCAGGGTGTACAGGGCGGCGCGACCTCGGGCGCTGCCCAAGGCTTCACGAACTCGGCGAATTCGCCCAGTCCCTCGGCGACTGTATCCCCTTCGGATGACATGCCGTCGCTGCCCGGCTTCGCCGATGGACAGGTTGAATAGGGCTTGGGTCAACCTCAAAGTCTGGCGTCGCCAATGGGCGGCGCCAGGGCCATGTGCCTGTTGCGGGCGCTGGGTTGTCAGACGGAAACACGCAATAGCGGCGCGTACGCTTGAGGGGCACTGCAAGTTGTGTCTCCCCTGCGACCTATCCAATGATCAGGATTGGCAAGACGCGTGGGACGAATATTATTCAGGGAGATTGTAAGGTGTCGCCAGCACAAGCAAGGATGGCGCGAGCGCTCACTAAGTTGGCGCTTCACAAAATCAGCAACATCGGGATAAGCAGCCGCACCATCAATGAATTTGAGAATGCTGTGATTATCCCGTCACAGAAGAAACAGAACTTGCTTCAGCTCTTTTATGAGGGCTTGGGGTGCGTCTTCACTGAGAACGGTGTTGAGCCGTCTAAGGATAGGGGCAATCTGTGAATATAGTTGCCGCCGCAGGGCTTGCCTTTCTAATCGCAGTTTTTATTGGCTCGGGAATAATCGGGAGAAAGAAGAAATGAAAGACGTTATTCAGAAACTGTTGCTTCAGATTGACCCGTTTTCGGATGTTCAGGACGGTCAATGGTTTATTGACGGTTTGAAGGAAAACGGTATTGCTTTAGTCCGTATTAATGAGCCTAAAACTGTGCTGACTAAGGCTATTCAGAAAACCATATCTCAGATTGGGCCGTTTATCAGCGACGAGGATGCTACATTCTTCGTTGACACTATGTTTGAAGAGGGGTTTAACATTGCCCCTGTGTCTAAATCCATTGGCGGTTTGAACCGCACAAAGGTTGAAGACCTTGTTAATGGTGTGCTTTATGAACAACAGGGAGAAAGAATCGGCGGGCGTTACTTCCTCAATGACCTTGCCGCCAAGGGTTTTAGTGTACTCCCTACGCCCACGGGCGCAATAGATGTGCCAGCACCCGCTCATGACTGGGTTGACGCCCGTTGCAACTCGCACAAGGGTTGGTCCGTCGTGTCCTATAAAGGCTGGAATGAGAACAGTGGCGAGTTCTTCTATTGCCTGAAGTTCGTGCACAATTATCACAGTGGTGATGACTTGGTTAAGGATGGTATGCGCGCCGACAAGATGTTGAAAATTACGTTTGACACGGTCAAAGGCAAGTAATAAAAGCTAGGCGCGGCCTTGAGCCGCGCCAGTCCAACGTTAAAGGGCGCGCCATGAGCGAGGAAGTTTATGATTTAGAGACGTTCCCTAACGTCTTTACTGCGACATTTTGCGATCTTCACAGTGACGCTATGGTCACCTATGAGATTAGCGACAGGCGACAGGATAACTATGCACTGTATCACCACGTCGCCCAGTGCAAGCGCATGTATGGCTTTAACAACATGGGATTTGACTGGCCTATTTTGTTTTGGTTCATGCAACACCCCAACGCCACGGCAGCTCAACTCTATGAGCGTTGCCAACTGATCATTGGCGCTGAGGATCGTTTTGAGCACACCATTTGGAATCCGGTGATTGAGCAAGTTGATGTGTTCTTAATGCATCACTTTAACAATCCGGCGAAATCGACAAGCCTCAAAAAGCTTCAATTCAACATGCGCTCTGAGCTGGTGCAGGATTTGCCGTTTCCGGTTGGCACGTTTCTTGATTTCGCTCAGATTGACGTGCTCATCAATTACAACCAGCATGACGTTTTAGAGACTAAAAAGTTTGTAATCCTGTCGAAAGACAAGATTGAACACCGTATGCAGCTCAACCCCAAGTGGATTAACCAATCCGATACGGGCCTAGGCCGCAAGTTCTTTGAGCAAGAACTTGAGAAAATGGGGATTGACTGCTATGAGCAAGACCCTGTCACCGGGCGGCGCAAGCCGAAGGGCACTTACTACCTGGATGGCGTCAAGCTGAGCGACGTGCTGTTCCCCTATCTGCGCTTCAGACAGCCTGTCCTGATCAAGGCGTTGTCGGACTTCAAGGATTGCACCATCACCGAGCACGTCTTGCCGTCTGGCAAAATCAAGCGACTGGGCGCGCCAGACGAGTACACCTTTGACCTCGGCGGGTTGGAAGCCGTCATGGGCCTCGGCGGCGGGCACGCCTCCATGAGTAAGATGGTGATCGAGGGTCACGACATTGTCGACCTGGACGTGACCGGCTTCTATCCCCGGATCAGCGTCGTGAACCGCATCCACCCCAAGCACCTCGGGCCCGGCTTCTGCGACCTCATGGAATTGCTGGCGGCTGAGCGCGCCACGCTGAGCAAGAAGACGCCGCGCGCCAAGGCGATCAAGGACGGCATGAACTCGGTGTTCGGCAGCTCGGGCACGCCTTTCACCTGCTTCTACGATCCCGGCTATATGCTGGGCACCACCATGAACGGGCAATTCCTCATTTTCAGCCTTGCCGAGCTTCTCTTGACCGTGCCAGGGGTGCAGCTCATCCAGGTCAACACAGACGGCCTGACGTTCATTTGCCCGCCCGGAAAGCGGGCCCAGTGCACAGACCTGTGGCAGCTTTGGAGCAAGCATACCCGTATGCAGCTTGAAATGGCTGAGTATTCCAAGATGTTCATCCGCGACGTGAACAACTATGTCGCGGTGTATACAGACGGGCGGGTCAAGCTCAAGGGTGCATATGAGCCTGAACGCCAGTGGCACCAAAACCACAGCATGCCGATTGTTCGCAGGGCGGCGCTTTCCGCCATGCTTGACGGCGTTGACCCTGAAGACTTCATTAGCGCAAATGATTCTAACAGTTGGGACTTTCTTTTAAGGCTTGACTTGTCGCGGCAATCCCACCTATTGCTTGATAACCAAGAGAAGTTATCAGGTGTTGTGCGGTATTATGTGTCCGAGACTGGGAACGCTGGTACCAAATACATGACTGCGACGAAAACGCGCATCCACGCCAAGGGTTGGGCTGAGCGCACCGGCAAGAAGGGCGCGTGGACGTGCAGCGCCTGCGACGCGGTTCACAAGACGGTCGCGCAATGGGACTTACACGCAGATACGGAGCATTCCAGCAAGCTCCGAATTGCTCAAAGGTTTGATGGCGGGCCTATTGAGTACGATATGAGGTTTTATGCCTCAGAAGCCAAGAAACTCATAATTACGGAGAAATTTGAATATGGCAAAGAAACCAAAAAGCGAGGGAAAGCCGGGATCAGGCGGCCCAAAAGCACCGTGGCCGAAGCCGACGCCGGGCAAACCGAAGCCGGGTAAGTAATTGGAGCTTATGAATGCACCAGGGTTGGCCGTGCTGATCCTGGTGTGCTTCGCCCTTCTGTACTGGTTAAGAGGTAAGGGGTGGCATTGATGGACTGGATGCGAGGCTTTTGGTATGCGGCCCTGATATCCATAGTCGTGTGGCTGGTTTTACTCAACATAGGACTGATGTTATGAGCTATAACTTTTTCATTGCGATGCTTCTACTGGTCGCCGCCAGCGTTATCGGCGGCTTTGAGGAGTACGGCGCTTGGTTGCTTATCGCGGTAAGCGCATGGGTTGGCACCTTTGGCTTGCACGCCAAGGTGACCTTTAATCCCCATGGGCCAACCAAGGTTAGCGATGTTTACCGGCGCTAAGTTTGCCTTCTATGCGGCCAATACCGCCTAGAACCGACTTAATGTCGGCTTGCATAACTGAGTGATCAGCGTCGTTTTTCTTCAGTGTCTCTTTTACAGTGGCCACGTCAGACGCGACGTTGGCCACTTCGTTTTTGTGGGCGACCGGATCGATAAAGCCGTTACTGTTCAGATAGTTCAAGAGGGTCATTATGAGCGCGCCCACGGCAGCGATTCCAGGCCATAGCCGGGCGATGGTGAGCGCCTGAGGTTGCGCTTCTGCCTTTGGCCGTGCTGGCGCTCGCTTCAACCTCGGTGCTCCCTTGTGCGGCAAGGTCGCGCCGCCATTGAGTTGGATATTCATCTTAGCCCCACAAAGAAAAGGCGTGCTTGTTTAGAGCACGCCTCACGCTTAACTCAGTTTTCCTTAGACAGGGGCGGAATCCGCCGCCGCCTTGGCAAGCTCAGCCGTCTTAAGCTCAACACGGTTGGCAAGATCATCAATCTGCGCCTGAAGCGCCGGATCGTTGGAAGCCTTAAGATCGCGAATTTCCTGCACCAGGGTGCCCAAAAGCACTTCAACGCTGGAAATAACAGTCTCGCTGGCGGTAACGGCAGCAACAAGGCGTTCGGTGTTCAAAGCCATTGCATCGATCTTTCTGTTAAGTGAGAGTACAAGTTGATAGATTGCTTGATGTATATTCATCAGCTTGCGGGGGGAGTTTCCGACTTTACCTCAGGGATAGGCGGCTCATAGTTGGCAATCTGTGTGAGCAACTGCTCAACCAGGGCTTCAGTGTTGGCGTTGGATTCGCTAATCAATCCGAGGTGGTTGATGCTGCTCAGGATCGCCACGGCGACGCCCGCCAGTGTAGTGATGGTGTGAATCGCGTCAACGCCAAAACCAGTCGACCCAAGGCCGGTTAAGATCGCGCCGATGGCGACGTTGAACATTGAGCCAGCCGCCGAACTCTTGGGAACGTTGACGCCAGCGGTCGACGTTGTGGCGTTGATGACGTTCCCAATAAGGCCGGGAATGATTCCGCCAACCAGGGCGGAAATGATCTGTAGCATAGGTGCAACCCCTATTTGCGTGTCCATTTCTAACGGGAAGAATCGCGAGACGTAAACCCCACTAGAATTTTTAATCTCTCTGTATTTACCAGGGCGCTGTATGTTTGTTGCGCCCCAAATATAAGGACTGGGTAAGCCTTTATTGGCATAACCGAGGCCATTATATTTCTCAGCCAACCAAAGCGCATGCTCGATACTCCAATCACTAACTTTGGTATAACCCTCATATTCCAGCGCGTCGACAGCGCCAGCCTCAAACGTCGACCAGGGCCCGCGACCTTTTGGCACAAGCGTTGTGACCCTGTTGAGCGGTTGCCCGTTGCCCAGATAGGTCTTGAAGTCGCCGCCCGACTCCCGCTCATGAAGGGCCGCGACAAACCACCACGGGACGCCGGTCAACCGCTCAACACCTTCATAGCGAGCGCGCCCAGCTACCAATCGCTTGGCCGTCTTGGTTACCGCGCTCAACCTTGAGGCGTTAATTTTCATAGCCTGCAAGCGGCTGGCGGTCAACTGTTTATTGAATACTGCACTCAAGGGAACACCGTTGCATTAAGTTTGTTGATGGCGGCGGCAAGTTCGCGAAGAAAGCGTTCCCAGTCGGGACGAATAACGCCGGTATTGGGATCGATGACTTGCCTATTGACGGGCGGAATTAGAACTCTCTCAGCCATAGGGTATCTGTTCCCTCTTTATTGAGATTTCGTTTCGCCTTGCGGTTTCTTGCTCGGCGACCATGTTCCTAAACGAAAGAGTCGCCCTTACGCCGTCTGCAACCTCTTTGGCGTTGTTGATGAGCAACATGGGCAAGAAGGCGACAGAGCAATTCCACATGTCAATTTCTTCGTCTGTCTGGGGGTGTCTTCCCCTGACCTGAATCCACAACGGGCACGTGTGGCAAACATCCGCCATGGACAGACGGTGAAAGGGACAGATTGAATCCTTATCACCGTGCGGGATTTGCTTTTTCATCTTAATCCTTTATTATGATGTTCACGTCTACATATTGTATGTCAAAATCCATTGGTGACATTGACATGGTGTGACCGTGGGCAAGCCCTCCCCCTGCATTAACGATACTTATGCCTGTGGTCGCTGGGCTGGTGTCTGCTGTCACAGTGCTGTACCAGTCTGTACCGCCCGAACCGCCGGAGGTGCCGATATTACCCTTGACGTAGGGGTGCTTGTGGCCGGGATCGGTGACCGCATGATTGTGGATTGGCATTTCATCCACTGTCAAGGCGTGGTTGTCGACCGTGCCCGCCGGTGTTCTGGACGTGAAAGTCGCGCTGAATGTTCTAGAGCCGCCAACGCCGCCCGCAACAGTATTGACAACCCTGAGCGTCTTGTTGTTCTGGGTTGTGTCGCGCGTCCAACCGTTGGGAACTGGGCCCGCACTTAACAACCTGTCGCCGGTCTGAAAATACTGCCCGTATTGCATGGCGTCGCCGGGAAGAATCCCAGCGCCCATGTTGTTCATCTTGTGACCGCCCATGTTCATGTCAGCCGTGGCGGAATTGCTCCCGTCACGGGTCAGACACTGATTAATGGCGGTCGCCATGTCTTGATCGTGCGTGTCAGCATCGGCGCTTTCAATGCCGAAGCCAGCCGCCTCACTTTGCTTCCAAACGTCGGCGCCCGTGCGGGTGCCGTCCGTTCTGACATAGGTGCCATTAATCCAAGGCATTAGCGAACCCTCCGCATGCTGCCGCCGCCAACGCGCCGATTGGCCAGGGCGTCGACCACTTCACGGTTACCGCCGCCGTTTACGGCCCGGAAGTTGCCGCCGGAGCTACCCGGTTCGCGGTTCATGAAGCGGTTGGGCCCATAGCCGTTGTTGGCCGGGCCGCCAGCCGCGCCTAACACGTCCATGGTTGGCATACCCTGGCTGTTGAACTGTGTCTGTTGCACCGGCGGCACTGGCGCGGCAACAGGGGCAGCAACCGGCGCTGCGACCTGAGGCGCTGGCGCGGCGACCGGCGGCGTGGGCGACATTGAGGGCGCGGCGACCTGGGGTTGAGGCTGCATTTGAGCCATCCTGGCGTTGACCATGCCCATGTCAGGCCCTACCGCATGGGTGTTGATGGTGTACCTGTCAGGCCCGAAGGGCTGAAGCGGGTTAAGTGGGTTGGGCAGCGGCGGCCCGGAGTTGCCGAACGGCTTGCTGGTCACACCAGGCGGCGTGAAGGGTGCAGGCGTGCCGCCGTAGGCTTGGTCTTTACTCATCCCGGTTCCTATTCATTAATGCGTTGACGATATCCGCGGATGCGCGCCCTCCGGCGACGCCTCCGGCGGTTCGGGCCGCCCCGCGGCTAAGCGCATCCGCGACGGTGTGCGAACCGCGGGGCGCGGCGCGCATTGCCCGGCGGATAAGGGCCTGACCAGGGCGACTGTAGGCCGCTGCAATGCCCCCTGCGCCGATCAATCCTATGGGGTTGAGCACCAGTGAGCCAGCCAGAATATTGCCCAACATGCTGCGTTCTGAGGTGCCCGAGTTGGGCGTGCGGGCCGGAATGATCTGTTTTGCCGCCCCGCTCAAATCCTGCCCAAGCGCGCGCCCACGGGCGAAATTCCCGTGATCCAATGAGCGATCGCTTGCCTTGACGGCCTTGTGAAGCTGTGTCGCGTTGAATTGACCGTTGGGCGCGGCAGTGCTCCCAGCGGCTTTGCGCGCGATGACGTAGTTGGCCCAACCCTCGTTGATGCGCTTCAGGATCGGCGCTTCAGCCGGGTTATGCCGCATCACCATCTCGCGCAGAGCGTCTTGCAACTCGCCAACATGCATGCCGAGGTCACGGATATCGGCGCTTGGGTCTTTGAGGTAATCGCGTGTAAGGCGCGTCAACTCGCTTTCGGCCTTCTTGATCGCCTCACCTTCCATTGCGCCCAGCGTCGCCGGATCGCGCGACGCCCGCCGCATGAGGTTGACGTCAACGATCTTCTGGAAACGCTTCTCAAGCGCTCCGTCGACGTTGCCGGGCAAGTCCGCAACCGCCGCCTTAAGCCGGTCGATTTTGTCAAGCAACGGGGGATCGAGGTCGCCGCGTAGCTTGGGCAGAATTTCCTCATAGGCGTTGCTGAGGCGCGTGGCGGCATGGTCAACCGCCTCGTGTCCGCCGCCGAGCAAATGGGGCGGTAGAACCTCCCCATGCGGATCGGCGGCTGTTACGGCGCCGCGAAGGGATCGGTTGATCTGCGCGGTGTTGATATCCTCGGTTGCTTCGCGCTGGGCCCGCCTTATGACCTGCCCCACGAACGGAATGGACGACAGGCTGTCTTCAAGCCAGCGCGCCATATCGCCACCCATCATGCCGGGCGTAAGCCTGACGTTCTCCCGCTCAAGCGTACGGATCGCCGATTGCTCGGCGGCGGGCATGGGACGCACGGCGCGCGACGCCAACTCACCGAGGGGCGCGCCCACGGCATAACCCGCCGCGCCCGTCAAAGCGCCACGCCCTGCTGTCTCGGCGGCTTGCTGAATGAACTCGCCAGCGTCCTGTTTCGTGGGATCGAGGCCTTCAGCAGTGCCGAGGGCGTATGCTGCGCCGGTTGGCGCGCCCACGGTCGCCGCGCCCTTGAGCACCTTCCCGGCGGTAATGCCTTCGCGCAAGCCGGTCGCGGCCGCTGCCCCTGGTATCGGGAGGGCGACGCCGCCCGCCATTTCAGCGCCCAGCGAGGCATAAGGGTGCTTGGCCCGGAACGCCTCAAGCGCGCCCCGTTCCTCGCTCAGCTTGTCCTGATATTCGCCGCCGCCCAGCGCCGAGCGCCCGGCGGCAATCACTTCGTCGCCAAAGCCGAGGGTTGCCCCTTGCGCCGCTGAGCGCCCCATGCCTTTGGCGTAGTCGCCCCAACTCTCTTGAACGGGTTGCCAGGATTCAACCTTGCTGGGATCGCCCCCAACGTATTGGAAACCATCCTGGATTGCGCCGACTGGCGGCGCTTGAAGCTCATCAGCCATTTAAAACCATCCTGCGGGCGGCATTGGGTCAGATTTCCAGTGAGCTTTCCACCAATCCTCTTCTTTTTTCTTGGCGGCTTGCTCGGGCGTCGGGTGGTCAAGGAAACTACCCAGCTTGGTGCCTGGCGCTCCGGTAAGCTTGTCGTAAAGCGTGTACTGGGCGCTTGAGTCCGTTGGCGCAGCCTCGGGCATGGGCACCTCATAGGGTCGCGTCGCGGCGCCAGGATCGGGCGCGAACTTGGCGGCGACTGCGGCCCGTGGGTCGACCGGCGCTTGGGGCTGAGGCATGGGGGCTTGCGCCGGAGCGGGCGCGGCCTGAGGCGCTTGGGGTTGGGCGAACTTGGCGGCGACTGCGGCCCGTGGGTCGACCGGCGCTTGTGGCGCGCCTTGCGCCGCCTGGTCGCCAGTCATGCCGAACCATTCCGGCTTGTAGACGCCCGCCCGGATACCTTCGATAGCAGTCTCTTTTGGCACCTCAGTGGGATCAATCAGGCCGTTCTGGATGGCGTGAGCGACCTTGGCGTGAGCTTCACGGGCCCTCTGGTTGAGCAACTGGATGGCGCTTTTCTGATCCGTGGTGCCGCCCATGCCGAACGTCTTCTCAGCGCGCTTCATATCCTCATCCGTGAGGCGCGGCCCAAGCGTAGCCTTGGCGTAACCAGCCGCCAGCCGCCCAACGTTGGCGTTAAGCTGGTCACGCTGCTGGATGCGCTTGTCAATGTTGGTCAGTCCAAGATTTGGTATGAAACTTGCGATATTCCGCCCGGTGTCGCTGGCGTACTGCGGCGTGAACACCGCAGGATCATAAGCCGCGACTTGCCGCTGAATATCGCGGGCGTCGTTAAGATAGCCCAACGCCTCTTGACCCTTCTCGCGAATATCGCCGTGGGACTTCACCAGCTTGGCTGTCTCGCCTTTCCGCCATTCCTCACGATTAGCGCCCTCCGGCGCTTCGGGGATGGTGAAGGTTGGGTGAGGGACATTGACGCCCGTCGACCGCTCGACATAAGCGCCGCCGCCCTGAGGCGCAACCGGCTGAGCGCCGCGCGGGTAAAAGCCGCCGGTCGCCGGGTTGCTCACCCAGTCGCCAGGGCCCTCCGGCGAAGCCACTTCACCCTGATACCTGACAGGCTGAGCGCCGCCGCCGGTTGCAGGCCCTGCAAGGCCGGGCCGCGTCGCGCCGCCGCCAGCCGCGCCGAGGGTGCGAGGATCGAGCCGCTGAATGCTGCCGTCAGGGTTTTGAATGATACTAACGTCTTCCCCCGTCTTTGGGTCTTTAATTGTCGTGATCTGGCCCGGCGGCTTGGGCTGTTTGGGCGACAGCATGGTTTTCAGGGCCGCGTCGCGCACGCCAGGATCGCCGCTCTGAAGCATGGTCTGCAACAGACGGTTGGGATCGTTGGCGCTGCCTGACAGTGCGGCGGCTATGGCCTTCTGATAATCCTTCTGGCCCTCGTGTTGCTTGGTGCGCATCTGGTGCGCCACGAGCATCTGAACGGTCTTGCCGAAGGTGTTGCCAAGGCCTGCGTACTGCGTGGGCGCCATGGCTTGCTTCATGAGCGCTTCGCTTGTGGCGCTTGTGTCCATGGGCGCGTCTGGCAAGTTGAGCGGCGCTCCGGCGCTGCCCCCGCTGGGTGCGTTCCCAGGGCCAGATTGCGCCATGCCTGCGACCTGAGGCGCGCCAGCGCGGCCCGCAGGGCGTACAGGCTGGTTACCCTCGGGAATGACGCCCGTCCGGATCGCCGCCGCCTCTTGGGCCCTTCGCTGGGTGAGCGCGTCAAGCACTTCGCCGCCCGCATGATTGTAGCGCTGCATACGGGTGGCGACTGTATCCCAGTCGCCTTTCTTGATGTCGCCCATGAGTCCGCCGAGGCCTTTATAACCCGTCCCGAGGTTATAGCCGAAGCTGATCAGGGCCGCCCGGCGACCAGGGTCAAGGTTAGGGACATGGGCGTCAACGAAGTTTGCGACTTTAGAGGCCTCTTGCACCAGACGCGAATGAGCTTCCTCACGCGAGATACGAGTCTCGCCAGGGCGCGCACGGGTGCCGTGACCAATGCTTGTCTGTTTATAGTCGCCGTAGGCCTTTGGACTGAAGCCCTCAAACTTCTTTATCCAATTGGCCGTTGCGTCATCAACTTCCGCCATATTGAGCCGTCCTTGCATCCAGGGCCTTAATTGCTGCAAGCATTTGCCCCATCATGTCGCCCATATCAATTTCGTGCCCGTCGCCGCCGAACTGGCGCGCCCAGTCTTGAGCCATCGGGCCCGTACGACTTTCGGGCAGGTTAATCTCGTCTCGCGCTTCTTGCTTGTAGTCATAGTGATCAACCGGCAAGTCGCGGAACCGCAGCAAGACGCTTTCACCATCCGCAGGTTGACGATTCTCTTTGTAATTCTCATCAGAGAACATCATTGCCATAGACGCCGCACCCTGTACCGCACCCATGATATTCTGCTGTTTCTGCTGTTCCGCCGCCGCTTGAGCCTGATACGACTTATAGACGTTACCCGCCACGTCAGTTGCCGCGACGTTTACAGGGCTGGTGTTGATCGCGCCAGGGGCGCTTGAGAGCAGAGAGTTGCCAGGGTTGGCCGAAAGCAGTTGAGCGAGGTTTTGATACCCGTTCTGATTTTTGGTGACCTCTTGATTAAAGAGGGTGTTCTGCTCATTCGCGCCCTGAACTTGTGCCTGAGCGGCGGCTTGGGTGAGCGCCTGATTCTGGTTGCGCTGGGCCGCGCCCTCGGCGGCGGCCCTGGCCTCGCTACCGATTGGCAGGCCGCGCTGATCAAGCTGGATGCCGAGCTGTTTGTTCTGTTGCTCGAACTCGGGCCGCAACCATCCGGCGATGCTCTCATAAGCATTGCGCCCAACATCGTTGACGCCAGGGGCGTTAATACCGTTGGTGTCAAGGTTGCCGATAAGCTGACTCGTAGCGTCGTTAATGCCAAGCGCCTGCCCTTGCTTGCCTTCAAGTATCTTCTGAAGCTCTGGGCTGAGTGTGCTGGTTTGACCAATGGGCACGCCATTTTCATCACGCAAAAATGTAGTTGACCCGTACGCGTTGGTCTGGTCAATTGCGTTCATTTTTGCGGTTTCACGCGCCGCTGCAATGTTGGCCGCAGTCTGCTGTGCTGACGTTTGGGCGGCGTCTGGCACTGCTGGTGCGTCTTTACTCATGTTGTGCCCCTATCCATTTGCATTCTTCCTTAAGCAACCCGTAGAGGATCGAATCTTTACCGGGCCCGCGCGAGCCTCTAATGCACCCCTCACGTTTAAAACCGAGGCGCTCAACTATTTGACGCGAAATGGTGTTGGACTTTGCGACAATAGCCGTAATTCGATGGCAACCCAATTGACAAAATGCATACTCAAACCAGATTTTCAGGTTGCCCCTGGTGAGCCAGTTTCCGGCGCCCGCCGCCGCCAGGAATATGTTTCCGCCGCCTGGTCGCCGCTGATGGTCGAAAAAGACAAAGCCGCCGATCAACTCACCGTCCTTTGAAAGCGCACCCAGGGCCTCATATCGCGCCGTCACGTCGCTGCCGTCACGGATCGCGGCGTTAACGAAGGCGCACACACGTTCCCTCTCGCCATACAGAATCATGTCGGGCCCATAAGACGCCCGAGCACGTCAGTTGAAAACCATTTGACCGTTTTGGCGCGGCTGTACAGCTTCACGATGGGGCTGGCGGCCCTGCCCTTGCCTGCGACGCCTATCCACCTCGGATCAGAGGTCGACAGCGTGCCCCACGGCGATCCCCACGGCGATCCCCACGGCGTACCGCTTGACGCCGCGCCAATATCGTAAATCTCACCGTTAAAAGGTGAGTCCACAAAGTCAACGTCAATGCCAACTTGCGCAAGGACGTTGCCATCCGTGAAGATGTTAGGCTTGATGCGGCTAAACATCTTGTTGTTAGGGGCGTTGTCAAAGTAGTTATATCCGGGCCGCGCGGTGAGTATTATGTGATTATGGTCATCCAGGTTGCCACTGTGATTGAAGACTTTGCTCTCAATACATGAACCGATATAAATGTCACCATTGATCACCTCCATACTTGCAATTGGCAGGTCATTGAAGGTTGTCCACGCCTGGTTGCGAGTATTGAAGATGTATTGCTTTGACGGATTGGTGCCGTTTGGCACGTTGAAATAGACAAGTCCGTTAATGAATTTGCCGAACCACCCAGCGTTACCGCCGTAAAGCTGACAATCCTTCTCCCAGCTCGGCGCGATCTTTCCCCAGTTGCCCAGCGCATCCAGGTTGAAGCCGAGGCCAGCGGCGACAATTTCCATGGATATGGGCCCGGCTGTCGTCATCAGGATCAGCTCTGACCCCATTTCAACAGCGGCGTCGTAAGCAACCAGGGGCGGCGCATAGTACTTGCTGACCAGTGAGAACGTTGTCGCAGGGTCGCCGGAATAGATTAACACCTGCCCCGTGTCGTAACACATGACAGTGTTGTCACGCCAGGGGAACACACCGAGGCACTTACCGCCGTCTGCTATCTGGCTGGCGGCGAATAGCGTAAGCGCGCCAGTGATGAGCATGGAACCGCCGTAATATACGTCTCCCGTGTTGTCGCTGCTAAACCACAGGCGTTCGCCCACGAGGTTCACGGTGCGGAGGTTGGCCAGCGTCGGGCCCGTCCACCCGGTTGCGACCACGGCCGTCCCGTTGTAGCGCCAGGGCGTATCAACGCCGTTGACGCCAAAGAGATAGCCGTTGAAATATTGGGTGCTCCAAACGTTGTTGGTGTATCCGGTCGCCAGTTGCACCGAAGCGCCACCCATCACCTCAAATAATTTACCGTTGCAGGCGGCAATCATCTTCTGCGACGCGCCCGACAGGTGCCTTGCGAGCGTTCCCACTGGGTGAGCATTCAGGGTCGTTGCGCTCGCGCTGAGGGTGCTCATATACGCGCCGAGTTCGTCAACCCAGTACTGCCCCAATTCGTCGACCATGACGCCATCCGGCGGTTCAATGTCGCACCACAGGCTATAGCCGGGCCGCCCAGAGCATGAGCCAACGTCGGGAATCCAGTTGATCATTTCCCGCGCTTCGTTGGGCTGAAGGTTGGTGAAGTGATCGCGGGTGTTGAGGCCAAGGGTTGGCGAGGGGATAGGCCGTGAGGCAGCGAGGCCCTTTGCCTCATCTGGAATGATTCTTGATACCATTTTGGCGCTGCCTCACGTTTATCGATTACAGGTCTTTGGTCGCCCCGAGCACGGCCCACATAGAGGCCGTCTGCATTTCGGTGATGGCGATGCTAAGCTCACGCCCTGCTGTGTTCCCTGGCGCTGATTTGAGCCGTTCACACTCGCTGATGAAAGCGGCGGCAATGGCCTTCAGCCGGTCGACGTTGGGCTGTTTCGAAGGGTTGAAGCCCATGCGAACGGCCTGTGACGCATTGTCACTAATCGGCACCTCGGCGTTGTGAAGAGCGCCCGTGTTGATCGTCAGATGCATGCAAGTCTCCCGTTATGGGCCGCCGAACCCAATTTCAGGCAGGTTGCCACGTCCAAGGACATAGCGAGGCGATCCCGAGACGTCAATCATGGCCTGACCCTGAGAATCGAATTGAGCGGCGTCTATGGCTGCAAGATAGTTGGCTTTATCCTCGGCAAACGGCAAAGTCTCACTTGCCTTGAGCTTGTAAATCAGCCCAAGGGTAAGCAAGTCTTCAGCCGCGCCATTGGGTAGGAACGCGGGCACGTCAGTATCCAGCGCCATCTTTGACTTAGGAATACCCGCTGCACTGGCGGCCCACGTGTTTTCAAAGAAATTGAAGGCAATTCGGCGGGCGCTTATTGGAGTTGGGGCAATAAGCATTTCGCCGTTTTCGATCCTAAACCAGAATCGCATGCCTGCAATTACTAAGCCTGACTTAAGCACCTGCCAAAATGAGTCAGTTGCAGGGCCGTTCATTGGCCAGTGTGACGTTCTGTCCCACTGGGTGTTATTACTCATGCGCTGCCAAGTGGACGGCAAAGGGTAATGATCCAAGCCAGCGACAGTGTCGAAATAGTATTCCGTCTTGAGGTCATTCCACTTGTACTGGCGCTGAAGGTCGATTCCAAGCCGGTTGACCATCGCCAGACACTTCTTAGCAGTCACGTCTTTGGAGCCGACAATATAGCTGGGAGTCGATAAACCCCCAACCTCATCAACCGCCTCTTGGCAAATGGTCAACAAGCTCATTAGCTTTATCCCTTAGGGTTAAGCGCCTTGCGCGCCACTTCGCGCCAAGCATTCCACTGCCCAGCGCCCAGCGACTCAAGCAATGCGTCACTAGCGCCAGCGAACTGTTCAACGGTCATCACGCCCTTGGCCATCAAAGACTTGCGGGCATTGACCGGAACTTTGCTATCCCAGGTTGAGATAAACTGCCCTGTCGCGGGCATTGCAAACTCGCTTTCGGCTTCTAAAGCCCCATCGATGGCGTCCCCAGCGTCAAGGGCGTCAAGCATTGCCTGCAACTGGGCCCGCTTCGCATCCACGCCCATGGCGCTAATCTGCGTCTTGTTGCGAACGCCTTGCATATATTCTTCGTAGGAATCAGGGCCGTCATAGGCGGCGATTAGTTCCGCTGGGATGGCGGCGTTAACAATGTCAACCCGCTTCGGAATATCGGCGACGCCATAGCGCGACTCATACTCATCAAACGCGCCAGGAAAGCGCGAGCGGAGGGAGT
>Ga0316631_10000007_pt1 | contig 40117 bp, 55 predicted proteins | sample OWC_May_M1_C1_D3_FD_207672 | JGI IMG/M metagenome (GOLD analysis project Ga0316631, IMG submission 207672) | Wetland soil microbial communities from Old Woman Creek delta, Ohio, United States - OWC_May_M1_C1_D3_A | ecosystem: Environmental > Terrestrial > Soil > Wetlands | place: USA: Ohio... | reverse complement strand
TGACGTTCGTAGATGACGTTCTGCGCAACGGTGAGCAGTGGCGGATCAACCAATTCAGACGCAATCGACTGCTCTTGTCCGCCCACAATCGGGATTGACATCCTTTGCGGCTGAAGTGCCATTAGTACACCAGGACCTTTGCTGAGCATGCTCCGCCCAGAAAAAAACTCACCATGACGTCATCATCGCCGGTCATTCGATGGACGGTAACCGGGGCTGTCAAATCCACCACCAACCAACCTTCAATCCTTCTACCGAGCCCGTGCTTCACTGTTTGAGCTCCAGAACCAGTTGAAGACAACTCCAGCACTTTTCCAAATGAGAACGGATTTCTCCGGATCTCGAGATCCTTGACGCGCCGAGCAATGTCATCCGTGCCCGCGTTGGATGACAGTGGCGCCCCGCTGCGAACCGGGCGCCGAGCTACCGCGGCCAAGGAGCACCGCGCCTTCGGTTCTGCCCTACCTGGGCGTGATATCCGCTCGACATTGAAACGGTCTTTGGGTTCGCGACGTCAATAGTGCGTGCGTCGTTTTGGATTCGGTTCTTTACCGACTCGAGTTTTGCCCTAAGGGGACGCGCGTCGCTTTCTTGCTTCTCCAGGCACTGCGCAGCGCATTCGAAAATGATCCATTCTGGGAAGTCGTACCCAAACTCTTCAATGTCATCCGGGAGAACCCGAACCTTTGGAACGTAGAACAGCTGGACAGCGTAGCGTGCTGCTGGCGGTGGCAAGAACTGGATGATGGTCGCATTGGTCCAGAGCAACCATGCTTGTGTCGGCGCGCCAAATCCGAAGTTGTGTGGGCCATGCACAAGCCGATACTCCGGAACGAACTCCGTCCATGACCGCTGCTTCGTGTCGATAACTCCGCCTTCGAGATCCAGCGGTCGCATCGGGTAGTAAGAACCATCGCCCGTGGTGACCAGTCTCCAAACTGGATTATTGTACGTCACAACCGGAAGTGGAACGTTTCTGGTCGTCTGAACCTGGGCTACATATCCAGGGGTAAAGTGGATTCGCACTAAGCGTCGGAAGTCAGCAGGCAGCAGGTATCCGCTAGCTATCCCGTGTCCGGGCGACGGAGTAACAGACACCAAAGGAACCACGTCTTCGTTGGTTCCGGCGACCGCAGTGCATGACTGAACATTATTCGGCCACGCTACGGACGGATCTGTCGTGTAGCCAGCTCCTTCTGCCCAGTCGTGTCGAACGTTTATCCATGCGTTTTTTGCGAATCTTGCAGCGCCAAATCGAGACACCAAAAAATCGTACAGATCTGCAGTTGCAGATTCAATCCACGGGTTTAGTTCCGTGGTGTCATCGATGAACGTTGAGTCCACCATGTCCGCTTGTTGACGGATTCTCAGCCGCAAATCTGCACGATTCATGGGGGTTACTTCGCTTTCTTGAGTCCGGGTTTACCGAGCATAACAGCTACGCTCGGCACCCCTTTCCCTTGCCCTTGGTCTTCGTTTTCGTCTTCGCCATTTTCATTCTCTCCGCACGATGAAACGAGTCCGCTAAAAGCAATCATAAAGGCTTTGCGATCTTTGATCTTGAGCCCCAATGCGCTTTCAAGCTCGTCAATGTACAGGTTGGAGTCCATCTGATTACTCGGTGAACTGTCCGCTGAATACTGCAGACCAGTTCACGCGCGGTCCGTTGGTATCTGCGGCAGCGGCACCGCTGATATCAATCGTTGTGATTGTCAGAACAGTAACGCCGGCAACGACAGTTGCCACCGGATCACGAACGATTTGATCCCCGGTATTCGCGTCCATACTGGCATGCGCACTAATGAGCGTTCCCATGTCCTTTTCGAAGGTAACGGTTACGACGCCGACGCCAGTTCGGAGTGTAGTTCCGTCCCCGCGAATATTTACCACGGCCGAGGCGCCGTCTGATTCCCACGAGCCGCAAACGAACGTTCGCTTTCGAGCGGCCGCCATAAGTGGATGTTGCATTCTTCTGAATTCCTTTGCTGTTGAGGTGCGGTTGACTGGGGCCCCGTCCAAAGACAGAGCCCCTACCATTCCACTTATGCCGGCGCGTTCGGCAGGGTGATAATCATCGAGTCTAGCGGACGTTCACAAACGAAGTTTCCGTACCCGCCAAACACCATGTAGGACGCATCCTGCCCGGCGAGACGAAGCACGCCGTCGCTTCCCATGCCCTCCGTCATCCGACCAAACATCTCTCCGAGGGACCAGAGGGTCCACGAAGAAATGCGAGTCAACCGAACGCGACCGCGCTTGATGAACGGATCGGCGAACGCGGCGATTGGTCCTTGAGGCCCTTGGATTTCAAGGCCCTTGTAGGACACCGATGCAATCTCCTTCTTGTTCGATCCAATCGCGTTCTTGACGATGACCGAGAACTGGTCCTGCTTCATCGTCGCGAAATCGAGAGGATTGCAAAGCGCGGTGTCGTGTACACCACCAATTGAGTAATGACGAGCAGCCGCTTGCACGATTGCTTCATCGATTGTCCCGGCGGTGACGACCATGCGCGTCCCTTGCATCGGAACCGATCCGCCACGGTCAACCCCGAAGAAGTTGTCGCCGGCACCCGCTGCAATCAGGGTCGTTGGATTCCAAGCATCCATGCCGACTGGCACGGTTCCGAAGTCACCTTCAGGAATGAGATAGTCAGATGCGGCAATCGCTCCGATGGCAGCTGACCAGTTTCCGGTAGCCGTCAATTGACCAGTGTCATAGTTGACGCCAGCGGCAGTCAACGTAACGACAGCCCCGGCGTTGAGTGGGCCGCCAGCTACCGTGGTAAATGCTTGCAGTCGCTGATTCGGCTTGAATTTGACGCATTCGCTCGGATCGCTCAGCGTGATAGTGGCCGTGCCAACATTCGACGTTGCGCTGATACGACCGATAGAGCCACCGAGCCCACCAGTCAACACGCTCGACGCACGATGTTTGAGCTCGTAAGTAGCGCCCTTGACTGCCTGCTTGACCAAATCGGTCAACGCACGACCGTTGCCCTTGGCAGCACGCCACGCTTCGTGGCTGAGCTGACGCGTAGCAAACAGGCGTCCACGAGTCACGAAGGGCTTCGCGAACGTCTCATTGCCAGGCTGCGCGTACGCAACGGCGTAAGAGCCGCTTGCGCCCGTGCCGGCGTTGACTTCCCACAGCAGCTCTTTACCAGAGCCGCCTAGGCCGTCAAAAACTTTGATGTCCTTGCCTACCAGGCCAAGGGTTGGACTGGTGCCAAGGATGAGTGATTCGATTCCGTCCGGGTACAGCCGATTGTAGATGCCCGCAACGGTAGTTAGATTGAGTTCCGCCATGACTTCTCCTTAGAGAGAGCTTGCGTATTCGATTGCCAGCTCTTCTCGTTCTGCTTCCGATAGGTTCCGCGCACCGATGGACGCGGAAGCGTCACTATCGTTGGGGATCCGTGGTTTGGTTTTAGCTTTCGCTTCAGTCGTTGTAACTACCGGCTTTGGCGGCTCGGCCTCGGGACACTGCGACTCCAGCCACGCGAGTAAATCGGCGTGCTGAGGCAGCTTACCGGAATGTTCTGCTTGAAATTCTTTCGTCTTCGAAACCAAAGCGTCAACGAGAATCACGCTAGGGATCGCTGCCAGTCGAGGGTATGAGGTCTTGAATGTTTCTGCTGCCAGAATGCCATCCATCTCAGTTCCCCATTGACTGACAACTGCCTGCGATTGTTCCTGCTCGCGCTTGGTTGCGAGTTCCTTCGACTCTTCGAGTTCGCGACGCAACTTGTCGCGCTCCCGCTTGGCAATCGTAGCTTCGGAAGGCTTACCGCCGCCCTTGATCTCCTCAGCCCACTCTTGCCAGATTTCATCAGCAGTGACCCCGCGCAGCTTGGCCAAGTGCGCGGTAATGTCAGACACCGATGAAAGTGATTCCACTGCCTTCTCACGTTCGATGAGACGCGCTTCACGCTCAGCGAACTTGGACTTCTGTCGCTCGAACGACGCAATCTGCGAATTCACCTTCTCGAGCCGCTCGGAAGCGGCTTTCTTTTCTGCCGCAGCTTCCGCAAGAATCGTCTCGGGTGTTTTAGTCTCAACGACGGGCTCCGGTTTCTTTTCTTCTACTGCCGGGGTCTCCGTCTCTTGCTCACCCTGTGCGAATTCAATCGCGGCACTTTCGCCGTCTACTGCTTCAACTGTATTTCCAGTGGTTGCGATTTCGCTCATTGCATCATTCCCTGGCCCATATCGGGCCCTGTAAGCTGTTCCCCGCCTACGATGGGGCTCTGTCCCTCCACTGGGACAGGCGCTTGTTCTGGACCCATTTCTGGGGCCACTGCTGGCGGCATTGCTGCTGCCTGTGGTTCTGGTGGTGGCTGAGAGACGGAGACCGCAGACTTTGCCAGCGCGTCAAGCCGCATGCACTCGACTTCAAACTTGCGCAACATATCGATTCTATCAGCTGGCGCCTTCCGAATCTGGGCCATGAGAATCGTTTGCGAGACGATATCTAGTGCCTTCTGCAAATTCCACCGGGGCTCGGGGGTTGTCCATTTGCCCTCGCCGAGCATTTCTTCTTCGACGAGCTGGCGCAGCAAATTAGGCATCGAGTTGCGTCGTTCGCTTGACTCGCTCAAATCCGGAATGTTCAGCAAGTGTTCGCGTTCGTCTGGTGACAGCTCAACGCCTGCCTCTTGCATACTCACCACGTCTTCTAAACGACCGGCAATCGTCGATGAAAGCGAAGATGTTGAAAGTACCTTGAGGTACATCGAGTCGCGATCGATGCAGATGTCTGAATATTCGATCTTCTCGATCCCAAACGGCCCGACGTACTTAGTCTTGTAGCTGCCGGTGTCTTCTGCGATCGATTCGATTTCGTCGAGAATGATTTCAGCAAGATCTAGAATCTGCTGATCACGACGGAGCATCGCGTCGTGAAATGCATCGTCCATCATGTCAGCGTAAACGCGCAGGGCTTTACCAGAGTCGAGCCCCGCCGGCTTGAGAGAAGTAGCAGCGAGCTCCGACAGCCCCGAAGCTGAGAACATTGAGCCACGTACACGGTCAGTATGCTGCATCTGTTCGGGATGCAGAGTACCGGGGGCAACCACACTGGGCATCGTTCCCGTATACTCGACGATACGACCGATCTGGTCGCTCATGTGTGAGTCGACGATTTGCGATCCACGCTCAACCGCGATGAACGGGGCGGAGCACATTTCAAGCGCAGTCTGCCGATTAGCCAGGCTCCGGTTGAGCTCCGCTTGCGCGCCAACTAAACCGGAAACAACACCGATCCCCCACATGCCGTCAGGCGGGAGCATGTAGCGAGAAAAAGCAAAAGGAAGCCTAGGACGATTCCACTCTGCATCGTCGAGAACTACTCCGCGAATAGCGGTCATTACTCGACCGTCATCAGAGTCCTCGTCAGTCGGCAAACTCCAACCGGTCACGACTTCAACGACGTCGACATCATAAGCCCCGAATGCATCGAAGGCCTCCCGAGTCTCTACCGACTGTGCACCTTCTATTTCTTTGGCGCGCTCCGGATATAGCTTCATCAATCGACGACGCCCAAGAATGCGTCGCCAATAGATTCGATTCGGGATCATCCGGCGCGAGTCGGCAATCTCGGTATAAAGCTCCCAACATGGAACCGCTTGACCTATGAGCTTAGACTTGCGGCTCGTGCAGTAGATTGCTCCGGTTCCACAAATGATGTCAGTCAGGTCTGACTGGCGTTGCAGCTCGTAAACTTTTATCTCGTGCATCGCACCTTCGAATAGTCTCGAGTAACGATCAGCACGCCGTTGCAGGGCCCAGTCGCCGAGCGTCGTTAGGCACTGCGGCTTTGACTTCTGCTTTGCAAATCGAGCTGCGAGCGTAGCGACGATTCGGAGAATTACGTTCTCGTTGAGTCGCCCAGAATTGGGCTCCAGCAGTTCGGTGAAGATGTCACCCCAGTCGCGACCATCACAGAAACCCTGGTAAGCCCGATCGTAATAGAGCGAGCACCAGAACCGATCGAACTGAACACGCAGTGACTGCTGTTCTTTCAACGCATCAAAGCACTTTAGAAATTCATCCGAAGTCTCGCGAGCCTCAGCATCCTCGTGCCATACGGTATCTAGAATCATTTGGGCCTCGTCGGGAACACGGCCCCTGGCAGGTGTTGTCGCAGTGTCTCGACTCGTTCAGGCTTCGAGCTCGAGTCAATCGTGTTTCCCTTCTCATCGTGCCACAATGGAGCGATATCGATGGACACTCTCGACTCGGTTACGTCAATGCGAGTGACGCGAGCCATGTATGGCTCAAGTACATCGAGTACATCGGCTAGGGCCTTACTGGACGAACATTCCGATTGGTCTCCTAGGTCATTAGCTGACATGCTGTTCGAAACATGAACCAATCCATGAAAAGCAAAACCCTAAGGCTACCCTCAGGTGCCAGCAACGAGAAATTGTCCCTATATTGCCCGCATACTCCATCACCTAGGCAGCGCGAATTTCTTTCGCTTGGAGTCCTTGAGGCGATGTACGGCGGCCGCGCGAACTGCGGCAAGTCCGACGTCTTGCTAATGGGAGCGCTCCAAGGGATATCGGTTCCGACGTACTCCGCACTGATTCTACGGCGCACATATAAGGAACTCACGAAGCCTGGGGCTCTGCTGCATCGTGCTCGCTCATGGTTCTTGAATTCTCCAGCTCGATGGCACGACGAGAGTTCCTCGTTCGTTTTTCCTAGCGGAGCATCGATCTGCTTTGGCTACTTCGATTGCGATGATGATTTCGGTCAATACAAGTCGAGTGAGTTTCAGTACATTGCAATCGAGGAGGGCTCCGAATTCGAGCCCGATCACATTCGCAAAATGTTCGGACGACTTCGAAGAACTCGAGACTTCCCAAAGTCGTTGCCGCTTCGTTTTCGCATCGGAACTAACCCCGGTGGACCAGCGCATGACTTTCTTCGCAAGCGCTATGGCATCGAGGAAACCGATCGCTTTCCTGAGGGCTCGCCAGCGAAGTTCATTGATACCGCTGAAGGTGACTACCGAGTTTTCTTCCCTGCGCATCCCAAAGACAATCCGGGATGTATCTGGGAAGAGTACCAACGATCGCTTGCTGAGCTGCCACCGATCACTCGCATGCAATGGGAGGATGGCATCTGGATCCAAGACACCGACGGCCGATGCTACCCGAACTATGAGAAAGCGAGACGCGTTCCGCGGTTGCCAGAAGGACACCAATGGTCGCGCGGTCTATCAGTCGACATCGGAGCGTCGAACAACTGTGCGTTAGCCTGTGCCGCTTGGTGCCCTGACTTGCCAGAAACATTCTGCGAATGGACAAGTGAACCAACCGGACTCGATACTCCGCGAGACCTCGCAAACCAGATAAAGCTACTAGACTCTCGCGACCATTACGAATTCATCGTCGGTGACCACGGAGCGTTGGGCAAGGGATATCTAAACGAAATGCGCAAGTGGTTTCAAATTCCGATCATCAACGCAGAAAAGAACGATAAAGCCGGCTATATCAAGCTGCTTGACGGCGCTTACGCAAACGGAATGGCTGTCATCGTTGACGGAGCATGCGACACGCTTGACGAGCAATCGAAAGCATTGCTCTGGAAGGATGCGCAACAGAAAGAAGAAAAGCCCGGCATGCGAAACCACTCGTGCGACGCGTGGCTATACGACTGGCGCAGGGCTCACCACTATTCGCACGAGTCCAAAGACGAAACGATCGCCGGAATGGATGACATTGAGCTGAAGTTGGTCACGGCGAGGAACCAGAACCTAAGGCAGTCGAATAAGCTCGGGATGCGATTGCCTGAATGGTATCGCTAGCGCTTGATCGGCTTCGCCTGCAGAGGATTGATTTTCTCCGCAGCATGCACGAACGCCTTGTGCGATCCAAGCGCTTGCCCAGTCTCGAACGTCTGTCCGCACTTATCGCACCATGGTACTTCGAGCAATCTGTCGAGTTCACCTTCGGCAAGCTCAGCACTCTCATAGCCAGCGACGAAAGCACGCCCGTTTTTCATCGACACAATAGCTTGCTTTGATTCCGGGATTACAAGCAGGACCCCAACCTTTCCTCGCTCGTATGTCCGGGCTCCGTCGCCATGAATGCATTCAGACAACCTTACCGAAATTGCTTTGAAAGTCTTCATCCTATGATCCTCAAGTGGACGTAAAGCGTCAACCATCGCAACCAATCGGTTTCGACAGCTGACCAATTGCGAGCTATGCTTCGCCTCATGGTTGTATTTCTAGGTATCGTCGTCGTCATCATTTGCTTCCTTCGCAGTGCGTTCTGCCGGTAGCATCACAGACGGCGCTGGCAGTCCGAGTAATGTTGGCGGCGGGGTCCAACCAGCGGCAACAAGTGCCCGGTGAACATCCTCTTGCGAGCGATCGTCTGATGGGTTTGCGTCCTTTGCGAGCGTGAGGCAAAGCTCAGCGGCTTTGGTAAATGCAACGGTAGACCCGTTGATGTTGTCGTCTTCGCGAGCGGCGTAACCGTTCTCCATGAGTCGTTCGATTGACTCTGACACCGTGCGAAGCAGCAGACTAGGGTCGACGACGCACTTGACCATCCTAGACGCTTCCGCCGACACGTTCTGGATGCTTCCAACCGTCATCTTCCAGCGGGGAGAAAGCAGCCGCGCCGAAACCCCGGTGCGCCATTCGCCCTCTGCCATCATTCTGGCGATTGCTTTGACAGCATCACCGCGCGACTTCGGTTTCGATGCTGCATAAGGAGGGATTACTACCTCCCATACGTGAGCTGGGGAAGCCACGGCATCAATCTCTATTGATCGAGCTCGCGGGCGCGAGGGAGTAGTGGTTTGGGCGTCTCTAGCCACCATAATCGCCTCTCAAAAACAATAAGTCGCCAGGATTGTCACGTTTCACCAACCCCAATATCGGACTTGGACTAAGTACCAGCGCCTCGATTCCATCGGGATAGATTCGCTTATAAATGCGCTTGACTCTGATCTCCCACCGCATCGATTTTGGATGCTCATATTTCGGATCCAGCACTCTAGCGATAATTATCCGTCGTTGCCGTGGGTTCATCAGTAAATCCTTTCCCCCAACTCGATCAGCCACCCACCAACCATTATACGCAATCGAATGTGCCATTGGATTTCTGTAACTCGCGTCCTCATGATACCACCGTCTCATTCAATCCCACAGTGATTCTGTCTATAGCCGCAATTCCAGCGTAGGTAAGCGATGGCAGCATCCCGTTACACACAACAAGCCCCGAATCAATAGCTGACCTAAGGCTTTCAACATCTGGCGGAACGTCATGTTTTCCCAGGTGAATTCTCAGTAGTTCGAAGGCTAATTGTGAGTTGTTCATTCGGTTTTGATTCCCATCTGGACCAATACATGATCGGACAATCCAGATACCAATGGGGCCTTAGGGTCGCGATATCTCCTGATTTCATCGGAGTCCTCTTGACTCAAGAAATATCCATCTGGGTGGTACATTCTGGTAATAACCAAGCACTTTTCGATATCGTCTCGAATTGCCATTGGTAATTGCGGGGCCCAGAATTACCCGGGCCCCACCCTTAGATTAGCACGTCTTAGTATACCGGGTGGCCGGGCCTTCACCTGATTTGGCCAGGTGACCTGATTCTACCAACGAACGTATCTCCGATTTCACGGCTGCTTTCAGTTCGGTCGGGTCGGTATCGGGAGAGCTCGAGTCCAGGGTGGCCTGATATATCTCTGCGCCGCTGTATTGCGTGCCAGGATTGATTGCTGACAGCAGCACGACCCCTACAGCTGTGGGACCCGAAGACTCGCCAGCGGGCGAGCTAGGTGCCTCTACTGCGGTAGCACTATCGACCTGATTCGTGTCACCGGTCCCTGGCCCATCGACCGTCGAGGCACGCGGTTTGCGACCTCTCCTGGGGCGCGTAGAATCTTGCGCACCTGCGGCTTCGGTCTGGGCCGACTCACCCATCATTTCACGAATCCGCTGTTCGACCTGTGCAAGCTCATTGGATAAATCCAGGCGGCTGTTGAATAATTCTTGCAGTTTCTGTAATGATATCGACATATTGATTCTGTTTTCCTTGGCTGTTGTTTGAACGACGGGCCGTCACAATGTCACATTGACACAACCGATTTCCTAGGAGTTCCCAAAATGGGTACGTGCTCCTAGTACTACTATCATATATATCTCTATACTCATATAGGTTGTGACAGTAGTGACAGCAGAACATAAGATAAGTAAATTCAATGGTTTACGATTCGTCACATGTATCCGGTTTTTGGTTGGGACGCATTGTGACAGTAGTGACGTTCGGAAAGTACCTGCGCTCCCTAACGCCCGACGCTCTCAGCTGCCGCGGCTCGTATCCGAGCGACCTCAGGATGCGACCGATTCGGGTATTGTCGGACCGCGAGATACGGTCGAACGGAATCAAGATTGCCCGGTGCGCGACCTCCCGAGTGCTTACCCCGTTCTCGCGCTGGTCGTCACATATCTCCGAGAGCCAGCGGGTAATCGGAGATAACCAATCGTCTTCTTCAGTAGATTCTCGCTGGGCTTCCTTCAAGAGCTCGATATGCTCGGCGGTTTCTGGCCACCATCGCTCACCGTTAGCCCACTCGTGATATGCTTCAGCCCACAGTTGGTCACGGTCCCTTTCGATTTCCTCAGTCAAAACGAAGCCAACCGCAACCGCCCACCATCGGCGATTCTCTTCATCCTGCGGAAGACAATAGAGCTCATTGGCGGTTGCTCCGAACACGCAGCCCCGGGGAACATCAATCGGTTCGCGCCCGTATGACTTTCGAAACGTATCGTTTTGCCGGGTAATGTAGTCCTTCACCAGGGTTAGCGCGGCCCCTCGAATCGTCTCTAGCTCACTGAAGATCGCAATCCACTTACCCCTAAGTGTTTGCATTGCATCCTTGTCCCGTAACGATGGAACCGATTCTAACCCCCACACTGCGCCAGCTAATGCAATGAAAGCACTGGATTTTTTCATCCCTTGACTGCCCTTGAGGACTAGAACGTGGTCCACCTTGCAGCCCGGCTCCATTGCCCTGGCCACGGCCGAGATCAACCACCACCTACCGATGATTCGGTTGGTCTCGTTATCTTCGGCCCCAATGTAGGTAGCGAGCCACCGATCAATCCGCTTGGTTCCGTCCCATTGCAACGTCCGCAAGTAGTCCTGGAGCGGGTTGTAGGCGTATTTGCGGGCCGCTGATTCTAGACCCTGACGTACAGCCTGGTCCGAGAAAACGACGCGCCTGTGCCGCGCCAGCCAGGCTTGCGCATAGGTCACATGGTGCTCTGCTAGGCACTCTCCAATCACCGGTCCCCGCATCCCCTCGAGCGTTGGGGCTGGACGGCACCATCGGATCCGGTCCGCAAACGAGTCGTAACGGACGGCTCCGCGCCAATCTGGCAGGTTCGCGAGCAGTAGGGCGGCATTGCCCGGGGCCTTCGTCAGGTTCCCTTCAGACGTCAAATGGAGCGATTCTGTCCAAGGTTCCCCGGTGTCCGGCGACGGCTCGGTCTCGGGCGGCGGCTGGTGGTTGACGGGGAGCTTGCAATGGGACCTGGCTTCCGCGAGAGCCTTGGGCGGAAGGATTGTGAGCACGTCTTTGAGCGTTCGGTTCGAACAATGAGAGTGCGCACAGTGAAAGTGCCCGGTCGTTTTGCCTTCGTTCGGGGCGAACACCACCGTCGAGCCGTCGAATCGATTGCCCGAAGTGTGCTCCGATTCCCACGGGCATTGGACCTTGAGTCGACCGAGCGTTATCGATTGCCCTGCCCACCCTGCCGCCTTGAATGCTGCGCCTAGTAGGCCATCCTCAGGCAGTATTTCAGATTGCTCACCACCAGCGGGGACAACTAGTATTGAAAGCCATCGCTCTGGGATATTGGCGATTGGCTCGTCATCGGGGTGGCGTCCGGCGTCCCAGCGATAGGGAGTCCCGGACGCATGAGATGATGGTGCCAGTACGATGTATCCTCCGTCTGCTTTGATATCGATTCCGCCGGGGAGTTTGCGACCTCGAAAGGTATCACTTGAGATGGGTCGTCTAAGTAAGTAATGAACGCCTCCTCCCCCGGTGAGCTGCATCGGAGTCCTAGGCAGGTTACCGTTGGCTTTTTCCAATTCTTGAAATGTTTCATCGCCGCCATTGCGCGGATCCACGTCAACGACCACAACCCCGGACTTGCCGCACGCGAGTCCGATGTTTGCGTTTGGCCAGGTCTTCCACCACTTACTGATTTTCGTCGCGTCAATCGTTGCATCGTCTACTCCATGTTTCGTTCGCGGATGCTTTGCCGTTCGCTCGCACTTTTGATCTCCGCATGTACACCGCTTGGTATCCGGGTTCACCGAATGCAGCGGGAATACGTACCATCCGCGACGCGCGTATTCGAGAGCGAAAGTGACCATGATGGGAGTTGCAGCGGATGGCGACAGTAATGTCATATGCGATTGATTCTCGATTGCAGTAGCCTGACTGTTTCCATAAACCGCTTATCGACGTCATCATTCGTTACCCGAAATACACGCCATCCGTGAGCCCTCAAGAATCTGGTTTTTCTCCTGTCGGATTTTTGAACTTCAAGAACCCGATGCGATGGCCCGTCTATCTCAATCGCTATACCACGACGAATGCACCCGCAGTCTATCGTGTAGTGCGGCGGGTACGGTCTTGGCTTTGCGGTTACAATCAAAACATGAACTCTCAAACCCAGAGCATCCGCTAGCTTGACTTCACGCGGTGAAGGCCCCTGCCCCTTCCCTCCGCGTTTGAGTTTGAGTGCTAGATTGATCTGCTCAGTACGTGTCACGGTATGTGCGCTTTCTTTGCTCTATCTCGTGATCAATCAATACCCTAGCATCAGGAAGCCATCTCGCCCATGCATTCAGTTCTTCGATCGCTTTCGGTATGAACTCCGACAGATCTAAGAGCGCACGTTGCGCGCAAACAGAGAACTCCGAGTGCACAATGACAGCCTCGGCAAATGTGCGCGGGCCTGCAATTAATATGTCTTCTGGTTTAGGCAGCGATGATTTAGTCGTCATGGATTATACCTCGAATTCCAGATTTCGAAACCACTGACTCTGCAAACCGTTCTCCTTTTTCGGTTAGCTCGAAGTCGTTTCCGACTGATGCACAATATCCGTTGTCGAGCAGCCATCGGCTTGACAATGGTTCTGCATAGACCTCGTGTCTTCCGGCGAGCATTCGCATGAGCTCGCCAATGACGCTTTCCGGTTCAGGTAGCGCTGGTGGTTCGCTTTCGAATCGCACATTCGGCACATCCCGTGAAGATGAATCTTCGTGCTTCCACATTGGCATACTCCAGGTTTCTTTGGTCGACCGGTGTTGCGTGTTGAAGCAGCATGCCTGCCTGAATAATGCGGCGGACCAGCTGTCTTCATATGATCTCCGCTTTCGAAGCGAATCTACCAGCGTCTATAGCCACAACGTCTACGAATTCATTCGGGTCACGAACTACAACTCTAGCGCGGACCCAGTTTTCGTCGGCGTACGTTATCTCATATACGCGGCCAGGGTATCTGCTCTCGTGAATTTTGAATCTGGTTCCGGGTGTTGTTTTGGGTTCAGCCATCGGCGGGTTTCTCCGTGAGTAGGGACTGATAGTTTGCGTGCCAGTACTCTGCAGCCTTTCGTTGACCCTCGACGTTTGCCCGTGCCGCGTCTAGTAGCAATTCCAACTCCGCAACCCGCCTCTGCGCTGCTTCGAGCTTTTCGCGCATCGCGTCCGCAGCGTGCCGGGACTCGGCTGTCTCTTCCACTGCAAGTTTGCGCGCCGATTCGGACGATTCGAGCTCGGAGGCGGGGATGTATTCGACATCGTTAGGCAGGACTTTCTTAGCTGACATGTGACCCACGCAGTCACAGCCTTCTAGGGCGACCTCGCGGACACGTACGATGTCAATCCACACATGCGGCACCATCGACTCGTCTCGATGCTCAGCGGCAGACAGGATTAGAGTCGACGGGACCCCGGTCAACTTCTCAATGCGAGCCGCCTCTGCATCGCTCGGAACCAGCTCGCCCCGTTCGATCCCGTAAACGCGGGAAACGTCGCAACCCAGAAGGCGCGCCATGTCGCCCATTGTTATACCGCACGATCGGCTCGCAGCGCGCACTCTTTCGCCAATATGTATCCGTCTGTAGTTCACATCGTCTCTCTTCTCGTCATCCATCGCTTGCCCCCTCCACTGCCCGGCAAATGGCGCGAATCACATCGGCAATGTCTCCGGGCAGCAAGTCTTGACGCCCTGGTCCAAGCGCATCCCACCATTCTCGCGCCGACACCGCTGCATCCCAAACCGGGTCTAGCGGCTTACCGTCAATGCTCTTAGTTACCCGAACAATCGCCAACAGGTCGGCAACGTACGCCGGTTCATCGTTTATCGCTATGACCGCATCTGTTCTGTCGATATCGACAATCGTTCCGTCCGCGTCTACGATGTCGCACGCGCCCCACTCGCTGCCTTTTGCTAGTTTTGGTTTCATTGTCCGTCTACCTCTTCTGTTTCATCGTCGAGTACGCAGCAAAGTGCATCTATTCGCGCAATAACGTCAAGCATGCCTCGCCCTTTTCTCAGCTTACGATCCCACGCTTCCCGCAGTTCCCTCGCCGCAGCCCTAACCTTGTCGGGTCCAGCGGCAATAGGAGTGTACCTGGCGCACGCTCCAGGATTTCGTTGCGATCCGTTGAATGGCCCGGTTGCGCAGGTTCCGCACGGGATTGTCACGCCGAGTAGCTCTCTCACATCTTGAGCGTATATGCAAAATTCGTCGTCGTTCTCGTCTTCCTCAAGAGTGACCAGGACGTGATCGTCTTGCGCATCGAACGTGATCACTGTTCCGCAGTCATTGGCGATCGTGGTTTCGCCGATGCGACGGCTTCCTTCATGTAGATTCCCTTTCGCAAGTTTCGTCCTACGGTTAGCCATTCTTCGCTCCTTCGTCGTGCCGTCCTAGACGCATGAGTACCGACGGGTTCTCTCGCGCTAGGCCTCTTCCTATTCTGCTTATCGCGCCCCTCAGTTCTTCATCAGTAAGTTGCACTGTCACATGCGCTGGGATAGTCACCTTGGCCCAGATGCCGTCTACCACCGCGTCATGCAGACCGCGTTTCTCTGATGTGCCTAACTCGGCGTAGATTCGATCGTCCTCTTCAACGATGCGCTCCATTTCGCTGACCGTCGGCGGTCCTGCTGGCCACTCCGTAGGGTCCGGGCAGTCGCATTCTTGGCGCACCCCGCCGCATTCTTCGCATTGGATTGACGTTGGTTCACTTGCCATCGCTTCCCGCTTTCTCCGCTGTATCTCGGTTTCTCATGTCGTCTCCATGGAACCCGTGGATGCTGCGCCACGTAAGTTCCATTCCAGGATACGGAGGTGGCCAGTCCTTCGATGGGTATTCGATCCCGTAAAAATCCCACGCCCCGCACCGTCTACATCTTGGATATTCGTGGCCGCTTTCGCATAGGATGTATTCCCATGAATGAACTCCGACACTGCAAAGCCACCTCGTAAATCGTTCAAACATCGGCTTTCTCCGTCGCGTCGAGGGACTCGGGGATAGTGATTCCGTCTCGTCGCAGTATCATGTCCAGGATACCAATCGAGTAGTCGCACGCGTCCACGTGATTCGCGCTGGCCTTGTCCTCGCGTAGATCGTCGGCAAACGTGTTGATGTTCTCGCGATACTCAACGATCGCAAGTGTCAACGCTCCCAGCTTCCGCTCGGCTTCCTTGCGTGCGGCGGTTTCGGCGGAGAGCTGTTCTTTCAACGATTGCACTCGAGCGCTGGAAAACTCTAGCTTAGACGAAAGCCTGCGCACCTCTTCCTCATGCACCGCACGTTCGGATTTGAGCTCATTTTGCGCTCGCTCTACCATGCAACTCATCGCCGCATGCAAGTCACCCTGGCGCATATTGAGCAGTTCTCGACCAGCTGACGCGCATTCGTTCAGGCCGTTCAGGAACTCCCGGACGGCGCGGGGGAATAGAACCTTCATGACGCACCTTCCGATTGGCGAATCAGCATCGCGCAGTCATCACACGTTGGGCCGTGCTTCCTTTCGATGTCGTCGTCCGCTCCGCAGCACCATGGCGTCGAGCGGTGCCCCTTATGGGCTTTACAGGTGCAGTTGTACCTACCCTGGCACGGCTCTTCGCAATTGCACTTGGAATGCCAGCGGCGCCGTTTGATGCGGTATCCGTACGAGTCAAATCGAGTCTCCCGGACGGCGCGGGGGATGGGGAGGGTCATCGGTACCATTCCATTTCCGTGATCTCAAACCTGGCGCAGTTGTCTACTCCGTTCATGTCGTTCAGGGCCATCAGAAGCATCCATGGTAGGTTCGCTATGGTTTTCTCGTCACCAATGATCACGTCTTGCGTTGCGTAACGGCTCACCTCTTCGTTGGTTTTTGACTCGACCGAAGCCTCGATAGTGGACCAGTAGAAGTCTACCAGGAACCGTGACTTGTCCTTGTCGGTCAGCGTGGCGAACAGTTTCCAGCTGTCAATGTCGGCCCCCGTCTCCTCCCGGAACTCTCGACGCATGGCGCATTCCGACGTCTCACCGTCAACAATTTCTCCTCCGACTCCGTTCAGTTTCCCAGCTTGCCACTCCGGGTGGTCCTTGCGGATTAGCGTAACCAGGTTTCCGTGACGCGCAAAATGGAATCCAACAACGTAGCGTTTCATCCTCCCGACTCCTTCCCTGCGGTTTCGATCGGTGCTATCTCGTACTCTCGGATTGCGCTCTTGGTCTTTTCGTGGCACCGGACCAGTGCGTTCACTTTGTGGACCAGTCGCGCGTTCTCGTTCCGTTCCTGCTCCAGCGCCGCCAGCGCCGCTTTCTGTGAGCCGAGGGCGGACTCTAGTTGTTCCTTGGTCGCGTTCAGCTCGAGACCTATTTTCAGGTTCAGTCGCGACTCTGCATTGAGCGCTTCCTTGAGCCTTTCAATCTCCGCCAGCTGCCCGCGGGTTAGGGGGGCGAAAGGACGGAAGTGGAAATCGCCAGCTAGGCTTGCACCGGAGCCGTAAAAGACTCCGGTCTTTATACTGAAAACGGCTCGCCCCGGCGTTTTTAGCCATTCCGTCGCCTGCTCTGCATCCATCTCCGTGGGTGAGTCGGCGGCGGGCGCTGGTATGCGACGAAACTTGGTTCCGCTTAGTTGATACGCGGACCAGTTAGTCCATTCGGATGACCCGAACCATTCCCCACGGTCACCTTCGCATGGGTCGAACGCCTCCCATTGCTCTGGTTCTTTCACCGCCTCTATGAATGCTTCAGTTGTCATCTCGTCACAATCCTTTCCGCCTCGTCTGCTGATGTAGCGAACCCGGCAAGCCCATTAGACGCTTTGATCAACGCAACGAAAGTATGCTGCTCAAACGCGCGCCGTTCTTCAGTTGTCAACGGCTCCTTATTTTGCATCTTTCGAGCGCACCGATTGATTGCGTTCTCGTGTGCTCTCATCCCGGATTCAGTCTTGCACTCAATCGCTACGAACTTCCCGTCTGACTTTCGAATTCCGATTAGGTCGCTCGAGCCTCGACATAGACCGAACGATATCTGTGATCCGGTTTCGGTCATTCCGTGACCGGTAGCCTGCTGCCAGATGACAATCCCTAGCGAGGAGAGTCGTTTGCGGATTTCGTTTTTTATGATCGCTTCAGACATCACGCGCTCCTAGCTGGCCATCGGCCGAAGGTCTGCTTGTATCTCATGCTCGCCCAGTTCGGCGAGTAACCCTTTGCTAGTGCGGTCTCTCGCAACAACGCAAGAACGGCGTGCTTCTCCTCGTCGCTCGCATCATCAATCACCGGCTTCTCCCTGAACAGCTTTGCGTATTCCTTTTGCACGAAGTATAAATTCCATCCACGCTTGCGACCCTCATCCCTAAGCCGTAGGTACTCCGCTCGCTTCGCGTCATCTGGCGTTTGCATTCCAGCGAACACGCGCCGCAATTCCTGAGAAAATATCTTGAGCTTCGGAGCCTCTACAAGCGGAGGAACGAATCCGCACTCCGGACACGACGAGCGCCAAGCAGCTGACGTCGCTCCGCACGCCGGACAGACTCGCAACGGTTCCGGCGACGTGCGTTTGATTGCGTCGCCGTCAAGTGAGTATTCGCGGTCTTCTGTTGGAAACCCATGGAGCAGCGTTGCTCCAGATAGATCGATAATCGTCGCTTTAGTCTTACACGACGCAGGTCGAAGCACACGTCCGCAGCATTGCAGGTACATCCCTACGTGGTCCATTTTGCGCGCGATAATTACGCACGACGCCTCCGGCACGTCGACACCTTCGGTTAGGGCGTAGACATTGACTAGTACCTTGACCGAGCCCTGTCGAAACGCACGGAGATTCGCATCCCGTTCGGGCTTAGGACTTTTCGCCTCGACAACTCTAGCCGGAATACCGGCATCGGAGAATCGAGCAGCAAGAATTTCACATTGCTCGACACGGCTGGCAAAAATAAAACACCGTTGACCGTTGGCGAGCGATTGATAGGCCAGCAACGGGTCTTGCGCGACTTCATTCGAACCCATGCCTCTCTCTGGCTGATAAACATCACACGGAACGAGGTAACCGTCCGCGAGTAACTCAGAGTGTTGCGCGGCAACGATCAGCTCGTCGAACATATCCCCGAGAGCACGCCCGTCGCGACGTTCTGGGGTAGCGGTCAGGCCTAGGAATTTCGCGTCCGGATATACGGTATGGACCTGTCCCCAATCGTCCGCGCGATAATGGTGACACTCGTCTAGCACCACGAAGTCGACGCTCGGCGGAAAACCGCGCGACGTCAAAGTCTGGATAGACGCCACTTGCACGGGCAACGATGGCGTGCTCGGGTGGTGCGGAGCAATAACTCCGATGGCGTGTTTCCCGATCGTCGACTCTCTCAGTTTCGCCGCGGACTGTGTTATCAATTCGGTTCGATGCGCAACCCATAGCGTCCGAAGTGACCGACGGTAGTGTGCCGCTACCATTGATGTTCCCATGACCGTTTTGCCAGCCCCTGTCGGCGCCACTAGGCAGACTGAGCGAACGCGCTGCAATGCGAGCCAGGCGGCTTTGCATGCGCGCGACTGGAAGGGGCGTAGTGAGATAACCATGACGTTAGCCGCGATCGGTTATGGGTAGTTTCCAGTCGTTGGTGATTTTCTTGGAATCGTTACTCATGATAGCCGGTAGCGTAAATCCGCCGATGGCAGGGACGACACTTCTCGAGCGAACCATCTCTAACAAGTTCTGATTTAATTCATACTCCGGAACAGCTATCGGACCTAGCGTCTTATCGAGTTCCTTTTGGATTTCACCGAATACCGCGACGAGCGCAAACCTTGGTTGTTTCTGTTCATTCTTGAGCGCTTCATTTTTCTCTCGCTTGCGCCGAATGATACGTGAGATTGCTAGGAGGATTTGCTTGTGGGTTATCATGATAGATTCTCGATTACAGATTTGCAGTCCTCGATCTGTGCGGCCCTGGCTGCGGCCCCGGCTGCGGCCCTGACTGCGGCCCCGGCTGCGTCCCTGGCTGCGGCCCCGGCTGCGTCCCTGGCTGCGGCCCCGGCTGCGGACCAGGCCGCGAACCCGGCTGCGGACCAGGCTGCGGCCCTGGCTGCGGACCAGGCTGCGGCCAGTTCTTCCGTCGTTGATTCTCCTCTAGCAAATCGCTCCGCGCAATCGACGGCAGCAACAGATCGCGGATCTGGATTGCCGACAACAACTAGAGCCTCGCGGGCCCATTTGCACGCGAGTAGGCGCAACTCGCACGCCGGGATCACTGGTTCTCGCAGCACCACCCACATCCGGTCTTCTGCAGGGATATTGAGATCCAGTATTTGCAGAGGCGTCAACCCGGATCCTGGTACCGTAGCGTCCAGTTTCTCATTCGAGTAGCAGGCTTGCCACTCGCGCAGCAGTTTTCTTGTTATTTGAATCATATCTATTCCTAATCGCCCCGCCGTTTCCCCTCGCACGGCTCACGACTTCCGTACGAGGGGACGCTATCGGGACTTTGATAGCAAGCGCCGAGAGGCTGGCGCCAACGTCAAGCTGGTTCCCCGAAGTTACATGTTCTCGAATTCGTCTTCGTCGAATTCTGGTTCGGGCTCCGGTTTCACCGGTGCGGCCGCGGTTGCTGCAGCGGCAGCCTTGAAACGCATCTTGAGTTCTGCGAGCGCTTGTCCCTTGGGGGAGTTTTTGGCTTCGACTGTGCCACCGCGAGCGTTGACCCACTTGATCGTTTCGTAGGTCTTGCCGTTGGACGGATTTACCTCATCCTCGAGAACGAGATTGACTTCGCTCGGAAGCAACCCCGCGCAGTCGCAGCCATCGAGCGTGGTCACGTCGTTCCCAGTGAATCCCATATGACGCAATGACTCGATGGTGCGCTCTAGCGCGGCGTCCGTGAGCCAGCCTGTCCATCGTCGGTTATCGCTAGTTCCGTCCTGTAGCTCGAACATTACAACGACGGCCGGTGTTTCATTCTGTCCGATCAAGTCGATGATCGACTTGATCGCTTTCGCTCTTACGTTTCGCATTCTTCAGTTTCCTTTGCCTTCAGTTGTGTTGCCAAGTAGTTCTCGAACCCGCGCAGCTTGCGTAGGTCGTTTCCAATCTTCGTGATACCGTTCTCGGCTTTCGTTGCGAGCTCGGTCGGAGCGAACCGCTCGCGGATGCGAGCGATAACCGCGTCCGCGGTTTCGGCGCCGGCTCCGCGAGCGTGCTTCCAGAATTCCTCCCAAGAAAGCGAAAGTTCAAACGGAAGACCGTAGCGGTTCTTGGCATGAAATGCCGGGCGCTCTTCGGTATACAGAACGCGCTTGCCGTCACCTGCACCCTTGGCTTTGCGCGCTGTCTTGCTCTTGATTGCAAACGTTTCGTAAGTCGCGAACAGAACCGCATCAGGCCACTCACGAAGCACGCCCGCGATCGACTTATGGACCTTGAGTTCATAGCGATCATAGTCCTCACCTTCGGGATTGATGAACGTTCGGACGGCACCATGGGCGAGAGATATTATGTTCATGCTCTTCTCTCGCTTGAGCCTCTCGAGTCGAGCTAGCAGTGCGCGCCACGTGTCAACCGCGTAAACGTACCCCTTGCCATAACCGAAGTCTTCGATTGACTGGACGTCCTTACCGGGACGCGATCGGATTACGTCACGCCAAATCATCGGCTCGAACCAGTCCCACGTGTCGATCGCCAGCGATCGGTATGAGTGCTTGTCGTTTAGCAGCAAATCGATCCGGTCATTCACCTCTTCTAGTGTTTCGGCATGTGGCAATCGCTCAACATCGAGCTCGACCGTTGAGCCTTCAACATCAAGAAAGATTACCCCGGGGGCATCAGCAGCAAAACTAGATTTTCCGATGCCGTCCTTTCCATAGACCAGTACATTTACCGGCTTGTCCTGCTTGCCTCTAACTACATCTGATAACGATGGTTTCACTGTTCAATCACCTCTCTTGAAATCTCTTCAAACGGTTCTCTGTTTTCATAAATCATCGAGTCTTCTGGATTCGAGCGACCCGAGCATATCGGCCAGTACTCGCAGAATCTTCCGTACTCGTTTCGGCAAGCTCGCGAGTTCTGCGGCCAGCAGTCGTCATTGATCGATTCTCTGATCTGCTTTGCGACTGCCCAGATAGACTTCGCCGCCTTGACGACCTCCGACTCTAGCCGCACCACGCGATAGTGCTGATAGTATTCGTCCGGAGCTTCCGAAATCGCATCGAAACATCGAGCTTCGAATTCGTTGGGAGTTTCGGCGACAGTTCGTTTCTTGCCTACCTCGTACGGACGGAGCGCGGGTTTCTTGAGCACGTCGTACTCAACGCCATCCGGCTCGCCATAGCCTTTCGATTTCGTGGCCATCAGATATGTCGAAATCTGCGAGTCCATTCGCAGCCGCTCGAAGTAGCCGTCGGAAGTGTCGCGACTGGTCTTATGCTCCTCGATGATCAGTTCGCCTGCTAGTCGATACAGGGCATCGATCTTGAATGCAACCTCCCAGTAAGTCGACTTCGCTCCTGTTTCAGGATTTACCAGCGGAACCTTGCCTTCGATTTCTGTTCCAATGACCTCGCAATCGAAAACGAATTCGCGCCACCTGAGGTCGTACCCACGTAGCATTGCGCGGAGTCGCGCTTGCTCGAACGGATCTAGCTGCGAATAGTCTGGTGGCTTCACCCTTTCGAGCCAAAAATGTTGTAGCCAGTCATGGGCGCAACTGCCGAACGATAGCGCTAGCGCTGATTCTTTTGGCGCTATCTTTACGATGTGCCGATAGTAGTACGACATTGGGCACGTTTGGTAACGGCCTGCGGATGAATTGGTAATAATGTTGAGGTGTCGTGACATGTCGGTTGTTTATGTGAGTAGTTGGTCGGTCGAAGCACATTGGAAGAAGGAACCGGTTTCCGGTGCGGCGATCCTTGCGTCGGAAACACTCCGACCGATCCAGTGGAGATCCTAGGTCATGAGCCTGCGCTGACGTGGCTTCCGGTGTCACTCAATGGATCCCCTAATGCCCCGCCGGATTCCCGTAACAATCCGACGGGACGGGCTTTGCTGCGATATTTGACGATAGGGTTATCCTAGCGAATCACTCGAAGCTTTCTTTCTTGCGTTTTTTGAGCGGGAAATTCCGCCCTAGGACGGGACCATGGTGCTGCGGCAGCACGGCACCTTCGTCCCGTCGTAGCGCGGAATTTACAGGTGGCTTGAGCGGTCTATTGCGTTGGATCGATTCGAGATTACGTAGTGCTTTCGAGCGGTCGCCGGAAATTAGCGGGTCAAGTTTCATTTTGACCTCTCAGTTTCCGGCGCCAAATCAGCACGCTGAGTGAGTTGCGCGAATGCGTCTCGCGCGGTCACTCCGCGAAATGATCCGTATTCAGAGTGTCTCACGACCGTCAATCCAGACGACAAGTCGCGAGCCATTGTGATCGTCGCATCCGAATACACGGGCAGCAGGTCGTCTAGCATGTACAGGATTTTTGACGCCTGCTCATTGCGGTCATTGATGACAGCGCGTTCGATTGCTTCGCGGGTTTGCGGGCTCATTGCTTCACCTAATGTCGAGTCGGGCCACTTAGCGTGCAACGCATAACGATTGCGTTGTGAGCCGCGTTCACCGCGTCCGCCGCGGCGATGATCAACGCGTACTCTCGAGGGAAGTCTATATGGTCGACTAGATATGACGCTTCGTCGATTCCTGACCGTGCTGCGCGTAGCCGACTGCACGCGTCCAGTAATTCTTTCATTGTGATTTCCTCTCTGCTGACACCCCGAAAGCCCCTCGGACCGGAGTCGGAGGGGCGGGGGTGTATCCGTATGCCTACTATGACCGTGACAAGCACCACTCACGCCGATCTCGGAGTCGCTTCTTAGCCTCTGCCATCGCCTCGGCCATTTCCGCTTCCGTTGCCACACCGATGCGCGTACGAGGGTGCGCGGGCACAAATCCGCGCTGAACGCCATCGTAGTAGCGCACCCCGGGATCGGCTCCGTCCGTAACCCGCTCTACCCATTGATCATCTGTCGCGAATATTCGACTTGCCATGATGCTGTCCTCAATGCCCTATGCCCCGGGGCTCTAGGCCTACCGGGGCGGGGCAGAATCAGCCTCCTGTCTAGTCATTGACGATATGGTCATAGCCGTCTGCATCCGCCTCGACGATTTCCTCGGCCTCGCTCCGGAGCATGCGCTCACGGACTGCACCATTGACCGGGTAGATCCCCCAGTTGCCGGCAGCGCGATGCGACGCACGGTGACAATCCGGCATGGTCTCGAGCGTGCAAAAATCGGAGGCGTCTAGTTTTGCCATTGTGATTTCCTCTCTACTGACACCCCGAAAGCCCCGGCCCTTTCGGGTGCGGAGCGGTCGGGGTTTGCTTTCGTCCTGTTAGCTCGGGTGGGGCCCTCTCTACCTTCCTGACCCCCAAGGGTGATCGGCTGCTGTCTGTCTCGGGCTCTCGGGGTCCCAGGTCTCGTTGCGTCCGACGATTAGATGTATTGCGAGGAGCGTGCCAACATCATTTGTCGACGATTTAGCGGACCGCGCGGGCCGCTGGATTCTTAGGGTATGACTTACGTGTCGCGGTTTCGGTCCCCTTCCCAATCCCACGAGGTTTCCCTATGACATTGGTGTCGCGGTTTTCAACCGATTCTAAATCAGCGGGGTTTTCGCACGACATTTCTGTCATACCTGAACGAACTAGCTCCGATAACTGGGACACCTCGGCCAGCAGGCTTGGCGAAATCTCGCAGATTCGGAGGGCTCCGAGGGCTCGGTCCAGGTCGCTCTGTAGGGGGTCTCTCACTATTTACGGATGTTTGCGCACGGCGTGCCAAAATCAGGATTTGGGCCAAGTTGGCATGAGGGATGCAATAGCTAGGACTCGAGAGGACACAACATCATGACCAAAACCAGCAGAGTCCAATACGTAGTCCGCAGTACCTACATTAGCGGCATCGTCAGCAATCACCGCTCGCTAGATGCGGCCGCAAAAAAAGCGCACAGCCTCAGATCACAACACGCCCGGGTCTATGCTGTCGTAGATGACGGTATGGTACCGGTGCCGGTGTGCTGGGATACTGATGGCACCTGGACGCTAGGCGAGTGGGATGACAGCGTTCCTGCCGATTTGATCGCGGCCGTGGAAGCCACCTGACGTTCCCGCATTCCGCCCCTCCGCCTTCGCTGGCCGAGGGGCTTGGGGCGTTGAGAGGAAATATACATCATGACGCACACCTACCGAACACTATCGACAGCATCTGGTGATGTCCGAGTCCGCGTCTGCTGCCCTCCGCGCGACTGGCGCGGCACATTTTACACGGCGCCGGAGTGCGTGGGAGAGGCTAGGTACACCTCAGTGGGAGACCTGATGCTCACCCCGTCCTATCGTCGCATCGTACGGACGCATCGTCAGCCAGCGCGCGTGGTGCTGGTGTCTCGCACGTCACACCCTCGGTATGTGCTGGCGCGCACGGAGCCCGTCGCAGGTGCGCCCACGGAGCTAGTCCATGAATACTGCAGCTAGTGAGTACCCATCTCGCCCCATCAGTCGGCGCCCAACGAGCCCGCCTGCTCGGCACCGTAGCTCACTCCCTGACCATGGCCGAGGGCTCACAGACAATGCTGGACGCTGCCGTGCACCTCGGTGACGCGCGGTCCGCGCTCTCCGCTCTACGAGAGCTCCGCGCCGCCCACGGTGATTGGGCGACCGATAGCTGCGGACGGTCCGAGCGAGAAATCTACCGGACGACCGCTGAGATTGAAGTGAAGTGGAAGCGGTGGCATGAGAGGACTGGGAAATGAGGAAATCTTCCCGAGTCTGGAATTCCCCGATACGACGCGATCCGCACGGCGCTCATGCAGCCATTGAAGAGCGCACAGCCGCGGCAATGGGTGGCACGCACTACGGAGCGAATCGGGCGTGCTCCAAGCTAATCCGCCCAGCCAAAAAGGCTGCGAGGGAAAATCAATTGCGCAAGGATACACGTTCGCGCGAGGCCGAAAACCTAGATCGGATCATCTCAACGAAGCCGCTCAGGCCACCAGGGAAATCATGACCGGCCGAGTCGCCCTGCCGCGCCTCGAATGCCCTCCCGATCGCCTGCGTCGTTGCGGACGCTACGAGGGCTCGTCGGGGTGCGGCGAATGGCTGCCTCCGTCTGACTATCACCGCGCAAAATGGTCTCCTGACGGCTACGCTAGCATCTGCAGAGCATGCACCTCGCGACGCAAGGGTAGGCCTGATACCAGGTCGCGGAAACGGAGAGCAGAATGAAAAGACATGACAACGTGGCGCACAGTAGATGGATGAAAACCAAGCCTGTGTATCGGCCCGATTATGACGAAAACCCGCCAGCTAATCTCACCGATAACGATCCGCCGTCACTACCGATTTATCTGTTCGATAATGAGTGCGCGCCGGGGCCAGACTAGTGCCCTCCAGCCCCCTCGGCCGCCTGCTGCCATCGTGCCGGCGGTCCCCACTTCGTGGCCGCGTAAGTGATAGCCGCCAGCCCACCGAGAGCGGCGAGCAGCATTGCGATAGCGAATGAGCTACCACGCAAACGAACGCCCTTCTCTCGACTCACGGTCACGTCCAGAGAGCTCGACGCGGGCGGCGGATCACTCCCGAGCAGCACGCTTTCTAGTCTCTTGATTCGATCCTCTTGATCTTTTGCAGCCGCTTGCAGCACCGCGAATTCTAGCGGGCTCACCACTCCGCCATCATCTCGGTGATCAGCTATCGACGGTGGGCGTTCCTGCATTTGCTGCTCCTAATCTCGCTATCTCAGCATCTATCAGCGGCTGAATCGAATAGTGCGCTGTCCATCTAGGGTGCGCTCGATACACTCGTTTGCATTCGCCCGGGGCAGCGCCTTGGTTTCCATCTTGCGATGTAGTGGATCCATCAATTCCGCGAGCAAGCAGTACGGCATGGTGTTGGTACGGTTCAGCCTGATAACAGATATCCCCCGGCTGCGGATCTTTGGTCTTCTGTAATCTCCATAGAAAACCGGAATGTTTACCGAACCCCCACAACCAATCGCACCCAATAGAAATGTGCAGGCACCACAGGGCGAATCCGCCGCACCAGTGACGCGGATATGGGCCCTGCCAATCTTTTTGCAGCACTTCTTTCCAGTACTTATCAGCTCCCTTGGTCCCCTCTTGAGACGCGGCTAGCGAGCATAGCGCTTGTCGTAGTTCAGCTGAAGTTGTCATTAGTACTTCACGTATTTGAGTTCTGACTCCGGAACGGTTTCCGTTGGAACCTCTGTCAGCCCAAGTCTGCATCCGTGGCGATTTACTTCGTGCTGAACCAAAGAGAGATCTGCCTTGATCTCTCTAATCTCATTCGATTGCTGGAATGACTCGCGCCCCAACACGTCTAGTTTGAGATGAAGGAGCGATAGCGACTGGCGTTCGCTTAGCTCACTTTCCTCAACTCCGTTTGCCGGACACGGCCAAGTGTCGTGGATGGCTGAGCGCATTTTATGGTCCATACGTCATCTCTGCTTCCGAGGTTCGTGGACAATGGATGTCTCCTCCGGCGTCAAGTAGCGCGTTGAAGTCGCCGAACGTAACCCAAAAGAACCCAGACTTCTTGCGCCACTTCGCGCCGAAATCACCCCACGAAGTGCGTCCCAATATTTGCTTGGTCTCGTATCGAATGCCCTCAATTACCCATTCATGGCCGCCAGCAATAGCACCGGTTCTCTTGACAGCGCCGCAGCGGTCAGGAGCGAAAAACCCCTCAGGCCAATCGGTACCGGTAATGCACGGTTGATGCTGCAATGCGTATTGCAGCTCTTCAAACGAAGTCACCGCAGCGTAGCCAGAAAAGTACCCTTGGGCCACGGCTTCATCGAGCGCGAATTCTCCGGTGGAACCCGTGTCATTCGGAGGCCACGAACCGGCGAACGAATCGCGTTTTGTTGCCCCGGCGTAGATCCCAAGAGCTATCAAATCTAGAGCCTCTAGGTCGGATGTGCCTGACCACAGCCATCGAGTAGTCAGCCTGCATTGCAGTACGGCAAATCCGGTGCATGCTCCAACGTCACGCTGATTCAACGAATCTAGCAGCGGAGGCCATGCGGCATCAGGAAGCGATAGTACAGTGTAGCTAGCCTTGGCTCGTTTGGTGATCGCTCCGCGGTGTCTGCCCAGCTTGTGCCGCACAACGGGGCGTGCTTTCTTCGTCGGCGGTTCGCACGCCGGCCAGTCCTCTGCAATGGGAGCCGTCCCCGCCGCTGTCCATGGGGTTGGCATTCCAGCAGCGGCAACGATGCCGCCAATTGCGAGCGAACCGCCCGTCGATACCGAGCCTCCGGAGGCAATGGGTGCCGGCGGAACCGGTTGTGGCTTTGGTCCGCAACTCCAACCGACAAGCAGCAGCGAAATAAGAAGTGTAAGAATTCGGATCATTGTGCTTTCAAACTCCTGATCTTGAGCTGCAATGCTTCCTTGGTCTCAGCGCAAATCATAACATCGGTTCCCGCGACTGTCCATTCCGCGCAATACAGATTTGGACACGGGTGCGTAGGCGTCGGAACCCATGCGGCGCAGCTAGCAACGGTGAGGATCAATAGAGAGATTTGAATTAGTTTCATTGGGATTTTTCTTTCTTTCATTCCGCCTGCTGCGGCGTCAATGGTCGGGGTGAGGGGGTGAGGCATGGGTTAGGTTCCAGTGATTGCGTCGGCGGCAGCGATGCCGAAAGCGCGGGCCTCTGCGAACGTCGCGTGGGGGATCACACCGCCGTCGAGAAATCCGACTCCGCTCACTAGTCGAGCGTTTATATCAGCGGCTACCATCGCGGATTGTGCCGCCATCACTTCTGATGTATACGGCCACGATCCTCCCGAGGCTAGGTTCGGATCGAGCCCATGAATCACCAATCGCGCAGTCGGGAAACCGATCGCGGATCTAATGCTAGCCGTCAGTTCTGTTAGATTTGCCTGATGCGCGTTCGCTAGCGCCGTCGTTGCGCAATCTGATTCCCCATTGCCCATCACTATCGCAGCGCTAGTGATCGGATGCGGAAAAGATGCGACACCAGATCGCAAAAATGCGTCAAACTCTGACCTGGTGCTGCCGCCTGGAACCCAATCGGTTCCCACTGCTGTACCGCCAGCGCCGTAGTGCAGGTATGCCACGCGCGGAATCGTCTGCAACAGGTGCGCCACCATCGCAACCCCACACGATCCAGCTCGCAACCCTGTGTCGTTGAACAGCGGGGGCTGCGTGCGCCGCCATCCTGGGGTTGATGCTAAGCCACCATTGAAGACGAACCAATTCCCTAGACTACCCAACAGCTCGCCGCGCTCCTCTGTTGGCGCGTCCGTGATCGTGTATTCGTGCTGCGCGCATGAGTTGCTTTGACCAATTAGGACCACCAGCATATAGTCTCCGCCGGTCCAATCGAGTCGAATGGGCTGCACGACACCATCCGGCGGAGATGCGATCCTGTGGTCGTATACATACGTGAGTGTTGCTAGTTCTCCCGGGCCAATGGCTCCACTCGGTGCGGCTATCTCAGCGGCGATCATGGCCTGCACGTCGTCATCAACACGGATATGCGTCGCTGTGATATCGTTGTGCTGCAGGGCCAACAAGTCGTTACGGGAGCCGCGCGGATAACCGTGACCTGTGTTGACCCGGATCACGTCGTGCACGCATCGGAGCATGCGGTTCAGCGCAAACCCGTCTGCGTTGCAGACTAACCACGCGGTGGCCATTAGATCGACTCCAGCGCCGCAAGCCACGCGGTATGCAACGCTGTTAGGGTCGCCCCGGAAGCAGCAAATGCAAAGTCGGCTTGGCCAAGCATCACACCATTCAGCTGCGAGTTGCTGGTTTGATAGTTCCAGCCAAACGAATCAACTGCAGCGGCGGGCAGCGACGCGGGCATACTGCCCGAATACGGAGACGTAACAAGCGGAGTGTCGGACCCGTCTAAATAAACCTGACACTTTAGCGCATCCGTCGACTGAGATGCGTCGAAAACAAGCACCAGAAGGTGCACAGCGTTGGTTGAAATGCTCGGAAACGTGCGCGGGCACGAGCCTATTTGATATACGTCACTCGAACCGGAGCAAGCGCCAACATAAAACGCTTTGCTAGAGCCGGTGGTATCCCCGAGTGTAGATGTGGACGTCGAATAGAACGCGTAGCACCTGGTCCACTGTGTCTGCCCGCCCGCGCCGACAGGTGACGTGCCGAATGTGTACGACTGGCTCGCATAAACGAACGAGGGGCCCGGATCCAGACCGCCCAGTCCGAGCGGTGGCATTCGCGTAGACGTTGCTTGCTGTTGGTGCAATCCATATCCGGACAGGTCGGAAATCTGCTTGATTTTGGTGCCCGTATCGATCAAATGCGTGCGCCCAGAACGTCGACACGGCATAATCAGTCGTCTAGGTTGCAGTGCCATCAATGCAGGATAGCCCGGCAGTGAGTTGTCGAGGTCAATTGTCAGCACGCCATTTGTCACGGTGCCGACTGAGCCCTCTACCTGTATCCCGCTAGCCGCGAAGGTACCGCCGGTGGTCGTGACGAGAACTCCAGAAGGCTGCCACGAAATTGGGGTCAATGCGTCAGCTGGTCCATCTACCGCTCCCGTAGACTTTGCACTTCGCGGAACAGCTTCATACTTGACACCTAGATTTTCAACCCAAACAACCGTACCGACATCGGCGTCTATTAGCGGCAAATCCGCGAGCTGAACTCTTTTGTTTCCAGGGATATTCATGATCAATTCTCCTCTTAGTCCCGCGGCCAGAAAATGGTGACGCCTGTTGCGGTCCCCGAAATCACTTCATCGAAATCGAGGTATATCGGTATGCCAACTGCAAGGGTTAGCGTCACGTCGTTCGTCCCTGCTCCGGCGCCCCACGGCGGACGCACTACCGCAGTCCCGCCGGCATTGGCTGCCATGATCCCACAAGCGCTCGCACGTCGGGCGTTCAACGCTTGCGCGCCGTCCGAACCGGCTCGATACGGATCGGCTGCCCTGCAGTCGATCGGCGCTGCCAGGTTTGCGTATCCGACATACCATGGGGTAGATTTCATGCTTCCCTGTCGATCTGCGGCATGCGCCGCTCTGCTAGTTTTGATGCCCTGGTTAGGCTTCGTCGCGGAGCCTGGGACTGCTGCTGTTCTTGTGGCGCTTGCGCGTATCGCTGCTGAAACGCTTGGATCATGTCCGGTGAATATGTAGCATCTACCGGCGACCCGGTAAACACCGAAGCCTGCGCCCGCTGCTGATAGCTCGGCATATTGCCGTCGATGGCGTTCTGTTCCAGATGTTGCAGAAGCTCTGACCTCATACGACCATACAATTCAGGATGCGAACGCTGGAGCGTGCTGATTTCCTCGCCCGTAAGTTCGCCTTTTTTCAACGACCCAATCACCGACACTGGATCGCGAACCACCCCAAGCTTCCGAAGCCATGCGGCTTTTTCCGAATCTGGAATATCCGGATAGGACGAACGGTCACGGATATCTCCGGTCCCGATGGGTTTCGGCATATCGGCGGTAAGCACGCCGCTCCCCCTGGCCACGGCCGCTGTTATCGCCCCTGACAGCTCCGGAGCAACCCCTTGAGCTTCGGCCATCCGCGAATTCAGCTCGCCCAGCAATCTCTCTTGCTCCGCATTACGCGAAACAACAAGCTGACGTTGGCCTTCAAACTGCCCCGCTAGGCGTGCCGCTACCCCGGTCACGTGTTGCTTTACTCGAGCCGGAGTAATTGCATCCTTGACGCTTTTGCTAATCGATGCAGCAGCAGCGTCCGCGGCGTCAACGGTCTTTCGAAAGGTCGCATATCGATTGGCTGCAACGCCCAGTAACTCATCTCCCGCTGCGGAGCGGATGAAGCGATTTGCCATTCCGGAGGCGAGCCCACCAAGAGGCCCAGCAGCGGTAAACCCCCCGGCTCCGGCGATGGTGTCCGTCAACGATACCGATCGGTTGCCAGCGAACCCAGCAGCCTTTGAAGACACTTCGTCGAGCGCAATAACTCGCTTCAGTCGCTGATTCACTGCTTGCAGCTGTGGTCCGACTCCGGACTTTTCCGCTTGCTTTGCAAGTTCATCTTTTAGTATCCCCCAGTACTGGCGGTACGCAGTCTCTCGCGGATCCCTCTGAATCGTAAAATTCTTTACCTTTTCAGCCTGTTTGCGCGCGAGCTCCCAGAGCCGGGAATACGACACATCGGCAGAGCCGTGTTTCGCTACCGCGGACGCAACGGAATCGTCCAGCAAGTTGTAGGCGTCACGCACCTTAGACATCTTCGTGAAGATATCCCTACCGTCGGTTTTTTCTACCGCACCAAGTGCTCTCGATACGCCGCGTACGCGATTGGCCGCTTCGTGCATTCCCATCGATCGGTATGACTCTCTTAGTCCGTCCAATTCAGAACGCATCAATTTAGCAGCTGCCGACAGCTCTTCATACTCGCCGCGAGCAGCAAAATTACCTAGCTCGGTCAATCTGGTCTTTACTTCAGGAACGGCTCGTGCTGCAGTCTCGAACTTGTCCGCTCTTTCGAGTGAACGATAGAGCGGCTTGAGCTCTTTCTTGATTTCACGAATCACCGCTTCATCGCTCCCGGAAAGCGAGTTTCGGAGCGGGGCCAGCAGTTCGTTATCAACTCTGGAGACTACCGAAGATATGGGGAAGTGCTCGCCTGTTTCGTCCAGTGTACGATATAGCCCTTTGAGCTTGTCGGTTAGCTCGCTCTTGGTGACGGCAACGCGGTTCGCTCCCTCGCCCATTTCATAGCTGAGCGCTCGTTTGAATGCGCCGGGCTTTCCCATCTCAAGAATGTTGAAAGCCTCCTTGCCCATTTCGTCGACGGCGCCAACGCCATACTTTTTGATCAGCGCGTTCATGTTCGAACGCTGGAATCCGAGCGCGGCCAGGGCCTTCGAGTGCGCCAGCTGTTGAGCATCTTGCCCAACGATTTCCCCAACGCCGGGAACGTATCTGACGGCTCCTTTTGCGCCCTTACCGACGAGCCCGAACAGCTCTCCGGCTCCGCCAAGCGCGCCGCCTAAAACTCCGCCCACGGACGCCCCCTCACCCATGCGAGCCAGTAGCAATTCAGCAGTTAGATCCTTGTTCTGAATTGATGACTCAGAGAGAGCCTGGCCAGCTCCGATTGTGGCTCCTTCGGTGGCGCCTGCTGTGGCTCCGCCAATTCCCTTTGCCAGCATCCGTCTAGCAACGCTTGGAGCCTCGCCTGCAATCGCTCGCTCAACTGCGCCACCTAGCGCCAGCGAACCTCGTGACACCGCGGCCAATGGCTCACCAGCTACCCGAGCGACTTTGCCAACAGCTCCCAGCTTCGAGGCTTGCCCGAGCATGGGAACAACCGATGCCCCAATGGTGCCAACAGCACCAGAGATAGGGAAGGTCTCATCTCTCCGTTGCCGCTGTTTACTGTAGCCAGGTATCTGCGACAGCGCTGCCGTCGAGCCCCCAAAAGTCAGGGTATCAGCGGCGTGCTCCCCGGCGGCCTTTAGCGACTCGGTAACGGATGATCCTTGAGTTGTTTGGTACTCTCGAAGCTTGGCTTGCTCGGGGGTGTCAATTTGCCACTCCTGCTCAGTAGCGGAAGGAACGGTATCCACCCGGACGTCCTTTACAACGCCCTCCGGATTTACCATTCGCACCCATTTGGCCATTATTTGATGTCCTTTGCGACGATTGGCTTTACCGCCGGGATAAATGAGCTATCGCTTTTACTCGCCGTCTGTCCTACGGTTTTGATTGTCCGGAACACCAGGGACTTCAGGTTGTCGACCATCTTTTTCTTGTCACGTAGGGTTAGTATATCGTTTGCAAAGATTCCGGAAATCGGAACCAGCAATTCTTTATCCGACTCGGACAATACACCTAGCCCCAAGAGCGTTCGCCATGAACCCATCGTGGTGGCAGAAATCTGTTCCACTTCCGCTCGTTGCGTCGGGTTCAGCGTTGAACCTGTTTTGATTAGTTTTTCTAAACGGTCATAGCTCTCAAGCAGCCGATCCCCATCATTTAGAGCTTCGCGTTTCTTTACCGCATCAGAATGATCAACAGCTCTTAGATTCTTGCTTCCAAGGAAACCAGCGAACCGATCCGGAACCGGGACTGATGTTTCGCCCTCATACTGGACCTCTCGCATTTCGTCGCGTGACTTCGTGGGTTTCTGCGTTCCGATTAGCTCCGCCCCGGCTCCGGTCCCCTTGTTCACGATCATCGAAATGATCGGAGCCATATCCTTGTCTTGAATCCCAATCTGCTTCAGCTGCTTTACGAGACCAGCGATACCACCCTGATCCCCAACAACCTTAGCAGGCACGTCTTGCCATAGCGTGCGCTGCACTCCTTCCAGCGCCGCTTTCTTTTGCTTGTCGGCTTCCACCTGAGCGTAGGACGACAACATACCGGCAGCATTTTTCATATCGTCGGAGCTGGAGCGAGCTCCGAGTTTATTGATCTCAGCAACAGCTGCAGACTGCAGAGCGTAGCGCGTGGCCGCTTCCGCTGCTTCTGGGGTCAGAAATTGACCGAGCATATCGGCATAAAGCTGGCGTCTTGCCATGTATTGATGGCCTAACGATTCCGTGATCTGACGTTGCTTGTAAACCTCGCCGTCAATCTCCTTCTGGATCATTTCCCAGACGACGTTAGGCGCACCGGTCAAACCGGAACCGAGCGTTGACAATCCGAGTGCAATTCCGTTCAGCAGACGCCCTGAGAATCCGATCTTTTGGTTGTACGAATCGACAGGATTCATTGACTGAACTTTTGCTCTTTGGTCAATGTACTGTTCGAGACGCGGGAGCTCATTGGCGATAAACGCAGCTCGCTTTGATTGGTCGTCTTCAATTCGTTTCGCGTCGGCCTCATACCGAGCCTGCTGCATTGCATATGCTCGCCCCTGTAGTTCCAGGTTAGCGGCACGGTCTTCAATCGTCTGCTCTTCTCCTAGCCTGGCAATGTCTTGAGACATGCCGAGATCGGCAGAAGCACGCCCGTGCGGTGACTGCGGACGAATTGGCTCGCCTGTTGGCGCCAATGACTTTGGTCCCGTGCTAATCATGGATGTCTGTGCGTCCAACCGGCGCTGATACTCTTGCTGCTGGTCTGGGTTCAGCGCATCGATCAAGTCCATGTCAATCGGTTCGGGACCGACTCGCAGAGGCTTGGTTTCCTGCGTCGATAGACGGCTGAGATACTCTTGCTTTTGCTGCGGTGACAATGCGCGAAATGTGGCCGCATCGATGTCCGGGACCCCGGTTGAAATTGTCGGCCCCTGCCGCTCGACGTCGGCGCCGGGCATCGCAACAGGTCCCTCTTGCGCCACCTGGTACCCGGTGCGGCGGAACCCACCGGGCACAACTTGCTGGGTTCCGGCTATCGCGCGATCGAGAACCAACGACATCGGGGATGGTCCCGTAGGCGCGGGAGCTGCCTCCAGCTGGGGCTCGACGGCGGGTTCCGGGGGCAGAGCGGCGGGAGCCGGAGGGGCGATAACAGGGGCAGCCTGTGGCGCCTGTGATGCCTGTGGACTCACAATCGTGACCGGCTGCTGTGGAGCGTTCAGGGCGCCCCTGAGCTTGTCCCAAACGGTCTGCGCATAGGGCGCAGCTGCGCCCACAGCCTCGCCTACAGATCCCAAAGAAACGGGCTGCATCGGTTGCCCGCCGAGCGAAACGGGTGCCTGAGGAGCCGTCCAGGCTGCCCCCGGCTGGGCCTGCCCGTACTGGGAATCCATGGCGGCCTGCAGTAGGTAATCCGGAATCATCGGCGAGCCCTCTCAACCTTCGAAAGTCTACGGTTTAGGTCGGCTTGATTCGCGAGAGCAAACGCGACCGAGCGTTTCATGTCGAGCACTTTGCCGACCGGGGTGTCCTCAACAACGTCTTTACCGTCGGGGGATTTCTCGAGGTCTTGGGCCATGACGCCCATACGGGGCGCGCGCGCATCCCCGTAGGCCGCTGCTGCTGCTGCTGGCTGCGCATCGGGAGCTACCCTTCGAGCGGTGTCCTGAGCAATGAGACGAGCGTACTCTGGTCGATAGCTGTACTCGTAGGGGCGCACGTTCTTCAGGTTGGCTTTCGAGTCGACGTATGGATTCGCCGTATCTAACGGGCGCATTTCTTCCGGCAGCTCAGCCATCGAACGCTCGCGCCGCGTCATCGAATTGAGCGAATTCGGATCTAAGCGATCGATTGCTCGCGGCTGTTCGCCGTATAGCTGGGCCTCAAGGAAACGGATTCGCTCCTTCGAGTGACGATCACTCATGAGCCCTTGGCCCATCTCCTCCATCCCCCCGCCAATTGCCCCGCCAACTCCGCCGCCCGTTACCGGACTGGTTCCATCGGGAGAAAGCCCAGCAGCGTCACCTTGCGCCACGCCTGCTTGTTGCGCGCCGTAGCTAGCGTTTGGCGATGCTAGAGCCGCGCTGATTTGAGCGTTGGACTCGGCCTCTTGACGTCGTTGCAGTTCGGCGTCGTCAACACGCAGCTGCTGGCTTAGTCGCTCGGCAAATGACATCGGCGCCGGAGCAATGTTTTCCTTTGCTCGGATATCGCTCAACCCTTTGATGGCCCCGCCAACTGCGCTCAGTACGGCCCCTGATGCCTTCTGCGCGCGTCCAGCATTGCCTTCGGTCAGGCGGGTCTTGAGCTCTTCACGCTGCATTTGAGCTGTCTGATCAGCCTTGGCCGCGTCAATCGACGCTTGCCGAGTCTGGATGTCCCCGCCGCGCATCGCCTGCAGCACGCCCCCCGCCTGCTGTTGTGCGGACAGCTGCTCTTGTGCCCGCAGCAACGAGGCGTCACGATTCGCCGCCTGCTGTGCCTGCTGACCACCGTAGATAGCGGACCGCAGCGCAAGCCCACGAGAAACCCCGCGTGCGTTTGCCGCCTGCGTCCCAGCGTTGGACAGCGCTTGAGCGATTCCCTGTTGCGCCTGCAGACCGGCTACCGTTGGGCCTTGACCATCCATCTGCTGATTGAGTCTGCCAAGCAAAACGTTCTGCTGATTTCGGGCTCCGTAGTCAGCTCTAAGGTCTTGGTTCGCCTGGTCCTGATTCAGCACAGCAGCCTTCGGGTCATAGTAATTCTGACCACCAATTGTCTGCGCTACTCCGCGACCGATGTATTTTGCTGCCGGGATGATCCCCAGAGACGCGTAGTCATACCATGCCATTATTTTTTGCTCCCTGAAGAACCTCTACCGGTTCCCGGCTTGATTCCGTACTCGAGCCCAAGAGAAATCAGAGTGAATCCAGTGTTCTTGCTGATGTCTTCATCCACGCCGCCGTCGGTCCTAAGCAAGTCTCTAAACCTGACGCGGATTGCTGAAGACTGCTGCTTTGCCACATGCACAGCATAGCGCCTAAACAATGCCGGCGCAGCAATCCCGGTAGCTATCTCGGGTACCGTCGTCCATGTCTTGGTTATCCTAGGGCTGCTGTAGTCGCAGATGTAGGATAGCTCAATACCGGTTTCTGCTCCCGAGTCTCGTAATTGAAGATAGAACCGCCAAATACGTTGGAATCCCTGGAGGCCATCAAACTTGATGTCAGCGAATTCAACGGTGGACTGGTACCAAAAAAGTGCTTCGTAGCCGTCAATGTCGGGATACCCGTCAACAAATTGACCGTATGCATAGTTTTCAGTTCGACCAATTTCTCTAGCAATAGCGTTTTTCGGGATCGGGGCAGTAGCCCGGGTCGAATCGTTGATACTCATCCAGTTGCGATCGAATGCTGACACGATCCCAACTGGAACAACGGTGGTGTTTGGGCTTGTTGATATCCTCGGAATCGTGGCCGTGGTCCAAAGCTCGAAAGCGCTATGCCAACAAAACACCAAATAGCTGAAGCCTGACTTTGCCAGGAACCTGGCAATCTGATTGGTTGAATCATACGAAGCGGAAACTATCTCGGTATAACCACCGTCCTTCATCGTCCAGTCGACACCGCTCGAAATCACCTTAGACTGCATTCCGTCAAAAGATTCAATTCCGCGCTTGCTTTGAAACAGGACATTGTTCCCTACGCGAACGACCGATCTAGGATCGACGCATCCCACCTCACCGCGGATCCGCTGCGGCGTCGTGAATGTTCCACCTTCACCGGTATCAGTCGGGCCGTCGCCAGAGATGACATAGATCTCGTTCTCACCGAATATCACCATTCGATCGTCGAGTGACGCCAGCGCCGTAACGTTCATCGGGACTTGAAATGACAGCGCCTCGTTGAATGACGGTTCCTCGGCATCAATAATCTCGCGAGAGAACCAAACACTTCGCTGATTCGCGTACCAAATGCGATTGCCCCAATAACAAATCACCCTAGCCTGCGGAGGTGGGCTGTTTTCCAGGATCCCCTGCGACGTGTAAAGCGTGGGGGCCCCGGCCACGAATAGGTTTCCCCATGCGATGTTCACCTGAATGGATTCGGTTGTAGGCGACGGATCGTTGGGTATGACCTGCGTGCTTCGAAAGTAGTTTAGTCCATTGGCGTCCGCAGCATAAAGCACCGGCCTGAGCTGCGAATGCGAGGTGAATCCCAACGTCTGGTACTGAATGAAAGCCGACTGGTTCGCTGCTGTTATTTCGACCGAACGGATACTGGGCGCTGATCTAGAAACCCGCCCAAGCTGATCGGTATGCTCCCAGCACAGTGCCAGCCAATACGTGGCGATAGGCCACGGCGTACCAACGGCAACTTGAATCCCGGTTACTATCTCGCCGTCTGGTGTTATTGTCGATTGCGGCCGATGAACAAACCCAAGCTCATGACCAGGCCCGCCATCATAGCACCACGGAATCGATCCGCTAAAATACAACCCGGCAGGCGTATCTGCCCACCCGAACATTTCCTTTTCAACTGCTGAAATGTCCAGAACGGTCAGCTTCATTTCGGTACTGTCTAGACCCATCGTCGGGTACACCGAAAAGAAACGTCCGCGCTGATACCATGATTCAACAGTTGAATTCCTGCCTCCCGATAGCAACACGCGGCTCGCTGCAGCTGCCGTCGGGTAAGCGATCAATCCCTGCACCGCTCTACCCGTCGACACATGGATCTCGCCAGCGTCAACGATCGGTTGTCCCGCTGCTACGAATTCGACACACTTCGCATCAGGAGAATGACCGCGCACCACAGGCCAGTAGTCCCTGCCATGGTAGTTCCAGTGGCGGCCCCAAGGGCTGTAGGCGCAAGAGTAGCTAGACGATATGTTACCCATCGAGCCCGCGGTTGAATTGGCAGTATACTCGGCAACGTCGGTTCTTCCGGTCGCGTCCCTTGACCACGTGAATATCACATTGTCATAACGCGTCACCGCTGCGACCACTGAAGTCCCGCGCCAACCAGCATGCACCCCGATTGGATTCCCGTGCGAAGCGTTTGCAGTCGTTATCTCCGCCGATGAATCGAAGTAGATTATTCCAGGCGCCGCCCATGGTCCTTCATTTAGCTGCCATCTGATGGCCTCGTTGGAGTATCCCGGACCAGTCCAGGACGTGGCCACATGAGCCCAAACGAACCTGCCATCGGGGTCGCAACAGCAACCGAGCTGACCAGCGATGGTTCGCATGGCAACATGCCTTCCCATGGATACCGTATTGTTTTCCTTGTAAATCAACGTTCCGGTTGAGTCTGGAATGTACAGGTTCAAATATACATTTGCTGTCGAAAACATCGCATAGCAAACGAACAGCCGTCGCTCATGTGTCCAGGTCGGATCTATCCCCAAACCAGTTGGCCCAGTGCAGCAAACATCCCACGCCTGAACGTCATCGGAAATTAGAGTTGACGCGGTAGTGGTAAACGGGTTCGCTGCAGGGATTGATAGATAGTACAGGTGGCAGCTTTCGCCAAGTTCCGTGCTCGTGTAATAGACATGGAAGTACCACAGTCCACCGGATCCGCGCATCGCCACGATGCGAATAGGCTCGTCCGTAGCGACCGACACCGCTAACGATCGCGAAACAAGAATTGCACCCGTGGCTACGTCGATAGCGGCGAAAAATAACTTCTCGACGTCGTAGCATTGCCAGACAACTCCAATCACCCCACTGTTCCCGACCTCTGCTAACAGGTCTCCAGCAAACGCGCAGTCGAACGACAGCACACGTGCCCCGTGTTCAGGGGACGAGATCTCGGCAAGCGTCGACACGTTCCAACGCGCAATATCCCCTTTGCGCGTCCACACCGGGCGCTCAAAGACTTCGTTCGTCTCCGCAGGGAGCCTTGAGCTAATCCCGAGCTCTTCTCGAGGTTCGCATTGATCTACGACTTGCTCACCAATCCAAACGATTTCGTTTCCTCTGGTGGCCAACCGCTCGCAGTGCGGGAGATAAGTCAGCCCGTTCAACGTCTCGTAGGAGCGGACCCAGCCGCGTCGCTTTTTCAGCTCGCCCTGACGTTCGTAGATGACGTTCTGCGCAACGGTGAGCAGTGGCGGATCAACCAATTCAGACGCAATCGACTGCTCTTGTCCGCCCACAATCGGGATTGACATCCTTTGCGGCTGAAGTGCCATTAGTA
>Ga0316631_10000005_pt1 | contig 41322 bp, 60 predicted proteins | sample OWC_May_M1_C1_D3_FD_207672 | JGI IMG/M metagenome (GOLD analysis project Ga0316631, IMG submission 207672) | Wetland soil microbial communities from Old Woman Creek delta, Ohio, United States - OWC_May_M1_C1_D3_A | ecosystem: Environmental > Terrestrial > Soil > Wetlands | place: USA: Ohio... | reverse complement strand
AGACCAAAACATCCTGAGTACCTCCTCTAGCGGCCTCACGACTACGTATAGAGTCGTGAGGCCTAAGAGTCTTACTCACCAAACAGGTCTTCGTCTGTCTCATCAGCAAACAAGTCCTCATCGTCATCGACAGCCGCGATGGTCGGCATGCTCTGCTGAGAAGTAAGCAGCGGCTCACCTTTCGCGACGACTTGAACGCTGACAAGTCCGAGGGCTACAGGAACGCCTTTTCCGGTTTTGTAGATCTCGATGTTCATTCGGCCATACCATCCGGCGATGACTTTGTCTGGTGTTATGATGTCCTTGTCGCCACCAGGCCCGTAGCAAACGACGCCGTAAGGCTTCTGTAGGACTCCTTTATATGCGGCGGCGCTGAATGTGTGCTCCTCGAATTCTTCGTATTCTACACCTTCAAGGCTTACTCGCTTCCCTTGCCGGAAGGGGCTCTTCTCGGCGAAGGGGTTCTTGACGAACGGAAGGATTTTACTCTCCTTGCAGAATTTCTGAAACGACCCAAGCATTACTGATGAATCGATGTAACCCGGCTTCTTCTTGTCGCTGCCGTTCCAAATCAGAGTCACGCTGAACCGGGCTTTGTCGTCCGGGTCAGCATCATTGTACTTCTTTGGCTTCGCTGTATGTACAAACGTTAATCGCCCAAGCGGCGTGAGCAGCGATACCTTTTTACCTTCTTCGTAGATCGTGCCTGTTCGCAGACTTGGATCCTTTTTCATCTTTGCTTCAAGGTAGTCAAATGTTTCTTTCTCATTCATGGCTTCATTCCTCTTCTGCGTCTTATTCGACGCTGTCAAATCCCGGGTCTTCTGTCTCGAATTCCCCGGTGTCTCGTCGCCTTCTGTGTCTCAGGGGCTTAATGATTAATTTATCTAGCGAGTTCGCATCAAGTTTTCTCGTCTTCAAAAGTTTACGTGCCTCAGTAATCGTCATCGGCTTTTCATGCGTCCTTACAAAAAACTCTTGCGTCGTTCCGAATATCTCAGCGAGCTCGTCTGCTACTGTGTCTTCGTTCGCCCACTTGCTTTGCCCTTCGTAACTAGCCCACTGCCAACCCGGTATTGGGTCGCCGGCCGCAAGGCGTGAATCAGCGGAATCTCCCAAGCGCTTAAAGTAATCGCGAACCCGGGCCTCGAAGTCTAGCAGTGCGAAGGACGACAGATTCTCGGCTCTCGGCTCTTCGTCTTTCAGAGTCGCGTATGTCGCCGCAAGGGTCATTTCAAGTACAGCCGGGCAGATTGGGCCTAAACCGCAATCAAGCGCCGCGCAGCCCCAACAATGAGGTCCTGTGTAGTACTGGTTCGGATGCTGCGTAGCGGTTTCGATTGCCTCGATAACAAGGTCCTCGAAAAAATCCGCGTCGTCCTTCTGGAAGTCTACCTCTACGTATCCTTCTCCTTGGCCACGAGGTTGATAGATAGCGAGCTTCACGTTCTCAACAGTAGGAAAGTTATTGTAGACTAGTAGCCCATACAACTCTAATTGGTCATTGTGCAGCGCCTCTACCTTTCGACCTTCACCCCATTTGAGATCGATGATAAGCGCCTCTTTCGGCGTAGTAAGCACTACATCCGGCGTCCCACAGATTTCCGTGTCGCCAAACATCTTCGAGAACTTCACCTCAGACCAGAGCATCGCGCCGGCCCTTCGCTTCTCAACTATCACATCGAACAGTGATTTAAGCAGCTCCTCTGTCTCAGTGTCTGTCTTAACACTTTCTCCTTTCAGTCTCGCCGAAAGGTAGGCATGCTTCTTAATCCCTTCCGAGGCTTCAACCGGGGTGACCCTCCGCTTACAAGCCGCCGATATCGCTGATAGTCTCGGGTTACCCGCACAACGTATCCATCTGTGTGCTGAGCTTGGTCTATATATCATATTAACACCTCTGATTCTTTTTCAACGTGGCCCTGACACTGACAACGACCATGACCGTGATCGTGACCCTATCCATAACCTTGACCATGACAATGACTGTGACATTATCAATGTTCGTGATCGTGACTTCGACCGTGACCATGACCATGATCGCTCGTATCCGGCTCTAAGTAGCACAGTGCTCATTTTTGCTTCCTAGGCAGTGTCTCACGTTTGCACGCGTCTATAACCGAGGACCTGTTAATAATGACCTCAATATCAGCTGGGTATGGTTCTACCTCACTGAATTCACCCCCGGCCATTGCTTGAGCGAAGCGACCGTCGTCTGCAATCCAAGCGGCCTCGGTTAAAACAAGCTCTTGTGGATATACTTTTTTCAACAATCCCGTATAGTGATACGTCACGGTTCTAATAAAGTATCCCTTACCAATCTCGTACGGATGGTCCATTTTTACTTTCCCCCCATAATCGCTTCAACATCGCGAATGAAAATCATTATCTTTTCGACAGGCACCTTGTTCGCGTTGAGACATTGATTATCTCGCGCCCACTTCCTCGCTCGGTCCCGGTCCGCATCACGAAATGCGATTAGAAGCCTATGGAGCTCTTTGCGTCTCGCGTCGACTTTGTCCAAAGGAATCGAGTCGTATGTTGGCTCCTGCTTCGACACACAATATGAGTCATTGGCCACCACGGGCGGCTGCACTATACTCGCCGGTTCGATTACCTCAAGGTGTGTAATAGGTTCTAGAACCTCTTCCCTCCACGGCGTCGTTGCCCCATATGTTTCTCCGCCCCCACACGTAACGTGTTTTCTTTTTTCTTCCTCCAACGTAGGGGGGAAGTAGTGTGTTACCTCGTAAGGGATCGGCTCGACAAATAACCGTTCGAGTGCTGCCTTGTCGTCAGCGTTTTCTGTGTCGAATTCAATGTGTACTTTCATTTTAGCTCTCCTGCATTACGCCAAGCGTATCAATGAGCGTTTGCCTATGTCTTCGTAAAACTTCCGCGAACTCATCTGGCTCCACATGTTCAAGGTAATACTCGACTATCGCGGTGATTGTATCCTCTTCGAGCGCGTCGATGATTTTTTTGTTGCACTCTATTAGTTCGATAGCCTTTTTAAGCAGTGTTTCCGCGTCAACTGTTCGCAAAGCAAACTCTAAATGGTTCTCAACGAACTCCTCGCACCACGCCTCAACCTCTCTGAAGTATTGCTGGTCGCAAACCGGGTTGCGCTTCAATATTTCTTCTAGATCCCGTCTCAATGATTCCGGGCTCATTTCTTCACACTCCTTCGGTGCAATTCATCGAGGATCATGATTCGTTCACCGAAACACAGCCGGTTCGCCCACTCATTGAGGTCAAGCCGGTCCGGTAGGAAAGCGGCTGGCATCAATGCCGCGGCCGTCGTCTGGTTCTCCAACAACGTGAGGCCCTGGAGTCGTTCTTGCAGCTCCGCGTATCGCGCGTCATCGAGGTCAAGTCGGTAGTTCTTCCGCAAGGCCTCATAGCGCCGGAGAATCAGATTCATCGAGGCGCTGAACGAACCTGGGTAAGATTCTTGCGCTCTCGCGATTTCGTCGCTCAATGTGATTGAAACATTCTGAGTCATTTTTGCTTTCCTTTCAGCCGGACCAACCGTCCCATCAATTCTTTTGCGAATCGTATTTCCTCTTCGTCCTCGTGGCCGGATACGATCCTGTCGATTCTTTGGATCGCTGCATCACACCACAGGCTTGTGTGTCTAGGTGCGACTAGTATCGCCGCTTGAACATCGTCAGCTAATGCTGCTAACTCTTTGGTTACTTGTGTCATACTTCCCACCTCTTTATAAATTCAGGATCGCGTTTCTTCAACTCCTCGTATGCTACTTTGTAGGCGTATATCAAGGCGTCCTTATCCACATGTTCGCCACAATACAGCATGCCCGGTAAAGCATCCTCCATACAGTTGCCTATAGAGGCGCCGCCTATGACAACATTAGCGAGTATCGGGACTCTGTTAATATGTTGGCATTTCATAATGACGACTCCTCCCATGTAGCGACCACATACCAATCCTCTGCCATAATGTCCTCGTAAGACAATGCATCACTTGTGTATTTAAACAAAGGTAAACCCAAAGAGCCAAAACTAAATGCGTCAGAAAGTTTGTCTAGCGTAACTACACACCCAGTTTTCCACTCAGTCCGCCGTACCCATTTTCCCTTTTTCAATTTTGGTAAAACTTTATCGAACGTCATTTTTGATTCTCCTCTAGCTCGGAAACATATTTACGCAATGAGTATATTTCCTCAAGCAGCTCGCTTACATAAGGCCAATCAATTTCCCCGACGATTGCCACAGACCTGCCGTTATCTAAAACTTTCTCTAATATGTCGATTACGCGTCTGTATGACACACGGATAACATAAACCCTTGCGATTCCACGAAATATAGTTACCCCGTCGGCGATATCGGTTTCTTTCATTTCAATCGGGCCTAATATAATAACATCCTCGTTTTTGATAGCTTCCTTGTGGATGCGTTCAATCGCTTCATACAAATCAAATTTTAACCCTTTGATGATGTATTCACGTAAATCCGGGTTAACCAACATCGCAGTTTGCATCTGTTTTGTACACACGGCCGTGTGGTCACCTATTAAATCCTTCCAGGCGGTTATCTTCATGGCTACAATGCCGCGACGAATCGCGACTCCCATACAGTCCGAGCAACACGTGTCGCCAAATCACGAGCTCTGTAGTCAGTGTCTCGTCCGAGCAGGTAGCATGGCACCGTCGCTTTCTCTACCTCTGTGATCCCCCGCGATGCCGCCCAAGCCTGGATGCCCACCTGGCAGTAGCCGATCTTCCTTGCGTCGTCGTAATGCACTGGCTCACGAGTAAACCTTGCGAGGAGCCGGCACGCGCGTTCGTCACGCTTCGACAACCATGCGTCGTGCTTCTCCTTGCGGACGATTCCTTGCTTCCGAGCGATCTCCGCTTCTGCAATCGCCTTGCCACCGAACTCCCAAAACCCGAAGCGTTCTGCAAGCCCAGGCGGCATCGCAAGAGGTGTGTTTCCTCTGTTACTATGCAGCCCGGCGATCACATCCGCGATCAGTAGAGGCGTCGTGACACCACGCCTTGAGGCAACGATGTGTCCGTTTTCGGCGTACAACGTGTGTTGACACGGCGCGTAAACCGTAATCGGCTTGGCGCTGCCGAGCTGATACACTGCTCGTTTGCCTTTTGGCTCGATGGCCACAACCGACCTGTAGCGTACAGTCACGTACGCCGCTGTCTTCGTATGCGGTGTACCACCGCGCCACTCTGTTTCGTGATGCTGCCACCAGGTGCTATCCTCGTAGGACCTGCAATATAGCCTAGTTGCTCTGGTCCGTGTGTACCCATCTGATGGCCGGCAAGCCTTGTTGCTCACCGTTGCAACAGTTATGCCAAATCGCCCTGCGTACTCCGCGAGTATGGGATCGTTTGTTCTTTCACACAACTCGGCTAGGAGCTTGTTGTCGCCTTTGGATACACGGCCGACGAATTCTCGGTAGTAGTTAGGCACCCTCGGGTCTACAGGCTTTGGCTCATTAAGCGCTTCATGCCTTATAGTGTCGAGCATCTGTTTCACAGCGCTTCGCTTCGTCTTCAAGAGCCATTTTGCAGCGCCTTTCGGCGTCTTTGATTTGCTGCCAAGCCGGTTTGCGGCATCGATTACTAATGCTTCGTAATGTGTCATCTCTCTCTCTATCTCCTCTTGATTGTCAAAGCATCGCAAATAAGGGCCACATTAAGCGCGATGACCACGATAGACGGCCAGTAAAATACGCGTGACAAAATAGTCAACACGATGGTTAGCATCGGTACGATCAATAGTATCCACATCTTCATTTTGACTCCTCCCGTTCCACAGCCTCAGCCATCATATTTTTCGCTCTTTGTCCCCTAAAGTAAGGGCATATCCAATGCTCACCGGTCCCCTGATAACAACCCTCGGGACAGGGGGTGATATATTTCCCAAGTTTTTTTACTTCTGCATCAGTAAAGCCTGATTCCGATTGCACGTTAACGTTTTTCATTTTGACTCTCCTTCTTCGATGTACAACTCTGCGTCGGGGGCATACGTGGCGCCGCATTTTATACATTTGCATTGTATCTCTATTGAGTAGCGGATACACCCACACTTGCAGGGTTGTTCATTGAGAGTAGCTACCTGCTTCTCGCCGAAGCCGAAAAGCTTCCTGTTCGCTTCACGATTCTCGGCCACCGCTTTTTTGTATTGGTCGTTTTTAACCATACTGGTTTCTCCTCTAATGCGATTTTTGACCACTTAGTATCTGGTAGATTTTACATGCTGCCTTTATTACTTCGGCGCACGTGTCCAGTGCACTCTCCAAAGCCTCGTCTTTCCTTATAGGGTCCTTCCTTATCTGTTTCGCTGTGTGCCAATCAATCTTCAAGCCGCACACTAGGATCTCAAAATCCTCGATTGACTCTGTAACTCTTTTTGTCTCGCTGCTCATGAGTTAATTAATAACACAGTAGTAACGAGGTGTCAAGAAGCTATCAACATTTTTTTATTTTTCTTTTGGCCGGCTAAGTTAATGTAATCATTATATAATGCAAGAATCGTGCTAAAAAATGACACTTGTGCTGAACCTAGGGGCGGCGTAGAATTAAAGTCTGCCGCCTAGATGCGACGGCAGACTGACAAAAAGGAGTGTCTGGATGACAATAGACAGTGTAACACACCAATCAACAGAAGCAAACGACTTTTTAACTCTCCTAACTTGCCGAAAACCAAACGCCCGTGCCTGCAAACACTGGCGAACAGACGGAACCGAGGCCCCCCCAAGCCTCGGTACACGCTTCGACGCGACAACAGAGCCTGTATCCTCTTTGAGCGACATGCACGCCCTCTTGATGCGTCTTGTCGCTGAGCCTCAACGCTTCCCGATCTTCGGCGAACTCAAGGCGCCTAAAGAGCGCTTAAACATTGAGCGCAAGTCCAAAGGCCCAACCGCTTCGTTCAAGCCGGCCAAGCACCACTTAATCATTCTCGACTTCGACTCGGTGTTGTGGAAAGGCAACATCGACCCGGCGAACCCACGCCTAGCCGTTGAAGAGTTTCTCGCGACTATCCCTCAGTTCCGTAACGTCGAGCTGCTGTGGCAGGTCACTGGGTCATGGGGCGTCAAGGCCGGTCTGCGCCTTCGCGTGTTCCTCTGGTCCGTTGAGGCCTTGTCTCTAGGCGAGCAGAAGCAGTTCGCATTATCTCTCCCCTACCCTGTTGACACGTCCATCTACACAGCCGTTACGCCTATCTACACCGCAGCGCCGTTGTTTGAGGACAAGGGTTCAGACCCGTGCCCCGCCGCTAACCGAATCGGCTACGTCGATGGGTTGCTCGATGCCGTGTACGTGCCAACGGGTAACTGCTACGACGAGCTTGGTTACTGGTCTCGCCGCATCGAGCAGCTTGGTAGCACTGGCGCCGCGAGACATCCGATTGTCAACAGTGCCGCCTTCTTCCTCGGGGGCTGGGTCGCTTCCGGTGCCATCGAATCCGAACTGCTTACCGACAAGCTCGTCGAAGCTTGCGAGGATTCAGGAGCCTTTGACGCAGAGAGACTCGTATCCATCCGAGACGAGATAAGCCGGGCAATCCTAGACGGCGCTAAGGTGCCCCGTGCCGAGCAAGGATGGCGGGAAGGCCTTATACGCACCGGCGAGGGTGTCATCAAGTGCACGGTGTCAAACGCTTTGCTTATTGTCGGCAACCATCCATCTCTGAAGGACAAGCTTCGGCTCAACGTGCGTGGTGACAAAGTGGAGTGGACGGCGCCGGCGCCTTGGGACTCAACTACAGAGCGGTTCCGAGTGCGACAGCTCTCAGACGCGGATGCGGTCAACTGCGCTGGATGGCTCAATCAACAAGGCCTTCACGCCTGCTCCAAGACTCTCGCGTTGCAGGCGCTTGAGACCGTCGCTCAAGCCGTGCAGTATGACGCGGTTCGCGAGTACCTCAATTGCCTGCCACGCTGGGATGGCAAGGCACGCGTCGAGCGATTGTTCATCGACGGCGCCGGCTGCGAAGACAAGCCGATTCACAAAGAGGTAGCCCGATGTCTCTGCGTTGCCGCCGTTGCGCGCGTCTATCATCCTGGATGCAAGCACGAACTTGTCCCCGTGCTTCTTGGGCCTCAGGGTAGTTACAAATCAACGTTCTGGCGCGTCCTGTTTACCGGCCCGGGGGTTGAGTACTTCACCGACTCGCCGGGTGACGTAACCGACGTCAGAGCTTGGGTCGAGACCACTCATCGCGCTTGGTGCGTCGAGGACGCAGAGCTACAACGCACGTCGGTACGAGAGATAGAGGCCGTGAAGCGGCTTGTGTCAGCGCAGGTTGACATTGTGAGACCGGCTTACGCTGCGTTGGCGCGGGAGTTTCCTCGCCGCAACGTGCTTGTTGGTTCGACGAATGACGACTTCCCGCTTGCCGATGTGGATAACCGCCGTTGGTTCGTGCTTCGGTCAGGCGAAATCGACACGGAATGGGTCGAGTATGCAAGGGATCAGATTTGGGCTGAAGCAAAGAGCCTCTATGAGGCCGGGGTTACGTGGTATCTCGACAGCGACTATGCACGGGAGCAAAGGGATGGGCAAAAAGAATTTATCAAACCGCAGAACGAAGCATGGACAGGTTTGATAGGTGAGTGGTTGGAGCAAAAATTCACGGATACGGAAAACGTAGAGGTCACAACAGCGGATGTTTTAACCGAACCGTTGCAGTTTAGCCGGGACAAAATTAAGCGCTCGGATGAGATGATCGTGGCAAGAATTTTGAGAAATCTTGGCTTCGAAAGGGTCAGAAAGCATGTTGGCAAAAACTTTTTCTGGGTCTTTCGTTTTGGAGGTGAGCACTGAAACCATGCGTTGCGCGTCGACACAGAAGTGTTCCGACTTGGTAGGCACGGTAGGCACGGTAGGCACCATAGTAGGCACAAGGGTTGGTGGGCTACGATGGTAGGAACTTTCAAGTGCCTATTTTCATTGCTTTGTTCCTACTGTGCCTACCGTGCCTACCTAAAAAGAAGAAACATAACAGAAAGGGGAAGAAGGAAAAAAATAAGAAAAAAAAAAAGAGTAATACAACATAGCAGAGATTAGAACGCGGTAGGCACATAGGCACCTAGGCACCAAAGGATTTTTAATATGACACGCGAAGAAGTTTTAGAAAGAATAATCGGGCGTACGATTGGCGAGAATTATGTAGACTGTAGAGACCTGCCAAAAGGGTTGCTTCAAGACCTTGCAGAAAGGGGTTCGATACAGACCGGCGTGAATGGTTGGTATGCTGTTACCGATGAAGGGCGAGCAAGATACACCGCTGCGATGTCCAGGCCGCTAAAAAAGGCAACCACGTGGCGTGAGGAAGCTCGTTCCGGGCTACATGTCGAGACCTCGAAGGCCTCAGGCTTCGTCGTTACACGGGAAACAAGAATAACGGCGGCAGCGATTCCGACAGCCGGCGCGGCAGTTGAAGTGATGACACCTGAGGAGCTGCTTTGTAGGCTACGAGATGCGCTGAAAGAGCGGGATAGGCTTTGTAGGGCGCTTGAATGTAGTATCGAGGAACTTGTAGCGGCCTTCGGCGTAGGCTTGGTTAAATACTGCGTTGGGGGGCATCTTGGGCTTTTTGACCTTGATAAGGCGGGACGGTGTAAAAAATTATGCCGAAATTGCCTCAAAAGTCGAAGAAAGCACTTGCGTACGCGCCCCTGACGTGGTTAAATTGACCTTGTACAACTTTCTATAAATCAAAAAATATGACAAGAGACTATGTGAAAAAAGACCTTGAAGACACAGGCCTTTTGCTTCGAGACATCGAGCAAGCTGTTGCGGATGGGGCTGTGCTCGACAGAGAGATTGCTAAGGCGCTCGGTAAAACAATTGACCGATGGTACAATCTTAAATACGGGCGCGGTAAAGGCGGCGAGGAGCTTGCGACAAAGGTTACAGAGGCAATTAAAAAAGGTAAAGACCGTCAACGTGAGACGATGCTTGGTCTTGCCGAGTACGAGCTTGTAAGATCCATCCGCGGTTATGAATACGAGGAGAAGACAACAGAGATCACAGAATCGCCTAGCGGCAGAGTTGTTAAACAAAAAACCGTTAAAAAGCGCGTGTTGCCAAACGTAACTGCGATGTTTTTCATACTTGTGAACAAGGGTGAAGGCCGCTGGAAGTCAATAAATAAAGAATCATCCGAATTCCAAAAGCCACCTAGTCCCGAGGATAACAACCTAGCGATTCCAGGGTTCGACCCAACAAAAATTATTGTGACACAGGATGCAGACAGCGACGTCGAGAACACAGTGGTGTGAGCCGGCGGGTAATACGGCGCAGAGTTTATTTTTACACTCGTTCAGGCGTCGTAATTTTTTCATCGCTGGTCGTGGTAGCGGGAAGTCAATTGTGCTTTGTCAAAAGGCGCGTATCTATTCACGGATACATCCAGGCGTAACGAGTTATCTCACAGAGCAGACAGACGGTGACATTGAGGATATATTAATCCCTGCTTGGATCGCGGCTGTACCTGAGAGAGAGTACCGATTCGTTAGTTCACGTCGCGGCGTGAATATTCTTATGGACAATAGCGCCATTGTTAAATTGCGGAGTAGGCAGTCTAGACGCGTGCATGGTGACCCCCCTTTCAGAGGGCCTTCTGGTGTCGGTTATATAGGGCATGATGAAATCGCGCAGGATACCCGCGCCGATGTGCCGAAGATTAGTATGGGAATGCAACGCGGCGCAAATGTGTTGTTTTATACAACGGACTACACTACTACTCCGAAACCTAACTGGTTTATGGCTTATGCCAAAAGCTTTGGCGTTGCAGCGATTGGTAAACGAGTACAAATTAGCAGGGACAAGAATACTGTCGCTTTTTACGGGCGAACAAAAGACAACCCGTATAATGATAACCTTGACGAAAAAATGCGGTCCGAGGGACTATCTGAATCTGAGGCACTGCAAGAACTAGAAGGCTGGTTCGTGAGTCTTGAAGGTCTGTGCTGGCCTTCATTCCAAGACACTCTGTGGCCTAATGGGAATCGATACGACGCAGGTTTCCAGAAGGGTAGGCCATGGATACTTGGTGTTGACCACGGTGGCGTAGATGGGGCGTGGGGCGTGTTCCAGTATATGCCGAGCCGCCCCCACTTCGAAGGCGGGGTGCTTGTGCTGATGGCTGAATACACTCCCGGTGCGCCAGCGTATCGGGTGCTTCCTGAGATCAAAAAACGATTTGGAACACCGTCTAAGATATTTACAGGAGCGGACCACAAGACGCCTGGCAACACGGGGTTTTCCGCAGAGCAGCTTTTCGTATCGCATGGGTGGTCCGGCGACAATGGTGTCGATGTTCAGCGAATCACACAAGGCACGGCCGACAAGGAGCAGCAAGGCAGAGTTCTCGCCGGTTTACTGCTTAACACCCTCGGCCAAAGACGGTTCTGTGTATCGTCAAAACTGGAATCGTATTACGCAGGGCCTACGAGAGGCGTGCTTGATGTGCTTACTTCTGACACGTGGCCGGAAGCCGGCGGTAATGAGTACTTTAGAAAAGAAAAGTCAAAGATGATATTTCACGAGGATAGCAGAGACATGCTCCTTTACACAGTGACGGGTTTGCATCCGCCGCAATGGGCGGAGTATACAAGGTGGGCAGCGTGAGTCAGTTGTCCGGTCTCACGGGCTCACGCGCGTACGTGCGTCATGAAGTGAAGGATTTGTCGGCATTTGATAGAGGCACTGATTCACGTGTCGAGGAAGCGCTTGGCTATTTTCATCGAGCGACTGATCATGATGTTGTTAAGGACAAACTCATTGAGCGGTACGCGTTGTTTCTCGTTAAAGAAGTTGACGAAATAAGTGGCGCTGTTACTGAGGATTGGGCGCAAGCAGATAGACAGGTAAGCAGGATTAACGTCGCGCAGAAAACGGCTATCCTCAACGGGCAGCAAGAGATACTTACTACGGCCACTTATTCGTTGATTGTCGCGCAGCAAGCGACGTTGTTTAATTCAAATATTTCTCGGTTCTCATATGAGGATAATGCTGTTGAAGAAGAGATTTCTGCGATTCGTGAGGAAGCACAGTCTGACCTATCCGTTATTCAATGGGACTCATTGGCCTGTGCCGTAGGGAGTGGGGCGCTTTATCTGTCGCTCAGCAACGGTCGACTGAGCGAGCAACCGATTTCACCGAGCCGTGTATGGGTGTGTCACGCGCCTGAGATAACGAGCGAAGACGGCGTCGAGTCGACCGATTCCTCAGACATCGATCAAGCGTCTGTAGTCGTGGTCCGATTCGATGGGTCAGACGGCTCTAAGAATAAATATTGCGCCTGGTTTGGCCCATCCGGTGATTACCCAGACGGACGTTGCGTTGTTTACTGGGCGACCAAGTGGTATGAGATTCCGCAGCCGGGAAGCAAGGAAGCGCTCGAATACGTAATCAGCGATAGGTGGGTTCGAAGTGCACCTAAAGATGTACTCGCAAACCCACTTACGTTGATTTCAGACGAGTTAGGCGAACTGATTCCCGTATACCCGATTGTGCTGCTTACTGGCGACCCAATGAGGCGTGGTTTGCTGCCGCTTAGTTTCTCGCTTTATGAGAATTGTGTAGAGCTAAGCGTCATGAACTCAATTCTCCTTGGCTGCGCTGGTGTATCCGCAAAGGGGATTCAGGCCTTGGCTAAAGGCGATAACGCGACTTCTGTGCTGCCAAAGACGATTCGCGAAGGGCAAGTTATTCTAGGTCGTGGCCTGAGTCTAGCGCAACAAGGTTGGGAAGCCATTAATGTCCAGCAGGCGGATGCGGTCTACAAGGCGAAATTGAGGCAGACAATTGAGGATAACCACGTTGCAGAGTTTCTGATTTCACGTGCGTCATCCGGCGAGATACCGAGTGGTGTGGCCTTGCAACAAGTAATCCAACCAATGAAGGATTTTCGTAATCTAAGAGCCGCTGCCGCCCGTTCGTCTGTTGCTCGTAGGTGGATGATTGAAAAGGCGCTTACCACAAGTGCAGGTGTTACTGCGATTTCTATTGACTCAGTCGAACAATGGCATCCGGGTGACTACCATGTGCCTGTTGACAGAGCTGCGTTAGTCAACGAATGGGCGATTCGAGTTGATAAACAATTCGGTGATTTGGCGGACGCGATTCAAGAGATAGAGCAACTCGACACACGTGAGAAAGCAATTAATCGTTTGGAGCAGATGGAGAAAGACAAAGAGTTACATCCTGTTTTAGCGGGTAAGAAACAAGAAGAAACAACGCAGCCTGCATTCGGTGGTTTGAGAGGGCTCAGTGCCGGTAGACAAATACCTAGCCGCAAAACAGAAGCGTAACGAAGCTATTACATCGACTGTTGAAGCGGGCAAGGTCGCATACAAAGAGAGTTTCACGACGTTGTTGAACGACCCGGATGCGCGAAACCCGCAAATAGGTCTATGGTTGGCCGGCTACTTGATGAATCAGATGGCGGCTGAGCTAGGCAACGAAGACCTCGCGGTGTCTTACTGGTACAATGTGGCGGCTGATGCAGGCTCCATGAGTCTTGATGAGCTGAACTCAATACCACAGAACATGCGCGGCGATGTGTGGACGACTACACGAAAGGTGCTTGTGGCTTGGTGCGACCTGCAAGCACAAATAGAGAGTGGATTCTTGACTGAGATTTTTTCGTCTCTCGCGAAGACCGACCCGATGCTTAAAGGCGCAATTAAAGAGTTAGATAAGAGTGACATTAAGCAGTTAGTCAAGGACGGGGTACCTCGTGGCTGAGATTACGCTTGAAGACTTCGGCCGCTATATGTCGGTGAATCAGGGGCTCATGTCGCCGTTGCTTGAACGCGGTGCTTCGGGTGTTCCGTCTTCCGTGCCTGTGTTGTCGGCGAAGGATTTGAGAAGTCTGTCAACGCAAGACACGGACGAGCTGTTGCAGTACTTGGAGCAGTTTGGTGTCATCGATACACCTGACAAGTTGATAGAAGCTGCTGCTGTACATCTTCAGCGCTTCAACATTGGGCCAGATGATCCGAGATACGCAGCAGAGATGGAACGGCTTACGGATGCGCAATCGGGCAATCTTCTTCTGGGACAGGCGAGACGCGTGTCTGAGCGGTACGAAACGTTGATGGCTGTTGATGGTGACATGACGATTAATATGATTTATTTAGCTGAAGGAGAGGACCCTTGCGAAGAGTGCGCGGAGCTCAATGGCATTGAAGGCACTTATGAGGAATTGCTAGCGGCAGACACGCTTCCAGGAAGCAGGTGTCTTGGTAAGCATAAATGCCAATGCGTCTTGGTGCCGTTTACATGATACAGCTTGAATTCGCAGGGTTACAAGAGACAGAAGAACTTATGGGGATGATGCAGGCCTTTGGGGCTACGGCGATTGGCGCGGCATTTAAAGGGAAGCGTCGGGAAGAGAATAAATCAGTCAACAATGCTCAGATTCTTAGTTGGCTTGCTGAAGCAGCGACACCGCGCAACGTGCTCCCTACAGAAGACGACGCGCATGCAGCGGCTGAAGTGTTCAGGGACAGGCTTGGTAACAGACTCAGAGTCATAGCTAAACGAAACCCGGCATTCAATAGTCTCAGAAGCACTACCATTTTTAGAAGCGCGAAGACAAAAAAGAACGCTGAAGCCGCATTGGCTTCTGCTCTTCGCGAAGCCTGTAAGAAGGTCGCTGCTATTCTGGCTAACCGTGTTTCGTCCCAGCAAGGGAATGATGGCTCAGGATTGGCGCATGTAACGCCTGAGTACGCGGCGGCACGAAAACGGAAATATGGTGTCGACGAAGGATCGGTTCTGAAGGCTTCAGGTCAGATTCTTGAGAACCTAGAAGCCGGAACTATACGAATCATTAAAGGCTGAGTGTGACAGCTTTTATATCTTCACGATAGCGCAATGGTGCGTGATGCGTGATGCATAATTTCCCAGACGTGACTGGGTTAACAACACAGAGGTGCTTTGATGACCGAAGAGACAGATAAGACCGAGATCAACGTACGTGAGACGCCTGAGTTTCGTGGACTGGCTAGTGAGGCTTCACGCTGGAAAGCGCAGGCCCAAGAACTGGCGGACTACAAAGCTAAAAAAGACGCGGAAGAAGAAACGCGAAAACAAAACGATTTGGTGGCGCAGAAGAAGTTCGAGGAAGCTCTTAAGCTTGAGCAATCGAAGTATGAGGAGCTTACCAGGAAGTTTGCCGCTGTGTCGCGTGAGAAGCTTTCTGTCAAGGCGGAGAACGTATTGCGTGGCTTAGGTTTATCTGACTCTTTGAAACTACGGGGCGCGGTTTCTATGCTTCCTGATGACGTGACTGAAGAGACGTTGCCTCAGTGGGCAGAGAAACTTAGGACTGATTTACCGGACGCATTTGCGGCTTCGAAACCTACGAAGGTTAATGGAGCAGCGAGTGTCGGGACAGTCAGTGATGCCTCTGGTGAAGTTAATTGGGCGGGAATCAAAGCAGCTATTAACGCAAGGGGAAATACGAGCGAAATCGAAAAGGCTCGTAAAGAAGCGGGAGAGACCCTTTCTTCATACATCATTAAGAATGGATCCAAGCCGCCTAATTACTGAAACGAGGAAACTAAATGAGTGGTGATACAACTACGACTCTGACGAACATCATCAACGAAGTGTTGATTCCACAGTCCGTCAGCACGATTTTTTACAACGATTGGCTCTTTAGACATGTCCCGCCTGAGAAGCCAAGAGGCGGAAGCAAGGTAAACTGGCCCGTCGAAGTTACGGGCACCAACAACGCTGAGACATATGCAGAAGGCGACCCAATGGCTTCGCCGAATGCAAACAGCATTCTTGCGGCTGCTGTGTCGAAGCAACCGTTCCAGGTAACGGCGAAGATTAGCAACATCGCTATTGACTACCTGCTTGAGAACAAACTCAACCTCAATGCGCCTGAACTATACACAGTGAACAAGGCTATTCAAGACCTTAAAGATCTCGTTGTTACAACGAACCTGGCTTTGATTGAGGCTGGCATCGATTCGGCAGGCACGTACGCAGGGATCAACAAATCGACGTACACGGGTTTCGCGAGTTATGAACAGGCTACCACAACGGCACTGACCTTGGCGCACGTGGAAGACATGATTGAAGCGCTTCGAGACAACGATAGAGCTTGTGACTTCACTCAGCTTGAGATTTGGATGCCTTGGAACCAGGTAACTAACTTCGCGCGTCTTCGCTTCGGTACAACTAACCATCCTTGGAACACCGACAGGTCGAATAACTTCGACGCTGGCAAGTTCTATGACGCGAACGGGAACGTTCCGCCGTATAACGGAATCCCAGTCTTTGGGGTTCCGGATATGACAGACACTGTCATCCTTGCGCTGCAACGTAACCTTTTGCATTTCTGGGAGACCCGCCCAGTTCGTGCCGAGTTCAAGAGCGTGCTCGAAGATGCTCAGGTTTGGGAGATCACTTGCAACTACGTAGCCACCTACGACAACCCGCAGAAAGCCGGTAAGCTTTCCGGCAAGACCGCATAAGGAGAATTAATCATGACTACAGTTGCATTAGCCGTTACTTGGGATGTGCCACCCGAGTCTTTCATGCTCGGATACAAGATGGGGTCTGTTACGGTTCAGCTGCCTAGCGCATCAAATGGATGGACCGTTGCTGGTATCGTTATCGACTTGTCGACGCATTTTAATAAAGAGGTAAAAGCGGCGTGGCCAGCCGACGTCGATGCGTACGCAGACAACCAATACAAATGGGGCGTTCGAATCACTAATGCAGGCGCCACGCCTGCGACGGATGTGATCCTCACGGGGCATTATTGCGAGACATCCGGGGGAGTGATGAATCCGATCCCAACGGATACGGATTTGTCAGCGGTTGGGAAACTGCGATTGATTGTGATTGGTAGGTAATTAAGATGACCAACACCACGGCAGCATACGACTTTGAATGCACGCATTGCGGCGCATGCTGCCGTGGCGATTGGTATGAACGAGACAAACGAACGACAGTTATTAGAGCTTGGGTCGTCATTGATGATGACGACGCCGAGCGGCTTGAGAAGTGCTTAGGGGTTTCCGAAGCAAAATTCATGGAGCTGTATCGATGGGACGGCGGCGGCATTGAGGTGACTAAATCGGTGTGTCCATTCTACGACCATGAGAAGAAGCGTTGTTCCGTGCATGATGTGAAGCCAAAAGTGTGTGCATCTTATCCATGGGCAGACATTAATATAAAGGAATTCATTCCCCGTTGCGAGGGGATAAAGATAATGGAGAAATAGTATGACCGATTACCCGACGAATAAATGTTTCAACCTTGAACTGCTTAGGCAACAGAAGTCAAAGGATGATAGGACACGTGTCCTCGAAAGCGAGTTTGACAGGCTGTCTTATATCCCTCTGACTCCTATGTTTCAAGAGGACCATGGGCTTTGTACCCTCGTTCTTGCTGAGATGGAGAGACGAGAGAAAGAAGGATACATTCGAGACGGCGTGCGTGAAACCATTGGCCCTCGTAGTTACAGACTTCGCGTTCTCTGTGATGCACGTGGTGAGAAGGTATCGCCGGGTCAAACAGTGACTTACAAATGCGACATTCTCACAATTAATCCGAAGACGCATAAGCCTTTCAACACTCGTCAACTGAGGTCGTTAAATAAGCTAGGCAAATCAAACAACGTGTATGCCAAGGCTACCGTTGATTCAGATGGCTGCATAACGGTATCGCGGCCAGATGCAACGTTGCTTCTATTCAACTTCGGTGCCGGCGTGACGACGCAGCGTAAGATATCCAGCGACGGTTCTACTTACAACCACCGATACGAGGAAGTCCCGCCGTGGGAAGTGAACGCAGATGGTCGTAGCAGAAAAGAGAGGTCGGCATAATGGTTTCCGAATACATTGACGTAAGCACCAATTTTGCGAAGACTGTTGGCATACCAGGAACGGCGGTAAATAGGACATTCGAGGCCGCTGGCGGTACTTCACAGAAGACGGCTGCTTTATCGGCGGACACGATGCATGTACTCGTCGCTACGACTGATGTACGCCTCGCTTTTGGCGCTGACCCCACTGCTTCGTCTTCGACAATGCTCTACCCGGGCATGGTCCCTCTGTGGTTCAAGACGCCGCATGAGGCTACAGGGACGTATAAAGTCGCTGCCTTGTCTCAAGATGCGACTATCGGGTCAATCGTTATAACGCCGCTTGCCGGGGATAGAGTGTAGCGTTGTTTAATTATTTGCTTAACCCACGGTATTATTTGAGAGATAGGCGGTGTTTTAAATTCAGTGTTGTAACGTCGGGCGCTTCGACAGCCAGCATGACAATCAAGGCGGTCAACGGAAGTAAGTTTAGTGTTAATTGGGGCGACGGTACTGTCACAGCATACACGGGAACCGGGTCAGACCAAGTGCTGAGCCGTGCCTACGCGGGTGCTAGCACTTTTATCTGTAAGATAACAGGTAACATAAAAGCAATTACTAAGATATCACCTGACTCTAAGTTTAGAATACCGTTGACAGGCGTTCGTAAGTTGAGTGACATTTACTATTGTGTTCTCGGAACGCCGATACCGACGGGTGATTTAAGTTGTATGAGCGGGTTATCGAAGCTGTTGATATTGCAGCTTGTCGGAACAGGCGCGGCGACCACCAATATAACAGGAGCCCTATCTAAATTATCGGCTCTGACTAGCCTAACTAATTTAGTGGTAACAAGTTCGATTGTTACAGGCGACTTGTCTAATTTATCAGGTCAGACGTCATTAACTAACCTAGCTATATCTTGCCCACTGGTAACGGGCGACCTATCAGCATTAGCAAATAAACCAGGGCTCACGTCTCTTACAATCGCTTCGATGACGGCGACGTATGCTAGCACAACGGTACTTCCAGCTTGGAATAACACAACGGAAACACTTACCTCAATTGGGTTAAGTTCTGCCGCCGTTGACCAATGGCTCATAGACTCAAATACAGCGGGGAAAACAGGCGGCACGATTGCTATAGCAGGGACGAACGGCGCACATACAACAGCAAGCGCCGCAGCACTTACGGCACTGCAAGGACGTGGCGTAACGGTTACGGTTAACTAGATGACACCTAAGACTTCAAAAGGTAAGGCGAGATGCTTCGTTGCTAAAGCAGGCAATGAGTTCGTTCCACAAGGAACTGTTGTCGAGGTAATCGCGGATAGTGTCGACAAGTCCACAACATACTACGACGAAGATAGAGTCGCTGTTGATAAAGCGAATACGAAGGAAGAATTAGAAGTTATATGTAAGGCAAAGTACGGTGACGCGAAGGCAAAAGAAATTATAGACCGCTTGACGGGCTCGGCCAAAGCCGCAGTTGTTGCCGTTCTTCTGTCCGCATGCGGCTCTGTGTTTCAACCTGTATATGAGGAATCGCGAGCCTGTGAGGATGGCTCTATTGGGCAGCCCTGCCCCGTACAGGATGCAGGTGAATGACTTCTTGCTACGTTATAGGTAACGGATTCTCGCGCCGTGACATCGATTTAACGAAGCTTAGCGGCACAACGATTGGGTGTAACGAGATTTACAAGACCTTCGTTCCGGACTACCTTGTAGCGTTAGACATCGAGCCGCAGAAGGCGATAACCGAATCAGGTGTAAAGGGCTTCATTTTTATCGCGCAGAATCAACAGCGATGGCTTTGCCGAAACGGTGTTCCATTTGTTCGAATGGACGACTTCCTTGATGGTAGGAACAATAATAGCGGTGTAGTCGCCGCTTGGTTCGCGGCAGAGATTCTTAAATGTGATAAGCTCTTTCTGATAGGCTTCGATTTCTTTAGGCCTGTCCCGAGGGATGACACGCGATTTCACTTCAACGGGAAGCGCTCGAACGACATCACGAACGGTAACTACTGGGTAGGGCCGGCTCCATTCATCTCAAGCTCAATGGAGCGCATTGCGAAGGAGCACCCTGGTTGTGAGGTAATACGAGTGGGCGAAATCATGGATTGGGACAGGCAGTTTTACGAGGAAACATTCAAGCTTGTTAAATTGATTCCGAGATTACCATGAAGAACTGTTTTGTTGTTGGCAACGGAACCTCGCGGGAGGGGCTTTATAACCTCGATAAGTTGAAGCAGTACGGTTACGTCATCGGTTGTAACGGTGTACACATTGAGGCGACGCCGAATACAATCGTTGCGCTTGACCAAGAGCCGGCGCAGACGCTTTGGGCGATGCAACGGAAGCGTGGGTTCAGCCTAATTACGCGTGACGCGAAGACACACATTATTAAGTGCAACGGTATTCAAATAGGCAGGATGGCGGACATCGCGAAGGGCCGTTGCCATAACAGCGGCATCATTGCTCTGTGGTACGCGTTGAGTTTCATAAAGCCGGATTGCATTTATCTAATTGGGTATGACTTCTTCAGACCCGTTTCAGGGCAACCAAGAAACGAGATGTATACGAACAAATACATCACAGGGCTCAGTATGTATGTTGTCAACGGCGTCGAGACTCTTGCAAGGGATTACCCAACGACTCATATCGAGCGGGTAGGCGCGATTAGTTCAAGCGATGTGTTCTTTTTTGCGAACACGTTCAGGCGACTGAAGTTTTCGGAGCAGCTGCCTCGTGAGTTCTCAGCGGCCTTAGCAGGTAAGCGGAAGGTTGGTTGATGCCAGACTATCAGGTACAATACGGGTCAGCCTCTACGGCGTTACGAGTAGAGCTTCCTGATTCTTATTCTGCTGCGTCTTCGCCGACGGTTAGTGTTTACGACACAGACGACGGTACAGCGATTGTAAGCGCGACGGCGGGAACCGTTTACGCGGGGGACACTTTGGCGGCTGCTGCCGCTTTCGGCGCAGCTACAATCGTACTTACTGCGGGCACGGCTGTTGTTAACGGCGACCTGCTTAAAATCGCTTCGAGCACAGCGGGGCCAGCTGAGACGGTTCGTGTCCTGTCTTACGTCGCTGGTGATAAGACCGTAACTCTTCAGACGTCGTTGCTGTACGATCACGCAAGCGGGACGGCTGTAACCGGGCGGTGGGTGTCGTATACACTTGACGCTTCAAGCGCGACAAACTACCCAGCGGACACAGAACTTGCGATTGCTTGGACAGTAAACGCGACGAATCTTGTTTTAACGCAAACAGCGGTTGTCCTTAAGCGTGTTTCAGAAGAGATTATATGGGATGAGTTTTCTGATTTATACCCGCACTATGCTGAGCAAATCCCTTCAGGCAAATTTGACTTGTATAAGAACGACGCATACAGACAGCTTCGTTCAGCGCTTGGTTCACGTGGCCGTACTCTTGAGAAGCTTGTAGACGGTACCGACCTTACTCATCTGCTTATGGCGCAGATTGCGTATCACATCGCGATGACGCGTGGAGACACGTGGGACAACGAAGCGACCCGCATGAACCGGTATCTTACGGACGCTTACGACCAGTTTTGCGCCTCTAACATTTGGATCGACGAAGACCAAGACCTCATTAAAGAGGAAGAGGAAGAGCAGCCTTCTGACATGCTTCCAGTGAGGCAGCTTTGGTAGCGCTCGCTACATCTCTCTACGCGTTGGACGAAGAGTTGAATATTTTGATAGAGCAAACGGCGCCGCCTACGAAAATCGCGGCGAGGTACAATCACATCACAACGAATCAACGCGGCGACGATGGCGCAGAGCAGACTTCTTTACCGCGCCAATTTTGGGTTCGTTGGGACAGTCAAAGACGCGAGACCTTTGGTAGTAGCCAAAGTTTGTATCGCATTGATGCCGCTGTAGTGATTGGCTACCCGAAGTCCGATAACTGGTCAATTGACCGCATGGCTGACATGGATTGTTTATCTAAAGCGGTAGACGCATACACGCCTACAGCGACGGGTGTGCAGTTCATCGAGGCGTTAGACGGCGCTGAACAAGTAGTGACAGAGTCTGCCTCAGGCGATTATGTTTGGGCAGAGTTACCAATATTTGCTGAGATTTTTGTAACATAGGAGACCGACAATGTCCGAAGTTGTATCACCGAGCCAGGGGCTTACGTTAGAGATAGCTAAAGACACCGCTTTTGGGACACCTGATTCGTATGCCTACATTCGTTGTAACCGCGCGAATAGTACGTTCCCGACGCAAACGCGAAAAGCCGTTCCGCAGGCAAATTCGCATGCACACCCGGGGGATTTTAGAGATACCCCTGTCGACTACAAAGCCGCGACTGAATCGGCTATGACGCTTGCATTAAACGTTCGAAAACATACAAGCACGGGAAGCCCCCCTATTTGTACACTGCTACAAGCAGCCGGGTACACAACAACTGCAATAACAGGTGATGGCGCTGTGGATACAGGCGCGACAACAACAGCGTTCTCGTTTAAGGTTACAAAAGGCCAGGATGATGGAATGGCTGTTTTAATTCAAACAGCGGCTAGTGTTTGGGAACCTACGTTACTCGCTGATGTGACCGGGGTTGCTTGCGTTCCGTTATTCGCTTTGTCAGCCGCACCTGCGGAAGACTACACGATTAAGCCGATGTTGACTTGTACGCCTCGTACAGAGAAGCTTAGCGCCTCTGACACAATCTCTTTTAAATACACAATCCGCGCTACGGATGGTAGTAATGTCCAGACCTTTACCTATAAGGGGTGTGCGGATCAGCTTGACAGTTTAGAGATTTCACCGAACACGCCGTTAGAATTCTTGTTTGCTGTTCATGTTGGTGACGTCGCCATGGCAGACGGCACTTACACAGCGCCGACGTACATCGACGGAACGAGAGAAATCGTGGTAACAGGCGACAACTTCCGTTGCCATCTTGCACAAGGTAACGCGACAACTGGCGGATTGACTCCGGCACTTAGCGGAATCAAAAGTGCGACTATCTCTTTCGGCATGGCGACCAAGCCTATCTATACAATAGGCGGTACCGGAAACGTTAACGACATTCAAGGGTACGTGTCTTATGTCGCGTCTCAACCTCGAATAACGATCAACGCACTTTTTGACACAACGAAGTGGTCCGATTTTGAAAGCACTCTTTCAGGTGGTACCGGAACAAACCCCGACACAGCGATTGAATTTGTCACACGTGTACACGCGACAACTGACCCGGCTATCCTCATTGCGTTTCCGCGTTGTAACCTTATCGAGCCCCCTTCGGCCATCGAAAAAGATGAGTCTGGTTACGTATCTTGCACGCTCGTGTACGGCGCCGATTGTTCCGGGTTCAGCTCTGCAACAGAGCTGACAGTGGCAGGGTCCCAGCCTATGTTTATCGCTATTAACTCTGAGGCCGCATAATGCTTCGACAACGTTTGGCGGCTGATAAAAAAGTTGTGTCTTTGTATGACCCGGCACTACAGCAAATCGAGCAGACGCTTGTGCTACGGTACGGACTCACGCGCGATTACTCTTTGATCGAGGGTAAGTTTGTTGACGAATTGCCGGCAGTGTTTACGCTAACCCCGTTGAAGCAAGAGCATGAGCATCTTACGGAATCGCCCGCAATATTGTTTCAATATTACGTTAAAAAGGTTGAGAACGTGCCGCCGCAATGGGTGGCCTTCGACACAGCGCCAAACAACAAGCAGTTTCTCTCAGATGAAAGCATGAAGTGCTACCCTCGTGACGTGGTAAACGAAATCGCGAATCTTGTTATCCAGTTTGCCTCACGGGATGGTGAGGCGATCCCTTTTTCGTTGCCGGATGGTTGGAAGGACTACAGACGGGAAGCACAACTCTTGCGTGCGATGTCTGCCCATTCGGCCACAAATGCGAGTTCAAGTTAGTCAACGCAGAAGAAGCGTATCGTGAATGCGGCGGCATCGCGCAATTCATCAACCCTCTTAATCGGTACCTAGTCTCATGCCGCGACTACCTACGCATATCGCCTGCAATTAGAGATGCATGGGACTACAGATCACATTGGGACAGAGGGCAGTTAGGCCTTGTGTTCCCAAATGGCGTTCCTGTAATCGTGATTAAAGCCGTCGAGCAGCTTGATCGTGGGCTCAATGCCGGACAATGCCAGAAAATGAGAGAGCACAATAAATGAAGGTGTACCAGACGGCTTGCCTGTTTATTAAAAGGGCAGTCGATTTAGATTTCATTCCGCCCGAAGATGCAAACGAAGATGTGCTTACGTGGTCTGAAGAGGACCGGAAGAAATTTGCGGAAGCGATGGCGGCTGCTCTCTTATTTGAGATAACAGAGAAATCGGAGCCCCTCGATTCGATAACACGAGAGCTGTCGATGGTTGGTGTCGCGCTGAAAGAAGTGTACCCGGATTTGTCAATTTCGTTAACACCGTGCATAGAGATGCTTGAACCGGAAAACATATGAGCACACCTGTAACACAAGACGTCATCTTCAAAATCGGTTCTGTCGGCGTGACGTCGTCTGTCGGTGGCATCGCGAAGCTTACAGCGGGATTCATCGCGTTGCGCGCTGCTGTAAACTATGTTCAGCAAGACCTACTTCCTTTGTCCCGCGCTTACTCGAACATGTCCGACGAGCAGAGGTATGCCGCAGACGCGCTGGGAAAAGCAACAGGTGGGTTGCTTGACTCATTAGACCAGATTCGGGCAGCGCAGAAACTGTCTGTGGCTGGTCTCCCAAACTACAAAGAGACCTTAGCCGCCATTGGAAAAATCTCTGTTGACATGTCTGAGAAGCTTGGCGAGTCTGGTGAGGATGCGGCAGCGCGGATGAACACGCTAATCGACGGCGTGGTTAAAGGCTCACCTAGGGCCGTCCGTGCGTTGCGTGAGTACGGCATCGAAGTAAAAACAGGGTCAAAGAACACAGAGGAATTTCGAAAAGTAGTTACCGAGGCTCTGATATACAAGGCCAAGGACATCGAGATAAACGTTGACAACGTTGACAAGGCGATTCGTAGCTTCTCGAATGCGTTAGACGACGCGCCGGCAGCGATGCTGGCGCTTGTTAACAACACAGACTCTTTTAATGCTGCCCTAGGTTCAGCTTCGGCTACTTTAGACGAGTTTAAGAACGCTTTGCTTGATGCGCCACAAGTCGGTGCATCTTTTAGCGGTTTCTTGGAGTCAACAGCGGAAGACATCTGGAACGGTCTGTTGCCTGCTTTGACAGTAGCCGCGGGTGCGATAGACGCGCTTACCGGCGGTAATGCTAAAGGAGCATTAAAAGGAATCACGAAAAATATTGAGGGGGGCTTTCAGAGTTCGCGTGACTACCAATACGGAACTGTGGCAGCCGCCGCGATGAGGCAGAAGGCTTCCGAACCAGGGAACAAAAGAGCCGGTCGTGGAGCAGGTGGCGGTAAAGGCAAAGTTACCGAAAGCGAGATGGAGTTTACAGTAGAGGAGACTGAGTTTGGCATCTTCGAGCCTTTCCTACGGGACGCTATGGATTGGCGGAAGGCTCCAGGAATGGGCGAGGAGTTCGAAGCGATGGGAGGCGCCCTCGACGCTGAAGCCATCAAAGCCGCTTCGGATGCGCAACTCATGTTCAACGATGCCTATGCCGAGCATCTTGAAATGCTGCGGCAGAAGCTTGAGCTGTCTCAGTTTGACCCAGACGCGTTGACACTCGAAGAGAAACAAGAACTGTGGGACGCTGAAATAGATCATGAAGAGAAAGTGCGAATCTACGAGGAGCAGCGGCTAGAGTACATCCGAGCGAAGACTGAAAGAGAAATAGGCTTCGCTGAAGAGTTTAAACTTGCTTGGGAGAGCGCCTTCGCCGGGATGACGTCTGGCGGCATTGCAGCCAACACGGCCATGGGGCTTCTAAACTCATCTGTCGCAGCGACTGTTAAAGCCGCTGTGATGGGCGAGAAATCGTTTGGGCGAATGATAGCCGCAATGGTTCGTGATGCCGCAATCGGTGGTGCATCACAAGCGATTGTCCTTGGTTTGCTTGAAATGGTAAAGGCCGCAACCTACTATGCAATGCCGTTTGGGTCTGGGTCGGCACAAGGGGCGGTTCATACGGCGGCAGGTGTTGAGGCTTTTGCCACGGCTGCCGTAATGTTCGGCATCGCGGCAGCGGGTCACGCCGCCTCAGGTGGGTATAACAAAGGCAAAGGGACAAGTGCATCTGGTGCATCAATGGCGGCAGGAACAGGCGCGACGCGATCCGCAGAGCCCGAAAGCATCTCGATTACGAACACGTTGATCGTCGATGGTAACACGCTTTATAACGCTGTGGAGACACGAGCCGTCGAACGTGCGCAACAAGGCCGGCGTGGATTGGCGGTAGCCGCGTGACAGTTTGGCAGGCACTGCTTCGACCTGTTGAGATAACAGCAGGTGCAACGGATTGGGAAAGCAGGTCAATGACTGTAAGCTCTCGCGGCGTCGTTGTCGGCAATGGTGTTTATGGTTCTGTCAGACAGTTAATCAAACACATAAACGACGCGCTTGAAGGCTATTCAATTGCGGCACGTTTAACGATGGCCGAAGACGGGTCAACAGGTAAAATAAAAGTAAAGATATCAAGTGAGTCATCATTCACTTATCAGTTTCAAGATGCTTTGTTGGCGCGCGTATTGGGCTTCGACGATATAAGTTCTCATTCAGGGTCGTCCGCGTATACAGCAGATTACCCACCGTTGTATTGTTTCTTTTCTCCACATAACCTAAGCAATCGCAGTCGTTGGTTCAGTATGGAAGACTTCCGCGGTAATTTATCTAAGTCTGGGTCTCTTTCAGGGGTGCGAGAGAACCCGCATATATACAGCCGTGAATTGGCTTGGGAATGTAACGAGCTGTCTTACTACGACCAAGACAGTTATCCAGTCTACACAATAAGCAGTGCAGACTATCACCCATATGCAGAGCGTAGTTGGGAAGAGTTTTTGCGGGGTGCTATTAACGCGCAGCCTACCGTTACCGCTTCCGCGGGTTGTCCGTGTAATGGTTTCTACTTCGTTAACGACGGTACAGATTTGATAAGCGATTACCCTTCTGCACCTGTTGTTGATGACACGACAGGAAGCGGCGGCATTCTTTACGACATTTTATCAGGTGCAGATTATTACACATGGTGTGTTCCACAACCTCGGTTGAGTGAGCCGGATCATTTTCTACCAAGGGGTCGTGATTACCACTCTCTGAAAGTAGATGTCGTTACCGCAACTGCGCCAACCTGGACGCATTTAGGCGTAACTATAGCAGACCCGCCAACATGATTTTCCAAGACTACTTGAAAGGCCGTAACGTAAACCTCGCCTACTTGTACCACATCGCCGGGTCTCCATGGGCTGTTTGTTCACGCCCCGAACTCGTAACCAACATGACAACGGCTTACAGGCGTAAGCTCTTCGGCGCTACGTACTACGGTGACTTTTACCCTGCGGATAACGTTGTGCTGCTGCCTGGTCTTGACCCTGACATAGGCGGGTACTCGGTACAGTACACAGAGTCAGGCGGTCTGTCTGCTGACTCGTGGACGGTATCTTTTCAGCGTCAAGCCGGCCCGGCTGATTTCTCGAAGCATTATGCGTCCGGCCGACAAGGATTACTAGGCCTTGATATCAGGCCGGTAATTGACGCTGCTAATGTGTACCGGGCTAGGTTGACATCCTCTTACCCGGCGTCTGCGTCGAGTGTTATACGGTATGCGAGTAACGCCTTGATGGACGCTTGGATAGATGCACAGATCGCCGCTACAAACTATCCGTATGTGTGGTTGCGTAATCAGTGCTTGATGATTTCGAGTCGCTCAACGAGTGGCACCGACTCGGTGTGCGCCGTTCAAAACATTCTGAAGACCAAAAAGAGCTATGTCCCAAAGCCCATGCAGGGCTTAGACCAAGTGCTCGTCGGTAGCGTTCCTCTTAACGGTTTCGTTGGCTTCAACTCTTACCTCTACGCCATCGAGCTCACCGAGTCCGGAACCATCGCTGAACCTGACAAGGAGCCTATAATCCTCAGGTCTGGGAGAGTTCTTACTAACGCGGTCTCAAACGCGGCTGACTGGAAGATAACGAATTCAAGCTGGCTAAGCTTGTTAGAGCAAGAGTTGCCGGTAAGCACCTTCGAAGGTACGCTACAAGGCATCTCGCTTACGAGGCCAAATGATGACGCGAAGGTTGGGATAGACTCATTCCTTGACACGCCACACGCTTGGCGTTGCTGCGCGCCGCATTTGATACTGGTCGAGGATTATGACTCCCCAGCGCCTGACCCCACTGACACAGAGCTCGCCGCTTGGCCGCATGAATGCGTAATATGGCTGTGCGCTGAGAATGACAGCGTGTTTTTTAACACAGTTGAAGACCTAAACACGGCTGTACAGGATGAGATATTCAAGATAAAAGCAGGCACATCTACGCTCAATTCAACAGAGACTCTTTACTATGACTATGCTGTTGTCGGAGGGCATCTCGTTTACAACAGATACGTTGGTGGGTCAATAAAGAACGGCCAAGTAGTTGCTGGCGGCCGAATCCCGCTCATCTGCGGATGGAAGTGGGTAGCGGAAGAGTACAAGCCACATATGGATATCTCCCCATTTATGCCGACCGGATACAGACCCTTCCGTTGGTGGCCTTGGGTGCTGCTTGGTTGCGTGAATTATGAAAACTATGCGCCGTATCAGAACAGTCCAAATTGGCACTGGTTCGGAGGAAGCTATACTTGGGGCGGTATCAGTTATCGACTTGGCGAAGAGTTGCCGCCGTGGAAGGATGCGAAAGAGCTAATCTGCCCCGAATACGCTTGCGAGTATTGGTATGACTGGGCGATTGATGACACGACGATTGACGACGAATGGAAGAAATGCGCGGGTACGATTCCGCTTACAACGATTGATTCAGAATACAGGCTTTATTTCAAGTCAGAAGACGTAACTGATTTGCTCGTAGACGACATCCTTTGCTTCGGCGACCCTGCAAAACTTCGAGACGGATTCCCAATAGCCGTGTACGGCAAGGTCGCAAACGTTGGGACGAACTCAACCCGCGGAATGGACTATGCGGAAATGGTCAACGCGGCGCCGTACGCGCTTGAAGAACCTTCTTCGGGTGTTCCAAAACTCAAGACTGCGATGATTGCACAAGGTCAGACCTGGCCGATTCGTCTCGGCATACCTCTTTGGTACCGCAAAGACATCCACGAGGATGACCCCTGGAAGATGCACGTTTACTCTGAAGTGTTCAGTCAGCGTCCTAGCGACTTATTCAGAGCGCTGCTTGGTAAGACAGGCGACGCAAGCGTTCCAGCTATTCCTAGGCAGTATACGCTTGACAACATCCCCGACGCGGTAGGTCAGACTGGGACTTTTGACAGAACGCTTATCGACTGGGACACTTTCAATCAGTATACGGGCGGCCAGATACCAGGTGCATTTTACAGGTATCTAATAGGCTCGTCTTCATCGGACGATTACGGCACGAACACGCTTCTTGATCTTCTTAATGCTGTGCTGTTCACGCACCGTCTGCAAATGGCCTGGCAGTACAACGAAACACAACGCGCATGGTGGATAACCTTCGTTGAAATTGGTAGTGACTCAATAACTACAGCCGCACGGGAAGGGCGAGCAATAACGAACGACGATCTCGTTATGGGTAAAGCAGCGCCAATTACTCTTGGTGGCACTTATCTTGTCGGACGAATAGAGTACGAATGCGTAGTTATACGGGTAACGCCGAATGGGTTTATCGCGGGGCCAAATAAGGCAATCGTTAAGTCACCGTATGCAGACGTTTCGAAAACCGCGAAGACGCTGAAGTTCAATGACATCATTACCGTGGTCCAAGAGGAAAGCATTCCCGCGTTAAACGGAAATCTAGCAACCATGCTGTCTCGGTTAATGTTCGTCCCGAACACACAAAAACTGTCTTGTGTCACAGCTGCTTTAACGAAGCTCGCTGTCGGGAAAGAGATACTCCTTACCTCTGAATGTATTCTTGACACTGATACAGGCGTCTATGGCGCTTCCGAACTCGTTGGGAAAGTTATTGCTGTAGACTTGGACCCTGTAGACCCGTCTGCGACAATTCGCCTTTGTCCGAAGCCTACGAGGGCCATAGCGCCTTCGATGTACTTCTCTCACACAAATGCGGTGCTGAGTACGGCGGGAGTTATCACTCTGACGGGCCTTGTAACCGACCCGGCGGACAACAACTTCGCGCCGACTACAGGTGGCCTCACTGACTTAGAGATGTTCGACTGTCTTACCTACTCCCCTGAAACAGGAGAGGTTCGCGCGATGACCTGTTCATGCGGTGACTACCGCGTGATAGTTCTGAAGCGTAAGCAGAGTGTCCACGACGCAACAACATACTGGCGCGGGTCTATCGGGAGTATCGACGGCGCCGCGGGAACCTGCGAGATCACTTTGGACGACATGACTAATTTCGATGACGCCTCGGGGGACTACGTTGTTTACTTCTCTGAATACGACGACCAGAATCTTGCGTTGCATCAAAAGATTTGGGCCTTCCTCTGTGACGAAGATGGCATAGCGACTGACTACAGTGGGAACTCTAAAATCACGGCGGTGTGTACATGACGCTTGCCGGGTCGATCACAGCCGCCAATGGCGGCATCGAGTTAGGCGGGCAAGTAGAAGGACCGGATGAAGTTCTTCTTACGCTTCCTATGCTCATTCCGTATCAGTGCCCTCATTGGTCGCGTGGAAATGACCTCGCACCGGTAACGATTGACTCACAGATTGTTATTGCGGCAGGACACACAGTAGATGTGTCTTGGCACTGGACTGGCGATCACAAAGATGTTGCTGGGTCTGTTTCCGCGTGGACAACGGTACGCAGTGGTGACGCCGCTCTTAAACCACACCTTCCGCAGGCCTACCAGGGGGTGCTTAATACAGCGGACCGGCTACCGATGTTCGCTAACACGATAACGAGATACGACCCGGACTTCGCGGCAAACGACACAGACGAACTCTTGGCGTTTATGAACTCTTCTATCCATGAGCTTGACTTCGATGAGCCGGAGCCGCAACGCGATGCAGACTTCGAGCTCTTCGCGACAGGAAGCGCTTATCGGATTTACAACAAGCACGCAAGCCTGTCGGCGTATCTTCTTATGGTTCTCGCCTGTGACAATATGAATGTCATGTCTTATAAGATGCAATCGTTTTCGACGCCAGCTTGGGGATCATTTTGACAGCCCCTAAACATATAGACGCACCGCGGTACGCAAACGCAGGTCTTTGCCGCGTTGGTATGATGCCGAGAAGTGACGTACTTGATGCGCTCCGAGCAAGTCTACAGCACAAACGCGCATGGGCTCGTAACCAGTACCTCGCAAGTTACGTTGGAGAACCAGACGCCGCGACAAATGGGAACCTCGCTTCAGTGTTTTATCCGATCACATGCTTCCCATACCTCTACCCGACGAACACTGCATATTTGGGCGGAAATGTTTGCTGCTACGCGTTTAACACAGGCACGGCAGCGGTTACGCAGACGCTTGCTTGGTACGCAGGTATAGCGGATGGTTCGCCGACTACGACGATATTTAGTCGCGACTACCAAAACGACACATCAGACGAATACGACGAGCCCCCAAGCGGCGGGTCCTATCAACTTGGGTACCTGACCGTAACGCCATCTGCTTCGAACAATAGGTTCGTTGCCTCGAAGCTTGTGGCGACAAACATGCTCGTTGCCGGGATTGGTCTGTGGTCGTTGCCGCAGAAGACCCTAACAGACGCTTACAACCTATACCTTACAGCGAGCACCTTCGCGCCGGGGGAGACAATACGCGGCTACGACTCTAATTATGGGACTTCATTGGGTGCGATTCTTCACTGCCTGCACAACAGCACTACGAACCTGTCTTTGTGGCACCACACAAGACGGTGCATGTTTCAAACGATCTACCCTACAGGCGCCTATACAGTAGCCGGCGAACTCGGGATGGATTGGACCGAGATTCGAAGCTCGGCTACATCGGCGCTGGTAGGTGAATATAAAGCTATACCTCGTAACCTTCGAGGCAGCGCTGAAAACATCTGCACACTCCCAGCCCTTGTCATCACTGCTTCTGCGGCGGACTGTGCGGTGCGACTGCGAAGCGCCACCGCTGGTGATGCTTGGACATTCACCGCGGCCGGCGCGTTAACGAACGTACTAGTTGATCCGACGGACGGCGCCGGCGATACACTGGTTAGTGGTCTGTTGGTAGCGCCGACTGGTGATCGCATAATCGTTGAAGTTGATTGCCCGTCTGGGGAAAGCATTGTGGTTCACACTGTATCTCTTTGGGAGTGGCACACACCAGATGAGCTGGAAAGCGAGAATCTATGAAGGAAGACACAGCCTCGGTTCGCATACACAGCGACCTTGTTAAGACTCTTACAGACGGCATGTTCAAGCTCATGACCGACGTCGCAGAGCTAAAGGCTTTGGTCAAAGAGCAGCCGACTGCGGTAAACAATGCCATCGAAGCTGGCATAAGAAAGCATGCTGAGCTTTGCCGAAAGGGTCAGGGGTCAGGTATGGTCTCTTGGATTCCTGCCCCGGGTAAGCGTAGGAGAGTCATGACGAAACGAAACGTTGCAACAGCGTTGACCGGTTTCGGTCTCGCGATTGCGGTGTTTCTAAAGTACCTGTTCGATTAGTCGCAGTATTTCATATAATACTGAACCGCAAGCCGATCAAGCTCTTGACACTTGCCCGCTTCGACGCAGTACTCAAAGAAGCATTGCGTTTGCATCTCTTTGCTAACCGCGTCTGCGATGCAGTAGTACAGAGTTTCAAGTGTCGATACAGAGCATGTCTCCTTACAATCGGTCCTACACTCAACACGCTGGCCTGTACAGGTAAACAGGTCGCATTGTTTGCAGGCTTCTGTGTCGAGCGCCGTGCATCGTTCTAGACATTCTTCGTTCGACTCTCCTGCGTCTTCGATTTTAGGATCAGGATAGTCCTCGACTATCGTGCACCCTGCCAAAAGTAGCATACAAAGTATTTTCATTTTTCTCCCTCCCAATGGCCGCATAGATAACCAGCGGCATGTTTAGATAAATCTATTTCCCCACTTGGCGTCATTACAGTTTCTATAGGCACATCGCTTCTGTCAAGCTTAAGCGTCTTGAAGTACGGGCACTCGTCATACTTTATATAGTGGCCCCGAGTGTCTTTGCCTATCGAGAACCAGTTATTCTTGCAATTGAAACACGTTTTCATTTTAGTAATACGGCGCATCTGTTAATCGGTATGCCTCTGTTGTAGGTTTGTAGTGGCCCGTTTTTGGTTCAACGCCGCCGCCTACGAGTGACGAGCAGCTTCGAGTCTGTAACTCAAGTTTCTCAAGTTCTGGGTTTAAGCACTCCGCGCAAAGCCAGTTGCCTTTGAATCTGTCAACGGCTGCCTGCCCACACACGCATGCGTGTTTCGTTATTCTTGGACGACCCATTTCTTAACCTTTCTGCTGAAATCAATTTTTTCACCTGGGAGCAAATCTGTCTTAGCTAAGTCACGGTGTGGTTCGATATCGATCTTTGGATACGGTATCATTTCAGAAAGCCACGAAAATCGGTTTAGCTCCGCTTGTTGCGTACACCACTCTACATAAAGTTTGCCATCTTCATGGTCTCTATAAACATTATAGACTGATCGACTTGATTCCTTTTCTCCCTTAAGACGCGCCCAGTAATACCCGGGCTCAGTCGGCTGAGGAAATTCTTTCATAGCGTCTCCTCTGGGTAAGGTATCATTTCAGAGAGCCATATGTAGCTACCCAATTCGTAGTTACAAAACCCGGAAGAGACGTAGAGTTTGTTATCGCAAGCCCGGTAAACACGATAAACGGAACACTCAACATTACCTTTCTTTAATCGCGCCCAATAGAAGCCAGGCTCAGTGGGTTGTGGAAATTCTTTCATAATGCCCCCTTCGGTGGAATAATTTTTTCTGAAAGCCATGTGTAGCTGTCTACCACATCACGGATAAATATTCCGTGGTCTAATATACTGTGGACATAGAGGCAATCATTGGCGCGGTCTCTAAAAACGTAATATATTGAAAACTTAGACGTGTCTTGTGCGTCTTTGAAGCGCGCCCAATAATACCCGGGCTCAGTGGGTTGTGGAAATTCTTTCATAGCGTCTCCTTCCACTTGTCGACAATTGCGTGTAGCCGCGACTGCACCTCAGGGTACAAAGCATACAAGTTCGCCTGTTTCTCGTCCTCGCCATGGTCGATGATTTCATGCATCAGTTCAAACATTTCTCCGAAGAATCGATTCTTTAATTCGGTGAACAGCTTTTCACGTTCTTGGATTTCATTTTCGAATAGGGCATTGACCCTTTTATAGACCTCCTCTTTCGTCTTTCGGTCTTCTTCAAGCTGTATTCTCGCTTCTTCCTCACAAACAAGACCAAAAACAGCAGCGTATATAGAGTCCGCGATCTTCTCCGACTCTTTGGTTCTTTCGTAGATACCGGATTTGTAAACCTCTTTACTCCATCGGCTATATTTAGTACCTGACATGTCACACGATCTACCCCATTTCCTAGAAAGAGGGCATTCATCTGACAGGCAATGATACACACCATCGGTTGTTACCCTGTACAACTTGCACAATGATCCGAAGTGGCCTTTCCCTCTGTTAACGTTTCCGGGAGACCATTCACGGTCTAGTTCTTTCAATGCTTCTAAAGTTGTTTTCATTTTGGCCTCGCTTCTTCCTTGGCAATAAGCTCGACGATGTCCACGTAAATGGAGTCGGCTATCTCCTTCGATTCATCTGTTTCTACAAGCTCGACGAATCCGAGGGGTACCTGCCTTACCATGACAGTTTTCGACCATTGATTGTATTTAGTTCCCGCTGTATTACACCCTCCACCCCATTTCATTGCGAGCGGGCATTCGTCTGTCCGACAGTGGTACAAGCCTTCAACCGGCACGCGGTGTCTATCACACAATTGGTCGAAGTGATTCAAGCCACGGAACAGGTTCTTAGGGTGCCATATTTGCTTCAGTTCTTTCAATGCTTCTAAGTCTGTTTTCATCTTAGTCACACCTCGTGTATTCACGCCTTTGAATAAGCCACGGGTCAAGTTTTATACACTTGCACGGTGTGCCCTCTGGGTACATCATTGTGTAGCCGCAATTATGACACCCCATTGTTACAAGTTCAATAACTCTGCTTTCTGGTTTCCGAGCGCCAATGGCTTCTAGTGCGCTTTGTTTTCTAAGTCGCTTCGCGGCTATTCTTTTTTGTCTTCTTGCTTCTCTGTCTTTAATTCTTCTCATTTCCGAATCTCCTTTTTGCTTTCTCGTACTGTTTCCATCGCCAGGTAGCCCATTTTGGTTTCGTGCATCCTGCGCCGCCGTACCACGCCAAGGCCCTAGGTCCTTCTCCGCATTTCCGGATTCCCTGTCTAAGCCATGCAACGCCTGACTCTATTTGCCCCTCAGGAGTAGACGTGTCAAAGCCCTTAGACGCAGCACCGTGTGTTTGCATGAGGCCTTTCACCCCGAGTCGCCCTGTCGCGTTCGCACGCCAAGAGGATTCACAGGACACTATTACCGCAACAAGCAGCGGGTCAACGCCGTAGAGCTTCGCCGTAAACTCAACGACCTTTGCATGCCTGAGTGCAGACTCAAGCCTTGCTGGGGCTCGCTCGTGGAACCAACGAACGTAATCGGAAACTGGGCTTCGATTATTTTCCATAAAAAACGGTACCGGTGACATATGTGACTCACTCTTTGCGTGTCCACAGAGCAAGGCGAACAGTAACCAAAAGATAACGGCGAACAGATAATTAAAGCCGTGCCGTGGCTCGAAAGTACTATGTGGCGTTTTCATCTCATAGGCTCCTCGCGTTCGGCTCCTTAAAAGAAGCGGTTAGACGATCCATTATAACCCACCACGGCACGGAAAACCACACAAGAGTCCGGGTCCACTCTTGAGTTTATTTGTACCACTCCCCTGTGATCGCACGGTGTAAATAATTTCTTGCCTTTACCAAGTCATCCATAAAAGAAGCACCTTCTTTGTGTCCCGCTCGCAATATGTATTTCACCGCTTGCGCAAGGCAATAAGCAGGCATCGCAGCCGCGCCCATTATCTGCTCTTGAATCACGATGGGCTCGATGTTCATCTCTCGGTAATGTGAGTCTTTGTTTGATGCTTCTTCGTCTGACATTGGCACCGGTTGACACCTTTCATTCGGCCAATCTCTCCAATCGAGTTTCGGCCGCTCCCAGATTTGCGACATCCAAGATGATGAAAAGTCATACTCATTAAGAGTGTCATTCCTGATATTCTTCAATTGCCGTACCGCTGGCATGAAACCGTTGACTAGTTCTGGTTTTTCCATGTAACCAAAAAACATATATATGTCTGGCGTATCACTAGGGACGTTAACTGTAACGTAGTTGATAGCACTGTGCCATTCATCCCAATTAATATTATACTCGCTTAATGGTTTCTTCGTTCGATCATTTCCTTCTTTCTTCGGTCTCTCCCAGATTTGCGTTTTCCATGCCTCTTTGTAGTCGTATTCACATAAAGCTTCCTTTTGGATCGATCTAATCTGTTCTACTCTTTGCCATTCGTTGCCGACATCAATATCTGATTTTTTGGAGAAGCCAAAAAGAGCAACGTCGCCGCGGTTTTCGTAGTGATGAAGCATTACGTATTTAACATCTTCGCCCCAGCTATCCCAGTTTATTTGAAACTCGATCAACGGCTTAAGTACTTCTTTCTTCGGTCTCTCCCAGATTTGAGTGCGCCATGAGTCTATATTGTATTTGTCACAGTCCGCAAAAATACGCCATGAGTCTGATAGATGCCAAGCTTTGAGATTTTCATTGTAGTTAACGTTTTCTTTATAGCCAAACAAAAGTGCAGGTTTACCATACACACCTTTGCTACATACTATATATTTTATCTCGCCCCGCCATGTCGACCAATCCGGTGAATACTCGCTTAACGGCTTGAGTACTTCTTGCTTCGGCCTCTCCCAGATTTGCGTCTTCCAAGCTTCTTTGTAGTCGTAGTCGTCAAGATTGATTGTCTCAAGGTGGTAATGGGTCTGTCTCGCGGTTGGCCAAAAGCCGCCAGTCAACTCAGGTTTTTTTACGTAGCCTAGGAACAATATCCGATCTGCCTCATCCTTAACGGCCTGTGCTGTAACGTAGTTAATGACACCATACCATTCGTCCCAGTTTATCTCATACTCGTTTAATGGTTTCTTCATCCTAGCATCTCCTTTATTGCATTCAACAATGCTGTTTGCTGTTCTTCTTTCGACTCAAGCGACCGTGCGGCAGCGATATCGATTGAACCTTTAATCAACAGCCTGTGTACACGTACCTTCTGTTCGACGCCTTGCCGCCATACTCTCGCAATTGCTTGTGAGTAATGCGCCTGGTTATTAGGCAGCGTATAAAAAATGAGATCGTGACCACCGCTTTGAAGATTGATTCCGTAGCCGGCTGTCGCGGGGTTGATGAGCAATAGGTCTAGACCTTTATTATTCCAGGAATCAACTAACTCCTTTCTTACATGCTTGGGCGTGCCGCCGTCTATCTTGGGGGCATTGAAGTGTCGGGCTAGCGCAATGCCTTCAGCGTCGAAGCTATAAAACACAATGGCTTGTTTTCCTTGTAGCTCTGACAGCAAGCCTTCGAGTTCTTTAAGCTTCATTTTGTCGATGAACAATCCCTCAACAGACACGCCGCCTGTAACTCGTCTTTCATCGGCGCAAACTATCGGGTCGAGAATTCCTTTTTTCGTAATGCACTTCGACAAATTTCTTTTGACGCCAGGTATCAGCACGTCATGCGTGCTCAACTCAGGGATATCGAGGTGCTCCTTAATTTCGATTCTATAGCAATGGCCCCGTAGATGCTCGCTCATTTTTTCTTCTGCGTCTTTTTTCGGCACCCACTTTGAGAATACATTAAAGCGCGACTCGTTAAAAAACTCAGCACGAAACGGCGTAATCGTTTTTCCGAAAGACGCACCTTTGTCGGCGATGAACTGTTGGCTGAATAGACTCATAAGCGTGTTTGGCGTAGGCGTACCAGTCATGATGTGTTGTCGCTCAAAGGAAAGGCGCCTCAAAATCTTAACGGTGTCGCCGGTCCATTTTGTAAAGTATCTAGAGCTCTCATCAACGATTAACGTTCTATACTTCGGTAGTTCTTCCTCCATAAGCCTGAGGTACTCATGCGTGACAAGATGGATGTCGGCCGGCGACTGCAAAGCCCCCTTCTTCTCTTTTTTCGAACCCGCCACAAGAGAGAAAGTCAAGTCGATTAAATGCCGCCACTTCTCCGCTTCTTGGCGCCAGACTGTCTCGCATACAATTGACGGTGCTGTTACAAGCACAGGCCTAGGAAGAAGGCCGCGCGCCTTGAGTATAGCTAACACACTTAAAATGATTACCGTCTTCCCTGCTCCCGGGTCTGCGAATAATGAGCAACGCGGATGATTAAGCAAAAAGCGAATCGCGTCTTTCTGGTATTGATGCAACCTCATAACGCAAGCATCTTTTTTACACAGGCGTCAACACCTTCTTTTCCTATAGCGAACTCAGCGAAGTGGCCTTTTCCACGTAATGTCTGAAGCATCTCGCTTTGTTCTTTGACATGTTTTTTGTTCATGTTTGCCTTCGCTTCTTTTACCTCAACGAAGGCGGTCTTCCCTGTATTATCGATTAGCACCGTGTAATCAGGCCAACCCTTGAACCCGGTAGCTGGTCTAAGCGGGACCGCGATAAACCCCCATTCTTTGCAGCACTTCTTAAAGTATGCTTTTACTTTTGCCTCAGGCGTCATTTCCTATACCTCTTTCCGATCCAACCTGTCACTGCGACAGGAAGCCCTTTTGACCAAAGCGTACCGCTTGTTAACGCATGCTTAAGTGCTTCTGCGTGTTCCTCTGCATACCATTCATCAACTTCAACGACGATTTCGTCATGGCTGTGCATGACTATTTCTCCATAGGATGCATCTTCCATTCGGAGCATCGCTTCAGCGAATAAGTCACGCGCGAGTGACTGGACTGCGTTTTCGATTTCTACACCGTGGTAGAGCCTAACCCAATCGTACTTTCCGGTCCTCGTTTTGCCCCAGAACACAATGTTCCCGCTCTCCATTTTTGCTTTTGGGTAATACAACATGCCGCCTGAAGGTATCTCAAGCGCTAAGGATTTAATGTTTCCCGTTTCAACTACCGAGAATAAGAGAGTGCCACGGCAACCAAGGACACGATGGTCCTTTCCAGTTAATAATGTTTCTTTTGCCGCATGGTGCATTTTCCACCAAAGCTCTACAACTTTTGGGTGTCGCAGCGCGTAGGCATTAACAGCCTTCCTAGCGAGTTCACCCGACACCTCGATACCTCGTTTCCGACAATTTGCCGCGAGGGTTTCGTCCTGCATACCGAAGCCGCATCCGAGTTCGGTCTGCTTTCCGATGTCCCTCTCCTTCGATGGGTTTTTAATTGATGCCGGGTCGCATTTATAAATGGTGCCCGCCATTTTTTCATAGACGCCTACACCATCAGCGAAATCCTTGACAACGTCATCCTGGCATGCAAGCCAGTTGACAACACGGGCCTCAATCCCCGCGAGGTCAAACGCAACGAAGACTTTACCAGGTGGCGCGCAGATGACACTTCTCACAAGGGAATCAAGAACCTTTTTCGTATCGACGTCATCCGGTACGCCGCCTAGAGCAAGTAGGCTCTCGATGACTGCTTCTGCTTCTTCACGCTTCATCGGTGGCTTGATGATGTTTTGCGACTGCACCCCAGTCGCCGCCCATCGTCTCGTATGTGAGCCACAATAGATGTAGCCATTCTTGATTCGGCCGTTGTCCTGCTTGTCGATGAACGCCTGATATTTGCTCCAAGCCGCGCCACCCGCGGTTTGTCGAAGCTCAAGAGCCTGCCGAACAGATGACTCTAAGTCACCACGCGCCAAGGTTTCTGTAACTTCGTTTGCGGACAGACCTGAAAGAACTGTTCCTTTTTCTTTACACCACTCCAAATATTTGTCGCGTTGTTTAATCGTTGTAACGTGGCCTTCTGTGAGCACTGATAGGTCTTCGCTTGCCTCATCTGTTATCCGTTTACCTAGATCCATGCACACTTTGGCAAGCGACACGTCGACCGGGATACCACGCTGATTAATTGCGAAATCCATGAGCCATATGCGCCGTTCACGGTTAGGTAACGGCGGAAGCGCATGGTACAAGGCTCGTTCTACCTCGACGTCTTGCATACAGTATTCACAAAGCTTCTCGAAGTCCGCTTCATTGAAAAACCACTTTGGCCCTTTGCCTTTGGTGACCCATAGCGACCGTGGCTTACACATCTTCATCATCGGGCTGTCTGTGATTTTCTGCCGCCTCAAGCCAAGCACCTCAGCGGCTTCTTTGAGTGAGCCGGGAAGACCGGCATGGCGTGCCATCGCCGCGGTGCAGATGAATTTCGATGGTGAGGCCTCGATGCCTAAAGTATAAGTAAGCTCGTTCCACTCGAAACTTGCATTGTGTGCACAAACGTAGTCCGCGTCTTCTATCAGATCTTTTAGACAGCGCTTCAGGTGGCTCCATCTACCATCGAGGCAATCCGGCTTCTCTTCATCAATTGCGTATCCTGTGCAAAGGACCTCTGTCGAAGGATGCTTCGCGTAGAGCGTCACGCCGACGCCCGTGTTGGTGTAGCCGTCACGCTGCTTGAATCCCTTGAACCCAAGCTCTGACCGTGTCTCGAAATCTAGATGAAGGATCATTCCTTGCTTGCCCCTATGTCTTTTAGGGCACGCTTTGTTAACTCGACGTGCCAAACACCGTATTCATCTTGCTTAAGACTCACGTACCCTAGCGTGTTGCAATATGTACAAACCATGGAGTCGAGAGTAAGACCTACTTCTATAACTCTCGACCCACCACTCGCCGCTAGATCGGCGATATAAGCAAGAACTAGAACTTGCATCATTCGTTTTTCATCCATTACTTCTCTTCCTTTATCTCAAGCAGCATTGTGTAAATGCGGTCCGCGGCTTCTTTACGTTCTTTACTGTGGGGTCGAGCGTAGACCCATAACATGAATTCAGAATCACGGTCACGGCAAGAGCGTCTTTGCTTTTCATGTAATTCACATTTCTTGCAACTATAGCCATGTAATTCACATAATCCATTAGAGGGGGAAACTCCTCTTCTTGGATTACCTGGTTTCCACCTCGCGATTGATTTGTCTAATGCCTCTTTGAAAGCTATCTCGCGAAAAGCAGCACGTGATATAGACCAAAACATCCTGAGTACCTCCTCTAGCGGCCTCACGACTACGTATAGAGTCGTGAGGCCTAAGAGTCTTACTCACCAAACAGGTCTTCGTCTGTCTCATCAGCAAACAAGTCCTCATCGTCACGACAGCCGCGATGGTCGGCAT
>Ga0316631_10000004_pt1 | contig 42158 bp, 53 predicted proteins | sample OWC_May_M1_C1_D3_FD_207672 | JGI IMG/M metagenome (GOLD analysis project Ga0316631, IMG submission 207672) | Wetland soil microbial communities from Old Woman Creek delta, Ohio, United States - OWC_May_M1_C1_D3_A | ecosystem: Environmental > Terrestrial > Soil > Wetlands | place: USA: Ohio... | reverse complement strand
TCGGCGTACGTGCGCCCCTTGTCCGTCAGCTGGCCGTTAATGATGTACCCCCCACGCTCCAGGGCGCGGTTACGGGCCGTGCTGTTGCCGTAGTGGTATGCGGACAGCATTATGCCGGCCTGTTCCTCTGTCACATGTAGGCGGGGGGCGGAAGCGTTCCGGCGGGATGCCTCGGTTTTACGGGCCGACCGAGAGCGGCCCATCTCGGCGGCGGGGTTGATTGGTTTTTTACAGTGTGGGCAGATCATCTTTCTGTATATCTCCTTGTTATACAGCAGAACGATTGTCTTTATACAAGCGTACGCAAATTAAAACCACTCCGCATGAAAATATTGCAGCGGGATAGACAATGTCGTGCATCGGGATTTTCCCCGTCAAACGCATCAAAAGGGAATTAAAACAAAACCCAACCAGCATACCGTCAATATATCTGAATAATTGCATAACAATTAAATCCACTTGACCGCAAGAAGCTCTGTTGCCCTACGGGGTCAGGTCATAGGGCGGCAAGTGATTACTGCGTTAGTTTTCTTCCCGCAGCTTGTTCAATGCTGCATCTATCAAAAAAGAAATTGCCTTGCCCCGCTTTTTTTGCTCGGCGATCCACTCCGCATTTATACGGCTGATCGTGGTGCCGATTTTCACACGGTCTTTTGTGGTGCCGTGCGGACGCCCTGGATTTCGTTTTTTCTCGGTCATATGGGTCAAATCAGGTCGTCAATCCTTATTTCCCCGTCTGCTGCCAGTTGCCCGGCCACGCGGTAAAGTGTGGCCGGGGACTTTCTCAATAGGTCCTCAATTCGCCTCCTGAGCTTGGCGAGTTCTTCCCGGTCAAGGTCTCCGCCCATGAGGAGCTGTCGGGCCAACTCCGGGGTCAACTCTTCGGTGGGGATCATGCTCCCACCCCTGCCAGCACCCGGGCCACGCGGTGGTCATCGGCGGCGTATCTAGCCGCCACAGCATACGGCATAGCCCCGTGGTAGCCATGCTGGCTGGCCCAATACCTGGAGCCAGGCTCGCAGTTACCAGCCCGAAGGCTATCGTCCAGCCGGACTATTACCATCGCTGGCCCTTGCGGGTGCAAGGTGGCCAAAATATCGGCCTCGGCCCGCGCAACCTTGCGGGCTGCCTTTCGCTGCTCACCCCAGGCCTCCAGGGCCTCCCGCGCCATCCTGGTGTTGTCCCACCCTGTCGAGTGGTACGTCTGGCCTGCCGTCCCGGCTACTAGCCAAACCTGCCGCCAATCCCACCGGCTGGAGTCCCTGGGCTCTACGTCCTGCATGGCAGTTACCAGCCGGCGGAGTCCTGTTCGGTGGTCGGTCCACTGCCAGCACCGGTAAACCTTGATTCCATGCCTGGACCACACGGCACGACCACGGATTACACCGGCCTCGTCAAGAGTCAGGTCGGCGGAGTAGTACAGCTCTACAGCCTCGCCTTCGGCCTCTGCCAAAGTAGCGCCACCCCTTACCAGGTGGCAGGTAGTGGCAATTACCGCCAAATCGTGCGCCCACCGGCGGCGGAGTGCTTTCCAGCCCCGGGCAGCCACCAAAACTTTCCGGCTATCACTCAGCCTGGGCAGGCAGTCAGGGCTATTATCCCCGTGGGCGGCGATACAAGCCAACCCGCCACCAAACATCTTGGGCAGACTGGCCGCGGCCACTTGCAGGGCCACGCGTCCCACTCTCCGCAGCCCGTGTGAAATAACAGCGGCACCAACCGCCGCCCGGCTCGGGCTCCAGCCGTAGGGGCGGAGTATTTCGCAGGCTCGGCGGTATACCGCCCACGCCCACCGATGCAGCTTGTGGGGGCTTGTCCCCACCGGTACGTTTGGGTTACCGTAGTACCCCGGTCGGTAATGGGGTTCGGGCCGGAAATGCTCGGCCAGTGAAATACCTCCGGGCAGGCGCAAGGCGGCGGCGCAGGTCATCCACCCTTTCAGCCTGGCCAGGTCGGAGGCGCACTTTTCAGCCTCCTCTAAGGTCAGATCGTCATCCCCATCAGTCCGGGGGCAGACTTGTAGCCAGTAGCTCCTGGCCTCCTGGCTGCGTCCGCAAATCCGGGACAGCTCCCGGACGCGGGCCAGGGCCATCTCCTGGTCAGTCGGCACGGCAATTGCCATCTCGTAGTCCCGTAATTGCTCGATGCTCTCAATCTCGTAGGTCTGCATGGTAGTTCTCCTTTTCTGTGCCCGTGGGGCGGTGAGGTGGAAGCCGGTGCCAATCACCAGCATTTAAGCCTATTTTACTCTATCGGTATTTAATGTCAAGAAAACAAATAGGCATGTTGTTGTTTTTTCGCAAACCAGAAAACTAACAAGGCGGCTAACCTGACACCGGGAGCCGCCGTTTCTTATTTCTGCACCTTCATTGGCCGGTGCAGGTTGCCTTGGTCGTTAGTCTGCCGGGGGCGGTTTGAGTTCGTGCCTAGAAATCAAGGCCTCTTCCAGCAACGCCCCTTCGCTCTGCTCTTGCGTTTTCAGCCAGACCCACACCCAAGCCGATAGACGAACGCCCCGTGATATTTTCTTGAGGGCGGGGGTAACCTCTTTTCTCCCTTGCCCCCGCCCAGGGCCTCCTTGCCCGGTCAACTTGTCACCGGCCATACTTTCTCCTGCGCCCCGTCGTGATCAATTTCGGGTCCTCACTGTTGCCGCCTGCCAAAAAATGACGGTGGCATTTATTGCACACCCGGTAGCCGGGGACATACCCAGCCTCGGCCCACTGGATATTCCCGGACTCACAAACCGGGCACGGGATATCTGTCACCGATCCCCAATAGTCCATAGCTCCAGGCCTTACGCCTACGTGGTAAACCCGCCGCTTTACATCCCCTTGCCCGTCAATGTTGTGGTATTCGTATTTGTATTCCATCTCAATACCCCATTTTTCTTTCTTCGTAGCAGCTCACGCATTCGCCGGACTTCAAAATTCTGTCCGGGTCTGGATAGCCCCGGGAGTCCCTTTTTTCGATATGCCCACAAATGACGCACTTCTTAGGGGAGAAGTTTTTGCCTGATGCAGCGCTTTTGGGGGCGCCTGCCACCAGCTTGGAAGCCTGGTCAAACTTTCCGTCTGGAATCATCCACGCCTTTTTGTCTCCATCCCACTTTCCGCCCAGGGCCTTGATTTGGTCTTTTACCGGGTAGGTGTTACCTGTCAGTGCCTTCATGGTCTTTCCTCCTGTTTTGCGGTTGGCGTTATTGCCTCCCTCTTGATTATTGTTTTACCATAATCAAAAATAAAGCACAAGAAAAAAGATGCACATAAATCAAAATAAATCCGAGGCCGGCCAGACTAACAAAAAATTCAAGCCGACGCCGGGAAGCATCGGATTTTTTAGCCAAGGCCGGTGGAGGCGTCGGCTTAATTTAGGCGTTCGGCGTCATGGTGGCAACCGCGGCTCCACGCGGTTTCCGGTGGGCTAGTTTTGTGGCGCGTCTATTATCCGACCCCCCGATTACAGTATATAGCCAGCGTTGGCTAATTGCAATGATAATTTCGCCGCCACTCGCAGGCCCCACGGCCAGGGCAAACAGGGGTATCGGCGACCGGGCAAGGCGGCAGCACCGACCGAGCCGGGAGTAACTGGCGGCCGTTAAGCGGGGGCGGTGAGCCAGCGGGGATGGGGGTCGGGCCGCCAGGTACGGGGGTGACGCCGGGATGGTGCCGGCCAATCCGGCACGCGAGGTCACCCAGGATCAACGAGCGGATAGTCACACCATGGGTGGCGGCGTACGACCTGGAGGCCCTCCAAAGATCAGGGTCGATGTTTTTTAACAAATAATCCATGTTTATAACCTCTATAATTGTTAGCGGGCGTTATTACCTGAAATCGGTATACCAGACACCGTGGCCCCCGTCAACACCTATTTTACATACCCGGTACCCAGTAGGGTACCCGGACGTTCTGGGGCGAAAAAGCGTAACGATACCAAATGGATAAGTCACTTTACCCGGGTACCCAGAACAGATGCGCTATTCCCCCCTCCATTAACACTTTCTATTATACGATATATACGTATTACCATATAATACGTATACTATATATACCCCCACCTTTTTTACTATTTAATAAAAGTATAGGGTATAGTAGTAGAAATAGTTAATAAAAACAGTAGGTTAGTTAACCCATTTGGGTAGTTCTACCTATGTGGGTGGTGAATTAGCTAACCCCCCGAAATCATTGCACCCTTACAGATTATTCGTACTGGGTGGTATAGGGTATGTTGACAATTCCAACGCCCCCGCGTACCCTGTGGCTATGAGTTATTGGGATCATTTTGGCATAGACTGGGTTTGCGGGCGGTTAGAGTCGGGGATGATGTACAAACACATCGCCGATGAGGTGGGTGGCTCCGACACCGATTTGTGCCGGTGGATAGCCGCCGATCAGGGTAGATCCGCACGCGTCGCCGAGAGCCGGGCTAAGGGGGCGTTTGCCTGGGACACCATGGCTCAGGACGTGCTGGCGGCCATCCCTAGCGACGCCACCCAGGGGGACATAACGCGGGCTCGGGAGCTGGCTTCACATTTCCGCTGGAGGGCCAGCAAACTAGGCCGGAAAATCTACGGGGAGCGGGTGCAGGTGGACGGAAAGACTACCGTGACCATCAACCATGTGACCAACGTAGACGATCAGGATCCGGAGGACATCTGTGGAGTATGAACTACGCTACAACTGCGGGCCAGTCAGTAAGCGGTTCCACGCCGACCGTAAAAGCCGCGCAAAACTCCTGATCGGGCCGTTTGGTACGGGGAAATCGAGTAGCGCGGCCTACGATGTGATTATGCTCCAGAGCAAGCGAGTACGGCCTGACCGCGATGGTATCCGTCGCAGCCGGTTCGCTATCGTCCGTAACACCTGGCCGGAGCTGCGAGACACTACCCTGCGGACCGTTATGGACTGGTTTCCCCCCTCGGTATTCGGGGCGGGGGTAGAAGGCCGGGCGGCCTACGTCCAGGATCGCAAATCGTACATGATGCGCTTGGACGATCGGGAGATTGAGTTAATTTTTAAGCCCCTAGAGTCTGAGGCGGACGTCAGGGAACTGCTATCTCTTGAACTAACGGGGGCGTGGGTGGACGAGGCGCGGGAGGTGGTACACGCCGTCGTCAAGGGTCTTCTGGGGCGCGTTGGGCGCTATCCAGCGGTCAAGGATTTCGGAGGCGTCAATCCGTTTCTCAGCCCGGTCCAGGTGCTTTTGACCACCAACTACCCCAGCACAGAGCACTGGCTGTATCGCAATTTTGTCGCCCACCCCATTGAAGGCTACACGATCTACGAGCAGGATCAGGTAGAGAACGCACACAACCTACGGCCCGGATATTACACCGACCTAGAAAAAGACTACGCCGACCGTCCGGACCTCCTGAGGACGCTGGTACGCGGGGAGTGGGGCGTTACGGTGCGGGGTCGTCTAGTTTATCCTGAGTTCGACCGCACAACTCACGTTGCTACCGCCCCACTCCTACCTATAGCTATCGCAGGGGCCGAAATGGGTAGGCTGATCATCAGGGGATGGGACAATACCGGTCTGTCCCCAGCCTGTGTGATAACCTACCTCAACACCCTGGGGCAGTGGTTCTGGGTCCGTGAGTTTTGCGGGTCAGACGAGGGCATAATCGATTTTGCTCTGGCCGTTCACACCTGGTGCGCAGAGACGTTTCCAGCTGGCACTGAGTACCGCGATATCGGTGATCCAGCCGGTAAGATCCGGGACAGCCTCAAGGGCAGCCCAGCTCAGTATATCCGTGAGGCTACGGGCATTTCGATCGAGGACGGGCTGCAGGGTTTCAAGATCCGCCGTGAGTCCGTGGCCGGCAGGCTGACCCGTGCGGTCCACGGCCAGCCAGCGCTGCTGGTAGATCCCGGCTGTACGCGGGTGATCGATGGATTTGAGGGGGGCTATGCATATCCGGAAATTGGTAACACCGGAATATTCCGATCTGATCCGGCAAAAAACGAGTATAGTCACATCCACGATGCCGGGCAGTATCCGGCTACAATCCTGTTCCCAGCCGGCATACCGGTTGAGGACGACGAGGCTGACGACCGGTATCATCAGTCCACGCGCAACCACGTTACGGGGTACTAATCCATGCCTACAGACCTGCAAACCCTCCTGCGTTATGCCACGCTGCCCGACCTGACCCCGGAGCTGGAGGACCAGCGGCTGACGCAAATCGGACGGGACGTGGTGAGATGGACTACGATCGACGATGCCAGCCGTGCGGATTGGCTGGAGAGATCGCAGAGGGCTATGGACCTAGCGCTCCAGGTGGTCGAGCCAAAAACGTTTCCTTGGGAGGGGGCGGCGGCGATTAAATACCCCCTTATCACCGTGGCGGCCCTCCAGTTCCACGCCAGAGCCTACCCGGCGGTGGTGCAGGGGAACAAGGTGGTCAAAGGACAGGTGACCGGGAGGGACCCGCAAGGACAAAAAGCCGCGCAGGCCGAGCGGATCAGCCAGTTTATGAACTATCAGCTCCTAGAAGAGATGGAAGAGTGGGACGAGCAGACAGACCGCCTGCTGCTGGCCCTACCGGTCGAGGGTTGCGAGTTCAAAAAGACTTTTTTCGACCCAACCCCGGGCCGGCCCGTCAGTGAGTGGATCCGCCCTTTAGATCTCATCGTCCACTACAGGACAAAAAGTCTGGAGACCTGCCCACGTGTGACTCACCGCTTATGGCTCCACCCTCAGGAGATCATGGAACGCCAGCTGTCAGGGACGTGGCGCGACGTTGACCTCAATATCGGGGTGACCGAGACCGAGGAGGAGGAGCTACAGGAGTTCTACGAGCAGCACTGTTTGCTTGATCTGGACGGCGACGGATACAAGGAGCCGTACTGCGTGACCGTGCATAAGATGTCCGAAAAGGTGGTACGTATCAAGGCCTCCTACTATCCAGAGGGCGTATGGCTGCGAACTGGCGCGGACGTGTTACGGTTGACCGAAATTCCTCCAGAGACGCCGGTAGAGTCTGTACGGGTGGCGCGGATCGAGCGGGCGCAATATTTCACCAAATTTTCCTTCGTTCCCAGCCCGGACGGTGGATTTTACGATCTAGGGTTTGGTCAGCTGGTCGGCCCCCTGTGTGAGACTATCGACACGTCCATCAACCAGATGATTGACGCCGGCACGCTTGGAAATCTATCCGGGGGTTTTATCCGAGAGGGCGTGACCATTGACGGCAAACGGGGGAGTATCCGGTTTGAGCTGGGCGAGTTTAAGCAGGTACGTACTCCTCAGGGAATGCCATTGCGTGATGCACTCTACCAGATGCAGTTTCCCGGCCCTTCACCCGTGCTGTTTAACCTGTTGAGCCTGCTGATCCAGGGGGCCAAGGACATAACCGGCGTTCAGGACATCTTAACCGGTGGCCCGGTCCAAAACGAGACCGCCACTACCACCATGGCGAAGATAGAACAGGGGCTAAAGGTGTTCTCCGCGATCTACAAGCGGGTGTATCGCGGATTCAAGGGTGAGTTCAAAAAACTCTACCGGATTAACGGGCTGTACCTGCAACCGGGGGTTTATTTTCGCGTGCTGGATGACGGATCGGAGGGGGTGGTCTCCCTGTCGGATTTCCAGAATGACGGCACCGACGTCCAGCCAGTGGCTGATCCGTCCGTCTCCACCACCCTGCAGAAAGTCGCAAAGGCTGAAATGGTAATGGCGCTCAAGGGTGATCCGGGAATTAACCCAGATGAGGCTAATCGCCGGTATCTGGAGGCAATAGAGGTGCCTGGCGCAGACGCTCTAATCGTCCCCCCCGAACAGCGCCAATCACCCCCAGACCCGAAAATGCTTGACATGGAGCTAAAAATGCTCCAACTAAAGGACCAGGCGAAGAAAATGCAGGCCGAGATAGAGTTGATGCGGGCTAAGTCCATCGAGGCGCTAGCATCAGCCGAGGCCAAGGAAGCAGGGGTTCAGTTAGATCATTACGCCCTACAGCTGGACGTACTGAAGGAGGTAAGGAATGATGGGGCCAGGGGAGTTGAGGGAGTGGAAGCAGCACCCAGCAACCAGGGAGGTGCTGAGGAGGGTCAAGGCGTACCAGCTGCAATGCCTTCAGGATTTGGTGGAGGGGATCAGCCAGGACTCTTCATCGCTCCAGCAGACGGCAGCGTACCAGTTGGCGTACCACAAGGGTAAGGACGACCTAATCAAGGAAATTGAGCAAATGGAGGCAGAAGAATGAGGAATGATAGCGGTATCAGGCCGGTGGAGTACAAAGTACTTATCGAGCCGGAAGCGGTGGAGGCCCAGACCAAAGGGGGAATCTACATTCCCGAGACCACCCAGGACAAGGAGAAATTTGCCCGGGAGCGCGGACGGGTGGTGGCGATCGGGTCTATCGCGTTTACAGATCCCACGTGGCTCGAAACCCCGTGTGTTGGCGACACCGTGCTGTACGACCGTTACGCCGGGTCGATGGTCAAGGGGCTGGATGGTAAGGATTACCGGCTGATCAACGACAAAGAGATTGGCGCGATTGTGGAGGTACCCGAGGATGAGTGATCCAGCAGTTACCGAAGCACTACAGATGGGGTGGGTGCCCCAGGAAGAGTGGAAGGGGGACCCCGATAAATGGCGACCGGCCGCCGAGTTCGTCCAGCGGGGAGAAAAGGTCATTCCGATCCTGAAAGACAGGCTTAACAAGGTCGAAACCGAGCTGAAAGTTGCTCTCTCCGCCAACCGGCAGGAGATTGAGCGCGTAAAAGCCGAGGCTTACGCCAGGGCAACCGAAGAGTACAACGCCAAGCTGCGGGCGCTGGATGAAAAGGAGGTCGAGGCGTTTAAGGCCGGGGATGGAGACGCCTTTGTGGCCGCAAAGAAGGAGCGGGCCGCCATTAAGCCACCCGCTCCACCTATTGCTGCTGCGCCTCCACCGGATCCCGTGTTTGAGGATTGGCAGGCGAAAAACCCTTGGTATCAGGCCGAGCCGGAGCTTGCCGACTACGCTGATTTTATCAGTCACAGGATTGTAGCGGAGCATGGCGGAGTGATCGACCCAGCGAAACTGGGGACCGAAATGACCGAGCGGGTGAAGAAAGCGTTCCCCCACAAGTTTATTAACCCCCGGCGCGATGAACCCGGCGCGGTTGAAGGCGGTGGAGCGGCGGGTAAAGGTGCTACGGGCACGAAAGGTCAGACGTTCGCAGACCTCCCGGCGGACGCTAAGGCCACATACACCCGTCTGGCGGCTAAAGCTAAAGCCCAGGGTCGGGAATTCACGAAAGATCAATACGCTGCGGCGTATTACGAATGAGGTAAGCAACATGGCAAAAGGAAGTCAGGACAGACGGAAACGCATCCCGTTTGGGGTGCCAAGGCAGAAGGGATCGATTGACCGGGCCACTGAAACACGGCTCATCGCGTCCGGTAAGATTCCGCGATGGGTCAACGAGGAGAATCTGACCCGCGCAATCGAGGGGGGATACGAATTTGTTTCCCCTGACGGCGGCATGGAGGTCGGGGGCGGCAAGGAGGCACAGGAGCGGGACCGGCGCATCCGTCAGCAGACCGGAAAGAATAAAGATGGATCTACTCAATACCGGTACTTCATGGCCATCGACAAAAAGCTGTACGACGAGGACCAGCAGGCAAAGGAAGACATAAACAAACAGGTTGACGTCGCTATTCGTGGTGGCAACCCCTCTGGTCTCACCCCCCATGGCGTAAGGCCCGAGCATGGCGGGGCGACACTGGAAAATGTGCAGTACCAACCCTAACACATAAAAGGAGGTATTAGCCATGGCTAATCCTACTGGCGCATTCGGCCTTCGTCCCGTGCGCCATCTCAACGGGTCCCCCTATAACGGGGCGGTCCAGAAATGTTACGTCAGCGCGTCCTATGCGACCGCGCTGTTTATCGGCGACCCAGTTTTGTGGTCCCCTACCCTGGCCGAAAAGGATTCTACTGGCCGGTACCCGACCATCAATGCCTCGGCCGGTACAGCTGGAACGCTGATTCGTGGCGTGGTAGTGGGGTTTGAGCCAGACCCCGACAACCTCAGCCGCCTGTATATCCCGGCTTCAACTGGAGGTTATGCCTACGTGGCTATGGCCTCCGATGATCTGGTTTTCGCCATTCGCGGAGATGGCGGTGGCACCCCGTCCGCTGTGTTCCCCGGTCAAAACGCCGTTATGATCGCTACGGCGGCCGGAAGTACGAATACCGGGCTGTCTGGATTTCATCTGGATGAAGGGACCACCACCGCCCCGAATACCACGCAGAACTTCACCTTGCATATTCTAGGCATCCAGGATAAGGAGGACAACACCCTGGCCGATAATGCAGTCTATGAGGTCCTGATCAACACCAACGAAAATAGCACCGGCCGGTTCCTCGGCATCACGGCGGCATAAGGAGGTCCGATCATGGTAATGACCACGGGGGCGCACCCTAAAGACCTCTGGCCGGGGGTTAAAGCGCATTTCGGCCACACGTACGACGAGCACCCGGTGGAGTGGAGTCAGATTTTTGACACCGAGTCCAGCGATAAGGCATATGAGGAGCGGGTACAGTATACGGGGTTCGGCCTGGCCCCCCTCAAAACCCAGGGCGCGTCCATCAGCTTCGAGGACGCCAAGCAGGGTTTCGTCTCTCGGATCACTAATCTGACCTATGCTATCGGCGGCATCGTGACTCGGGAGGCCATCGAGGATGGCCAATACGAGTCCGTAGCTATGCGGATCTCGCGGTATATCGCGTTCAGCATCCGGCAGACCGAGGAGAATGTGGCCGCCAACGTACTGAACCGCGCCACCACGGCTGGGTATACCGGTGGGGACGGGGTTGTTCTGCTGTCCGCCAGTCACCCCAACGAGAATGGGCTGCAAAGCAACATCCTCCCCGTAGCCGCTGATATGTCGGAGTCGTCCATTGAGGACCTGCTGATCCAGATTATGCAGGCGACAGACTCTAGGGGCCTGAAAATCTCACTGATCGGTCGAAAACTGATCATCCCACCCCAGCTGACGTTTGAGGCCACCAGGATTCTAGAATCCATGCTGCAAAGTGGTGGGGCTAACAATGATATCAACGCTATTCGCAAGATGGGCCTACTCCCTGACGGCGTTGCGGTCAACCACTACCTGACCGACTCTGACGCGTGGTTCATCAAGACCAACGCGCCAGAGGGCCTGATTGCTCAGGACCGGCGAGCAGTGGAGTTCGGAAAGGACAACGATTTCGATACGGAAAATGCCAAGATGAAAGGCAGCCGTCGTATCGGGTTCGGGTGGGCTGATCCGCGCGGTTTGTACGGGTCTCCTGGGGCGTAACCTTAACGTTTAACCTGGTGGGGTCGAAAGGCCCCGCTGTTTCCACTCTGGAGGTGGGTAATGGGTAATTACAACTTCGGGGCTTCCGGCCCCAGATTTAACGGTATTCCGCTGATTGGCGGGATACCACGCGGGCTGACTAAGGTTCTGTTTGTCGATTATGGCAACGGATCAGACGGAGTGTCCGAGAAATCGAATTCTACTGACCGGCCGTTTAAGACTATTGACAAGGCCATGGATGCCCTCACGACCAATAAGAACGAGGGCATAGCCCTGATGGGGAGTTCAACCCATGTCCTGACCGAGATGCTGGATATCAGCAAGAATAGGGTCCATATGTTTGGGTACGACCCGGGCGGTAGGATGTTCGGCCAGAATGCTAAGGTTTCGCTGACGGCCACAAGCGGTGCGACGAACATTGCCACCATGCAGAATACGGGGGTCCGCAACTCGTTCAGCAATATCAAGTTCATGAACTCTTCGACGGTTGCCGAGGGGATCTACTGCGTGGCTGAGGGCGGAGAATACACAGTTTACGACCATGTGGAGATCTACAAAGACACCGATCTGGACGTTACCGCCGCCGCTGAGATGCTGCACAATGGTGACTCGGTGCAGATGTTTTATTGCACAATCGGAAGCCTTGCTAATATCGTGGCCGACAACGTTATACGGCCATGTGTCAAAGTTACGGCCACCTTGTCCGGGAAGAAGTTTCGCGACGGGGTATTTGACAACTGCCTCTTCTGGCGTAAGGCAGGTGGCACCGAGACCATGATGATCTACGGCGCAAATGCAACTGATGTCGAACGGATGTTGTTGGCTAAGGGGTGCTCATTTGTCAACAACCCCCTCAGCGCGGCTACTCCGGCTAACGCGGTTGGATTTGGCGGGGCGCAGACTGAGGGGGTTGTTCTTCTTCAGGACTGCACTTCGGTGGATTGTACGGTCATGGCTCAGGCCGCCGTGGGGATCTATGTTTCTGGAGCCGTACCCACCTTTGCTACTACCGGTGTGGCTGTAGCGGCGTAATCTGCGCAAGGAGGTCTTATGCCTGAGTATGTTTGCCTGAAATGCGGCCGTGTTGATGATGAGGCAGTCCCTTGCTTGAAATGCGCCATCGTGCTTACACCTGTTGAGCACCCGGTGGGCGAAGCTAGGATACCGGCCAAGAAAGCGTCACCCAAAAAACCACAACCCGTGAAGGAGAAAAATAATGTATACGAACGAATGGTTCCTTGAGCAAGCCCGGTTGGGCAACATGTATCACGCCTGTTCTGCTGGCGCGGTAACCCTCTCGACAGTCCATGCCACCTGCACTGGGTTGGCACTGTCCAATCCGTACGGATCCGGTAAAAACCTGATCGTGAAGCGGGTGTGTTTTCAGCCCTCTACGGCTCCGGCCGGAGCGGCAGTTGTCGGTTTGGCTATCAGCCCCGCCCCACACACCACCGCCGTCACTCATACAACCCCGGCGGTGATCCATAACGCCATTTGCACCGGTAGCGATTCTAAGTTGGGGGTCGGTCGGGTCGATGTCTCAGCCACGCTGCCTAACACCCCGGTGTGGTTGCGGCCCATTGGTGGAGTAGTGGCCGCGAGTTCTATCAGCCCCGGCAAGTACACGGAAGAGATCAACGGCGAGATTATCCTTCCGCCCGGCACACACCTGTCTTTGTCGTATCTGACTACGGCTGCGGTCGGTATCGCGTCCGTAACCTGGGCCGAGGTTGACGCCTAAGTAGTTGCGCCCCTTCGGGGGCGCTTTTCTTTTGGAGGGCAGCATGGCGCACAAGATAACCATCACCAAATTAATGGACGGCCCCAAAAATGGCGTGTTCCATATTTTTATTGAAAGCGACGGGGTTTCACCCGACTTAATCGACTACGTTCTAATCGATCCGGCCGAGTCGTTCAGCCCATCGTTCCCAAACAAGCCATTGATTACGGTGGAGAGTATTTCATATGACCTGACCGGATTCGACTCTTATCTCGATTTTGACTACCTAATCTCTGATACCAAGTTGTGGTCCATGTCGGGTGGACAGTCCGCGATGGTAGACTTCGGTTACTTAGGGGGGCTGAAGGATCGCAGTAACGCCCTTGACGGAACCGGAAAGCTGCAACTGACAACGTCTGGTCTGACCGCCGGAAAGTTTGGATCCATTATTATCCGGGTGAAGAAGAGTTGAAATGACCTACCGTTCTGGGGGCGCATACGGTATCTGTGACGAGTGTGGCCTACAGTACCGGTTATATGACTTACGGCTCCGGTGGGATAAGGCCTTGGTATGTCGCAGGGACTGGGAGCCGAAGCATCCTCAGGAATCAGTACGGGCGCTGAACGAGCGTATCGGGATTCGTGACGCACGGCCAGATACCTACACGCATTTGGTGTTTAACGCCTGTACCGATGACCCTGGCGCGGCTGGGTGGGCGGCTACTGATCTTGGGTGGGTACACAGTTCAGGGGTTGATCCTGCAGAGTTGGCTATCACGGGGCTAACCGTGGGCGGTGCGTACTCCCTGCAAGTACTCATCGATAACCGGGTGCTGGGAAGCGTGACGGTCGAATTGGTGACGGTAGGTGAGTCAGATAGCACATCAGGAAATGAGCAGTTAAACATTGCGTTTACCGCCGGGGCTACTACTGACACCGTGAGGATAACACCAACCGGCGCGTTTGATGGCGCTGTGCGGTCCATCGCTATCTATCCGGGTACATCGGGGGGAATATGACTACATCTGGAACCACCGCGCTGACAACCACCGCCGGAGATCTGATAGCCGACGCTATGGGGCTACTCGGCGTCCTCGCTGCTGGGGAGACCATAAGCGGTGACGATTATGCGCTAGGACTACGCTTCCTGAACCTCACCGTGAAACAGATGGCCGCTCGGCCGGGGAGATGGTTAGCCGCCGACGTCACGCACACTGTAACCCCGGGGACGAGTAGTTATACCGTGGGGTCAGGGATGAATATCGATACCGAACGGCCCCAGGGGTTGTTAGCGGCTAGGAGGAGGGATTCAGCGGGCACAGAGTTGGAAGTGGAGGTGGTCAGCCGCGACGAGTATATGAATCTGTCCAATAAGACTTTGCAGGCCCCAGTCCAGATGGCGTATTATGACCCCCAACGAGCGAATGGCGTGTTGTACGTGTGGCCTACAGGATCTAGCGGTAATACGACCATTGTACTCACGTTTCAGCGGCCCGTAGAGATATTCACCAGTGTCGCGGATGATGTAGACCTCCCGGAAGAGTACGCGCTAATGATGACGTATCGCCTGGCGGTAATGTTGGGGCCGTCCTATGCGGGTACACCCCAGGCGGTTGCGTCGGAGTCTGAGCGTTTGTGGCTGTTGTGGGAGCTGGCAGACTGTGAATCAGCATCTGTTAAGGTGCGGCCACGATGAAATCACCAATCCTTGGGGGATCATACACCCGGTCAGAGCCATTTGCGGCAGCCAACCGGATGGTAAATCTCTATCCTGAGGTTGTCCCCGAAGGGGGGAAGGAACATGGGTTTCTAACCCGCTGTCCCGGTTTGCGCGTGCTAGCGTCAGTAGCGGGGAGTAGTCCGGTCCGCGGTCTCCACTCATTTGGGGGGCGGGGGTACGCGGTGATCGGATCGTCACTGTATCGAGTGTCCACATCGTGGTCTCTAACGCTGATAGGCGCGGTCAGTAGTGGAAGTGGCCCGGTGTCCATGGCCGATAACGGCACTCAGTTATTTGTGGCTTGCAACCCTAAGGGATTCATCTACAATGCGAGTACTGGGTTGCTATCCGAGATAACAGACCCTGACTTCCCGGGGGCGGTGACGGTTGGTTATCTTGACGGATATTTCGTGTTCAACCAGCCAGATAGCCAGATGTTATGGGTTACTAGCCTACTTGATGGTACGGCGATAGACCCTCTTGAATTTGCCAGCGCCGAGGGGGCACCAGACAAATTGGTGTCGTTAATTGTCGATCACCGAGAAGTGTGGTTGTTCGGGGAAGATAGCGTCGAGGTTTGGTACGACTCAGGGGCGGTTGACTTTCCTCTTGAGCGGATCCAGGGCGTTTTTCTGGAAACCGGTTTGTCGGCGGCGGCCTCTGTAGCAAAAATGGACAACTCACTGTTCTGGCTGGGTCGGGACTCTAGAGGGTTCGGTGTGGTATTCCGCGCTAACGGACACTCCGAGGCGCTGAGGGTGTCAAACCACGCCATAGAGGAGGCGATAGCGTCATATGGCGATACTTCCGACGCTCTGGCGTATTCGTACAGCGATACGGGCCATTCGTTCTATGTCCTCATTTTTCCGACCGCCGGGACCTGCTGGGTGTTCGATGCCGCCACCAACGAGTGGCACGAGCGGGCCGGGTTTTCCGGTGGCTCTTTCACTCGGTACCCGGCAAACTGCCACATGGTGCTAGGCAACACCCATGTGATCGGAGACTATCAGGATGGGGTGCTGTATGCTTACGACAACACAGTGTACACAGACAAATGGCTGAGGTCGTGGAGGGCGCTACCCCCGGGGTCAAACGATTATCGTCTACGGGCCCATCGATCCCTTCAGCTGATATGCGCTGCCGGCGTCGGTCTGGTTACCGGGCAAGGATCGGACCCTCAAGTCATGCTCCGATGGTCAGATGATGATGGACGGTCTTGGAGTAATGAGCATTGGGCGTCAATGGGCGCAATGGGGGATAGACTGGTCCGCGTGATGTGGAACCGGCTAGGGGCCTCCAGAGACCGGGTATATGAGGTGTCGGGGACTGATCCTGTTTTGGTATCCATAATGGGTGCGGAGTTGGGAATATGACCATACCAGCAATCCCACCTGCTAGGGCCGATCTGATAGACCCAAGAACCGGTAAGATCCGTCACGAGTGGTATCTATTCTTACTCAGTGCTCGCCAAGAACTGGATACCGCTATTGATGTTACAGACTCAGAATTCACACAATCAGCCATGATGACGTTTCCTGGCCAGCAAGTGGGCCAGCGTTTTCCAGACGAACAACAAGCTCTCCTGTGGATGTGACGACATGATCTATACCCCCAAAGACATGACTCCTGGATCGGCGCTAACGGCGGTAGCAGCGACGTATTACACGGCCCCGTCTGGAGCAACCGACCTGAAAGCCATCGTTAAGGAAATCATCCTGTGTAATACCGACACCGTAGCCCGCACCGCGACCATTTATGTGGTCCCATCCGGTGGGTCGGCAGCGGCGGCCAACACTATCGTCAATTCCCTAACCGTGCTGCCCAATGAAACAAGGATATTCGGGCTCTCTAAGGTAATGTCCCCTGGCGGGTTCATTCAAGCATTGGCGTCATCGGCCGGAGTGATCAGCATGGCGGTAAGCGGCATTGAGGTTACAGTATGACGGCCAGCAGCATTACGACCACTAGCGATCCGGTAACCCGCCTAGAGACGGCGGACGGGGCGACAATAATCAATCCCGCAACCGCTGAAAACCAGGCCACGATGATTGGCCACGTTGATGGAATTGAGACTCTTATTACTTCAACAAATACCAAACTGGACACGATTAATACCTCTGTTGGTCTGGTGGATACTGGATTATCTGATGGTAGCCAGAAAACTCAACTTGTAGACGCCTCTGGTAACGTAGTACATTTCACACAGGATATTGCTGGTGATTGGCATTCTGGGGTACATGCTATTCAGACTGCACTCGTTTCCGCTGGAAATAGTTCCACGGCAAATCTAGCCGCAGGAGCTACTTTTACGGGTACTGGTGTTTCTTGTACCGGGGGTAATTGTGTTCACATTGTCTTGAAAACAGACAAGGATTGCCTTGTCTATGTGGATCAGTCAACGGATAATACGAACTGGGACATTGCTGATCCATTTGAATATAATGCTCAAGTAGACAATTTCGGTCTCCCGGTAAAACTAGTCTCAGACTATTTTCGCGTTAGAGTAACAAATATAAATTCCGCCACAACAACATATTTTAGACTTTCCACAACTCTTGTCCCCATCAGCGAGCCTCTGCCCCGTAGTCTTGATTCTGAAGGACATCTAATGACGGCTATTCATGGTTCCTATGACCATTTCAATTTCCGGGCCGCATATACCCCTAATCAGGAAACACGAGTAATCATCCCATCAATTCAGATTGGTGCCAGATTCGAAGGAACTACACTTGATCCTAATTACTGGAGTACTACAGTCGCTAATGGTGGTACTATAACACAAGCAAATGGCTTTGCCACGCTTGCAACAAACACTACCGCCAATGGGTCTGCAAAACTATATTCCAGAACTCGTGGACGCTATGCCCCGTCACAATCACACGCATGTCGAATCGTGGCGTACCTGAGTGATGTAACTGTAGCGGGTAATACTCGTGTCTGGGGGAGCGTCTATGGCTCCACTATGCCCTCAATCCTTGACGGTGCATATTTTCGATTGAACTCCACTAACGGTCTGAGTGTAATAACAACAAAGACCGGCTCAGCAACAGTCGTATCGAGTGGGAGTTTTAACGGAGCATATGGAGCCTCATTAACCCTATCTTCCGATCAAATATACCTATTTGAGATTTTCTTTAATTCAAGATTTGTATGGTTTACTGTCAATGGTAAATTACTCCACACAGTATCCGCAACAACCACTACCTGGGCAGACACCCAGGAGTTCTATTTATATTCCAGTAATATTAATACTGGAGGTGCCTCTACAAATACTACTTTAAATATTTTGTCCCACTGTATGATTACGTTGAGTGAACCGGATGCTGCAATTCACTCATATTTTCAGCAAGGGACAACTGCTGGGGTTGTGTTGAAATATGGTGCTGGTTCAATTCATGGGGCCATCGTCTCTGGAGTAGCAAATAACAGCCAAATACTTCTATATGACAACACCGCTGCAAGTGGCACAGTCATATGGGATAGTGGTCCGATGGCGGCAAATACTGCCCCATTCAGTCTAGACTTTAACAACGATCAATTCAACATTGGCCTAACCCTTGTTATTTCTGGCGCAGCTTCTAACTTCAAGGTAATTTATGACTAATTATGCTTTAACAGATGCTGTTGATTGGCCCATGTTGGTTGGAATGCTAACCGCCCTCAAGTGGTCGATGGGGATTAGTTCCGCCGTCGTGATAATCATGGTCGGGGCGTTATGCGGGGTCCTGGTATACCTGTACCAACAAAATCGTGCTGAAGATAAGGCCCGATGGGAGGAGATGCGGGAGACGTATATCAGCCACAAAAATGACGAAACTCGGCAATGTACAGAGTGCCATAATAGTACCAGTCGGGAGTTTGACGCCCTATGGGAGACAATAGAGGTGTGCTGCCCTAGAAGTGAATCTCGCCCGATGCGGAGAAGACGAAAGACCGATCAGGAGGCCACGAATGCCGCTTAAAAAAGGATCGTCAAAAAAGGTCATCGCGCAAAACATCAGGACCGAAATCAAGCGGGGTCACCCGCTGAAACAGGCGGTTGCTATTGCGTACTCCAAAGCGGGTAAGAGCAAAAAGAAATGATGTGCCGAGACTGTAGACATTTTGACCATGAATATGATAGCGTACTTGTCTTTTGCCTGGAAAAAGTCTTACCACCTGGGGTGCAGACCGCCCACGCAAAGCTGACCACAAAGTACAGCTGTGGGTGTCCAAATTTTAAACCGATAGTTGCCGGGGAAGATGATGCCTGAAACTGAGACCCTGACAGAAATGCTGATCCGACACGAAGGACTGAGGTTGAAGCCCTACTATTGCCCCTCCGGAAAATTAACTATCGGGGTTGGCCGCAATCTTGACGATGTAGGTATTTCTTCCTCTGAGGCTATGGCCATGCTGGGGACGGATGTGGCGCGGTGCTTGCGGGGAGTGCTGTCACAACTCCCCTGGACGTACCGCCTAGACTCCGCCCGGCTTAATGTCCTGGTGATGATGGCGTTTAACCTGGGGGTTAACGGGCTGCTAGGATTCGATCATATGCTGGGTGCGGCGGAGCGAGGGGATTTCTTAGAGGCTGCTAACCATATGATGGACAGTCGATGGGCCAAACAGGTAGGCCATAGAGCCGTAGAGCTGGCAGAGATAATGCGGACGGGTAAGGGGGTGCGGTAATGGATTTGACGGGCGTAGGAAGTGTGGCAGATTTCGCGACGGGGATCATGGACCGGTTCTGGCCCAAGCAGATGACCGAAGTAGAACGGGCGCAGGTGCAGGCCGGTCTTATAGCCGCTCTGGAACAGCGGGAGCTAACCCGCGACGGCCTGCGGTCTGAGATTCTGAAGGCAGAACTTTCTCAGGGCGATGAGTACACTAAGAGAGCCAGGCCAACCGTAATTTATGCGGGTTTGGCGTTCATTGGCCTGGTGCACGTGCTTTTTCCGATGTTCACTTTTTGGTCCAGGCAGACGGTTCCCGCGCTATCCCTCCCGCCTGAGTTCTGGTGGGCGTGGGGCGGGGTGGTATCCACTTGGATGATCGGCAGGAGCGCAGAACGGATGGGGGCTGGGGGCGCAGTGCTCAAGGCCATCACCGGGGGGAAATGACCGACGGGGTGTGGGCGGTCATCTGTGAGACTATGGCCCGGTATAGGGGGCTCATTCCTTCCCCTGACACCAGAGAGAGAATAGAGACCGGAGCGGAGATCGAAGAGTTTGACGGCGGGGCCTTTGTGGCGATAGGAAATGAATTTGACCTATTCATCCTTCCGGAAAGACGGGGCGGCCGATGGCGGGTAAGATCGACAATCCGGGAGTATGTGCGGAAAATGATTGCTCGATACGGGGCGACGGTGGTACGAATACATAGGGACAATTCGGCATCCCTACGGCTGGCTAAGGGATTTGGGTTCACCGAAATCGGCCACGATGGCGGCATGATCAGACTGGAGGCGCGGTGATGGGGGGCATAGTCGAGGCGGTAGGAAGTTTTCTAGGGGGGAAGGAGCAGGCGGGGGCCACGGAAGAGGCGGCCCGGCTATCATCACAGGCGGCGTCAGAAGCAACCCAGCTGCAAAAGGACATTTACCAGCAGACCAGGGCGGACCAAGCGCCGTGGCGGTCGGTCGGAACTGGGGCGCTCAATGAACTGGCCTGGGAGATGGGGATACCGGCACGGGCGGACTATTCGTTTACGCCTGAAACTAGAGAGCAGGTGCGTGCTCGTTTGGCCCCCCAGTATACCAACGCAATGGCTGGGGGTAACGCTATTCCGATGCTTCGAGACCCGGAAACAGGGGCATTTACGTTCGTTCCCTCCGGAGACCGAAACGTGGCTAACAGCCTTCTATTCCAGCAGCAGCGACAACAGCCATCCGGCGGGTTTATGGTCCAGGACGCCCGGGGAAACTGGTATCAGGTAGGCGCTGGGGGTGTATCAGGAGATGGTAGGGGGATAGATGAACAGAGGCTCAACGCAGCCGTCGATGCTTATATGGCGGAGCAGGCGACAAGAGGCCGTGAGTTCCAGGGGACAGGCCAGCGTGGCGCATTAACCCAGGAGTTCCGGCCTAGCGACCTTACCATGGACCCTGGGTATCAGTTTCGCCTAAGTGAAGAGGTGAAAGCACTAGAGCGATCCGCAGCGGCGCGTGGGGGGCTCCTGAGTGGGTCGGCGCTGAAAGGCATTACCCGTTTCAGCCAGGACTACGGAGCGAACGAGTATCAAAACGCATTTAACCGTTTCAACACACAGCAAACCACCAAATACAACCGGCTGGCGAATATCGCCGGGTTGGGACAGACTGCCAATGCCGCTCTTGGGCAGGCGGGTCAGAATTACGCGTCAAATGTCGGCAACATAGGGCTGACCAGCGCAGCGAATGTGGCTAATGCCGGGTTGTCTGGGGCTAACGTCCGGGGGTCCATGTACCAAGGAATCGGCAACGCGCTCGGGTCGGTGGACTGGGGGGCCGTCGGTAACAAAATCGGCGGGTGGTTTGGGGGTGGAGGAGGAAATCTGATGAACACCCCCGGGAATACGATAGTTAGCAGCGGGTACGACTATTCTCTGTATTAGGGGGCGGATATGGTAGGGGAGATTAATTTCGGCATACTTGACACTGAGATGCCCGCAAAGATAGCCGGATCATTTCGGGCTGGCCGTCAAAACGCTATGGCAGAAGCATTGGCCGGGCAGGAGCAGCGGGTAAACGCGCTGAAACTCCAGCAGGCGGAACAATCAATGGCCGACGAGGCCGCCACCCGGGGGGCGTTTGCTCGATCAGGCGGGGATCTTACCGCGGCCAGAGAACAACTTCTGGGGGCCGGTCAGTATAAACCAGCGATGGAGATTGATAAGCAACTGGCCGCGCAGCGAAAAGACCGGCTGTCAATGGCGATGTATCAGACCAAGCTAATGAAGACATACGCCACCCGCGTCTTCGCGGACCCCAGGCCGGAAACCGCACTTGCCGCTTTGCAGGAGCTCGGGGCGGCCACGGGTGTGGATATGTCTGCGGACATCGCCAAAGTACAACAGATGACCCCTGATCAGGTTAGAATCTGGGCGGCAGGCCACGCGGTGGAGGCGGATAAGCTGATGACCAAGTTCTCCACGATGGACTTGAACGGGGAGATCCAGCCGATTGGCCAGGATCCGTTGACCGGGGCGATTACTCTGACCGCCCGGGCCATTCCAAAGACCCTCGGACCGGGTCAGGCGGAGGAGTTAGCCCTTTCTCGCGGCAGGCTGGCTGCTCAGATAGATGCTAACCAAGCCGTCCGGGATGCGGCGGGGATGAAGCGCCAAACCGATGTGGAGATGAAGCTGGCCGACGACTACCGGACGGAGTCTAAGGGGTTCGCGGAGACAGCCAGTGCTATGCGTAAGGTTTTGAGTGCCATTCCTACGGCCACTACAAACCCCGGAAGCGCCCTGGCCGCCGGGACCGCGTTCATGAAGATATTGGACCCGAACTCGGTTGTCCGGGAATCTGAACTGGGGATGGCGCTCAATGCGTCTGGGTGGTTCGACCGGGCCGCCAACCTGGTTAATACCATGAAATCCGGAAAGGTAATGACCCCAGCGCAGGCGCAGAACCTAAAGGCCGCTGCTGACACTCTATGGGGGGAGGTTACCGAGGCGCAACGCGGGGTTGATGCCAGCTATCAACAGCGGGCCAATGCGTACGGAGTTGACCCGGGAAACATCATAATTAATCGCGGGCAACAAGCACCCCCAGCCAACGACGGCTGGTCAATCGTCGAGGAGCCGTAGAGCCATGCCTACCTTCCGCATAACCTCGCCAGACGGCAAGACGTACCGTGTGACCGCGCCGGAAGGGTCCACACAGGAAGAGGCCTTAGCCCGCGTCAAAGCCCAACACTCAGTCCCAGCCACCATACCAGCTCCGCCTGCGGGCCAAGAGTTAATGGCGGCCCATACGCCCGCCGCCGAACCATACGACGTTCCTCCAGCTGTAGCCTCAGCTATGAACATAGCCCAGGCCCCACTATTCGGGTTCGGGGATGAGCTGGTCGGGCTAGTCGCAGGGGAGGGGGAAAAGGAGCGCACCCGGGCCACTATCGAGCGGTTAAAGCAGCAATATCCAAAATCCGCACTGCTAGGCACTATAGCTGGGGGAATGGCTACCGGTATGGCCGGGGGCGGTAAACTTCTCGGAGCCAAACTGGCCGCCCGACTCCCTCAATTTCTGGCCGCCCCTACCACCGTTGGCCAGACGTTAAAAAACGCGGCGGTTATAGGCGGGGCGTCTGGGGCGCTCCAAGGGGCGGGGGAGGCGGAGACGACCGGGGATATTCCGGCCGGCGCGGGCATCGGGCTGGCGGCCGGGGTGATCGGCGGCCCTGTGCTGCAGGGTTTTGGGGCCGGAGTAGGGTCGGCACTTCGGGCGGGGGCCGCGAAAGTAGCCCCCAAAGTAGCCGAAACGCTGGCCAGGCAGCAGGTTGTTCGCGCCATGATCCGAGATACCCGGGCGGCTATGGGCGGGTTGGAGGATGTGGCGGATGTGGATGTATTGCCTCTGGCTATCCGCAAGTTTACTGGACGATTGGAGAAACTCGGTCCCCGAGCGGTGCTGGCGGATGCCGGCCCACAATCCGGGGCGGCCACAAGACAACAGCTCGACCTCATGGCATCAATGCCGGGGACAACCGGGAGCAAAGCCGGGGCACTGACAGCCAGGAGGGTGAATACCCGGAGCCGGGTCCTTCAGGGGTCTGCCGCTGAGGGACTTTCCCCCGGAGGGGGCAGGGCCGGAGATCTTCTTGAAATCCTCACCGAAAAACAGGCTGTGGAGGCGGGGCCTCTCTATACCGCCCTGCATCAACAGTCAATCACCCCTGGTCCTGAACTGGTACGGGCGTTGGAGTCCATAAAAAAGGCCGGGGGTTTCAAGGCGGCGGCAGAGATCGCTAACGCAGATGTCGGGCGTCTAGGACCGGAAGCAGCATTCACACTCCCCATTACCGGCCCTAAACTTGACGTGACTTCGCAAACCGTGGGGTACCCTACGGTCCGATTGCGGGACCTGGATAACGCAAAGCGTGGCATTGACCGGCTAATCGAGGGGGAGTTCTCAGAGGGTCGGTACACTAACTATGGAAAGTCGCTGATCCAGCTGAAAAACCACTACCTGTCCTTGATCGACCAGGCCACAGTCGACCCTACTACGGGAGTGTCGACGTATAGAGCGGCCCGCGACGCGTTTGCCGGGCCGGCGGCCATGAAGACGGCTGCGAAACTAGGGAGGACCGCAATGTCAAAGGATGACGCGGCGGTCCGTGAACTGACCCAGGGGCTTAGCGAATCCGAACTACAGGCTTTTAAGGTAGGGGCCTACGAGGGCCTGCGAGATAAATTGGGGTCCGCCCCTGGAATAACTCAGATCATGCACATGGGTCGTGACCCGAAAATAGCGGACAAGATCAAGGAAATTTTCGGCGATCAAAAACAGTTCCGGAAATTCGCATCGGCGATCGCTAAGGAGGCTAGAATCAAGCGCCTTGACGCCGTGGGGGGTGGGTCGCAGACGTTCTTACGGGAGGCCGCGGCGGAAGACCTTAACTCTTCAGTGCTCCGGGACATGGGGGAATTATATCGGGGGGTCACCCCGTCCAACCTCCCCGAAGCCCTCAGTACGATAGGGCGGATGTATAACCGTGTGGCCACCCCAGAGCCAGTGCGAAATGCTATTGGGAATATCTTGTTGTCCCGGCCAACGTCGGAACAACTAAACGCCTTGTCGACCGTACTGGCCGACCGGGCAAAACGAGGTGCCATATCCGCTGCTGGAGCGGGCATGGCGGTAACCAGCCCTTTGGAGGATTTAACCCGATGATCAGATTTTTTCTCACCTTATTTTTAGTGCTGGCCGGGTCTACGGCGTACGGGCTGGATATGGTGGTGTATCCAAAATTCCAGGCGCTGTCAAACGCCGGAGCCCCCCTATCTGGGGGGCTGCTATATAGCTATGAGCCTGGAACTACCACCCCAAAAGCCACCTACGCGGATAAAAATGGGGCGGCTGCCAACCCTAATCCTGTAGTGCTATCAGCACGGGGGGAGGCGTCAGTCTATGTGTCAGGAGCCACCAAACTCGTCCTCAAAACTTCAACTGGGTCGACTATCTGGACTAATGATAACACGAGCGGTATTGGTGAGGCTGATACCAGAGTAAGCACGGTATCTACTATAGCTGCCCTAAGGTTGTTAACCGGGTCTACCGGTGTTAGTGATATCAACTTGCTGGGGTATTACTCGGCGGGAGACGGCGGGAGCGGGCCTACTCGGCATTGGGTGTCTGGAGCACTTCCAGGGACATACACAGATAATGGGGGATCTGTAATCGTCCCAACTGGTGGAGATGGTTCAGAGGCATGGACATTCTCGATTGACCCTACTGGCGCTAAGATTGTTGATTTCGGGTCTAAGTGCGATGGATCTACGGACGACACCACCGCCATCTCGTCAGCTAATACGGCCAGTGATGACATAGTATTCCCTGTTGGAAGGACCTGTGTCGTTTCCTCTATAACGTTTGACGCCGATACAATTATCACCCTCAATGGTAGTGTACTCAAGTCCACCGACAATAGTATCATAGTTGGGGATAATACCACTATTGACCTTGGCGGTGGCAGTTTGTATGGAAACCTTAGAAAGGCAAAAGTAAGCGTTCAGGCCGCGTTGGGGGCTACAGAGATCACCGTCGCGGATGCCTCGGAGCTCGCCCCAATGATTGGAATTTCGGGTAATCTTCGGTGTAGTTATGCTGGCACAGATTCTACCACATACACCATTACCGGGATTGTCGGCAATGTGGTAACAGTTACGCCAGGGCTAGTTGATCTAATCCCAGTAAACGCCTATATCGGTAATTTTGCGTTTACTGAATTATTGGATTTATCTGGAAGTGATAATGTAACAATAAAGAACGGAAGTATTGAGAATACTTATGGGTACTCAATGATCCTGGATACCTCTACTAATGTAGTCGTCCAGGATATGACATTGAAGAATGCTGGATTTGACTTACTTAATATTATTTCTTCAACAGCAGTATTCAATAATGTAACCTTCGGTAATATATACGACTACGCCAAACAGGCGGCAGTCGTACAGGGAACAAACACTGACGTAAAGTTTAATTACTGCAATTTTCAAAAGAATTCAACTGACGTTGATATCTGGTTGAAAACACATACAACCGGCGGAGTCAATGACACCCTAGCCATGAAAGTAGAATGCAATAATTGCGTATTCGACGGGAGCAATGACAAGCCAGCGAATAGCGGAGTCGGATTGTATGGGGATGCCTGGACAAGTATCGACTTAGGATTTACCGATGTGGCATCTACTATGGAGTATTTGCATGTAAACTCCTCTACCTTTAAAAATACCGCACAGTATTCGATAGGTACTCCGGTAAGTTCAACGGCAGCCAGTTACGGAGTGATTAAATTAAACAACAACGTATTTGATAACGAATATTTTCTGCGTATAAATGATGGTTCAGCTACATCAATTACCAGTGTAGGGGATAAGTTCCTTTTTGCTTCACATGCACCGTCCTCAGGATTTTTACGCCTAGAAAACAACAAGATAGATATGTTTGATGGCATTTTTCCCGACTCCATATCAGATTATTCGTGGCTTTCAGCATCACAAGAGTTAAGAGTTATGAACTTATTTAATCCAAGGTTCCTAACCGACACTGAAACTACGGCAATCACTAATGATTCAGTCACGATGACTGCAACATCGAGTAATATTTATTATATTACCGACGGGACTGCCGCACATATATCAACTATTGCGGGTGGATACACAGGACAAACTATTCTATTAGTATTCAATGATGCCTTAGTCGATATGTACTTCGATGGATCAGGTAATCTAAAGGGAAACATAGGAGCAAATTGGACTGCAATAGCCGCAGGAGATGCCTTACGTTGCACCCGATCAGAATACAATGCAGGGTATAATTGGTACTGTATACCCATTGATACCACTCCATAATTTACTTCCGATATCTTACCCCCCTCCACCCTCCCGCCGCCTTGATTGGCCACCCTTCAGCCCATGGCGGCGGGGTTTTCATTATATGCTCGAACTGCTCGATTGACCAGTATCCTACCGGGACTTCGGCCACAATCTCGTCATGAACGTGCAGCACGATCGGATATCCTGCGGCCTCAAGCCCGAGCATAGCGTGGGTGAGAAGATCTCTAGCCACGGCTTGGACTACGTTTTCAGTCAGTTTTCCGGAGTATGTGTTCATTCTGATCCAACCCATCGCCCCGTTTTTCGGGTTGCTGTTCCACCCCATAAATGATAGCTCGTAGTAATTTACTTGGCGCATTTCGTCCCACCGGGGGGCGAGTCGAGGTTTGTGGTACGCCAGCTTACGGCCCGAGGGCAACAGACAGTAGAGCACATCATCCTTGACCCCGTAGCTAATCGATCGGTATGCATAGCAGGTGCCTGGATTGAGGACGGCCGCCACTGCCGACCCTTCCAGGCCGAACAGTTCCGATTTGAACTCCCAGGCCACGGGGTGCTTTCTGTATTGGCCACCCCAGAACTCAACGATAGCTGGGGACTCAGCGCGCCATTTAAGGATCGAGCGTTTTATCTCCGCGTCGTCCATGAACTTGTCAGCGCCAAACGCCTTCCAAGCCCCTACCCACCCTGAATATCCTGAGGCTAATTCTGCGACCTTGCCAATCTTCTTCCTCAGGGGGTGGTGCTGGCCGTGCGTTTGCTTGTAGGCCATGATTTCTTCGAACGGGACACCAGAAATTTTGCTGGCCGACATCTCATAGATTTTGCCGTGCGTACGGAAAACTTCCAACCGCCACTCCTCCCCAGCCAGAGCCGCCAGTACGACGGCCTCGATAGCTGAGTAGTCGGAGCAGATTAGTTCTTTACCGTCGACGGCGGTAAACAGCCCCCGCAGGCAGCCAGAAACGGCCCCCAGCGGGTCGCCCCACATTCGCTCGACGTGCGACAGGTCGCGGGGGGAAATGTCGCCTAGGGCGAGTTCTACGGCCTCTACCCCCCAATCGGCGTCCTTCAGTTGTGATTGGCTGCCGCACGACCGGCAGCGCGCCAGCCCAGCCCACTGAACGCACCCGCACCCGCACTTCTTGACATCCGGCCCGCTGGCCGGCATGTTGTGGGGCTGCGGACCCATTCCGGCGAAACGCCCTGTGCGCTCCGCTCCGCAGTACGCGAATATTCCCCGTATGCGGTCGTCGGTCGGGTCCATATGCCGGGCGATGGAAAACAGTTTTTTTACGCTGGCGGACCCAATCACCTGACGGATCTCTAGGACGCGTCGCACATCCGCCGGCAGATCATCCCTGCCCAGAAGCGCCGTTACCTGGTCCGCATCCATGGTTGATGTGGCTACCCCCCGGCCGGCCATCCATCCTTGAATCCTTTGCAATTCGCCGATTGAGCTGGCGGCCCCGGCGGTTAGGTCTCGTAACTCCTGGATGTACCGCCGTTCTGTCAGGTGGTAAATCGCTGTGCAGTCCTCTAAGGCGGTACGGTCGATGTGCACTCCCCGGGCGTTAATGCGCTGATCGAGCAGCCACAGTTTCTCCTCATGCGGGGTTAGCGGTGGGGTTAGGGCGCATATCGCTGCCTCAGAAACGGTGTCCTGAAGATTGTAGGCGTAGAACTGGCCGAACGATACGGGGTCCTTGTCGAGGGTAACCCGGTTAATGTGCTGGAGCGGGGTGGGATCGGTTGGGGTGAACGATTGCTGGCTGCCAACCGCCGCCGATATCTGTGACGACGTGGGGCTACGGGGGATAGTCAACCGGCGCTTGAGGGATTTCCCTATCGGATCTTTCAGCGACGCATCGTCCAGCTCCAGGGCGTGGCCTGCTTTTTCAAGAGCGCCGGGGAGCCCCCACGCCCTGGCTCTCGACATTGCGCATCGGAGATTCTCCAAGGGGAGCCGGGGCCATCCGTTCCGCCGACACCCGATGTTGTTCCAGGCGCAGAACTCGAAAAACGAATTCCAGGCCCACAGGAGGCCGCCGGCAGCTAGGTGGTCAAACAGGTCCTGCGGCGGGGGCATTCCGGGTGTCCACACGGTGCCGTCATAGGCCAGACTGATCAACTCGGCGGACGGATGGGAGGTGTATACCCACGCCCCCACACCCTGTATGCCCGGCTTTGTGCTGGATAACGGGGTCCACCGTTTGGCGCTGTCATCCCAGTAATACCCGGCCTCGCTATAGGTTTCGAAATCGATGTGCATAAAGTGCCCCCGCTATAGAGGTTTTGCCGATGGCCCCGCCCATCGGTTTGAAGAGTGAGGGCCCATATTGCCTATCCACCCACCCAAAAACCCCGCTTACCGGGGGGGGCCGGGGCGGGGTGGGATGATGGTTGCAGACTTGCGGGGCTTACGGTTTCTGTTGTGGAAGCGCCTCCACCCGTTCTACCAACAGCCCCTCCAGCAGTAATAGATAGTTGATTGCGTCACCTATCTTTTCCGCCAGCACATCTTTGCTCGCGTATACCCCACGCCCGGCATCGCGCGCGATGTCTTCAATCGACACCTCGTGTTTAACCATCATCCCGAGCAGAGCTTCTTCCGGGGCTACCCCGCGCTTTCTGGCGGCGGTCTTGAAATTATGTAGGCGGTCCCCATCTCGGCTATATTCATGGCCCTTGGCGGTCAGCACCTCCAGGCAGTGGTCTAAGCGGCCCTCTACCAACATCTTAAATCGTTCAGGCGTCATATGCTCCTGAGCCCCCTCTCTCTGGTGAGTTTGTTCATGGCGGCGTGGAACGCCGTTGTCCAGTGGCAATGGTTGTACCATACCCCGTGTTTTCCGCGTCTTTTCTCCATGCGGGGCTTACCTTTTACTGCTTTATCGGCGTCCAGTTCAGCGTATGGGATCAAGGAATTGATATACTGCTCGTGCGGCGTGATCGTCATAGCGGGACATCCCCCTCAATCATCATACCGTGCTGGATAAGGAGCGCGTCAGTCCAGCCGGCCGCCAGCATCTGGGCGTATGTATGGCCCGCGCATTTGGCGGTCATCTGACGCGCGGGAGGATTGAGAAAATCGGGGGCGGGCTGTACCCCCGGAGGCATTGGCGGACCACCAGCGGCGGGCGGCGGACCACCAGCGGCGGGCGGCGGACCACCAGCGGCGGGCGGCGGACCACCAGCGGCGGGCGGCGGACCACCAGCGGCGGGCGGCGGACCACCAGCGGCGGACGGCGGGTGAGGGAAGGTCTTTTCGCCATTAGGCCCTGCCGGAACTCCAAACATCTTTGCCGCGTCAACCCCGCCGCACCCAGGGAGCTTGGGCCTGCTGGAGTCCACGACGCGCAGACCATTGAGCCACAGGCCGACACCCTTCGACTTGTTGTCGTAAGACCGGGCGGAAACAATGACGTCAACAATGCACCCAGGATACAACAGGTTAGCCATCTGCTCTCGCTTCAGAGGCTGGTTGCCAGATGATAGAAACGCCGATTCAAAATACTGGTATGTGACCGCAGTAAATTCGACGTGCGCCGGGAGCGCCCCTTCATACTTCGCGGGATCTACCGCCTTACAGACCCAATGGCCGCCGGGGGGGAATTTACCCCTAAACTGGCCCTCGTTCAGCTCTTTCGTTCCGAGGGCTTGGAGCTCTTGGACCTCTGGCGCGGTATTGGGGATCGCGCATTTCACATTGAACTTGAGCCCGCCCTTCTCTCCATCCATCTCCTCGGGCCTGTTGATACCGTCCCATAACAGGACGGCCCCGAAAATAATTACCTTGTCATCCTTCAGCATTTTCAAAAATCTCCTTAGCGGTTGGTTTATCTGGGTTAATGGGCTCCAAACGTACAGCGCCCGGCTTTTTTTCCGTGTACTCGGCCACCAGCTCCTTAGGGAGCCCGGCCTTGATAGCCTGAGTGGGTGTGACCAGCTCCGGCGGTTTATCCACTACCGCCCCGTACATACCCGCCAGCGCCCTAATATCGTCGGGGCCGGCGGTCCAAACCGTTTTCCCGGCGGTGCGTCCTAACTGCCAACCTGGGATCTCTCGACCCTCCGTGATCAGAACGATCGCTGTAGACTCTACCGCCGACAACCTATGCTTTATCGCCTCTTCTGCCCGACGGAGCAAGCGCAGTTCAAACGCCAGTTGATCAGGATGGGTGATATCGGCGCTGATCGACTCCGACAGATCGAGGATCGTTGGCCACATACGCTGGGCAGCGTGGCATTGGACTAGAGCGGAGCAGTGCTTACACCATGCACCGGTGGTGCATAGCGGGAGGTCTGACAGGGCGGCTATGGCCGATGACCGGGCGTGGTCGGCGTATCCCATCAGCTGGTCTCGGCTAAGCATCCAGGTGCGGACCGGTCCGTCAGGATGCCACGGGCGGGGTTGTACGATGGTTAGATGCACCGACCCACCGGCGGATGAGGAGCTAAGGAGGCCGATTGCGTAGAGCATCAACTGCCAATTACGCGTTACGTCCACCAATCCCCAGCCATATTTTAGGTCATACACGTGGTATGAATCCTCCCTGGAGTCGTAGTACCATGCATCTGGAGTCCCCCAGCAATCCCGGTGTATGGCGGAGCAGTCAACCCTTTCCTCTACCCGGAGTTTTGACGCCATCCTTCCATGACCGGTCATGACCGCGTCGATATACATCTGGACGGCGGACAGCATGTCATCGTCTACAGAACCGCCGGTAAACAGGCCAGACTCATGATACAGCCTGACATCGGTAAAGCCATACTCCAGCGCCCCCTTTGCCAGTGAATGGGCGGTATTGCCATCTCTGGCGCTCTCCCCGTCCGATTGGTCGGGGTATCGCTCTTGTAGTTGCACCGACCCCGGGCAGTGTATCCACTGCCCGGCGGACGATGGAGATAATCTCGCATGGCTATTCATGGGGTAACCCCATCGCTTTGAGCACCTGTGGCCACAACTCGGGCTTGCTGGCCAGCACAGGGAGGGTGGGGACCCCGAGCGGGGTCAAAAATGGGGTGATGGTGTCCGGCTGGCGTGCCGTGTATCCTGCGGTAGTTATCCGTTTTATGACCTCTGGGAAAGTTAACCCGGAGCCCGGAGATCCGGGTGGAACAATAGCGGGGGGCGGAGCCGGGGCCTCCTGGGCGGGGGGCGGAGCCGGGGCCTCCTGGGCGGGGGGCGGAGCCGGGGCCTCCTGGGCGGGGGGCGGAGCCGGGGCCTCCTGGGCCGCCAGTATCTCCCCCATGATACGATTATACATACCGTCGGCTACGTTTTTCCTACGGCACCATTTGCCGGACGCGGCCAGTTTGCGGTTGCTGCTGTGGATCCTGGCATCCCACGGCAAGCCGTCCGCGTCTACTAAGCCTTCGGGGGGCTGTTGGGCTTCGGGTTCCCCCGCCGTCTCCGATGACTCGGCGATTACGCCCCCTGCCATGATCTCCAGCGCGTCGGCGATCCTGGCTACGTCTTCAAAAAATTTTTGCAGCATTTTTCTCGTACCTCCTTCAGTTTGGGTGTATAAAAATCTGCTTGACATGACCCACCGTATCATGCTATTGACGGTTATGTCAACAAGAAATTTCACCCCCCGTCAGTATCAAATCGACATGCGATCCGACATTTTGTCGGCGTGGGCGAGTGGGGCGCAGAACGTAATGGCGGTGCTGGGTACCGGGGCCGGTAAGACCGTACTATTTACTGGACTGATCTCGGAGGATACGGGGCGTACTTGTGCCATCGCCCACCGCAAAGAGTTGGTCAGTCAAATATCGTTGGCGCTCAATAAAAGGGGCGTCCAGCATTTTTGCCTAGCCCCGGATAGTACAGTCAGATGGATAGTTTCTCAGCACATACTGGAGCACGGAGAGTCCTATTATCGCCCAGGCAGCCGGTGCATGGTGGCGAGTGTGGATACTTTGATCAGTCGTGGTGATGCCCTAAAAGACTGGTGCGGCAGGGTTGGGCTTTGGGTGCTGGACGAGGGGCACCACTGCCTGAGGGGTAATAAATGGGGGAAGGCCGTTTCCCTGTTCCCAAATGCCCGTGGCCTACTTGTGACCGCCACTCCATGCCGATCAGATGGTCGGGGGCTAGGTCGGCATTCCGACGGGGTGGTAGACCGGATGATCGTTGGGCCGTCGCCCCGCGACCTGATAAACGCGGGGTACCTGACGGATTACCGAATTTTCGCCCCACCGTCCGGGCTGGATCTGTCCGGGGTAACTGTCGGATCTACCGGGGATTACACGCAGCCACAGGTTGTAGACAGGGTGCGTAAGTCCCGTGTAATCGGCGACGTGGTAGACCATTACCTGCGGATAGCCCCCGGGCAGCTAGGGGTAACGTTCGTCCCCTCTGTGGAGATCGGCGCGGACGTGGCCGGGGCATTCAGGGCGGCTGGCGTTCCAGCTGAGGTGGTTAGCGCTAAAACTGCCGATCCGGTGCGGGCCGAGGCCGTCCGTAGACTGCGGCGGGGGGACGTTAAGGAGCTGGTAAACGTTGACATATTCGGGGAGGGGTTCGACCTCCCCGCCATCTCGGTTGTCAGTTTTGCCCGACCGACATTCAGCTATGGCCTGTACGTTCAGCAGTTTGGTAGAGGTCTACGCCCAATGCCGGGGAAAACCCACGCGATTATTATTGACCACGTCGGAAACGTAATGCGGCACGGCCTTCCTGACTCCCCCCGACAGTGGACCTTGGACGCCAAGGAAAAACGGTCGGGGGGTGGCGAGCAGACCGGCCCCCCGCTCAGGGTGTGCACATCATGCACCGGGATCTATTCGGCGTATGACAAACTATGCCCGTACTGTGGGGCTATGCGGGTAATCGCCGACCGATCCCGACCAGAATTCGTGGATGGGGACCTGACCGAGTTAGACCCCGCTACCCTGGCCTCGATGCGGGGTGGGGTAGCCAGGGTGGACGAGCACCCGGCAGTGATCCGCCAGAAAATGCAGATGGCTGGCGCTCCACCTGCGGCGGCTATGGGAGCTGCCAAGCAACACAGGTTGCGGCAAGAAGCTCAAGCCGAGTTACGGGGGACTATTGCTTTGTGGGCCGGATGGCAGCGGCACGAGGGGCGGCCTGACTCAGAGAGCTATCAACGGTTTTACCGGGAGTTTGGGGTTGACGTACTGACCGCACAGACTCTGGGAAGGCCGGAAGCGGAAAGATTGACGCAAAAAATACGGGGGGCTATGGGATGATACTAGGGCCTTGCAGGCTGTGTGGCGGTGAGCCGACAGACAAAGGATTCGGGGTGGAATGCAAAAAATGCGGCCTGTGGCTTGGGGATGGGAGTAAGTCACGAAGTCTAGGGGGGTATAAAGCAGTTTGGAACGGCGGCGGAGACACTACTGAAGGGGTAATTATGCCACACGATCTTCGATCCACCGCGCCTAACCCTTCGTTTTAAGCGCGGGGGCTGAACTGCAAGCATGCCGATTGGAAGCGAACCGAAGCCGGGAAGCTCCATCCCTCCGGGGGCGGCCACTGTAAATACCCGTGGAAGATTCCGAAACTACCTGCCTCGATGTACTGGATTGGCCGAAGCGCGCCATCTACCCGCGGCGGGAATATCTCGCGCAAAGCCGAACTGAAAGAGCATTGCGCGTACTTTGCGCGGCCCACAACCGCGCCCAACGCCCAGGGTAACCAGCGGCGGCCACTGAACTACGACGCGATTAGCGCAACGCTGCTCCCCGCCGTCTGGTTGACCCAGTTGTTATAAACCAAACCCTATAAGGAGATTACGAAAGTGGCAAAATTTAGAAAGAAGCCCGTTGTTATTGAAGCCATACAGTTCACAGGAGACAACAGCGCAGAAGTTTTGGCTTTCACTGGAGAGCAAGCCAGGAGTCAAAATTTCGGGCTTAGACCTGGACTGATTATTCACACTTTAGAAGGTGACCATGCCGCAGGGGTTGGAGATTTCATCATTAAAGGTATCGCTGGGGAGTTCTACCCCTGCAAGCCTGACATTTTTGCTGCCACCTACGAAGCCGTGTAGGTCGGCAGGTTTATAACGTCTAGCATCACCGGACGCCGCCACTGAAATAGTAGATAAAAATCGGAACGTTCCGGCGTTCCGTGTGTATGCGCTTGTTAGCCGAAAGGATTGAATTATGTCTCCATACAAAAAAAGATGTGTAACAGACTGGGTTATAAATTTTGCCACTGGCATGTTCTTTGGGTTTCAGTTCGGTTGGTTGTCAATCCCTTTTGTTGTTGGGTATGCCTGCTGGAATTACTACGATGGCAGAACAAGATTTCTGCTCCCGAAGGAATAATTTGCCAAACTGTTTTGAAGCCCCTGAGCGATTGTCGCTTGGAAGGCTAACGCTCCGGATAACCCGGCGCGCTAAAAACTTAATTGGGACAACCGAGCTGACCGCGCTCGGGTTAATTCGGTTGTTATGTGATTTGGAGGGATTATGAACCTAGAAAAACTTCAGCGCCGAATCACGAGGCTTAAAAAGCAGCGTGAAGAATTAAAAACGAAACACGTGGGGCACGAGCGCGAATACACCTACTATGGCGGGTACGCACTCGGGCATATAGAGGGCCGAATTTCAGTAATTGAAGACCTTATTGATGATATATTAGAAACCCTAGAAACATAACAACGACCAAGCTCAGTGGACGCCGCCACTGAAATAACAACAAAAAACGGGTGCTTCCCGGCGTTCCACTGAAGCGCCTTGTTAGCACGTATTGGAGGTAAAAATGGGACTTTTTGACGCGCTTGTTGATGTTGTGTCCATGCCAATCAGGGTGGCGGTTGATGCGGTAAAGGCACCAGTTAAAATTATGAATGGCGAAGACGGCCTTTTAGAAAACACTGCAAAGGGCATTGAAAAAATAGAAGATGACCTTGATGCAGAGTGAGTGCTAACGATAAGGGTAACTCGACCGCGCCACCTAACTACCAGATTCAAAATCAGCAGGTATACGCGGTCGAGTTGACCCGCTGGTTATGGATCGGCCCCAAATTGCAAAAAAAAACACAATGTGTGCATTATTTTCTTGTGCATTAACTCAATGTGTGTAATAATGGTCTTAACGGGGAGGGAATAACCCCAAACCAAAAACAGGGGAGAGACCATGACATTAAATCAAGTGAAATCGAGCTGTCGGGAATTACACATGGGTAAACGGCATCAAGAAAATTTTTATCTTGTGCGTTATGAAAGGGGTTGGACGATAGAAGCTCCTGAGATGTTTTCGACCAGCAACAAAGCGGCAATTGATTTTGTGCTGTTTACCATATGAAAACAGCACAAAATCTGAGGGAGGCGCGTGAAGTTGCGGGTCTTACTATCGCCGATTGTTGCCGCCTGACCGGGACACCGCGCACCACCTGGCAGGCGTGGGAGACGGAAGAGGGAAAGGGGAACTCCAGGAGACCGCCACCCATCGCCTTTGCATGGCTTGATTTGTACGGGCGGCGTGTCGATCTTGGAGAGACACCGAGTAGGCAGCGGCGGCCACTGAACCAGACGAAACGCCGGGGTGCTCCCCGCCGTCTGGTTGACCCAATTGTTGGGCATGTAGTTTTATTTAAGGGGAACTTTATGGAACATATTACTGTGCCTGGCCTGAAGAGACTGGAATGTCTTGCTCCTCGACCACAAGACCAGATTCTTTTGTCGGTGGGACGCGGCCCTCATATACAGCTCTGGAGATTGGAACGTTTACAATTATGTCTCCAAGGGGAGAACCGATTGACTTTTGATGCTTCACTCCCGAAATGCCGATTAATCGGATTGGCCATTTCTTTGGTGTGCTTGCGTCTCCGATCCAGTCCGGGACTAGCCAGATTTTTCCGTCTTTTTCGATAGCGTCAGAGTGGTAAATTCCATTTTCTCCTGCGAACGATACCATGGCCGTTAGTATTTTCATGTTTATACCCCTGTTGAATATTCTTCTGCATATTTAGGAGAAGGAAGAGCCGGTTGGATATTATGAATTTCAGATTTACAAACTGGACAATACAAATGGAAACGTTGATTATCCCTTTCTTTTTTCGGGTTGAGGATCGACTTTCTCCCATCCTCGTAGCATTTTTGGCATATCAAATGGGGTGGCTCGGAAAGACTGCACTCTTTTTTCAGCGCAAAAGTAGAGAAGCTTCTCCAGGGGCTTACCAAGGCATAACGTTTTTTCTCTTCTTCCCATTTTTTTATGCGAGCCATTTCTTCTTTAAGTGTGCGTATCTCCTCAACCATAGACGCTTGCTCCGTATAAGCGGAAAGTACGCTATTTTGAGCAGACATAAGAGTGTTTTGAAGCTCTACAATTTTCCCCTGGACCTCTCCGGTAATCTTCAGATCAAAAATGCTCTTTGCGATATCACCAGCAAACTTAAGGCTAGCGATGGTTCCTTGTATGAGACTTATATCCACGGGGTTTCTCCTTTACCGCCCAACGACCAAGCTCAGTGGACGCCGCCACTGAAATAACAACAAAAAACGGGTGCTTCCCGGCGTTCCACTGAAGCGCCTTGTTAGCACGTATTGGAGGCTATAATGAGCAAAGCATTAGTTATTATCGGCGGACAAGGATCAGGGAAAACCACAAAAGCAATAGCTGCGGCCAAAGCCGTCGGGAGCTACGTGTTTCTAAACTACCATTCGTTAAAATCGAGGTTTGAGCTTGGCTCTGCGTTGGAGAAAAGCCCTGCTTGTGTAATTGTCGAAGAAGCTCCTTTGCGTCTTCTTGAAGACCCTATTATAAAAGGTCTGGTGTCAAACGACAAAATTGTCATTGAGCGGAAAGGGCAAGACCCAATGGACGTCGACGCTCCTGAAAAGTGGATTTTTACGGTGCAATTGGACAGCCGCCGGTTTGACGTTGAGTGTGTTTGATTGCTAACAATAGATTATCTCGACCTTGCAAGGTAGCAAATGTATCGCAAGACCAGTAAATACGCCGAAAAGTGCGCAAGGATGCGGGGCGCCAAGGAGCGCAAGCGACTTGCTGGACCAGTTCCCGATTATCCTCCAGAACTTCCGGAACTGCGCCGGCGTATCGTTGTCGAGGACTACGACAGCGGCAAGGTTGAGCGGCATGAATTTGTGTTGCATCGCACCGACCGGTTAGACTGCTATGGGGTTGTGGTCGACGGGAAAGAGTGGAAATCTAGGGCTGGTTGGTCGCAGATACTCGCCGGATTACGAAAGGCGTTACCGAGATTGAGGGCTGTAGAATGAGGGAGTCCGATTTATACCGACAGATCCAGCAGGCCGCCAGCCAACAGGGGGCCAGACTGTGGAGAAACAACGTCGGCTCCCTGCCCGGCCCGCAAGGCCGGCCAATCCGGTTCGGGCTGGCGAATGAATCTAAAACGGTTAACCAGCAAATAAAATCGTCGGACCTGATAGGAATCACCCCCGTTGTGGTTATGCCAGATGATGTTGGCCGGGTGGTCGGGGTGTTCACATCCATCGAGGTCAAACCGCCGGGGTGGGTGTGGCGGGGGATGGAGCGGGAGCTCGCGCAACTGGCGTGGATAGAGTTGGTGCGGTCAATGGGCGGCGTTGGCGGATTTACAAACAGACCAGACGGGGGGATCATATGGCCGATATAAGACGGATGGAGCCGACAGACCGGCGGCGGCAGTTACTGGAGGTGGCGCTAGAGCTGGCGGTCGAGAGGGGGTATAGGCGGGTCACCAGGTGCGATCTGGCTGAAGCCGCCGGTTGCTCCCCGGGGCTAGTCAATGCGTATTTTGTGACGATGGGCGAGCTACGGGATAAAACCATGCGGGCTGCAGTCCGTAGGGGGATCCTGCCGGTAGTGGCCGAGGGGCTGGCCGAGGGGCACATAGACGCTCTCGCCGCCCCACTGGAGCTGCGAAAGCGGGCGGCGGAGTATTTGGTACGTGAGGAATTATGATGATACCCGCCCCCGAAGCATTCCTGCCCTACGCGCAATTCATCATCCACGACCAAGCCAAGCGGCCCCTGTCCCCGCACACATTAGCCCCAGGAGACCCACACGACCCGGCAAATTGGATGGATTACGAGACGGCTAAAATGCTTGCGGATGCTACAGGCCACGGCGTGGGCTTTGTATTCACCGCTGCTGATCCGTTCTTTTTCATCGATATCGACGGGGCGTGGGACGGCGAGCGGTGGTCGGACCTGGCGTCCCAGGTATGTAGGCAGTTCGCCGGGTGCTATGTCGAGGTGAGCCGCTCGGGCCGGGGGCTGCATATTTTTGGGATCTGCCACAACCCCCCGCCGCACCGTTGTAAAAATACGGCCCTGGGGCTGGAGCTGTACACCTCTGGCCGGTACGTGGCTCTCACCGGCAGCCATGCGCAAGGGGACGCCGGTCACCTAGCGGATCTAGGGGGTCTGGTGTCTCAATACCTGATCCCGGACGCCCCCACGGCCGCAGACTCCGTCGAGTGGACAGATGGCCCGTGTCCTGAGTGGTCAGGACCGACCGACGACGCCGAGCTATTACGCCGTATGCTCCGCAGTACCGGGGCGGCGTCCATGTTCGGAGGCAGGGCGTCCATCGCTGACCTATGGGCCGGCGACGTGTCGGCCCTGTCCAGGGCCTACCCCAGCACCAGCGGTGACATCTATGACCGGTCATCGGCAGACGCCGCGCTGATCGCCCACCTTGCGTGGTGGACGGGTCGAGACTGCGAGAGGATAGACCGGTTATTCCGACAGTCCGGGCTCATGCGTGACAAGTGGGCTGACCGTGGAGATTACCGCCGCCGGTCGATTCTCGGGGCGGTACGGCGGTCAACATCGGTACTACAGCAGGGCAAGCGGCCGGACCCGCCGGCGTCGTTAGACAGCCCCCCGCAACCAGGGGGTGCTGACCCGAACCATCGGTCAGGGTATCAGCTACTTACGGTCAGCCAGCAGGTAGACCTATTCCGGGGGTGCGTATACGTCAGGGACGCCCACCGGGTCTTTGTCCCAGATGGGGGGATGCTCAAACCCGAGCAGTTCCGGGCGATGTTTGGGGGTTATGTCTACGCGCTCGACACCGAGGGGTCAAAGACAACCCGAAACGCCTGGGAGGCCCTGACCGAGAGCCAAGGATACGCATTCCCCCGAGCGCATGGAACATGCTTTAGGCCCGAGTTGCCCCCGGCGACGGTGGTCATTGAGGAGGGGTCACCTCTCGTTAATACATATGTCCCCGTGGCCGTAGCCCGCCGGAGGGGGGACCCTGGGAGATTCTTGGAGCTGGCGGCCAAACTGATACCAGACCCGGTAGATCGGGAAACCCTCCTGCAATACCTGGCGGCCTGTGTGCAGATGGCGGGAAGGAAATTCCAATGGACCCCGTTAGTTCAGGGGGTCCAGGGCAATGGCAAAACGTTCCTGGGGGCGTGCGTGGCCCACGCGGTTGGTTGGCGCTACAGCCACACTCCCAACGCCTCAGACCTAGGCAACAAATTTAACGCCTGGGTTCTAGGCAAATTGTTTATCATCGTGGAGGAGATCTACGTTGCTGATCGCGCGGAGGTGATTGAGGCCCTGAAACCACTAATCACCAACGAAAAAATTGAGATCCAGGGAAAAGGGGCTAATCAGCTAACAGGGGATAACAGGGCAAACTTCCTGATGTTTTCGAACCACAAAAACGCCGTGCGGGTGGCCGGCAAAGACCGCCGGTACTGCATTTTTTACACCGCCCAACAGGAGTTATCTGACCTGGCCCGAGATGGGATGACCGGACGGTATTTCGCCGAGCTGTGGGACTGGGCGCGGGCCGAGGGGTTCGCTGTTGCGGCTGAGTATCTGGCAACTCGACCAATCACCCCGGAGTTTCGGACTCAGCTCATGTACCGGGCACCGGTAACCACCAGCACCGGAGAGGCAATCCGGCTGTCACGAGGGGGGCTAGAACAGGAGATCGAGGAGGCAATAGCCGAAGGACGTCATGGCTTCCGGGGTGGTTGGGTAAGTTCACTCGCCCTAGATCACCTGATCAACCAGAGGCTAGAGGGGGGGCGCATACCCCGTAACCTGCGGCGCGAAATCCTGAAATCGCTTGGGTATCTGCCACACCCGGGGTTACCCGGTGGGCGGGCGAACAATATAGTGCCAGAGGACGGGGGTAAACCGGTGCTCTATACGACAGCAGGGCATACGGCGATTGGTATAACTGGGGCCCCGGCAATCGTGAGGGCGTATACAGACAGCCAAAAAACGGAGGGAGTATGAAAATCAGATGCGCAGATTGTAACGAGGCACGGGTGATATGCACCGCCGGTGAGCTACCATTGATTGCGTATTGCGGTAAACTCGACCGGCGGTTAGGAGCGAGCAGTTACTGTGCGCGGTCGATTCTGGAGAGCACAGACGGTAGGCAACTCGGGCATATTCCGTGTGACGGTCCACCAGCCGCCCCCTGACCGTCTTTTACGCCTTGAACCCGGCCACACTCCATGCAGACTCTGATTATCAGCGTGGAGTGTGGGCCGTCAAACGCAGGTCGGCATCGACGGAATGTCTGTTTGCAGATGGCAAGTCAACTCGTCAATCATTGCGGTTATATCCACGGTAATACCCCCTTTGCGTTTTGTTTCGGTGGTTTGTGTGGCTCTAGTTCCGCGCCACGCCCTTCATCGTTTACCTTCATAACAGCACCTACAAACTTCTCATCGGCGTAAATAAATACCATCATCAGGGTTGTCTGGTATGATACCGCACATCCAGTACGGATATTCGACAGTAGAAAATCTACGTACCTAGTTTGCACCAACAACCCGCCGATCCGGTAGCATAGCAGGTCCGGTGACACCCTGAGCGCAACCGGATCGGGCGGGTCGACCGGGGCAGCGTCAGCTGGTGGCGTAAACTCAGTCAATCGACGCTGCGATAGCCCATCCCCCGGGAGGGGGCCGGAAACCACCATATGGCCGTTGGTCCATAGGTGGTCAGTGATACGCTCGACAGACAGCCCCGATTTACGTACCCAGGCCATGTTTTTATACAGTGAGGGCACGGTCTGGGGGGCCTCAATAATCAGAGGGTATGGGGCGGCCAGCCCCAGCGCCGAGGCGGTAAATAGTACATCAGGATGTTCCGGGGGTGAGTAGTGTGGCTCGATTAGGCAGCACCTCCCCATCGCCATCGGGTACTCTACCACCGTGTTATTCAATACCAGCTCTCTGATCCCCAGGGTGTGTAGGGCTTTACGCGCTCTTGGTGTCGGGTTCATCTATTGTCCTCCTGTAGCCCAGTGAGCAGATGGCGCTCGGCGTACGTGCGCCCCTTGTCCGTCAGCTGGCCGTTAATGATGTACCCCCCACGCTCCAGGGCGCGGTTACGGGCCGTGCTGTTGCCGTAGTGGTATGCGGACAGCATTATGCCGGCCTGTTCCGCTGTCACATGTAGGCGGGGGGCGG
>Ga0316631_10000003_pt1 | contig 43482 bp, 74 predicted proteins | sample OWC_May_M1_C1_D3_FD_207672 | JGI IMG/M metagenome (GOLD analysis project Ga0316631, IMG submission 207672) | Wetland soil microbial communities from Old Woman Creek delta, Ohio, United States - OWC_May_M1_C1_D3_A | ecosystem: Environmental > Terrestrial > Soil > Wetlands | place: USA: Ohio... | reverse complement strand
TTATCTCTGCTGGCCCTGCGAGCGTGCGCGGTTCTCGGCGTGGATGTGGAACGCATGACCCTCTCCCTCGAAGATGCGGCGAAGATCGGCGGCTCGGACTTGAGCGCGCTCCTAGGGCGCTCCCCAGGGGGCACACCCTTCACCCTCTACGCCCGCGTCGTGAGCGCACTGGAGGGGCGGGCCATGCCTCACGAGGACTCGACGCCCAAGCGGCGGGGGCGTGTGCTGGAGCGCGCCGTGCTCGACCTCTACGCGGAGGAGACGGGGGCTCGCCTGCTGCCGGGGCCGAAGTTGGGACACCCACGCTTGGCCTACGTGCGCGCCTCACTGGATGCGCTGGCGGACCGGGACGGGCTCCGCGTAGTGGACGCCAAGACGGCGGGCATGAGCGAGGTGCGCAAGTGGGGCGAGGCGGGAACGGATGAGGTTCCGGAGTACATCGTTCTGCAAATGAACTGGTACGCGGGCATCGCTGCGGCACACGGGCAGACGGATGAGGACGACGTGGACGTTGCCGCTCTCGTAGGCGGGGACTTACGCGTGTACCACGTGCCGTGGGACGCCGAACTCTTCGGGATGCTGGAGCAGGCCGTGGAGCGGTTCTGGGTGGACCACATTGAGCCCCGACGACCTCCGCCGATGACTGATCCGCTGGTGGAGTTGCCGTCCATTGGTGCGCTCTACCCAAAGCACGAGGGCGAGGCGCGGGAGTGGTCGTCGCTCTCTCCAGGGGACGAGGAGTGGCTCCGTCGCTGGCTGTTCTACCGGAGCGAGAGGAAGAAGGCGGAGGCGCTGGAGAAGGAGGCAGAGGCACGCGTGCGGATGCTGCTGGGCACGACGCCGAGCCTCACTCTGCCGGATGGCCTTGGGGGCGGACGTGTGGACTGGAAGCAGAACAAGCCCACCAAGGCAACGGACTGGCGGGCGATGACGCAAGACATGGGGCTCGCCTTGAATGTCAGCCTCGAGAGGTACAACGAGTTTATGCAGCGCAACACCATCACGAAGGAAGGCGCGCGGCCTTTGGTCGTTCGCCAGAGGGAGGAGACGTGAAGTTCAGAAAGAAGCCAGTCGTCATCGACGCCACTCTGTTTAGGGCTGGGGAGCAGGACAGCGATCTGGCTGGTGACGTCGTGGCCGGAACCGTTCGATACACGGAGGATGGAAACATGCTGATCCGAACGTTGGAAGGCGAGATGGTCGCGCGTCCGGGGGACTGGATCATTCGTGGAGTGAGGGGCGAACTGTACCCGTGCAAGCCCGACATTTTTGACGCGACTTACGAGAAGACGGAGGAGTCATGAACACCGGAGCGATTCAGAAGACGGAAGCGAAGGCACCAGCACTCACGAAGACGGAGCAGGCGCTGCTCTGGATGATGGGGCAGGTGGAGAAGCGGGGAGCTCGGCTGGAGAACCTGCTGCACACGGACATGCCCAAGGAGCGCTTCGAGGAGAGTTGTCGGCTGGCTTTCGCCAAGAACCCGGACCTGACGGACCTGGACAAGACGGACGGCGCGAGTCTCATGCAGGCGCTGATGCTGGGCGCGCGCAGCGGCCTCGACGTGCACGGACACTACGGACACCTCGTGTCTTTCCAGAAGAAGTCATTCGAGGAGAACGGGCGGAAGGTGTGGAAGTCGATCATCGTCTTCATGCCCGATTACAAGGGCATGCTGGCCACGCTTAAGGCGGCTGGGTGCGTGCTGGATGCTGACGCCGTGGTGGTGCGCGAGTTCGACGAGTTTACCATCAGCGGCGGGGACGAGCCCAGCATTCACCACCAGCCGAAGGTGCGGCGCACGAAGACGGAGCCAACGGGGGAGATCATCGCGGCCTACACGCGCTTTCTGCTCCCCTCTGGCCGATGGGTGGTCAAGGGCCTCATGCTGCTGGAGGACATTGAGCGCATCGAGGGCGGCATCAAGTCCGAGAATGGCCCATGGGGTGGCCCACACCGCGTCAGGATGATTCTCAAGTCCTCCTTTCGGCAGGCGTGGCCATGGCTTGGCCCCACCACCTCAGACCGCTCCGTCGCGCTCCGGCTGGCGGCGCTGGAAGAGGCTGAGGCCGTGGAGGCTGAGTGGAGCTCCATGCCGCGCGAGTCTCAAGCCCCTGTCATGACGGGCATCGCCGGAGCCAAGGCGCACGCCAAGGCCGCGCTGGAGGCGAAGTCGGCCAGCACGCAGGCGGTGGAACTCGCGGAGCCACCTCCCATCTCCAAGGAGGAGGCAGCCGCCATCCTGGCGCAGGAGAGAGCCCTGGCCGAGCCCGGGAGCGAGGGGTGACGCACCGCGCCGTACGATTTCCCTTCCTCCCGCTTGCGTCACTACGCCGCGTGACGTATAAGCAGTCCATCAATACGGCTGTGCCGCTCGGGAGGAACCCATGACTACGCCACGAATCAACGTCAACCCGAAGCCGTGCAATTGCGGACATGCGGCATGGCTCGCCGGGCACCACAACGGGATGGTCAAGCACAGCGACACCTGTTCCTCGGCCACCCTCCTCCTACGCTGCCCGCTCCCGCGCTCGGTGACGTTCATGGTGCGGCTGGGGGAGTGCAAGCAGGTGCGCTGCATTGGAAGCGCGCGACGGGATGGTCATGCCCATGCGCTCGACTGCCCCGCCCACCCCGTGGCGGTGTCCTGCTCCATCTCCGGGAAGACGTGGGAGGAGAGCGCGGTGATTGAAGTGGACGGAGATTACGCAAGCGGCGCCGCGTTTCTGACAGCACAGCGCGCATGTGTCGAGCGCTGGGCGCTGGTGAAGGCGCTGGTGCTGGGGCACGGTGATGCGCAATGGAAGACTGAGGCGACGGTGCGCTTGGTGGAGCAGCGCGACGCCGTGTACGCCGCGCTCGCAGACATGGCGCGGGCGGAGGAAGCCGCATTGGCTGCCCAGCGCTTGATCGCCACGCATTTCCTCCAGACGCGCGAGCGGGTGCACATGAGCAATCCAGAGGAGCGGCCATCCGCTGGGTATCTTCAGGCGTTCGTCGAGCGCCTCATCGAGCAGGTGGGCGCACTGTGAAGGGCTCCATCCTGAGTGGCTCGCTGGAGAAATTCACGCAGTAGGCAGTACGGCGCGCGTGCGGCACCGTGAGAGGCCCCGTTCGACTCGGGGGCGCGCCATAGTCGGCCACAGGCGAGGCCGGTGGTTGGAGGGAAGGCACATAACCAAGGGCGCGCGGCCAGTGACACGCGCCCCTTCTGAAGGCGCCTGTTGGCCCACGCTCACCCTGCTCCCTTCAGCGGGGCGCGCGCATTTCTAGGAGGAAACCATGGAGTGGAAGGACGCAGAATTGGCCGATGTGATGCGATGCGGTTCCAATGCAGCTCCGACAGGCATTTACATTCCCGCGCTACCATCATCCACGCTCAAGGCGATGATGACTCGCGCCGTGGAACTCGCGGCGGCGCGTGGCGGGACGATGAAAGCGGTTCGACAGATTGAGGATGCACTGGAGGCACTTCCCCCCGAACCGGGAGGACGCCGCGCGCAGGCGGCGTGGTCGCTCTGGGACCTTCGCTGCTGCCTCACCACGCTGGAGGGACTCAACAAGGCCGCTGGCGCGAAGATTGCGAAACTCACGCAGGAGGTGGAGGACCTCGAATCTGGCCGCGACAACCTCCACCGCGTTATCAAGGGGCTGGAGGCCGAACGGGATGAGATACGGGCGATGCACTCGCAGATGTGCGAGGTGAGCATGGCGCACCAGCGTCGCGCCGAGCAGGCGGAGGAGCGCGTGCGGCAACTGGCGCTCGCGGGACAGCACCTGAGCGCAGCGGTGGACAAGCACGTGGGAGAGCCCAACCCTCCAGGAATTCCGGAGAGTTCGCCCCCCGCGCGCTACCCCTGCTCCCCCACGTGCACGCACGAGGACGCGGCGCTCCCGGGCCATGGCGGGGTGATTACGTCGGCGGAGTCATTGGCCAACGGGTACGTATTGGCCAATGACACGGCGACGCTCTTTGGTGCCCGTCGTGAGGCCCCAGTGCATTCGAACGATATCGCGCGGCGTGAAGGCTTCAACGAGGGCGCCGAGGCCATGCGCGCGGCGTGCTGGGAGGCGGTGCAGACATGGGCGCAGGGTCGGGGACTCACGCGCGAGGAGATGCAAAGCCTCAAGGCCGTCATCGAAGGAGCCGCGCCGTGATCAGCATCCAAGTCATGAGCAGCAACGGAGGGGCGTGCCGCTATCGTCGCCTACTGCAAGTCCCGGTGTCCCTCTACATGACGACGTGGACGCGCCTTGCGCAGGAGGCATACCCGTTCAACGGAGTAGCCATCATCATCCGGAGGGAGCCGTGACCGCCACCAATGAGGCTAGAAGCGCGCACTGCGAGGAATGCGGCGTCACAGAAGCCGCACTTGATGCGGAAGGGAGAGAACTTTACTCCTGTGACGCCGTGGGATGCGGTGCCCGGTGCTGCTCGCTGTGCAGCGAGGACGGGCAATCACCGGGAGAAGAAGTGCTCTGCTTAGCATGCGCGCGCGAACGCATGGAGGGAGGAGAAACATGATCACCACCGACGAGACCGTAACCGACACCCCACGGAGGAAGGAGAGGGTGGGACCCAAGGGACGGCTCCAGCGCTACTTCTGCGGACACCACGTTTACACCAGCCTCTGGGCGGAGCATGACTGCGAGAATAAGCGCGAGGCCATGGCTCCGCGCAAATGCGACAACGCGGGGTGCGATGAGGTGTATACGCCCAAGCGGCCGGGCCAGCGCTTCCATTCGGACAAGTGCCGATTCGAGAACCTCGCCCGCTGCAAGGGAGAGCACCGCAAGCAGGCCAACAAGAGGCAGCCCGCGCGCAAGAGCCTTACCCCCGAGCAGTTGCAGGCGCTGGATATGGCGCCCATGGTGATGGCGCTAGAGGCCGCAGAGCAGCAGGCGGCGCAGTACGTGCCTCTCATGGGGGAGGCGCTCTACAACGTGACCATGGAGTTGATGCGATGAGCACGAAGGCGATTTGCGAGGCGCTGGACGTGGTACGCACGGATAAGTACCCGGAGGTGCTTTCCCGCGCCCGGGCCGAAGTGGAGGCCATCGAGCGCGAGGAAGAGCGCCTCCACAAGCAGGTGGCGGACAAGAACGAAACCATTGATGCGCTTACCAAGTCGCTCGTGGAGATGACGCGCATGCTGGAAGCCCTGCGCGCTCTGCTGGAAGGCTTGGCGGGCACGAAGACGACGGAGGAGAAGCGGTGAGCACTGACGAGCAGTGGAGAATGGCCACGGGGTACGACACGCCAGGGGAAGCCAACGCGGCACTACTGAAGCAAGCCGACACGATCAAGGCGCTGGCGGATGCGCTGAAAGAACTCAGGGACCTCATGGATGATGTTCGCTCTGGGATCTACAAACCCGACTCGTTCACAGTGCAGCCAGCAGACGCCGCTCTCCGCCTCGCGGGGAGGCTGCCGTGACCCGGCGCAGGGACTTCAACACCATTAACGCGCGCAGCCGCATGCACCGCCAGGGCTTCGAGGAGGCCAACCCCAAGGCCACCCATTACCCGGCCATGCACGGAAAGGAGGTGGCCAGGGCGGAGCACCTTGAGGCGTACCTGCGCATCTCGCCCAAGGGGGAGCGTGACTTGGAGCCCCTGCTGGACACGCCAGAGCGCAAGGAGAGGGACACTTGGTTACGAGAGGTGCTTGATGCGTGCGAGGACTAAGGCGATGAAGCAGACGTTCGAACCAACTGAGGAAGAGGCACGGGCAGTTACGCGAAGCACGCGGGGCACCATCCAGCGCCGCATCGATCCGCAACCATGGAGCGACGGAGCGGGCATGTGGATGTGGCGCCGCATCGACAGCCCCCGGGAATTTGACGTGGCGTGGATGGAAGGCATGGCGGACGACATGCTTGACGAGAAGTGTCCGCACGCCAAGCGGGGGCGCGTTTTCTGGACGAGCGATCGCGGGCTCAAGATCAAGGCTGAATCCGTTCGCGCCGAGAAAACGGAGGACGGATGGTTCTGGGTCATCATGTGGAGGGTGGCGTGACTGGAACCTCTACGCAGCCGAAGGAGGACAGCCACTACTGGCGGGTAGAGAAGTGGGCGAGGGAGATGCTCGGCACGATCGCCTGCCGCCACGCCGAGGCGGGCAACACCACGGTGCTCATGACGGGGCGGAAACTCACCGAGGAAGAGCGGGACGAACTCATCCGCTCCGGAGTGAGGGTGGAGACGACGCGGTAGGCAGCCTAGAGCCTTGAGATCACGTCCTTGAGGCTCTTGGCCACCTCGCCCGTTTCGGCGTGCGCCCATGAGCCCCCGTCCCCCGGGAGCCACCCGGCAGCGCGAGCCCGGGCGTTGTCCCGGGTGCGGTTACGAGAGGAGCGCCGCTCAAGGGCAAAGCGGGCATAGCGCTCCACCACGCCGCGCACCCGCCAGCCACCTTCGGCGGCCTCCAGGACGGCCACATCCGGGTCGGCAAAGGCCGCGCCAAGGGCCTCAGCGCGGCTCAGGGGCCACCCAACGGCAACGGACAGGGTGTCAGCAGTCCGGGCATGAGGAAGGAAGGCGCATGCCCTGAATTCGGCCTCCAGATCCGGCGCCTCGTCATTCACCCGGCGCACAACGTAGCGCTCTAGCTGAAGGATGAGAGCCAGCGCATCCCCCGGACTTACCTTGCGCCCGCTGGCCGAGAGCAGCCGGGCCAATTGCGGCGCGCGCACGTCCAGTACCTCGTCCGTCACCTTCAGGAAGTCGTAAAGCACGGGGTTCCTCCGCATTGTATCCTCCGCGAATGCTACGCCGAACGTACGCGACCAAGGTAAGCTAAGTCAAGCTAAGCCAAGTTGAAGTGAAAGCGTCTTCTTGTCGTGCTTGCGAGGTGGGGCCCCACTCGCGGGGGGACCTCGCCCGGATCGAACGGCGGCCCGTTCGGCCCCCGGCAGGGTGCTGTCGCGTCGGTTCCACTGCTTGGCGAGCTTGAGGGGCGGCGCAACTTTCACGGGCGGCCCGCGATAATCCTCATGCACCCCGCCGTCTGTTGGAGGAAGTCATGAGCCGATTTGAAATCGTCCACGTTCCCGCCCACGGCCGTATCAGCGGCAAGATGCTGAGCAGCGCGCCTGAGCAGTGGGACGTGGTGGATACGACAACCGGCGAAGTCGTTTTCGAGGCGCGCGACACGTTCGGCAAGAGTGGTGGTGAGATTGCCGAGGAGGCTCGATCCGAATGGGAGGCCCATCCAGAGAACGTGACGCTCCCCGTTTCAGGCGCGCCCGGTTGGGACGAGTAACGCTTCACCCTCGCCACCGCCGCGCACCGTGTGCTAGGGTGCAGTCCGTTGGCCGCATGGGCTAAATGGCAAGTCAGCGCCTCACAAGGGCGTTCAGATGCCGGTTCGAATCCGGTTGGGGCCAAAACTGGGAGGCACGAATGAGCAAGGACAAGCCGCAGCAGAAGCCGGAAGCCCCGAAGGAGAGGCCTGCACTCCTGTGCATCGGCATCGGCAAGCGCGGGGAGAAGTACGTGCTGGAGGAGGTGCACCTAGGCGCGGACGGCAGGGTGGTGCACCGGAAGGAAATCCGCACCCACCCCGGGCGCAAGGCCGCTGCTGGGTACTGCTCCATGGATATTGAGCACTACGTCACCAAGTGGATGAGCGAGGGGCTGCTGCCGTGATTCCCGCCCGCCTCACGCTGGCCCTACTCAGCCTCGCGCCCGTAGCACTGGGCGCTTCGCCATACCTCGGCTCCCCGTGGCCGGGGGTGGCCCTGGCGGCTTTGGCGCTGGCCAGCCATGCGTTGGGCGAGGCTGCGGCCTTTCGCGCCTCTACGGGGCAGGCGGAGGCTCTGGCGAAGCGCGTCGAGGCCCTGGAGGACGACGTGCGCAGTCTCAAGAACCGAATCACCATGAAGAGCATGGGAGGGTAGACAAGTGTCGGAGAATTCCGTTCAGGTCAACGGAGGAGTAACGGGCAAGGGGTTTCGCCCCGGCAAGAGTGGCAATCCCGGGGGCCAGCCTACGTGGGTGAAGGCGCTTCGAGATTCGCTCAAAGAGTTGAGCCCCAAGGGGCGCCGCGTCATGGAGCGCGTGTTTGACAGGGCGCTCAACACCGAGACGTTGGACAAGATCATCGGGGACGGCGAGAGCAGCCCGGAAGCGGTGCTGAAGGCGGAAACGGCACTGCAGAACCGGCTGTCGCTGGCCACCAAGGCGCAAGAGGTGCTGCTGACCTACGTGCTGCCCAAGCCCACGCAGCGCCACAAGGTGAGCGGGCAGCTCGACGGCAACCCCCTGCGCGAGGTGTCCACCGAGGAGATCGCCGCGTACCTGAAGCGTGGGAAGGAAGGGGAGGGCAAGTGACGTTCGCTGAGATCATCGAGGAAGTGCGCCGCGCAACGCTAGCGCCCGATCCCGATGGGCGGGTGCTTTTCCGGATCGACCCTGACACCTACCGCATGTGGAAGGCGAACTCCGGCAACGCCAAGGCGCGCAGGCGGTGGAGACGGCGGGAGGTGAAGAAGAAAACGAGCGGCGGGTAGCAACTCTCGGCGGGTGGCTCCGATAATCCTCTTGTACCCCGCAGTACATCGGAACCGAACATGAGCACCGCCCAACAGAGCTGGAGCGCTGAGCGATATGAGGAGGAGGCAGCGAAGTGGCGGGGCATCCGCAGGATGCGAGACAGCAACCCGCGCAAGCTCTTCAACAATCGCGAGTGCGTGAACATGGAGCGGTGGTGTTTGGAGAAAGCCGCCGCACTGCGCGAAGCCGAGAAACCTGCCTAGCAACTCTTTCCGCGCCCTCGCGACAACTCAACAGGGCGCACGCAGCGCCGGGAGGAAGCACATGAGCACCAAGCAAGTTGCAGCCCTCGCTACCATTCGTTCCGCTGGCACTCAGGGCGTTGACGCGTGGCGCATGGAAGGCGGGAAGCGCGTCCGCAGTTTCTCGCCGCAGGTCATCAATCCACTCGTCGCGGATGGGTTTGTTGAGATTGCTCAGGACGGCCGACGCGCGTCGTGCGCCACCTTCTACCGAATCAAGGCGGCGAAGTGATCCCCGCCCTCAACGACATTCGCCGGGAGGTTGGCCTGCCCACGGTGCCAACCCTTACCGGCAGGCGCCGTGCCTCGCGTGAGTGCCGCAGGCAGTGGCGGAAGGCGTGCGCCGATGCGCGCCTTGACGCATTTGTAGGGGCTACCACGCGCGCCACCATGGAGGCTTACGGCGACCTCCATGTGGGGCCCGATGACATTTCCTCGCCGGACTGGCGCGAGCAGGGCAGGCGGGCGAGAATGGGCCAAGCAGTCATTCTGGGGTGGGTGCAGGGGATGACGAGCAACACGAAGAGGGAGGAAGCATGAGCAACGAGACGAAGCACTCGCCGCAGACACCAGAGGAAGTTCAGCACCCATTCACTCACCCGCCGTATGCGTTTCCGGTACACGCGGTTGTGAAGACCCCGGGCGGAATCGCCCACATGACAAGCTCAGGCATGACGCTTCGAGACTACTTCGCGGGGCAGGCGCTGCTGGGAATAGTCGGGGACCCAATGCGTGCCTCCATGTCGAGCGATTGCGCCGCAGAGCTGGCCTATGGGTACGCCGACGCCATGCTGAAGGCGAGGGTGGGGACGTGAGCACGAAGGAGATTCGGAAGGCGTTGGATCGGCTCAGCGAGGAGCACGGAGAGGGGGCCGTGCGTGCGGCCATGAGGGCGCTGGAGGCCATCGAGCGGGCCGCACGCACGTACACCAAGGTAGACGATGGGCGCCTGAGCGAGTGCACACAGGAGGAACTGGAGCACTTCCATGAGTGCTTCTTGCGCGTAGCCAAGGGGGCACCGTGAAGCCCATGCCGTGGTGGAAGCGCTGGCCCAACCGCGTGCGCCTAGCCCTCACCGGCCTCAAGTACCGCCTCGCGCGCCTCCTCCACCGTGCCGGGCTGCTACCCTCTACGCGCCGTGCCTCCACGGACACCATGGGGGACTGGAAGCGGCTCCAAGCCATGGCGGACGATCCACAGCCCCGGCTCGTTCGCCCACCGGACGGGCCCTACGCCGACCTCATCCGCCGCGTGCGCCTCTACGCCCAGAATGGGGCCAAGGCGTTGGCGCCGCTGCTGGACTCGCCGCTGCCGATCGTCGCTCTCCCAGACGACATTGAACCTGATGGCGATGGCGAGCAGGTGGACTGGGATGCCGAACGGCATCGCCTCGTGGAAATGCATGGTGCCGCACATGACGCACAGGACCATGAAGCCGAGGCTCTGATTGGGATGTTTCTTGGGAGCCAGCAGGATGGGCTCTTGGCCGTCACCGACATTGAGCGCGTGCGCGCCGCCTACAACGCCCCGTGGACGGTGGTGGACGGCGAGGTGTTCGAGGTGGTGACGGAGAAGGCGAAGGAGGAGGCTCAGTGAACGATACGGCGTGGCTGAAGGACATGGCCCACATGGCGCGGACGGCGGGCCTAGGCACCATTGCACAAGTGAAGCGCTACCACCTAGCACCATGCACCGGCCTCCACTGCACTCGCCCCGAGTGCCGGAAACGGCGCAAGGAGAGGTTGCGGAAGGAGTGGGAGGGGCGCGATCGTCGTCGATGCGGTCTGATGCCATCGCCTCCGTTCATGGCGAACGTGTGCAAGTACATTTTCCATGAGTCCATCACCCTTCAAGACGACCGCTGGCGCCGGGAGGTGGAGGAGAGGGCGCGGTGAGTAAACGAACGCATAAATTCCCGCCTACTAGCGCGTATCCGGCAGTTCTACGAGCAGGCCCCGCTTCTCTGCTACCCAATCCTGCTCACCCAACCCATACGCCATGTCGTGCTGACGGGGTTCGCATGACCACCACCCTCACCCCCGAAGTGCTCAAGGACCTGCGGGAGAAGGCGGAGGCGGCGCAGCCTCGTGACCATGATTTGGTGGGCTCATTGGTTCCCATGGCGCCCTCCATCATCCTCACCCTGCTGGACAGGATTGAGGCCGCCGGTGACTTGGCAGCCCTCCGCATCCACCCGGATGCGACGCTGGAGGGGTGGGAGCGAATGAAGGCGCGGATTGAGGCGCTGGAGGCGGCGCATCCGCCATCATTCTGGACGTGCTTCACCTGTGGGGCGCGGAGTTTCGAGGAAGGCGGCAGCCACCGTGAGGCCGGGTGCGCCGGGAGTTGGGTGCGGCAGGAGTGAACCCGTTGACGCCAGAGCAGGAGGAGGCCCTTCGCAAGCGGGCTGTTGCCGAGCTCTGGCGCCGCCGTGCCTTCTGGCCCCTGCTCGAGCACTACCTGGACATGGACCAACTGGCCGATCTCCAAGCCTTCTTCGCTGGAGTACGCCCAGAGGCGGGAGAACTCCCGAGAGGAGACGAGAACAAGCCCCGCTCGTGGTACGACGAGATCAGCCGCCAGCGGGGAAAGTCCTACAAATGGACGGTGCTCAGCGTGGTGTGGTGCCACTGCCACCCGGGGCAACGGGTGAAGTACCTCGCGCAGCTCGGCACCAGCGTTCGCGGCATCATCGCCCCCACCATTGATGCGCTCATTGACGACATGCCGCCGCAGATGCGGCCTACGTGGAAGCCACAGAAGGGCGTCATTGAGTGGATAGATCCGGACCTCGGCCAAATCCGGATCGACCGGCAAGACCACAAGTGGCACTTTCCGCACCCGGGCGGGCGCGAAAGCGTCATCCACGCGGCTGGCGCCAACAACCAGCACTATCGCGCCCTACGTGGCGAGCCCGCCCACTTCCAGATTCAGGATGAGTGCGGCTTCTATGACGATTTCGAGGGCGTTGAGCAGGTGCTCGGCCCCATGCTCCTCACCACCAACGGCGTCACGGTGTACTCCACCACTCCGCCGATTGATCCCGAGGTGCCTCTACGCAAGGTGAGGGACGCGCACCGCACAGCCGGGCGCTACATTCACCGCACCATTTACAACCACCCGAGACTCACCAAGGAGCAGATTGAAGACTTCATCCGCTCTGAGGCCCTGAAAAAGGGGCAGACGGTCGAGGAATTCAAGCGCTCCACCTACTTTCAGCGGGAGTTGCTCGGCCTGTGGGTGGCGGATGATACGCGCGCCGTAGTGCCCGAGTGGAACCAACTGCTGGACTACGACAAGCCGGAGAGCGGCACCCACGGCGACACGCTCCTCTACGAGCACGACACCCTGCCCGAGTTCTTCGCCCCGCTGGAGGCGCTGGATATTGGCTTCACGCTGGATCCGAGCGGCTACCTATTCGGCTACTGGGACTCGCGGGAAGCCGTGCTCTGCATTCTTGACGAGCGCCCGCCCCTCTACCGCAAGCGGACGGATGAGCAGGCCGCCGAGTTCATCTCCGTGCGCAAGAAGTGGCTGCCGCCAACGCGCCGCGCTCCCTACCCCGAGGCGAAGCTCTACGAGCACGATCCCGAGCACCCGGAGAATGGCCACTGGCTGCCGTACCTCTCCGTGGGCGACGCGGGTGGATTCGGCGCGGAGAAGTTGGCCGAACTCCGCAAGGAGCACGGCGTGGACTTCCTCCATGCGAAGAAGACGGACTTGGAGAGCATGGCGGATGCGCTGCGCAGACTCGTGCGCGCAGGCAAGGTGCGCATTCACAAGCGCTGCACCACGCTCCGCAACCAGATTGCTGGCGGGCTCTGGGCGGACAAACAGAAGACGGACTTGGAGCGCACTAAAACCCACCACAACGATCACCTCGCCGCGCTCATTTACCTCGTGGCCATGCTGGACGCGGTGCGCAACTTCGATCCGTACCCCCTCAATTGGGGCGTGGACTTGGCGAACACCATTACGCCCGAGCGCACACGTGACGGGGCGAGCGCCTCTGTGATAAGGAACGTGTTCGGGTAGTACGCCGTGTGTGAGGGGCGACGCTGGAGGCCCTCGGACCCCTTGAGTGGGGTGAAAGACGCCAAGCGGCGCGCATGCGCCGGAGTGGATGCCGGTTCGAATCCGGTCACGCGGCATGTTTCGGGTAGTCACAGGGAGGAAGCGATGGGCTGGTCATCTGATGCAGTGGTCCTGCGGAACACGCTGAACGCACGAGGCGCTGCACATGAAACGCATGAAGCATTGACACGCCTCGCATCTGGAGCCAAAGAGGCCGAGGAACTCCGTGCACAGCTCGCGACCACGATCAACCAGCGGGACCTCGCCGAGCACGACCGAGCCCGCTTTTACAACGAGTTCCAGCAGGAGCGAGAGGCGCGGAAGGAAGCCGAGAATGGGAGGCTGGAGGAGGTCGGCAATCGAATCTCGTGGCAGGAGCGTTCCGAGTCGCACCGCAAGCGCGCCGAGGCTCTCAAGGCAGAAGCCGACCTGCGCCGGGAGGAAGCCTACGCCCGCGTGATGGCCGTTCGGTGCCTTGAGCGTGCCGAGCGAGCCCTGAAGCGCGCGGGCTTCGAGGATCGCGGAGGCGAGGAGTGGGTTCCGCCCGTCATCCCCGCCGAGACCAAGATCGTCACATTCCCGGGCGAGTTCGTATCGTGGCGGGAACTCGGAGAGCGTGCGCGAGCCATGCCCCCCACGGGCAAGATCGTACTCACGGCGTACCAAGCCAGTGCCTTGGAGAATGACGCGTGTGCCATGGCGATGATGGGCCAGCGAGGGACCAGCGCTCCTGTCCTCTCCGCCCGTGACGAGTTCGCCAAGGCGGCCATGCAGGGCACGATCGCTTCGGGTGCGGACGCCACGCATGGAGCCATAGCGCGTACTGCATACGAGTTGGCCGACGCGATGCTGAAGGCGAGGGGCGGATGAGCATGCGCACGATTCAGGAGGTACTCAGATCAAAAGGCACGGCACGAACGCTCCAGCGATTGGCCGAGGTGGCGGCCAAGAACACGGAGCGCAGCAAGGCGGAGGAGCAAGAGCGCATTGGCGAACGCCTCGCCCTCCGCTACGGAGCCCTCTCCCTGCCCGCAGTGGTGCGCCGCACCTCGCACCGCCCCGTGTTCGTCCACTGCGCCGCGTGCCGCTGGCCGGTGAACCCGGGCAGAACCCAGTGGAGCCTTGGAGCGGACTTCATGCCAGCCACCGAGGAGCAGATGCAGCGCATGTGCGAGGGGCTTAGGAGGATGGCATGATGGTTGGCGACATAATCCCCGACCTTCTCCAGCCGACAGCGTGGGGCGAGCGGATGCCGCTGCGTTTCGTGGAGAGTCCAGATCGGCATGAGGTAGTGGTCTACAATCTCGACTATGGCGGGATAGAGGTCGCACGTTGGGGTTGGGCGAGGCTTCAGCGGGCCGCATACAACCGCCAAGAACTGCACGAGATGCTAGCGGCCTGCGAGCCCACCTCGCTCCAGGTGCTTACCTACGCCCAACTGACAGGGCCGCACGTGTCCGAGGGGCTCGGGAGGCGGGGGTGAGGTCGGGCCGGTCATCGTGGTGTCGCCGCTGCACATGGGGCGAACCGATCGTGAGGCGCGGCCTATGCCTCGCGTGCCACTGGCGCCTGTTTCCCGGTGAAGACGTTGGTGTGTTCCGGTGGGCGGCTTACGTACGGCTTCGCGATCAATGGCGCACGGGACGTAAGAAGGGGGCTCCACGCTGCCCCGTTCGTGCCGCCATGGCGTCGTGAGTTGAGCAACTAGGCGGTTGCATATGCACGTTGGCGCCCGTACACTCGCCCGCGTGCCAGCCGATTACACTTTCGACAGCAACGGTTACTGGGCGCTCCAGCCCGCCTCTGTGCTCGCCAAGCACGTAATCCAGCGCTATCGGGACTGGCGCCGTTACCTGCGCGACATTGGCCACACCACCAAGGCGCTCAACGGGTTCCGCTACCACCACGGGTGGAACCGGCTCGGAGAGAGCGCGGCGGCCATGGCACTCGGAGGGGAAAAGCGGGACTACCTCCGCATGGTGATAAACGAGGTGCGCGTCATGGTGCAGCACGTGCTGGCCATGCTCGCCGCTCGCGTGCCGGAAATGCAGCCCATTGCGGCTGCTTCGACGCCCGGGGCGCGTGAGGAGGCCATTTGCGCCCGGGACATTCTCCAGCACGTGCACCGCGTGCAGCGCGTGGATTCCATGCATGCGGAGGTGCGCAAGCTGGCCTTTCTCATGGGCGAGGCTTACCGGCTGTGCCTGTGGGATGGGAACAAGGGCGAGCCCGTAGCGGCGGGTACAGGGCCGGATGGGGAGCCCGTGGCGGCCCTCCGCCAAGGCGACTTCAACAACTCCGTCTGCTCCATTCTGGACGTGGCGAGAGACCCGACCGTCCGCAACTGGGACCTCGTGCCGTGGGTGGTGATTCGCACGTGGGAGAACAAGCACGTACTTGCCGCCAACCGCCCGGAGGAGGAAGCCTCGCGCATCCGCTCCATTACGTGGCGCGGACTGGAGAGCATCGACCTGCAAGAGGACCTGTGGGGAATGATGGCGCTCAACACGCCCGCCCTCCAGAACGGCGACACCATTCCCGTGTACCAGTTTTTCCACGTGGACAATGAGGCCGCGCCCGGGGGCATTGCCTTCTCCTGCCTCTCGGACGGCATGTGGCTAAGCGAGCCCACCGCCAACCCGTACAAGGGCCTTCCGGTGAAGCGCCTCTCGCCGGATTCCATTCACGGCACCACGCTCGGAGACACCAATGTTTTCGACGTGACGGGCCTCTGTGACGCGGTGAACATCCTCTATAGCACGTGGGTAACCAACGCGGCGCGGTGGGGCATTGGCACCATCGCTTTCCCTAAGCAGTCCTCCATTTCCCGGGACTCGCTAGGCAACGGCTCCACGGCGCTGGAGTACACCCCTGTTGCAGGCGCGGCCAATGGCGGCATGCCTACGCCCGTGGTGCCGCCCGGCACTCCGCAGGACGTAATCCAACTGGCCGAAACGCTCGTTTCTCTGGTGGCCAAGTCTCTCGGCCTCAATGACACCGCCGTGGGCAACCTTCCTTTCGCTGGCATGCCCGCCGCGCTCGTGGCCCAAATGATTCAGGTGGCCCAGCAGTTCCAGGACACCTTTTATGGGGCCATTGTCCGCTTTGAGAGCGACTGCGCCACCCACGAGTTGGACTGCCTCAAGCTCTTCGCCAAGGACTCCCGCGCATACGAGGTAATGGGGGACTCTCAGCGGTGGATGGCCAAGGAATTCACTGGGGACACCCTCAAGGGCGTTTCCCGCGTGGCCTTCGAGCCCGCTCCCGCCGTGGCGAACAGCCTCGCCGGGCGCCAAATGCAGCTCGAAACCATGACGCAAATGTCCCAGGCCAACGCGCCCATCTCCTTCCCCGGCATTGTGGACTTCTTCATGACGGGGCGCATGCCCACGGAAATGACTGCGGTGGAGAACCTCACCATCAAGATCGCCCGCATGCAGGAGCAACTCCGCGCGGCCACGTACCTCACCGGGCCGGATGGGCGGCCGTTGCCGGCGGTGGACCCGATGACGGGCGCTCCGGCGCTCACGGACTCGGGGCAACCCCAGTTCCAGATTGATCCCACCTCCCTCCCCAAGTTGGCCGTGGGCATGAAGGTGTGGACCTTCATTGATCCACTCCTCTCCCTCATGGACGAGGAACACGACACGCCCGCCGTCATTGAGGCGGTGGCGGCCACGGTGCTGGAGTGCATGCGGATTTGGGAGAGCACCCCGCCCCAACTGCTAGCCCTCCTTGGAGCGCCGCCCATTGCGCCGGGAGGAATGCCACCACAGGGCGGCCCGCCCGTGGGAGCGCCTCCTGCGCCACCACTGCCGCCTCAAGGCGCTGGCCCCATGCCCGGTGCCCCTCAACCACCGCCCGGCCCTCCCCCAGGAGCGCCGCCCGCGTTGCCGCCCCAGATTCAACCCGGAGGAATGAACAATGGCTGATGCCGCCCCTGCCCCTGCACCCACTCCCGCCGCGCCCCCGAATGGCGCCACGCCGCCCAAGCCGGTGAAGCCCGGCCCCGTGGTGGAGGTGAAGCCGAAGCCCGGAGCCTCCGCTACTCCGCCCGGGGAGCAGATGGTTGAGTTTCCGGACCACAAGGGCGAGATGATCCGGATGACGGCGAAGGAGGCCGCCGCCTATATCCACCGGGGCAAGTCCGCACAGGAGACGCTCACCAAGTGGGACAAGAAGCGTGCCGAGTTCGAGAAGCGCGAGGCCGAGTTCTCCGCCAGGGTGGAGCGCCTCAAGTCGGATCCCTCCGGCCTCAAAGCATTCCTTGCCGAAATCGGAGCTGACCCGCACAAGCTGGGCCAGTCCCTCGTGCTGGAGGAGATCGAAGAGGGGAAACTCACCGAGGACCAGAAGGCTCTGCGGGAGGAGCGCCGCAAGCGCGAGGAACTGGAAGCCCGCGAGAAGCAGCGCGAGGAGGATGCGGCCCAGCAGGCCCTTCAGGCTGAGGTGGAGCAGCACTACAACGAGCTTTCCAACCTGTTCATCGAGAGCCTGAAGGCAGCGGAGATTCCCGAGGAGATGGCCCCGGACCTCTTCCCCCGCATGGCGAGCCTCTACCGCGCCGTGAAGAATGCCGGGCATGAGCCGGACCCGCGCATGTTCGCCCAGCACCTCAAGGCCAAGTTGGATTCGCTCCTTCAGAAGCGCGCCTCCTCCCTGCCGCTGGAGGAGTTGGAGGGCTTCATCGGCAAGCGGAAGTGGAAGCCCGCTGACGACGCGGAGGAGCAGGAGTTGGACTACGCGGAGATCGTTCACCGCCGCAAGTTGGCCGCCCTCAAGGCGAAGCGCGCAGGAGTGCCGGGAATGCCCGCTACTCCAGCCGCCGCGAGCAAGCCCAGCACTAGCCCCATGTCGCTCCCGGCTGAAGTGGTGTCCAGGATGCCCGGCGACGCTCAAAACGCGTACTGGGCCATGCAGCGGGCCAGCGCCGAGGAGTTGCCGGGCCGAGTGGAGCGCTTCAAGGCTGCCGCGCGCAAGGCCGGGGTGAAGATCTGAAAGGGAGGAAGCACATGAGCGAGAACCACGAGAAGCAGTGTCCGAAGTGCGACGCGAACGCGCAAGCGCGAATGGCGCAAGCGGTGGCGATGGGCATGCACAGCCCGGTGTCCGTGCCGACGGCGCAATCCGAGATGGCGGGGGCGTTCCGGATTCGCCAGAGCCCTACGCTGCTGTGCCTGCCCGGGTGCACGCTCGAGGGGCATGAGTTCGGGTGCGTTGCTGCGGCCCAGCAGAGTGCGGCGCTCCGCAACTCCCTTACGCCGTGCAACGATGCGGCGAACAGCCGCTACGGCATCGCCCAGATGCTTCGCGCGCCTGGGAAGACGTTCACCCGGGCGGAGGTGCTCACCTCGCTGCGCGCCATTCTGGCCAGCAAGGGCGGCATTGCGGAAGCCATCGTCGCCTTCGAGAACCTGGAGTAGCAACTCCCGCCGCGCCAGTGCGATAATCCCCCTGTGGGCATTGAGCCCCGAGGAGGAAGCACACATGAACGACCAGCAGAAGGCCAAGCACCAGCAGATCGTTTCCCGGCTTGGAGACAAGGATTTCACGAAGAACAACCCGATCCATGCTGCCGAACTGGATCTGGAGCGCAAGGTGCTGGAGAACGAGGGGCGGACGGCGCCGTACGTGTACCGGGCGCTTCACTACTAGCCGCCTGCGGGCGGGGCGCTGCGGTGCGCCGGTATGAGAAACCCAACCGCCGCATAAGCCGGTGAGTGTGCGCACGCCCCCGCCACATTCGGGGAGAACCCCGGCACGGAAGGCAAGACACCTCCCTTGTGACTTCTGAGGCGACGGCTCGGGTAACTCCGGGCCGTTCGTCTTTCTGGCCCATCGCACCAGAGCGCACTATGACTCAAATGTCACAGCATCAAGACGTTGGCGCCATGGGTCAAAAACGACAGCGACAATGTCGCATATTGACACCTCCCCTTCGGGTCGATGAAGTCGGTATGCTCGCGAAGCCGCCCCGCGACGTGCGCTTCTTTTCGTCGGTCGGTCGTGCGGTTGGTGGTTCCGAACGTCCCCGCCGAACATGGCGCTGGGCGGAAGCCCGGCGCACCAAGCGGAGCGCGGTAGGGAGCCCCGAGGTCACCGACCTTGGGTCCCCCGGAAGGGCCTCCGGAGGAGAAACCCGCCAGAGGCGGAATATTTGCTCGCGTCGCGCATGTGACTCTTGCATATGCGCCTGCCGTATGTGTAGGCTGTACCCGCTTGCAGCGCTTCCACGCCTGCTGAGGTCCGCGCACCGCGCCGCCCTCGCTGGAATCGAGGCCGAGACGCAAGCGCATGAGTGCCGTTTGTAGGTCCGCGCCGTACGCGCCGCCCTCGCGGAGTGCTCCCAACCCCACCCCATTTTCAGCGCGCACAGCGCCGCATGGTGCCCCATGGCTACCGTCAACGATCAGGCTCAGCTCGTTTCGCTCTTCAAGGAAGTCTTCGGCGACAGCGTCATCAACCGCTTCCCGAACATCACCAAGATCTCCCGCATGTTCGACTTCTCCAAGGCCGAGGCCCTGGGTAAGAAATTGGTGGTCCCTGTGCAAGTTGCCGAGGAACACGGGATTACCTACGCTTCTGGGACAGACGCGGAAGCCAACATTACCTTATTGCAGCCCACCGCGGGCGAGCTGCAGAGCGCGGAGATCGACGGCTCGCAGATCTACGCCCGGAGCCGGGTGGGCTACGCGGCTATCGAGCGCACGAAGTTCGACAAGGGCGCGTTCCAGCAGGCCCTCCGGCATGTGGTGGATCTGCTCACTCGGGCCGCTGGCAAGCGCCTCGAGGCTTCGCACCTCTGGGGCCGCCGGGGCTGGGGCACCATCGACAGCGTGAGCGGCTCCGGCACCACGCGCACGTGGGTCATCACCGAGGCGTCGTGGGCAGCTGGCCTCTGGGCGGGCGCGAAGAACATGACGCTGGATATCTTCGCGGCGGACTACTCCGGCACGAAGGTGAACAGCAACCTCAAGGTGACTGTCACCGCCGTCACCCGCAGCGCGCACAGCATCAGCGTGAGCGGCAACGCGACGGACCTGACCAACATCGTCGCGGGGATGCAGATCTTCCCGGAGACGGCCTCGCCTACTACCGAGTTCGCAGGCATCGACGCGATCCTCAACAACACCGGCACCCTGTTCAACATCTCCGCCACCACTTACGACATTTGGAAGGCCAACCAGAAGGCGGTGAATGGCGCCATCAGCATGGAGGCCATTCTGGACGGCGTGCGCCTCGGGGCCGAGCAGGGCCTCATGGACGATGTGATCGCCATCGTCTCCCCCAAGGCTTTCCAGGTGCTCAACAACGATCTGGCGGCCCTGCGGCGGATGGATCGCTCCTACTCCACGAAGGAGGGGGAGAACGGCACCGAGGAGATCCTCTACCATGGGCAGACGGGCACGGTGCGCATCATGCCGCACCTCTACATGAAGGATGGGAGCGCCTTCATCATCTGCCCCAAGGAGTGGCACCGGGTGGGCGCTACCTCGGACTTCGGCTTCATCACCCGGCGCAACGATGGCGAGAAACTCCTGCTGGAACTGCCCGACAACCCGGCCAGCGAGATGCGCGCCATGTTCCTCGGCGCCCTGTATTGTGAGGCTCCCGCCCACAATACCGTACTCACCGGTCTCACTTACGCGTAAGTCGCCCACTCAACATGGCACCTTCTGCCGAGACGTGATAATGCGTTCGGCAGGAGGAAGCCATGCCAAGAAGAGGGCAGCGCGTAGGTGTAGAGAAGCGGTTCTGGAGATACGTGGCGAAGGGGCAGCCAGTCGATTCATGCTGGCTGTGGGCAGGGGCTCGCCAACCCAAGGGGTACGGGACGCTGAATGTCGAAGGAAAGAGCGTGAAGGCGCATCGCCTCTCGTACGAGCTCCATCACGGTCCTATCCCCAAGGGGCTGCACGTGCTTCATCGGTGCGACAACCCGCCATGCGTCAACCCCGCTCACCTGTGGGCGGGCACGAACATGGAAAATATCGCGGACAAGATGGCAAAGGGGCGCGAGCCGAACCTCAAGGGCGAGAAACACCCGCTGGCTATGCTCACCGAGGCGGACGTAAAGCAGATCCGAGCGCTGCACGCGGCTGGCGGGCTCAACTATGCCCAAATCGGGGCACGGTTCGGCGTAGAGAAGCACGTTGTCGGGATGGTGATTCGCCGTGAGACGTGGCGGCACGTAGAGTAGACTCACTCGGGGCGCCGCGCTCGCGTGGACGGCGCCCCGTTTCACCTCAAGGAGCACGCACATGGCAACGACGACGATCACCGTCACCCACGGCCGGGCGGCGGACTACACGGGCAACAGCGGAATGACGGGGCGCAACGTGGCCAACCGCGTGGGCAACCTCATGGCGAAAATCGCCAGCGGCACCGCGCCTGTCACCAGCATGACGGTTTCCCAGGCCAACGCCACGGCCACGGTGACGCTCTCAAACGTGGCGGGTGGAGTGGCGGCCTCTGGCTCCTATGCTCTCTCGGGAGTGGGCGGCACGGCGGCCAGTGGCACGGTGACGCTCGCGGGCGGAGCGGGGGATGTGACGATCGTCACTGATGGCACCTCCGTTGGCCCGGTGGCGTTCAACACCTCGGATGCCCAGACGGCGCTCGACTGCATCACCGCGCTCAACGCCAACGGCACGTTCGCCGCCAAGGCCACGGCTTCGGATGGTGGCTCTGGCGTGGTACTGATCACCTGGGACACGAAGGGGACGGTGGGCAACAGCAAGACGCTGACCGCCAGCCGCACGGCGGGCACTGCCACCGCCTCGGGCGCCACCCTCGCCGGGGGCGCGCAGGGCGCGGTTACGGTGGCGATCAACGGCACCTCCGTTGGCCCGGTGGATACCACCAACCTGAGCGATACGGATGCGGCTACCGCCGTGGCAGCGGCCATTGAGGCCAACACCACCCTGGGGCCTCTCCTGGTGGCGGTGGGCAGCACCACCAACGTCAGCCTCACCTGGGGCACCAAGGGCACGGCGGGCAATGCCGTTACCCTCGGCGCGGGCACCTCCGCCACGGGCACCGCCACCCGTTCCGGAGCCACCCTCTCCAGCGGCGTGGACTGCATGTCGGTGACGGTGGGCGGGGTACAGGTGAAACTCGGCTCCGAGGGCGCTACGGACACAGACACCGCAACGGCCATGGCCTCGGCGCTCAACGCAGACGCCACGGTGGGCGGGCTGGTGACGGCCACCTCCGCGCTTGAGGTGGTGACGCTTACGGCCATTGCAGCGGGCCCCGTGGGCAACCTCGGGCTCTCCGCCACCGCTACCAGTGGCACGGCCACCGCCTCCGGGACTACGCTCTCGGGCGGAACCGCTACTACCTACACCTTCGGAGTGTGAAACATGGGCGACAAGTTCGGAATCGGAGAAGCAGTCGAGGCGATGCACAACGGCCAGCGCGTGCGCCGCGCCGGGTGGAACGGCAAGGGCATGCACCTGGAGATCGTGAAGAACGGACGGTTCGCGCACCCGTCCGACACGCGCGACCTCGAGCCCTTCGTGGTGATGTTCACGGCGCAGAAGAACTTTGTGCCGTGGCTGTGCTCGCAGGCGGACCTCCTGGCCACGGACTGGGAGATCGCCGGATGATGCCTCGCTTCGCCAAGAAAGGCGCCAAGGAAGAGAAGCCGGACGCCATTGATCTCGCCATCCGCAAGGTGGGGGATGATCTCGACAGGTACGACTTGGACTCCATGGCCGCCAAGCACGCCGAGCCCGACGAGGACGAGGCAGGCGGCCCCTCGGACATGGACACCGACGACTCGCCGGAGAACTGCGAGGAGTGCAAGGCGGGCACGTGCGACAACCCTGAGCACCTTTCCGAGGATGACTTGAAGGCGCTGGAGATGATGGACAAGGAGCGCTAGCCCATGGCCACGGAGTACGAGGCCGCGTACCACATTGAGCAGGCGCGCCTCCGAGGCGGCATTCCGCAAACGGACAGCCGCTTTACCGATGCGCGCATGCTTGCCCTGCTCACCGCCGAAATGCAGGGCGCCGTCGCCGCTTTGGTGCATGCCGCCAAGGCGGAACACGGCATTGTGCCCTACTCCGTGGCGGCTACCGCTGGCACGCAGCGATACACCCTCCCGCCCTCCGCCTTCGCCAACACCCTCAGAGACGTGTACTGGCTCACGGCGGATGGGCGCTCCACACCCGTGCAGCAGATTTCAGCGGCGGACAGGCGCGTCTACACCTACAGCGGACAGCCGGGGATCAACCCCCTTTTCTACGTGCTCCAGGGCTCAACGCTCATCCTCTACCCCACCCCGAGCGCTGCGGGCACCCTGGCCATGCCCTACTACGCGCGCCCTGGCACGCTGGTGCCCGTGGCGGACGTGGCACAAGTGGTACTGGTGAATGGGCCCGGCAGTTTCGCGGTTGAGACTGCCTCCATTCCTATTCCCATTTTGGCCAACCCGCCCACGCTGGATGTTGTGCGTGGCACCCCGGGATTCGAGACGTTGATCTCCAACTCCCAGTACGTTGTAACGCCCAACTCGCCCACGGGAGGACTCACCGCGTACGACTTCGGGGGAGACGTGGTTGTTTCCGAGGGGGACTACCTGTGCCTTCCGGGCCAATCTCCCGTGCCACAATTACCGGTGGAACTGTTTCCCCTGCTCCATGCCCGCGTGGCCTACGTGGCGGTGCCCAGCACAGGCGACAGCAGCCAAGCTGCTAGCGCTCTGGCCTCGCAGGTGGAGGATCTCACCCGCCGCGCCGTTGACTTCCTCCGCCCCCGCGTGGAGAGCGCCGACATTCCCACCGGACGCGGCCTGTACGAGAACCCCGCCCTCCGAGGACTGGTATAGCCATGCCGAGCACCACGCCCAGGCAGGCGCGCTTCATGGAAAGTGTCGCCAAGAGCCCCGCGTTCGCCAAGAAGGTGGGCGTGCAGCAGGCCGTGGGCAAGGACTTCCACGAGGCGGACAAGAAGAAGCGCGGCGTCCTCGGGCTCCGGGAGTACCTGAAATTCAAGCGCTAGGGCAGCGGCACCCCGGCCTTGTAGAGCACGCGCGTGATCACCTCCAACGCGCCATCGGGGTCAAGGTGGTTGACCGAGATGGCCTCGTGAATCTCCAGCAGCGCTCGAGCCATCTCCGGGGCGGCGGCAGTGAGCGGTCCGCGCGTAGCGCTCATGCGTCCCACGATCTGCTGCCCGTCGTGGCTCAGCACATAGCCATCGGCAACGTCGTACGTCCATGTCTCCTCGTGCGGCTTGCTCATGGCAGGCGCCCCACGAGACGGAGAGCGGCTCGGGCCTCGCGCACGGCGACGTGTTTCGCCTTTCCGCCGTAGAGCATCTCACTCAGCGCATCCGCCAGCGCCTTGATCACTGCATCCTTGTCCATCTTGATGGTGTCCGACATTGCTTCCTCCCAACCTGATTATCGCCACATGCGGCAGGAAGTTGCTAGCCTGCGCGCATGTCCAAGCCTTCTCGTGTTCGCGAGCTGTTCCCCACCCTCACGGGGCAGGCGCTCCTCAACACGCTCTCCCAATTCGTCAGGGACGTGAACAACGCCCTCGCGGGCAACCTCACCCCCTCCGAGAACCTCGCCCAGTGCTGGGTGGAGGTGGACATAACGTACGGCCAGCCAATTCCTGTGATTGCGCTCCCCGCGCTGAAGGGGCGCACCCCATACGGCGTGAGCGTGGAGAATGCCACGGTGTTAGAGGGGAGCCTCGGTGGCGCCCCTGGAATTCAGTGGGAGGCGACAACCAAAAACGGGGCTCCAGCGCTGAAGGTGCTGAGCGCAAACGGACTCAACGCTGGAGCCAAGGTTACGCTCCGCCTGCTGGTGAAGGCGGAGTGAGGCTCCACGTTTCGCGCACTGCGCCCCACTTCACCGTGACGCTGCGCGCCGTTGGGTTGAGGACTTCGACGTTATCCCCGGTCCTCATGCGCGTCTCCTGCGGCGCCCAGTAGGTGAATCCGTCGCGGACGATGTAGGCGCGCATCCGCTCCGTGTCCCACGCCACCTTCCGCCGAGTGCGGTTGCTCACGGGTGCCCCACCCTTTCCCCGTGGCATACGCGAGCCATGTCCCGGTGGTAAGCCGCCTGAATCCGGCACGCCTCGGCCAAGCGCTCGGCGTGGCGGGCCGCTTCCTCGTAGCGCTCCGCGCCAGCGCCATGAAGTTCCGCCTCCACCGCTTTGGCCCCGGACGCCTCCACCTGCCGTGCCTGCCGCACAGAGGCGCGGGCGAGCCTCAGCCATGCTTCCACGCTCTCCAGGCAGGCTTCCACAAGCCCACCGTGGGGCGTTTCCGTGCTCATCGCAGCACCGCGAAGATGTGCGGGTGAACGATCTCCTCCGCGCCGTCCGGCAACCGAACCTTCACCATGCCGCCCGGGACGTGGCACAGATATGTGCACGTAGTTCCGATGGGTACTGGCGTGCCGCTTTCCGTCTTTCCTGCTCTATCGGTCGTGATCTCCACTGCGTCCTCCCGTGCTGCGTTTTCTAGGTTATCGGCGGTGCTGCGGAGAAGTTGCTAGAGGCGCCCCACGAGGCGGAGGGCCATGGTAGTAGCGTCCCATGCCTTCTGCGAGGACATGCCATACTCGCGTGCCGCCTCCATCGCATCCGCCAGCGCCTTGATCTGCTCTGCCTGCTTGCGGTTCTCCTCCAGCAGCCGGGCCTCCTCGGAGCGGGCGCGGGTGGATTCGTCCAACACCTCGTCGAGAGCCGCGATCATGGCATAGCGAGGGCACCCGGGACGGTGGATTGTGTCTTCTCCGCTCTCTCCATCGCACGTGCACGGAGGGCACTCCTGAAACGCCAACTCTACGGCGGACTCCTCGGCGGCCTCGTACGCCTCGTCCGTCATCCGCTCGCTCACGGCTTCTCCTCCAGCGCCTTCAGTGCGGCGCGGCAATCAGACAGACGCAGGCTGGACTCCCACTGAGTCCCCATGTGGATCCCGTACACCTCATCCGCGATGCCACGAAGCGGCGCGGCATCAAACGCCTTGGCGAAGTCCGCGAACGGCTTGAGCGCGGCACGAAGACGGGCATTCTTGGCCCGCTCCTCGCCCTCCATCGCGCGGAGGCTGTCCACCATGGCGTTTGCGCCGCCCAGCTGCTCGCGGAGGCGGGCGATCTCCGCGTCCTTCTCGGTGCACGTCTCGCATGCCCAGTCCGACTCCGCATCGGAATCGCTTGGGGCCTCGCAGGCAAATGCCCCGCCGCAGTCGTCGCACGTCCGCATCCACCAGTGCCCGCTGTCCTTCATGTACTGACTCATGTCTTCCTCCTCGCCGCGAAGTGCGGCCATGCTGAGTTATCGGGCCGAGCCCGGGGAAGTTGCGTGTGCTACGCCCGCACCCTGATGATGGCGCACGCGTGGTGCTCGTCGCCTGCCCGGAGCGTTACCTTGAATCCGTGCGCCCTGAGTTGGACGGCAGCCGCGTGAGCAGCCGCGTTGTAGGTGCTGGGCTCGCGGTTGTCCGCGAAGCCAACAGAAAAGCCTCCCCGGGAGGCGTAATCAACCCAGGCGTCAGAGCGAACGGCGCGGGCAATGTCGAGGATCGTGGCTTCGGTGGTCATGTTGGCCTCGTGTGCGGCGGGTACATAGGGGTTATCGCCCTGGCCGCATAGAAGTTGCGTCCCCTCGTGCGATTTCTCCACACGGGGAGAACCCCAAAGCGAAGAAGTTACGCAACTCCATTGCACACCATGCGATAATCCCGGTAAATACTCCTCGCACGCCCCGGAGATTCCATGCGCCACCTGCTGCTCCTCCTCCTGCTTGCCTCGTGCGCCAGTCCACCCAGCACGGCACGGCGCAGCACCCTCCGGGACGGCGTAGAAGTCGCCCCTGCCGCTGAGTTCGTCCCTCCCGGGTACACTCCGAAGGGCGCGGGCCTGCCTGAGTACATCCCCGGGGCGCCCGAGCCCACGGGGCCCCGCTCGCCCTACAGGCGGGTGCTGCCTCAGACGCCTGAGACACGGAAACAGGCGGGGGTGTGGAGCGCGGAGGAACCGAGGGCGAGCACGGGCCCGAACATCGCCACCATCGCCAGAATCGGAATCCCGGCCCCCGAGGATGAAGAAGCAACCCCAGTGCTCAAGTGGTGCAGCGACAAGGCGAATGCCGCGTTGGATGGCGCTATCCGGGTCCAGCGCGGGCTCGATCAACTCACGCCTGTCCAGAGAAGTTGTGCTGTCGCAACGATTCTCTATGAGTGCGCTTTCACCGTCCGGCACAAGCACGAGCAAAGCAGGGCCAGCAACGAGGGCAACAGGCGGGCTGCCAAAAAGGCGGAAGAATTTGCTCATGCCCTGCTGGCGGCTGCATGTCCGCCAGAAGCGGAGCAGGCGACGGCCTCCATCATGCCTTCGTGGTCAGCGGCAATGCAGTATGGAGGCATGCAATGAGTGCTGAGCGTGCGGCGGACGAGGCGGAGAAGCGCGCCATGGCGGCGCTTGGGTCTGCCCGTGGGTCGATGCTTATGCGCGGCTTTGACGAGTGGATGCGCTTATCTCCCGAGGAACGGGATGAGCACATGAGACAGCGCACGACTCAGCCTATCATTGCCAGCCTGGGAGACGACGCCTTGCGGGGCAGGCCATGACCGATGCCGAGATGCAGTGGGCCAAGAAGTACGCGCAGGAGGCGCACGCCAAGGCAATGGGCGCACACCCCACGGATGCGTGGGCGCGAGCATCATCTCTCGTGGATGCTGTATTCGCATCCGGGAGCTCCTTCCGCAGCGCCTTCACCAGAGAGCCCCCGCCAGGGCTGGCAGTCATCGTGAAGGATTCGCTCTACGGACTGGAGCCCGGCACCAATCCTGTAGAGCAGAAGTAGCACCCTCGGCGCCCGGGAGGACGGCGCCACCCACCAACCCCCAACGCAGCACCAACACGGAGAACCCGTATATGCGGAGCATTGCCCCAATACTCAACGTTGCGCTCGCACTCATGGTAGCCTGTGGGCCTTCAAACCCACCTGCCGAGGGCGACGCGTGTGCCCTCATGGATGGCAACGTGAGCAACCTCCAACAGACTCTCAAGGCCACCGGCCTGTGGAAGACGGACAGCACCAACCTCGCGCCCCCGGGTGCCCTCCAGCGCGCGGATAACGCAGCCCTGCGCGATGATGGCTTCTTGGAGCCCGTGCGCGGCTTCGCCAATGACGTGGATCCGGGCGTCCCGGTGGATGCCATGTACCCGTGGGTGGTGGATGGCACCCTCAACCTGATCATGCACGGCACCAATGACGCCCTGTACCGGCGCGTGGAGCACACGGGGGTTGCCCTCACCCGCTCCGGAAGCACGGTAACCGCGACGCTGACGGCGCATGGCTTTTCCCCTGGGGACAAGGTGGCGGTATTCCAGAGCGACAGCCTCACCCTCTTCCCTCTCGGCAGCAAGACGGTTGCTACCACTCCGGATGCGGACCACTTCACCTACGCCGAGAGCGGCACGGCTGGCAGCAGCACCGGCAAGGTGGCCTCTGTGTCCGGCATTTCCGGCAGTTACCCTCCGCCCACGGGCTACCCCATGCGCTTCTGGGAGGCGGGCGAGGGCGGCAACCTCTTCTTTACCACCAGCAGCGGCCCGTACCGCCTCGACACGCCCACCTCCACCCCGGTGTTGGCAGGCAGCCCCAAGGCGCTGGAGGGCAGCACCACGGTGACGACGCCCACCACGGGCGGCTGGCTCAACTACGGGGAATCCGTGGGCTACCGCACCAACTGGGGACGGCGCACGGATGATGGGCGCCTCGTGCTGGGCGCCCCCTCGGGCCGCATGCTCCTCACCAACACTGGGCAGGATGCCGTCTACTCTGGCACCTTCCCGGCTTCTCGATCCGGTAGCTCGGTGACGGTAACCATTGCCGCGCATGGCCTTTCAGTTGGCTCCTCCTTGCTGGTGATGACGAGCACCGACACCACCGTGGTGACGCTCGGCCCCAAGGTGGTGGATACGGTGGTGGATGTGAACCACTTCACGTTCCTTGAAACGGGCTCTGTCACGGGCTCCAGCAACATTCAGTACGTGCCCAACGATGACGGGGTGCGCAACGGCTCCTGCACCACGTACATTCCGAGCGGCGTGCAGGAGGGCGTGGACTTCTGCCAGCTCCAGCGTACGGTGAACACCACCACGGGCGGGGTTGATCCGGGTGAGGACATGGCGCTGGTGGCCGAGAAGTTCCCCAACGCCTCGGAGATCGCCGCGAAGTCCCTCACCTTCGATGACATTGCCCCGTTCGCCAATGGCGCGAATGCCTACTTCTCCCCCTCCGAGGGCTTGGGTGGGCTCGCCGCTTCGCTGAATCAGGCGCCCCTCGTGACGGATGGGATCGTCTTCCGGGAGTACGCGGCGGTGGTGGGGAGCCAGAGTCGGCGGGCGGTGGATGTGTCGCTTCTCTCCATTGGCGGCGGAGGGGATGGACTTCAGGCGCTTGATGGCTTGGAACTGGACCAGAATGGGACGATCGAGAAGTACCGAGCGACCGAATTCTTGGCGGAAGGATCCGTAGTGCTCAGTTCGCGATCGTTCCTGAGAGTCCTCACTGGAACGACGGCAGAGAACATCGAAGGCACCGCTCGCTCTCTTGTGCGTGTGATCAACGCATATTCGTCCTACTGGATGGCCGAGTATGCGTCCGCCGACACGGATCCACCGGGCCGAATCATCATCTCTGAGCGCGCGATTCTGCCAGTCGCATCCAAGATCAGGGCGCTCTACAATCAACGTGCGTGGTCGCCTGAATTCATGGTCCAGAGCGTTGGTGACTTCTCGCGCGTCGCTACGACCGTCACGGTTGCCACCTATGGCGCGCACCACTTCCAAGTCGGCGACAAGATCGTGGTGACCACGGGCAACACCGACTTCCCGGCCGGGACCAAGACCATCACCACGACGCCAACCGATCTGTCCTTCACATACACGGAAGCCGGGGCTGCAACTACTGCTACAGCGCTCGCTTTCACCAGCAACGCGCCGGACTATGAATTGGAGTCCACGCTCTTCCAGAACTCCTGGCAGTTCTCCGCTGAGCAGCAGTGGGACGGGTTCCCCCCGATCTACGAGCGGGCGCTGGGCGGGCCCACCAACACCCTGTCCCGGGTGCTCCAGTTCGGCCAGTCCGTGATCTTCTTCTCTGACGAGGGCATCTGGCACATGAACGGCACGGACCCCTCCTCCTTCACCCTGTTCCCGTTCGCCAGCGGCGGAGAGCACGTGCGGCTCGTGGCCCCCAACACCGTGGCGAAGATTCCACAGGGCGCCTTTGCCCTCACGGAGACGGGCGTTACGGGCGTGGATGAGCAGACGTTCAACCCCAACGTGGGGCAGCCGATTTCGCTGGTGCTCCGCCCCTTCATCTCCGGCTCGGATGCGCTCAAGGCCGCCACCAGGGCCAACGCCTTCGCGGTGGGCAACGACATTGAGGGGGAGTACTGGCTGTTCCTCCCGGACGAAACCGCCACTTCGCCCCAGTACCCCACGCAGGCGTACATCTACAGCTCCAAGGCGGGTGGGTGGACGCGGTACATCGGCAACATCCGAGCGGGCGTGTACTCCCGGGCGGATCAACGCATGTACTTCGCGCCCACCGGTGGCGGCCCCATTCTCCGCGAGCGCCGGGACAAGGCGCCCACGGACTTCTACGCGCCCAACAACACCTCTGGCGTCTCCTTCGGGGTGGAGTACGTGCCCTTCAAGGGTTCCGCGCCCACCGCTGAGAAGCAGTGGGTGAAGGCCGTGCTGAGCGTGGAGAACTCCAACACCATCCCCATGCCGGACACCGTGGGCATGTGGTTCTCCACCAGCAACGACGGACACTCCACGTGGTGGGGCAATCAGCACACCGCCCATGGGGACGGCATTTACGCCACCTACTCCCCGCTGGAGGTATGCCGGGGCGCGGAGCTGGGGGTGAAGGTGGAGCACTCCACGGGCGGAGAGTGGCTCCGCATCAAGGACTTGGCGCTCACCTTCAATCAGGCCAGCGAATTGCGGCGGGGCAAGTAGGTGCGAGCAGAACCCATGAAAGGGCGACGTATGCGAATCAGCGTAGTTCTGGCGGCTGTGTTGCTGTGCGCGTGTGGAGATGGGACTGCCGTCAAGGAGACCCTCGTCTGCTCTTCGCCTGTCCGAGGAGATCAGCAGATCGCGTTCACCATGGAGCGATGGGACTTTGCTGATGGCAGCGTCATGTCGCACTGTACGCTTGCGGATGGCGCCGCATCGTACGATTCCACGGAGTTCTACCCACATGACGTGAATGGGGTGGAATCGGCGCAATGCTTGGTTGCGTACGACCTCGACACGTCAACATACGGATTCTGGAGGTTCACCCTCTCCAAGGGAGGAACGACTGCTACTGCGCAGTACTTCGACTCCGGAAGCGTCTACGATGGTCACACCGTAGCGCTCATTTGCACGCCGCACGTCGTGCGCTGACGGGCATCGGCCAGTAGGGTAGAATCAGCAGCACCGGCCCGTCCAGAGCATCGGTCGGGCCGCTTTTATTGGGAGGTCTCATGCGTTTCCTTGGTTGTGTCCTGTTGCTTCTCTGTGCCTGCTCCTCTGGCCCCGCGCCTCGTACGTACCGGCAGGGCGTCTTTGTCCCCGTCGAGACTCCGGCCTTCTCCCCTGTGGAGGATGCGCCCATTCATGTCGGCCAGCCGGGGTACGTGTCTCCGGAGGATGTGCCCCGCTCGCCCTACAGGCGGGTGCTGCCTCAGACGCCTGAGACGCGGCGGGAGGCGGGGATCTGGGCTGCGGGTGGCAATCACGACGAGCCCATCCCCGACATTCGCATATTCGATGTGCCCATCCCGGTGTCCACTAGCGCCAAAACGGCGGACGATGTGGCGCCTACGTCATGGTGCGCCGGCGAAATGCTGCGCCGCATCAACGATGCCGGACTGAAGGCACGCATCATGTTGTTGAGTTTCGCCGAACGGCGCTGCCTTGTTGCGAAATTAATGGATGGATGCGCGCAGTGGACTCAAGACAGCACCAAAATCGACCGCACAGCGAAAGTCGGACTTGGCGTCGAGCCTGACGATGACACGAAGTGGCGTATTCGCGTTGAGGCGATGGCCCATGCTTCTGCCAAGGCGTTCCGACTTGGCTCTTGCAGTGCTGACGGCGCAGAGACTCCAGTCGCAGCACAAGCCCTGGACGACTTCATTGCGCATGAGGACCGAACCAGCAAGAGAGGATGGAGGGTGCACTAATGCGAACCTACGCCGGACCCGATGAAGAGAGCACTGCTCGCACGTTGTCCGACCCGAAATGGAAGGACCAGCAGCATGGCGAGGGCGACGAAGAGTATGCCGATCGAATCGCTACGGGGAAGCGCTTCATGGGTGGTATTGCCGGTTACCTCCGCCGCAACATGCAGCCTGAAGTCCTCGCCCAAGCCGCCCCTGGCCAGCCGATTCCGGAGGACAAGGAGCCGCCTGAGCCGAGCCCCAAGCCCGTAGAGAAGTAGCCCCCGATGCTAGGTGGATTCGGGCGGCTCAAGTAGGGTGTCCGGGCCGCTCAGTGCGTCGCCATGGCCACCGAGCATACGCGCCCATCTCCGTTGAGCCAGACGATGACGGAGGCTTTCGCCCGCTCGCAGGGGCATGCCCGGCACGCAACAAGCCCGCTCATGGCCCCGCCGAGTAGAGGTTCCGGCTTCGCAAGCGAGGTGGTGTCGCACATGCGGAGCCCGTCCTTTTTCAGCGCCTCCACGGCGCGAGCGCGCATCATGCCCACTTCCACGGACGGAAAGGCCATAAGCACCACCAGTATGAGCAATCTGGGCATGGGCGGAGCCTACTCCCAGAGGAAGGTGCCCATGAGCATCCCATCCGGGTAATTGCCGCATGTACTCGTAATGGGAGACACCTTGTAGTGCGTGTTCTTTGTGAGTGGCACATCACCGCAGGTACCAGCATCCGGGTGAATGTGCGTTCCGCTGGCGGTAGTGCAGGGAATATTCACATCGCACAGGTCATTAACACCACCATCCGCGAGGTTTTCTACGAGACCAAGACGCAGAGTTCCAGCGCCACTTCCAGCCGCCTCAACGTCGAACGTGAGCATCTGAAGCACCCCATCGTCTGGAGCATGGATGGTGGCATAGCCGGGCTGTACTTGAACCCCAACGACGCGGATGGGGACGAGGTCCTCAGCGGTGCCCCTCCCACGCCCCACAGCAGCTCCGCCCGTGGCACCTACGTTGCGGCTCACGACGACGGCCACGCCCACCACGAGCACCGCCACTGCCGCGCGGTTCACTGGACGCATGACGCCTCCCAGACGTTCACCAGCGCGGTTTGCGCGGCCGAACGGCAGTACACGTTGAGGGATTGCTCACCGTCAATGCTGATCGTTCCTCCGCTCGGCATGGCGATGTAGCCCTTGGTGGTGCAATCCGGAACGCCACCGTCTGACTGAAGCCCCATGCAGCACACGCGCTGAGAATTGGAGAGGTTCAGCAGTGCCCACTTGGTGGTTGGGTCAGCGTGGGATTCGGCCGTGCTCGGGAGTTGCACTGGAGTGGTGTTGATGGTGACGATCTGCGGAACCCCGAAGGTGCATGTGGGGTTGGTGATCAGGTTCGCCGTCTGCTGGCCCAACTCGGAGATGACGGGTCCTCCAGCGGGGCCAGTGACATAGAGCGGCGCACCGCCCGTGCCCGTGGCCTCAACCGCGAGCCGGGAGCCATCTACCCCGGACACTCCGAGGGTAACACCCGGGCCGGTGGTAGCGCTCACATCGAGGCGGATTGACTCATCCACCCCGACGCGAATGGCGCCGCCGTCCGCTCCGTATACGCTCATGGAGGAGGTAGCAGGCTGCGAAGCAAGGTAGCCTTGGGCCGACGCGAGCCCCGGGAGCAACAGACAGAAAAGGAAGCGCATGCCCCACAATACCAACGGGGACGCCGCGCGTGAACCCCCTCGAGACTGGCGATCCGTGCGTGCGCCGAGTATGCTCGCCCGGTAGTTCTTAGGAGGTTGCATGCGTCTCTGTGTGCTCGTGGTGCTCCTCACAACCGCCGTGGCGCATGCGCAGGCCATGCTCACCGGCCCTAGCCCCGTGGAGGTGACGGGCACCGTAGGCGTGGGAAACAGGGTGGATGCCTCGGTGACTACCGCTCCCGGAACGGCAATCGGCGTCTACGGGCTGGACGGGACGGACGTGCGCGTGGAACTCAACGCCACTTCCCTGGCGACCCTCACCGCCGCCTCGGGGAAGGGGAACTGCACCTACGTAAACGGGAGCCCTGCCGCGACGCTCACCACGGCTACCAGCATCCCCGCCTCTCCGCTCTCCGGGAGGACGGCGCTCACGGTATGGAACCACAGCACCGGCACCAACGCATATCTTGTTTGCAGCGCAAACGGCACAGCCACCGCTACAAATGGAATCCGCATTGAGTCAGGAAATCAGTGGTTCAAATGGGAAGGGCTCTCCGGAACCGCGCCTGTCACCGTTTCGTGCTTGTGTCATTCCGGCACGTGCACTTATGGCTACCTGGAGGAAAAGTGCTACCAGTAATCCTCTCGTTGGTTCTCGCCGTGGGTGGTGGGGGAAGTGCACCGCCCCGGGCCACGCCGCTGCTCCTCAACACGGACTTTGACGGGGCTGCCGCTGGCCAGCACTGGGGCGGAATGGATGTGCCGGACTACGGCGCCGTCGAGGTTACGGGTCTCCTCTGGACGCAGCACGCGCCGGGCGCCGCTGGCACAGCTCGCTTCGAGGTGCTCAACGGCGCCCTCACGGTGGTGTGCTACGTGGACGTGAACTGCGCGGACGCAGTGGGCACGGACACCCGGGCCACGTGCGCCACCCCGTACGATGCCACCCCGGGAGAACACCTCAACGTTCAGGGCAACGCGGGCAATACCTGCCAGCCCTCGGGCATGTTGCAAGTGGTGGGCACGCTGAGATAGCGCCCCTCTGGCCGCACTGGTAGCATGCGCTGCCGCCGTGCTGCTTCCTCCCCTCCACGGCGGGCAAGGGGCCATGCCCCGCGAGCGGCTCGGCCTTCTTGGGCCGGGCCGTTCGTTTATGCGTGGTGGCACGCAACTTCCTGAGCGCGCCGCCGATAATCTCCATGTACCTGCCGCATGGAGACGAACCATGAGTACCGAGAAGACTCTGACCGAGACGCTGAAGGACATGGGACTCACCCACCGTCCAGCCAAGCGCCAATTTGCCCGGGAGATCGTTGATGGCTCTGGCGCCGTGCTGTTCACCGGGAACGCGCTCCAAACGTGGGCATGGCTCCGCGAGACGGGGAGGCTCCCATGACCCTCTCGCACGCCACCCGCAACGCAGTGCTGGAGGTTGTCCGGCGCCTCCGAGACCCGATGCTCATCATTCACGTGGACTCCATAGGATACGAGATCCTCTGGGCGCATGTGGGACCACCACGTGTTGCGTTGGACGAAGTCCGAGCGGCCTTGGGCATGGAGGGCAAGTGCGCATTGGCCAATTGGGCGCGCGGCAAGTCCCGGGAGGAAGTGGCCAAGGCGCTGGAGCGGATCGCAACCTCTGAGGCCGATCCCCGATAATCCATCAACACGCAGGGAAAAAACATGGACGTTCGCAAGATGTTCGGAGTGTACGATTGTGGGATCGATGGGCGGGCAACTCCTGTGCTCAAAGGCGTTTACGCTAAAGAATCGCAGGCCGGAGTCGTGGCGGGGGCGTATCGAAGCGTGAGCGCGGTGTGGGCCGTTGGTCCCACCGATGCCGGGAAGTGGTATCTCCTCCAGCAGCCGCAGCCGGTAGAATTGGGCGTGGATTTCGATAGGCAGCGCGCGGAGGCGAAGGCGCGGGCTCTCGCAAAATTGTCGCCCGAGGAGCGCGCAGCTCTTGGGATTGTGGATCCCACGCCATGACTACCGCGCCAGCCGTCACCCCGGCAACGGAGCGGTTCCAGACCGCGATGCACCTCCTCCTGTACGCGGCAGGCTACGCGCCGCTCAAGACGTGGGCGGCGGGTAAGTTTCTGTTCGTCTCCTTCACTTCGGAGGACAAGGCACGGGAGGCGATCACCACCTTCCAGCGGGCGCGGGGCGTGGTGGAGGCGGAACTCAAGCACGAGGCGGATGGCTCGCCGTACATCGTCGTGAGGTACTAGGCACTTTTCTTGCGTGGCATGGCGGGGTAGCATGCCCACATGCCACGCCCCTACACAGGCCCCCGAGGATCTTCCAGCACCCCCTTGCTGTCGGACTACCTGCGCGCCAACCAGCAGCAGGGCGCCCGGCAGGCTGGGGCACTGGCGCAGGGGCTCAAACAGGAAGGCCAGCAGGCCCGCTCCGCCGTGGATGATGCTCAGGCGCATGTGTCTCTCTCACGCCTCGGCTCCACGGGCGCCGTTTCCCCATATGAGGCTCAGCGAGCCCTCTCCCGGCCTGACGTAGACTTTGCCGGGGCTGGGGTGGATGCAGGCGCCCTCCAGCAGCAGGTGGGCCGCGCCACTGCTGATTCGGGGCTTGCTGGCTCCATTAGCGGCATTGGCGCACTGAATGCCATGAGGTACGGCACCGCCGCGCCTCGCTCCTCTGGCGCCTCCATGCTGGATGCTGCCGTGACGCAGGCCGGAGGTGGGAGGCAACTCCGCGCCGCCGCTCGCCCCGCGCTCAGCCTCCAGGACTACTTGAGCGGTGCCGTGAATCGCGGGAACACCGACGCCACAACCAAGGCTCAGGCGATTCTGGATGCGCAGCCGAAGGCGCCTACCACCGTGCCTCAAGTCGTGGCCGCTCCAGCCGCAACGCAGGCAACCGGCAACCTCACCTCCCCTGAGTCCTCGTACAATCACCTCTTCGGGCTTCGGCTCGGGAAGAAGAAAGGGAGGCCGTAAATGGGCCCCATGGATGTTGCTGCTGTTAGCCTGCCCATTGTGGGCGCTGGGCTGGGCTACCTCTTCTCTCGGGGGGACAGGAAGAAGGCCGAGGCGCTGGAGGAACTTGCCATGCAGCAGTACGGGGAAATTAACCTCCCCGTGCTCAAGGAACTCCAGGCCCAGCTCGTCTCCACGGGCGACTGGGACCGAATGCCCTCGGACTTCGGGAACAAGAGCGCCCGGGATCAGGCCATTTCCCGGCTTATGGAGGTAGGCGAGAGCGGGGGTATGGACCCCCAGAGTCGCCTTGCCATGGAGGAAGGAAGGCAGGCCGCTGCCGCGCAGGAGGCCCGAGGGCGCGCCAGCGTGCGCCAGGAGGCCCAGCGCCGGGGCATGGGCGGGGCGGGGGAACTCATTGGCCAGTTGGGGGCACAGCAGGCGGGGGCGCAGTCCGCCTCCCTCTCCGGCATGCAGGCTGCTGCCGGTGCTCAAGACAGGGCGCTCGAGGCGCTCATGCAGGGTGGGGGCATGGCGGCTCAGGCTGAGGGGCAGGACTTCTCTCGGCTGGCCGCAATCAACCGCGAGAGGGACGCGCTCAACCGCTTCAATTCGGAAATGGGCATGCGCACGCAGGAGGGCAACAACGCCATCCGCCAGCAGGGCTTCGGCAACTCCATGCAACTGGCTGGCGCTCGGTACAACGCGATGAACAACCGGGCCAACCAGTACAACCAGCACGCCGACCGGACCCTCGGCACGTGGTACGGGCTGGGCCAGGGCGCACAGGGCGCGGCGCTCTCGGCGGGCCAAATGGGCGGCGTCGGCGGGGGCGCTCCTGCTCCGTCCTCCGCCTATGCTCAGCCGCGCCCAAGGTATTCTCTTGAGGATGCCGACAACGCGAATCCCTACGGATACGGAGGCTATTAGCCATGGCCGATAGAACTCGCCTCTACACGCGCCAGCCGGATGGGCGCATTTCCTACTTCTCCGCCGCTCCGCACGAGCTTTCCTCCGGGGAGTTGAGCCCGGGCGCGGACGCCTCGGATCTCGAGGCAGCAGGCTACGTGGAGGCCAGCCCGCAGGACTTCTCCAATCAGCACGCAGGCTACTCGGAGCGCCTCCACGGGGAGCGAGCGACGAGCCAAAGCCTGAGCCGTGGCAACCTGGGGCTCCCGGATCCCGTCGCCGAGCCCAGCAGCGCGGACGAGGGGCCAGAGCCCACCCGTCCCGTTTTGCTCAAAAACGGCACGATTGCTCAGGTGCCGAGTAGAAACTGGGCGGCATGGCTGGCCTCTTCGGACGCCGCGCCCATTACCACCGTGCAGGGAACCCCCACGCCGGTAACGACGGTGGAGGGCACGCCGACACCCATCACCACCATGCCCCCCATGGGTGGGGGAAATAATGCCCCTCCGGACAGCGGCCCGGATGCTCGCTCGCTCGCACTGGCGCGCATGGCAAGCGGGCCGCCCGCGAGCGACTCTCCAGAGGACGTGGATGCACTTGCCGCTGCCTTTGACGCCGACATGGCGTCGCGCCCTCCCATGCGCACTGGCACTGGCGCCACACGGCGCCCTGGGGTGAGTGTCCAGCAGGTGCCTCCCTCCGTGGCGCTCGCCTCTCCCCTCGGTGGCTCTTCGCTCCCTAGCCCCTCTGGCGGCCTCTCTCGCGCCATGGCCCAGCAGGCGGGTGCCGCGCCAACGTCCGCAGAGGAGACGCTGGCTGATGTTCAGACACGCGCGGCCCGAGAACGCGCGCTGGCTGGTTTCGCGCGCGCGGGCTCCCGCATGGGCGCCGCCATTGCCGGGGTGAAGCCTGAAAGCGGCCCCGCCGACGACTTGGAGCAGGGCGCCGATCAGCAGGTGCGGGACTACCTCCAGCGCAAGCAGGCGGCTGATTTCGACAAGCAGCAGGCCGAGCAGGACGCGCTCAAAGACCCGAGTTCCCCCCAGAGCAAGCGCTTCCAGGTGGCCGTGTCCAAGGCGCTCCCTGGAGTGTATTCGCCGGACGAGATCGCCCTCATGTCCGCCTCGGATGAAAAGTCAGTGCTGGACCTCGGGAAGATGCGCGCCACGCTGGACGAGCGCGCGCAGCAGGCGAAGGATGAGCGCGCCAGCAGAGAGCAGATTGCAGCGGAGAACCGGCAGGCGCGGAGCGAAGACGCCCGTCAGCGCTCGCTGGATCGCCAGCTCTCGCGGGACCTCGCCGCGCAGCAACACAAGGACATGCTTGCAGCCCGGGAGGGCATGAAGGAGGAGGACTTCAACCGGAAGATGACGGAGCGCAACGTGGGCGGCTACACCTTCGACCCGAAGAATCCGCCCACCGCAGACGGCGCCAAGCAGATGGCGCACATCACCACGGCGCGGGATGAGGTGCTGGCGGGGTTGGACAACCTGGAGCAGAAGATCAACGAGAACGGATCGGAGATGTTCGGCGCGACTGCTGGCGACATGGAATCCGACTGGATGAACATCACCAACCGGCTCCGGAACCTGAACCAAATGGGCGTGCCCAACGGGAAGGATTACGAGATGCTCGCCAAGCAACTCGTGGACCCGACGAGCATGGCCTCAATGATGACGAGCAAAAGCCGAATGCTCCAGCAGATCAAGACGCTCCGCAGGCAGATGGGGCAGACCGTGGATGCCACTGCCAAGGCGTACAAGTTCACCCCCGCAGGCGGCGGCGCAGATTCTTCGGGCGCAAGCGTCTCCACCACACCGCGCCGCAAGCGTGATGCGCAGGGGCGCGTGTGGGAGGAGCAGCCGGACGGCTCCGCGAGGATGGTGCTCTGATGGCTGCGCCCCGGTTCGACGACATTGAGGGCGAGGATTTGCCTCCAGCCACCACCGCGCCGCGCTTTGAGGACATTCAAGGCGAGGATGTGACGCACGAGCCCACAATCGGCAAGGGCCGCGCCTTCGCCCTTGGCGCCTCCCAGGGCGGAACCATGGGCTTTGCGGATGAGATCGGGGGCATGGCCGCCGAACTTCTTCCCAGCGGGAAGACGGCGCAAGCGCTGGCCCAAGGCGCCGCTGCCGCCACGGGCATTCCATGGCTGAGCGACCTGACCGGCGTCCCCGAGTCCTCCGTGAAGTTGGGCCCTGCCGCCATGCCCAGTGACGCGGACACGCCCGAGCAACTCCAGGCGAAGTCGGACCTCATTGAGGGCATGGCCAAGGCGCCCACCTCGTACGAGCTCGTGCGCAACCGCATGCGCGCGGAGGCCAAGCAGGCGAAGGAGCAGGAAGGCGGCGCCTACATGGCGGGAGACGTGCTCGGCGGCATTGGCGCCTCCGTGGCCGGGAACATTGTGGCCCCGGGCGGCGGCGCCTTCCTCCGGGGCGCGGCGGAGGGCGCGGTGGGCGGGCTCGGCAACTCCGAGTCCGACTTGCTTCAGGGGGACGTGGGCGGGGCGGCTGCCGACACCGCCTTAGGGGCGAGCATTGGCGGGGTGTCCTCCTACGTGGGAGACAAGACGCTTGGGCGCCTCTTACGGGGTGCGCCCGGTGCCGCTCAGGGCACCAGCGAGGGGCTGGAGAGCATGGCCGAGGGCCGCGCCGTGAAGGCGGCCACGGGGCAGAACAAAGCGGCCATCCGCCAAATGATCGAGAAGGGAGAGTTGGGGCTCGACACCGGCACCGTAGAGCGCGTGGGCTCGGACTTGCTCAATGAGGGCGTGGTGGATGCTGGCGCCTCCGCCCGGGACATTCTGAAGCGCGCCGGAGAGCGAAAGCAGGCATGGGGCGCGACGATCAATCAGGCGCTTGACTACCTCGACAACCTCACGCCCAACGGGATGCAGATTGACGTGGGCGCCCTCGCTGACGACATGGAGCAGGCGCTTGTTGTGCCCAACCTCGCGGGCACGCATGGGCAGCGGCAGATCGCAGCGCGCATGGCCGACAACATTGCCGCATTCCGCCAGCAGGGCAACAGCCTGTCCGCGCTGGAGGCATTCAAGCGGGCGCTGGACGAGGATATCAATTACGCCAAGGTCGACATGCCTGCTGCGAGCAAGGCCATGCTCCGGATGCGGACCATGCTCAACAATGCCATTGAGGACAAGGCGGACGAGGTAGGCAGGGCCGCAGGCGCCTCGGACGTGGCGGACCTGTTCAAGGAGTCCAAGGCGGTTTACAGCTCCATGGCCATCGGGGAGCGAGTGGCCAAGAATCAGGTGACGGCCAACGCGAGCAACCGCCTGATTTCGCCCTCGGACTATGGGGTGGGAGGCGCAATGGCCATGGGCAAGGCAGCGGCCAGCGGCAACCCGCTAGGCGCAGCGGCTCTGGGCATGGGCGTGGCTCTCGGCCACCGTGCGATCCGGACCCGAGGAAACCAAGTAGCTGCCTCCGCCTTCCGTGGCCTCTCCGGCAACGCCCTGCTCAAGAAGGTGGCCAGCACTGCCCCTGAGTACCTAGGGCAATTCGCTGGCCCCATTGGCGCGGCCATTGCCCGGGGCGGCGGGGCGGATGATGCCGCCCTCACCGCTACGGACTACGTGCTCCAGCAGACGAATCCCGAGTACCGGGAGCTCAAGAAGCAGCTGGCCGAGGGGGCGGAGTGAGTTATTCGCCAATCCACTCTCGTGCGGCGGTCAACGTAGCCTCTCGACCAGCGCACGTGGCAGAGTGCCCGCGCTTGTCCTTGCCAGAGCACCAACAGCCAGAGGACCAGCGGGTCGAATCCAGCGAGGCGATAAGGTCACGAATCATTGAGACCTCTGCATGCGGGCATGCCTGAGCGTCCTTCTGCGCCTCTGCCGCTGCTTCCGCAACGAGTCCGGCAGCATTGCATGTGGCGATCAGGCGGTCGCCCGGGAACGGGTCCGGCGTCGCGACGACCTTGCGCCACCACGCCAACGCCTCCACAAGACGCTTCGTCAACGGCATGTGCTGAACTTCCATGTTTCCTCCCTTGAGGGTCACCTAAATTATCGCCACGCCCCGCTAGAAGTTGCGTAGGCAAGCACCTTTTCGCATTCGACACGGCGCACGCAACTTCCCGCCGCCCCTCCCGATAATCCTCCTGTAACCTCGGGAGGACACCATGCGTTGTGAAGAATGCTGGGGCGGAGTGAAGGAAGAGGCGCCGTGCGTGTGCGACACGCAGCGAGAGTTGGCCGACACACCGGACACGGGCACCATGGAGGAGCGGTTTCTTCGGTCCCCGCTGGATCCCCGGGATGAGTACCGGCACGCCGAGGACTTCAACCCGCCCGCGTGGGCCGAAAGGTACGGGGAGTGATGCCTACCCGTGCGAGTAGAGGCAACAAGAGCCCCTGTGCTGCATGCGGGCAGATGATGACCATCCGGCAGGCCGTCAAGCACGCGTGCCCTGCTGCCATGAGGACTAACATGCACCCCACCGTCAACGTCAACCCGAAGCCGTGTTCGCCACTGTGCGAGGACCTCGAGGACCCGAGTGGGCCGTATCGTGTCCACGCCTCGAACTGCCGCGCCGCCCCTGTCCTCATCCCCTGCCCGCTCCCGCCCCCGGTGAGCTTCGAGGTGGTGCTGGGGGAGTGCGACTGCCCGGCGAAGGCGCTTCCCGGAGCGTCGGTTCCTCACCGCGACTACTGCCCCGCCCGCCCCGTGAAGGTGTCCTGCTCCATCTCCGGGAAGACGTGGGAGGAGAGCGCGGTGGGGGAAGGCTACACTGATACGCCGTCCGGATCGCTTGCCTCGCTTGGGCGAGAGTTGGATGCCTGCCGCGAGCGCTGGGCGCTGGTGAAGGCGCTGGTGCTGGTGCTGGGGAAAACCATGAGCCTACACTGGTCAGAAATGGCCAGCCCCGGGCAACTCTCCGAACTCGCTTGGGGTCTCTTCGCCCAGCGCGACACCGTGTACACAGCGCTTGTGGACGTTGTGCAGCATGAGGATGGCCTGTTCCAGCGCGGAAACGATGCGTTGCGCGCCATCAATGGGCACTCGATCATGCGTCCCGCGCCCGATGCCAGAGAGTCGGCGCTGACGCTGGGCATCTACGTCGAGCGCCTCATCCAGCAGGTGGGCGCACTGTAGCCGCTTCAATACTACTGGAAACACTGGGGGCTCCGCTGTAGGCTTGGTTCGCCCTAGCCCCGGAGCCCCCATGTCCCTGCTGCCTCCCCCTGTTCCGCCCGTGAAAATGGGGCTCCAGCGCATTGGGGTATACTTCACCCCGTGGGCTGCTGCTCTCGCGGTGGGGATTTTGCTGTACTCCTCGGACACGCACCGTGGGCCGCCTCGTCCACCCACGTCTTCTCCGATTGACGGCGCCCTCCCGCTTCAACAGTGGGCCACGGACACGGTGCCGCACTTCATCTCCTCGTCCATAACGGGAGCGCTCCCGGCGCCTGATCCGCGCCAGCGCAAGCCACCGTGCGATCCGGACATGGAGCGGGCGATCGAGGGCTCCTGTTGGATCCCCGTGGACGTGAAGCCATGTCCCAAGGGGAAGGCGTGGGAGCACGAGGGCCAGTGCTATGCCCGAGCGCTCAACGCCGCCCGGTTGCCTTCCTCGGGCGAGTTCCGTCCCTCCAACGTCGCAGGAGAGCCGCAATGAACCTCACTCCCCCTGCCTCTCCGACTGGCACCCCAGTCATTCCGCCCTGTGCTGTCCCCTATGTGCTCGCCGCTATTGCCGTGCTGCAAGTGGTGGGTGCCGCCTACGCGCTTCCCGGCCCGTGGACGCCCGAGCGCGCTTTCATGCTTGCGCAGGGCATTCTTTCCGTCCTGATCGGCGGCTCCCTCCCGGGGCTCCGCAAGTGAGAA
>Ga0316631_10000002_pt1 | contig 43762 bp, 46 predicted proteins | sample OWC_May_M1_C1_D3_FD_207672 | JGI IMG/M metagenome (GOLD analysis project Ga0316631, IMG submission 207672) | Wetland soil microbial communities from Old Woman Creek delta, Ohio, United States - OWC_May_M1_C1_D3_A | ecosystem: Environmental > Terrestrial > Soil > Wetlands | place: USA: Ohio... | reverse complement strand
CGCGTTGTTCGACAGCGCCTCGAAACGCAGCTTGTCGGCGGCGTCGGCCGCGTTGGAAATCAGCTCCCTGAGAAAGATCTCCTTGTTGCTGTACAAGGAGTGAATCATCAGGTTGAGCAGTTGCTTCACCTCGGCTTGGAAGCCGAGTGTTTGTCTTTCGCTGGTTGCCGACATCGGGCGGTGCCTCCTTGCACCCCCATGCTACACTCCGGCGCTAAAAAAATTCAGGCCGCAGCGCGGCCGCCGAGTGGAGGAGGCATGACAATCAAGAGCCCGAAGGATTTCTGGGCCGGACTGATGTTCATCGGCTTCGGCCTGTTCTTCGCGATCTGGGCGGCGAAGTTCTACCAGTTTGGCATGTCACACAGCATGGGGCCGGGCTACTTCCCCACGGTGCTCGGCGGCCTGCTCGCGCTGATCGGATTGGTGGTCCTGTTGCGCTCACTGGCGATCCACGGCGGCAAGGTTCCCAGGTTCCACTTTCGTCCGCTGCTGATGGTGCTCGGCGGCTGCGTCGCGTACGGCTATTTGATCGGTCCGGCCGGGCTGATCATCGCGACCGCAGTGCTGGTGCTCGTCAGCGCTCTCGGCGGACACGAGTTCAGGCTGAAGGAAGTGGCAATATTGTCGCTCGCGCTGATCGTGTTCTCGGTGCTGGTGTTCGTGAAGGGGCTCGACCTGCCTTTCCCGCTCTGGCCGGCGATGTTCGAGTAGCGGGGCGCCCGATGGAGATCCTGCACAACCTGGTGCTCGGCTTCGGCGTCGCGGTTTCGCCGATCAACCTGCTGTATTGCCTGGTGGGTGTGTTGCTCGGCACGCTGATCGGTGTGCTGCCCGGAGTCGGACCGATCGCCACGATCGCGATGCTGCTGCCGGTGACTTTCAGCCTGAGCCCGGTCGCGGCGCTGATCATGCTGGCGGGTATCTATTACGGCGCGCAGTACGGCGGCTCGACGACGTCGATCCTGGTCAACATTCCGGGCGAAGCCTCGTCCGTGGTCACCTGCCTCGACGGCTACCAGATGGCGCGCCAGGGACGCGCCGGACCGGCGCTCGCGATCGCCGCGCTCGGCTCGTTTTTCGCCGGCTGCGTGTCGACGCTGGTTGTCGCCACGGCCGCGCCGCCGCTGGCGGAGGTCGCGCTCAAGTTCGGCCCCGCGGAGTACTTCTCGCTGATGGTGTTCGGACTCATCGCCGCGACCGTGCTGGCGCACGGCTCGCTCATCAAGGCGATCGCGATGGTGATTCTCGGGCTGTTGCTCGGGCTGGTCGGCACCGACGTCAATTCGGGCGTCCTGCGCTTTACGTTCGACGTTCCGGAGCTCGCCGATGGCATCGGCTTCGTCACCGTGGCGATGGGGATGTTCGGCATCGCCGAGATCATCAGCAATCTCGAGCAGCGCGGTGCGCGCGAGGTGTTCGTCACGAAGGTGACTCACCTCTACCCGACCCGGAACGACTTCAAGCGCGCATGGAAGGCGGTATTGCGCGGCACCGGCGTGGGCTCGGTGCTCGGTATCCTGCCGGGCGGCGGCGCCTTGCTGGCTTCCTTCGCCTCCTACATGGTCGAAAAGCGAAGTTCCAAGCATCCCGAGGAGTTCGGCAAGGGCGCGATCGAGGGCGTCGCGGGGCCCGAGTCGGCGAACAACGCTGGTGCGCAGACCTCGTTCATTCCGATGCTCACCCTCGGCATCCCGAGCAACCCGGTGATGGCGTTGATGATCGGCGCCCTGATGATCCAGGGCATCGCGCCCGGACCGCAGGTGATGACCGACAAGCCGGAGCTGTTCTGGGGGCTGATCGCCTCGATGTGGATCGGCAACCTGATGCTGGTGGTGCTGAACCTGCCGCTGGTGGGGATGTGGGTGAAGCTGCTTACGCTGCCCTACCGCTTCCTGTTCCCTTCGATCCTGGTGTTCATGTGCATCGGCGTTTACAGCCTGTCGAACAACCCCTTCGACTGCCTGATCATGGCGGTGTTCGGGCTGCTGGGCTACGTTTGCGCGAAGCTCGAGTGCGAGCCCGCTCCGATGATCCTCGGCTTCATCCTCGGGCCGATGATGGAGGAAAACCTGCGTCGCGCGATGCTCCTGTCGCGCGGCGACGCGACGGTGTTCTTCACCAAGCCGATCAGTGCCGGATTCATGATCGCGGCGATCGTGCTGCTGGTGATGATCGCGCTACCCAACATCCGCAAGAAGCGCGACGAGGCGTTTGCGGAGGAGGCCTAGAGCGCGGCGACCGCCTGCACCTCGACCAGGTAGGGCTCCTGCACCAGCCGGTCCACGACGAGCAGCGTATTGGGGGGATAGGCGCCGTTCGGGAAAATCCGGGGGAATTCGCGCAGCCGGAATTCCATGAAGCGGGAGATGTCCTGCGAGTGGACCAGGTAGGTCGTGAATTGCACCACGTTGCCCCAGCCGGCGCCGGCCGACTCGAGCGCGGCGGCGATGTTGCCGAACACCTGTGCGCATTGCGCGTCGAAGTCGCCCTTGCCTACCACGTTGCCCGACTTGTCCGAGGCCAGCATGCCGGCGATGAACAGGTACTCGGAGCATTTTACGCGGGTCATGTGCGAGTACTGCCCGAGCGGCTTGCCAAGGGCCTCGGCGTTCTGGATCCTGATCTCGGCCATGCTGCGGTGTCCTTTCAATGCTGCGCGACCAGCTGGTCGGCGAGGTCGTTGAAATCACGCGCGTGGACGTCGAACGAGCGCTCGGGCTCGACGTCGACGCGCGCCTTCGGGCCGTGCTCGAGCGGCCGCGGCACGAACGCGGTGCGCAGGCCGCAGGACTTGGCGGCAAACAGGTCGTCCTTGTGGGCGGCGATCATCATCACTTCGGCCTCGTCCAGGCCGAGCAGCCGCGCCGCGCCGCGGTAGGTTTCGGGATCGGGCTTGTAATGCCGGAAAAGCTCGGCCGAGAGCACGCAGTCCCACGGCAGGCCCGAGTGCTTCGCCATGTCAGTGAGGAGCGCCAGGTTGCCGTTCGACAGCGGGGAGATGATGTAGGCGCTCTTAAGGCGTCGCAAGCCGCTGCGCGCATCGCGCCAGGGCCTGAGCCGGTGCCAGGCGCGGTTGATCTGATCGATCTCCTGCTCGCTCAGACCCGAGATGCCGAACTGCGCGAGCAGACCGTCGAGGATCATCCTGTGCAGGGCGTCGATCGTCAGCCAGGGAAGCTCGCCCGAGCGCACCCGCGCCATCGCCGGACGATAGCCCGCGCGCCAGGCGTCCGCGAACGCCGGCCAGTTCACGCGCAACCGCTTGTCGCGGCCCAGACGGCGTCCCTCGGCGATGATCGAGCCGCGCCAGTCGACCACCGTGCCGAATACGTCGAACACGAGGGCGCGCACGGGTGGAGTAAAGGAGGGCATGCGCGACGCCGGCTATTTCAGTTGAATGCTGCCCGAGGCCGTTACGGTGATGCGCGAGCTTCCGGGCTCCACCGCCGGAGGTGCCGCGCTCGAGGCCACCCGCGCCGCGGACAGCGCCATCGGCCGAGGCGCGAAGTCGCCACCGCTCGAGAGCTGTAGCTCGCGGATGCCGTAAGACTTGGCCTTCAGCGCGTCGCGCACGATATCGGCGCGCTGGCGGAACGCGTCGATCGCCTCGACGATCAGCGTATTTTCAGCCGCGCGGCGCGCCTCGGGCGACAAGCCGAGCGACAGGCTGCGCACCAGCAAGTCCGACTGCAGCTTGCCCACGAGCTCGGTTACTGCGGCGAAGTCGCTGCCCTCCAGCCGCAGTTCCTGCGACACGCGCCAGCCGTTGATGCGCCCGTCGGCGTATTCCGGATAGGTCTGGTAGTTCCCCGAGCGCGCCCGGACGGCGGGGTAGGCCTTCGCCAGCGCGAGCGCATTGCGCATTCTGCGGTTGATCTGGTCGGCGAGCGCAGCCGGTACGCTGCCGCGCGCCTCGGCCGAGAGCAGCACTACCAGCTGGTCATTCGCGAACTCGCGCTCGGCCTGCGCCTGCAGGCTGACGACGTCGGAGGGCGCATCGCGCCGCGGCTCGCGCGCATCCTGGGCAAGCGCAAGCACGGGTGCGGCCAGCATGAAGACGAGGGCGGCGCGTGTCATCAGCCGCATTCTACGCATCGCCCACGCCGCGTCATCGGTCCGCCCGGAATCTAGGTCTTGGAGCGTTCGTGGCGCCAGAGCACGTCCTGGCGCCCGGCGTGCCGGTTGAGCAGCCGGCCCGCGACGAACAGCAGGTCGGAGAGGCGGTTCAGGTACTGACGCGCCCGCTCGCCAACGGGCTCGCGGCGACCGAGCCCGACCAGGCTGCGCTCGGCGCGACGGCAAACCGTGCGCGCCAGGTGTGCCGCGGCCGCGGCGCGCGAGCCCCCGGGCAGGATGAATTCCTTCAGCGGCGGCAGGTCGTGATTCCATTGCTCGAGCAGCCGGTCGATCCGCGCGACGTGCTCTTCGCCCAGCAGCGCATGGCCCGGAATGCTCACCTCGCCGCCGAGGTCGAGCAGGTCCTGCTGCACGAGCTCCAGCGCCTGGCGCATCGCCTCGGGCACGTCTTCGGCCAGCACCATGCCGATCGCCGAGTTGAGTTCATCGATGTCGCCGAGCACCTGCACGCGCGCGCTTTCCTTCGGGACGCGCGTGCCGTCGCCGAGGCCGGTCTCGCCCGTGTCCCCGGTGCGCGTCGCGATCTTCGAGAGGCGGTGTGCCATGGAGTCCCTGGTCTCAGCAACGATGGCACATTATCGCACCGCGGTCTCAGGAGCCCTTGCGCTTCGCCTCGCTTTCGACCCAGCCCCTGTGGAGCGTAGTGACGAGGCGCTCACCCTCGCTGACGCGGGCGGCATCGTGCAACACCTCGCCCGCTGCATTGCGCGTGATGCTGTAACCCCGCGCCAGCACCGCATTTGGGTCGAGCCCGGCGAGGCCGGCGCGCAGGCGCTCGACACGATAGTGGGCCGCGTCGAGGTAGCGCCCGGCGGCGGCGGCGAGGCGCGCGCCGAGCTGGGAAACCAGCATGCGCGACGTGCGGATGCGTTCCGCGGGGTGCACCAGGCGGCGCGCGAGCCCGTCCACGCTCTGCATCGCGTACTCGATGCGGCGATGCGCCTCGCGCGATGCGCGTACCGCGGTCGCCGCCACGCGCGCGAGCAGTTCGGCCCTCGGCGGGCTCACCATCTCGGCCGCCGCGGTGGGCGTGGGGGCCCGCTGGTCGGCGGCGAAATCGGCGATCGTGAAGTCGGTTTCATGCCCGACTCCGACGATCACCGGGATGCGCGAGGCCCGGATGGCCCGGGCGACGGCCTCCTCGTTGAACTGCCACAGGTCCTCGAGCGAACCGCCGCCGCGCACCAGCAGAAGGACGTCGCATTCCGCGCGCTCACCGGCGGTGGCAATCATGGTCGCGATGCGTGCTGCCGCGCCCTCGCCCTGTACCGGAACTGGATAGACGATCACGGGAATCGAGGCATTGCGCCGCGCAAGCGTCGTGAGCACGTCGCGCAGCGCCGCCGCGCCGAGCGAAGTGACGACCCCGATCGCCTGCGGGTGCTCCGGCACTCCGCGCTTGGCCGCGGCGTCGAACAGGCCCTCGCGCGCGAGCCGCTCCTTCAGCCGCAGGAAGCGTTCGTGCAGCGGACCGAGCCCGGCGCGGCGCATGGTCTCGACATTGAGCTGGAAGCGGCCGCGCGGCTCGTACAGCGTCACCAGGGCGCGCGCCTCGACGCGCATGCCGTCCTGCGGCGTCCAGTCGAGGTAGGTGGCGCGCCCGCGGAACATCACGCAATCGACCTGCGCGGCATCGTCCTTGAGCGTGAAGTACCAATGCCCCGAGCTTGCGCGAGACAGATTGGAGATCTCGCCCGCGACCCACATCAGCGGAAAGCGATGCTCGAGCGTGTCGCGTACGCTGCGCAGCAGTTCCGAAACGCTGACGGGCGATCCGGTGGCCGCCGATTGGATCGCGGAGTCGGAGTTGTTCTGCTGCACGGGCGCGCTTCGAAAGGTTAGCGGCAGCTTACACCTATCCACACGCCTCGATGGCCGCCACGGAAGGCATGCAGACGATCGCGCGGAGGCCGATTCTGTTTCGTAATGCGCTGTATCGTCTGCGAAAAATGCTGCTCAAATTTTGATCGCTGCCGACTTTGCGCGCAACGCAAGCCTTGTGTTTGGAACTGTTAAGAGAAAATCCACAAACTTATCCACAGCTTTTGTGGATAACGGCAAGCCGCGTGAAAAAGCTCCGATGCGTTCGCGTAGCTTGCGACGCATCAAACGCCGGCATATTGCGCCGCAGCGCCAACTTGCCGCAGCGCATGGCTTTGGCTAAAGTGCGCGCAGCCCGAAAAAACGAAGAGAGTTCCGGAGACAGACGGTTTGTTCGCAATCATCCAGGCCGCTGGCTGGCCCATCTGGTTCTTGTTGCTTGCCTCGGTCATCGCCGTTGCGCTGATCATCGAACGCACGGTGACGCTGCGCGAAGGAAGGATCGTGCCGCGGGATCTTCTCAACCAGGTCGTTACCGTCTACAGGCGCGACGGCATTAGCGCGGACGTGGTCGACAGGCTGGCGAAGGACTCTCCGCTCGGCCAGGTGCTGGCGGCCGGGCTGCGCAATTTCCACAGTTCGCGCTACGTGATGAAGGAGGCGGTCGAGGAGGCGGGGCGCAGCGTGGCCCACGACCTGGAGCGTTTCCTCACCACGCTCGGCACCATTGCCAGTGCGGCTCCGCTGCTGGGGCTGTTCGGAACCGTCATCGGCATGATCGAAATTTTCGGCTCGCAGTCGCCTTCCGGCGCCAACCCGCTGCAGCTGGCGCACGGCATCTCGGTGGCGCTGTACAACACGGCGTTCGGGATTGCCATCTCCATCCCGTCCTTGATCTTCTACCGCCACTTCAAGAACAAGGTGGACGGCTTCGTGGTGCAGATGGAGCAGGACGCGGCCAAGCTGGTGGACATCGTGCACGGCGAGCGGACGGACTACGGCCAGGCCCCGGCGGGTCGCTGACGAAATCGGGCGGCGACGATGAACTTCCAGCGCGGGCGTAGCAAGGAGCAGCCGGAGATCAACCTCGTACCGCTTATCGACGTGATGATGGTGATCCTGATCTTTCTCATGATCACCACTACTTACTCGAAGTACACCGAGCTGCAGATCAAGCTGCCGACCGCGGACGCGCAAAAGCAGGCCGACCGCCCCGACGAGATCAATGTACTGGTGAATGCGCAGGGGCAGTACGTCATCAACCACTCTCCCGTCTCGTACACCGGGATCGAGTCGCTCGCCGATGACCTGCGGCGCGCAGGGGGTGCGAGCAAGGACCCGGTGATCGTCATCAGCGCCGACGCCCAGGCGACGCACCAGTCAGTGATCCGGGTCATGGAGGCCGCGCGCGTCGCGGGCCTTACGCAGATCACATTCACCACGCAGGCCCGACCGGGAAAGTAGACCGGCCCGGACAGACCCCATCACCGCCCTCGCCCGATACTGGACACGTCGCAGCGCCGTTTCCTGGCTGCTGTGGCCGGCGAGCGTGCTGTTTCGGATCATCGTTGGCGCCAGGCGGCTCGCCTACCGGCTGCACCTGCTGAAAAGCCATCGCGCCGGCGTGCCCGTGATCGTGGTCGGCAACCTGGTCGCCGGAGGCAGCGGCAAGACGCCGCTCGTGCTCTGGATCGCGGAGCTGCTGAAGGCGGATGGGTGGACGCCGGGCATTGTCTCGCGCGGCTACGGCGCGCGGCTGGAAGCGCCGCGCGAGGCGACCATCGCCTCCGATCCGGACGAGGTCGGCGACGAGCCGATCGTGCTGTCGCGGCGCAGCGGCTGCACGGTCTGGGTGGGGCCCGATCGCGTGCGGGTGTGCCAGGCGCTGCGCGCCCGGCACCCCGATGTCGACGTGATCGTGCTGGACGACGGGCTGCAGCATTACCGCCTGGCGCGCGACCTGGAGATATGCGTGGTCGATTCGCGCGGCCTCGGCAACGGCTTCATGCTGCCGGCGGGGCCGCTGCGCGAGCCGCGCTCGCGGCTGCGCTCGGTCGATGCCGTGGTCGCGCACGACACCGACGCGGTGCGGGGCTACGCGATGCGTCTGGAGGGCGAGCTGCTGCATTGCCTCGCGGATGCGCGCCAGCGGCACCCGGTCAGCGCGTTCAGCGGAAAGCGCGTGCACGCGGTGGCGGGAATCGGCGACCCGAAGCGCTTTTTCGTTCACCTGGGCCGGCTCGGGATGAAGGTCGTGCCGCACCCGTTTGCGGACCACCATCCGTTCGCTCCGGACGACCTCGAGTTCGGCGACGATGCACCCGTCATCATGACCGAGAAGGACGCTGTAAAATGCAGACGCTTCGCGAAGCCACATCATTGGGTGTTGCCGGTTCACGCGAAGCTCGACCCCGCGTTCGGCAAATGGCTGCAGGAGAGGCTCGGTGAGCGCCACCGTTGATCCCAAGCTGCTGGAAATTCTTGTTTGCCCCTTGTGCAAGGGAGGGCTCGTGTATCGCAAGGAGGCGAACGAGCTCGTGTGCAAGGCCGACCGGCTCGCCTACCCGGTGAAGGACGGCATCCCCGTCATGCTCGAGGAAGACGCGCGCAAGCTCGACCCGGCCGAAGAAGTCGCTGGCTGAGCGCGCCGCGTCCCGGGGCCCCGCCATGGCAGGATTCTCGGTCATCATTCCCGCTCGCTACGCCTCGAGCCGCTTCCCGGGCAAGCCGCTCGCGGACCTCGCGGGCAAGCCAATGGTCGTGCATGTCTGCGAGCGCGCGGCGCAGAGCGGCGCCGCCAAGATCGCGGTGGCGACCGACGATCCGCGCATCGCGGAGGCGGTGAGCCGGCACGGATTTCGTGCCCTGATGACGCGCACCGATCACGCGTCGGGCACCGACCGCATCGCCGAGGCGGCGGCGGCGCTCGGGCTCGCCGACGATGCGATCGTCGTCAACGTTCAGGGCGACGAGCCGCTCATCGACCCAGCGCTGGTGGCGCGAGTCGCGGCGAGCCTAGAGCGCGATGCGGAGGCGAGCGTGTCCACCGCATGCCATCCGATCCACGATGCGGCGTCGTTTGCAAACCCTAACGTCGTCAAAGTCGTGCTCGATGCGTGCAGCCGTGCCCTGTATTTCAGCCGCGCCGGAATTCCCTACCCGCGCGCGGGCGGCCTGCCCGAGTGCTACCGGCATGTCGGCATCTACGGCTACCGGGTCGCATTCCTCAAGCGCTACGCCACTCTCGAGCCTTCCCCCCTGGAACGCTTCGAGTCGCTCGAGCAGCTGCGCGTGCTGTGGCACGGCTACCGCATCGTGGTGAGCATCACGCACGATGAGATCCCTCCGGGGGTCGACACGCTCGAGGACCTGGAAACGGTGCGCAAGCTGTTTGACCGGCGCGCCAAATCCCGCTAACGTCAACGCCCTTTCTGGGGCCAGAAGGCGCCTTTATCCCGGCGCCCGATCACAAGCTATGCGTTTGATCCTGTTGGGGCCGCCGGGCGCGGGGAAGGGGACCCAGGCCGGCTTCATCACCGAGCGGTTCGGCATTCCGCAGATATCGACCGGCGACATGCTACGCGCGGCGATCAAGGCGCGTACGGCGCTCGGGCTGGCGGCGAAGGAGGTCATGGATCGCGGGCAGCTCGTGTCCGACGAGATCGTGATCGAGCTGGTGCGGCAGCGGCTGCTCGCGCCCGATTGCCGAAGCGGCTATCTGTTCGACGGCTTTCCGCGCACCATCGCCCAGGCGGATGCGATTCGCACCGCCCGTGTGCCGATCGATTGCGTGCTGGAGATCGACGTCCCCGACGAAGAGATCATCGCGCGCATGGGTGGGCGCCGGGTGCACCCCGCTTCGGGCCGCACCTATCACCTCAGGTTCAATCCGCCCAAGTTCGAGGGACGAGACGACGTGACGGGCGAGCCGCTCGTGCAGCGTGACGACGACAAGGAAGCGACGGTGCGCAAGCGCCTCGAGGTCTACAAGGCGCAGACGCGGCCGCTGATCGAGTACTACCAGAAGTGGGCCGCCGGCGGCGACCCGCGGGCGCCGCGGCTGCTCAAAGTCTCGGGCATCGGCGGCGTGGAGGAGATCCGGGACCGGGCGCTGGAGGCGCTGGAGAAAGCCGGGCGCCGGTAAACTTTTCCGCCATCCTTGAACCTAAAGGGGGTAAAAGGAGAGGCCATGCCACGCGCCAGACCAAGGAACGCGCTCTACGCCCAGTCGGGCGGCGCGACCGCGGTGATCAACGCGACCGCGAGCGGCGTCATCGAGGCCGCGCGCCACGCGGCAAGCCGCATCGGCAAGCTTTACGCCGCGCGCGACGGCATTCTGGGCGCGTTGCGCGAGGAGCTGATCGACACCTCGAAGGAAAGCGCGGCGGCGATCCGCGCCCTGCGCGACACGCCCGGCGCGGCGTTCGGTTCGTGCCGGTACAAATTGAAGGGAATCGAAGAAGACCACGCCAAGTTCGAGCGGCTGGTGAAGGTGCTGCGCGCGCACGATATCGGCTGGTTCTTCTACAACGGTGGCAACGATTCGGCCGATACCGCGCTCAAGCTCTCGAGGATCAGCGTGAAGATGGGATATCCGCTGGCGGCGATCGGCGTGCCCAAGACCATCGACAACGATTTGCCGGTGACCGATTGCTGCCCGGGATTCGGCTCGGCGGCGAAATACGTGGCGACCTCGGTGCGCGAGGCGGGGCTCGACGTCGCCTCGATGGCGAGCACCTCGACGCGCGTGTTCGTGCTGGAAGTCATGGGGCGGCACGCGGGATGGATCACCGCCGCCTGCGGACTTGCGGCGGAGCGCGCCGGCGACGCGCCGCACGTGCTGCTGTTCCCCGAGCGCCCGTTCGACGAGCAGCGCTTTCTCGCGCGCGTGACGCGGAGCGTCGGGCAGCGCGGTTGCTGCGTGATCGCGGTCTCCGAGGGCCTGCGCGACGCGCAGGGCAGGTTCCTCGCGGAGGCGGGGACCATCGATGCGTTCGGGCACCGCCAGCTGGGCGGTGTCGCCCCGCGCATCGCGGCGCTGGTCCAGTCCAAGCTCGGCTACAAGACGCACTGGGCAGTGGCCGATTACCTGCAGCGCGCCGCACGCCATATCGCATCCAGGACCGACCTCGAGCAGGCTTATGCCGTCGGCAAGGCGGCAGTGGCAATGGCGCTCGAGGGCAAGAGCGCCGTGATGCCGGTGATCGTGCGCGTCGCCGACCGGCCTTATCGCTGGCGCATCGGCGAGGCGCGGCTCGAGCAGGTGGCCAATCGGGAGCGACGCCTGCCGCGCGCGTTTGTCGGCGGCGATGGCTTCGGCATCACCGCGGCGGCGCGCCGTTACCTGGCGCCGCTGGTGGCGGGCGAGGCACCGCCCCCGTTCCGCGACGGCTTGCCGGCGTATGTGCGCCTGCGCAACGTGCCCGTGCGCAAACGTCTTCGCGAGCGCTTCGATCCCTAGCCCGGGGCCGTCGTTCGGCTGGGCTTTCTGCTAAACTCCGCGCCTTCCTGCGGGCGCCCCAGCCCGTAAGCGCAAACGATCAATAAGGGGAGTGAGATCATGTCCGGAGGAGTCATTTTCGCGCTGGCGTGTGCCGTCATCGGCATTCTTTACGGCGCCATCTCGATCAAGTGGATCCTGTCGCAGCCCGATGGCAACGAGCGCATGCGCGAGATTGCGGCGGCGGTGAAAGAGGGCGCGACTGCCTACCTCAAGCGCCAGTACACCACCATCGCAGTCGTCGGCGTGGTGCTGTTCCTGGTGATCGGCTTCATCCCTCAGCTCGGCTGGCCGACCGCCTGGGGCTTCGCGATCGGGGCTGTTTTCTCGGGACTGTCGGGCATCATCGGCATGAACGTCTCGGTGCGCGCCAACGTGCGTACCGCCGAGGCCGCGCGCACGGGACTGAACGAAGCGCTCGCCATCGCCTTCCGCGGCGGGGCCATCACGGGGCTGCTGGTGGTCGGCTTGGGGCTGCTCGGCGTCGCCGGCTACTTCGCGCTCCTGTACGCGAACGCGCCCGACAAGGCCAATCTGGCGCACATCATCCACCCGCTCGTCGGCCTCGGCTTCGGCGGGTCCCTCATCTCGATCTTCGCCCGGCTCGGCGGCGGCATCTTCACCAAGGGCGCGGACGTTGGCGCCGATCTGGTCGGGAAGGTGGAAGCCGGGATCCCCGAGGACGACCCGCGCAACCCGGCGGTGATCGCCGACAACGTGGGCGACAACGTCGGCGACTGCGCCGGCATGGCCGCGGACCTGTTCGAAACCTACGCCGTGACCATCATCGCCACCATGCTGCTCGGCGCGCTGCTTGTAAAGGCCGATTCGCCCAACGCTCTCGTCTATCCGCTCGTGATCGGGGGCTTCTCGATCCTGGCGTCGATCGTGGGCACCTGGTTTGTCAAGGCCAAGCCCGGCGACAAGAACGTCATGCCGGCGCTGTACAAGGGGCTCTGGGTGGCCGGAATTCTGGCGCTGATCGCCTTCTACCCGATTACCGTCTGGCTGATGGGCGGCATCGTCGCCAATGTGCCGTTCGACATCGCGGGCGTATCGAAGATGATCTCCGTCTGGCACCTGTGGGGCGCGGCGGCCGTGGGCCTTGTGCTCACCGGCTTCATGGTGTGGATCACCGAGTACTACACCGGAACGGACTTTCCCGCGGTGCGGCACATCGCCCAGGCCTCGACCACGGGTCACGCCACCAACATCATCGCGGGACTCGGGGTGTCGATGAAGGCGACCGCATGGCCGGTGCTCGCGGTGTGCGTGGCGATCTTCGCGTCCTACGCGCTTGCCGGGCTCTACGGCATCGCCATCGCCGCGACCGCGATGCTGTCGATGACCGGCATCATCGTCGCGCTCGACGCCTACGGCCCGATCACCGACAACGCGGGTGGCATTGCCGAGATGGCCGACCTCCCGGCCACGGTGCGCGCCATCACCGATCCGCTCGACGCGGTTGGCAACACCACCAAGGCGGTGACCAAGGGCTATGCCATCGGCTCCGCCGGCCTCGCCGCGCTGGTGCTGTTCGCCGACTACACGCACGCCCTCGATTCCGCCGGCAGGACCCTGACGTTCGACCTGTCGAACCACATGGTGGTGATCGGGCTGCTGATCGGCGGCATGGTGCCGTTCCTGTTCGGCGCCATGGCGATGGAGGCGGTGGGTCGTGCTGCCGGCGCGGTGGTGGTCGAGGTGCGCCGCCAGTTCAAGGAGATCCCCGGCATCATGCAAGGCACGGCCAAGCCCGACTACTCGCGCGCGGTCGACATGCTGACGCGCGCGGCGATCAAGGAGATGATTGTGCCGTCGCTGCTGCCGGTGCTGATCCCGATCGTCGTCGGGCTGGTGCTCGGGGCGCAGGCGCTCGGCGGGGTACTGATGGGCACCATCGTCACGGGCCTGTTCGTTGCCATTTCGATGACCACCGGGGGCGGCGCCTGGGACAACGCCAAGAAGTACATCGAGGACGGCAACTATGGCGGCAAGGGCTCGGACGCGCACAAGGCCGCGGTGACCGGCGACACGGTAGGCGATCCGTACAAGGACACTGCCGGTCCGGCGGTCAACCCGCTCATCAAGATCATCAACATCGTGGCGCTGCTGATCGTGCCGTTGATGGTCTGAGGCCCACCCGCGTGGGGAGCAACCGGAGGGCAGCTGCGGCTGCCCTTTTGTTTTTCACCCTAGGGGCTTTCGCGCAGCCCCAGCCGGAGCCCGGCACCGGCTGGCACGACAAGTCCGCGGTCGTTGCGCCCCACGACATGGTGGTGGCGGCCCATCCGCTCGCCGTCGACGCCGGGATCGAGATCCTACGTGCGGGCGGCAGCGCGGTCGATGCGGCGATCGCCGCGCAATTGGTGCTGGGCTTGGTCGAGCCGCAGTCCTCTGGAATCGGCGGCGGTGCGTTCATGCTCGTCTGGTCCGCGCGCGAGCGCCGCGTGCGCAGCTACGACGGGCGCGAAACGGCGCCCGCTGCAGCGCGCCCGGATCGATTTCTCGATGAGCTTGGCCGCCCGCTGCCGTTTTTCGACGCCGTGGTGAGCGGAAGATCGGTCGGCGTACCCGGCGTGCTGCGCATGCTCGAGCTCGCGCACCGGCGCCACGGGCGCTTGCCCTGGGCGCGGCTGTTCGAGCCGGCGTTGCGACTCGCGTCGCGGGGATTCGAGATGTCGCCGCGCCTGCACGGCCTGCTCGAGGGCGACCCGTATTTGCACGCCGATCCGGCGGCCCGGAGCCTCTACTACGACGCTTCCGGCCGCGCGCTGCCGGTCGGCGCTCGCATCGTCAATCGCGAGTACGCGGCGACGCTGCGCGAGATTGCCGCGCGTGGGGCCGATGCGTTCTACCGCGGGCCCATCGCCGAAGACCTGGTGCGCGCGGTGCGCGCTCGCGCGAGACCGGGGGACATGACGCTCGCCGATCTGCGCGGCTACCGGGCTCTCGAGCGCGAGCCGCTGTGCGGCCGCTACCGGGGGAGGCGCATCTGCGGCATCGCGCCGCCGAGTGCCGGAGCGGTGACGCTGCTCGAGCTGCTCGGCATCCTCGAACGCACCGCGTTCGACCGTGCGCCGCCCGGTTCGGTCGAGGCGCTCCACCTGTTCGCCGAGGCGTCAAGGCTCGCGTATGCGGACCGCATGCGCTACGTGGCCGATCCCGCGTTCCAGCCGGTGCCGGTGCAAGGGCTGCTCGATCCGGCCTACCTGAGCGAGCGCGCGAGGCTGATCGGCGAGCGGTCGATGGGGCGCGCCGCGCCGGGTCATCCGGCCGGGTCGGTCGCCGCGGCCGATGTCCCGGAGACCGAGCGCTCGGGCACCAGCCACCTGTCGATCGTAGATGCGCGAGGCGACGCCGTGGCGATGACCACCACCATCGAGAACGCGTTCGGCAGCCGCATCATGGTGCGCGGCTTTCTTCTGAACAACGAGCTCACCGATTTCTCGTTTGTTCCCGAGGACGAGGGTCTGCCTGCGGCCAACCGGGTCGAGCCTGGCAAGCGCCCGCGCAGCACCATGGCGCCGACGATGGTGTTCGGTCGGGACGGCGGACTCAAGATGTTGCTCGGCTCGCCCGGCGGGACGGCGATCGTCGAATACGTCGCCAAGACGCTCGTCGGCACGCTCGACTGGGGGCTGGATATCCAGTCGGCCATCGCGCTGCCGAACTTCGGCAGCACGAACGGCCCGACCTTCATCGAGCGCGGCTCCGCCTACGAAGCGCTCGGCGAGGCGCTCGCCGCGCGGGGCCACGTCCTGCGGTTCGCGGTCCTCACCAGCGGCCTGCATGGCATCGAGCGCGGCGCGCGGGGCTGGCGGGGCGGTGCCGACCCGCGGCGCGAAGGCGTGGCGCGCGGAGACTAGCGCCCGCCGAGCGGCACGCGCAGCACGGCCCTGAGACCGCCCTTGGGGGAGTCCTCAAGCTCGATCGAACCTCCTTGTCGCTCCACGACCTGCTTGACGATCGCGAGGCCGAGCCCGCTGCCTTCGGGCCCGTCGCCCGCGCGGCGGTAGAAGCGGTCGAACACGCGCGCGCGCTCCTCGGGGGGAATCCCCGGACCGCTGTCGCTCACTTCGACGACGGCCTGTCCGTCCTCGTGCGCGACCGCGACGTCGACGCTTCCACCCGCGGGCGTGTAACGCACCGCGTTGTCCACCAGGTTGGAGAGAACGGTGCGCAGTCCGGCCGCGCTGCCGTGGGCCGACACGGGCTCCTCGCGGGTCATGCCGAGGTCGATGTGCTTGCTGTGCGCGAGCGCGGCGTGCTCCGCGATCACCTCGCGCGCGAGCTCGTCCAGCCGCACCGGGGCGCTCGGGGGCTGGGCGGCGTGGTCCTCCTCTCGCGCCAGCGTGAGCAGCTGTTGCACGAGGTGGCTGGCGCGCTCGACGCCGAGCTTGAGACTGCCGAGCGCCTCGCGACGCTCGAGGTCCTGTACGGCGCGCTCGGCGATCTGCGCCTGGAGGCGCAGCGCGGTGAGCGGGGTGCGAAGCTCGTGCGCGGCGTCGGCGACGAAGGCGCGCTGCGTCTCGAGCGCCCGGTGCAGCCGGTGAAGGAGGCCGTTCAGCGCGTGCACCAGCGGCTGCACCTCGCGCGGCAGGCCGCGCTCCTCGAGCGGCTCGAGCGCATCCGGCGAGCGGCGTCCCACGTCGCGCGCCAGGCGCTCGATCGGCGACAGGCCCTTGCCGACCGTGAGCCAGATCAGAAGGGCGAGCAGCGGCAGGACCGCGACCAGCGGCCAGGCCGTGCGCAGGGCGAGACGCGCCGCGAGGCGCCTGCGCACGGAATAGGGCTGCGCCACCTGAATGACGTGATCACGAAGCTGGACGGAGAACACGCGCCAGCGGCCGCCCTGCGCGGCGACGTCGGCGAAGCCGAGCTGCGCGCGGTCGGGGATGGCGGATTTCGGATGCGACATGTACAGCCGCACGCCTTGCTGGTTCCAGATCTGCACCAGCACTTCCAGGCCCCCGTTCGGCTCATTCTCCGGCGGTACCAGGCCGCTGGCGAGCGCATGGTCGCGGAACGACAACGCCATCTGTTGCAGCTGGTAATCAGCCAGGGAGTTCGCTTCCTCGCGCGCCACGAGATAGGTGGACACGGCGCCCGCGGCAATCGCCAGCGCCGTGCCGCCGAGCAGCCAGGCCAGCAAGCGCCGCCTGATCGAGGTCATCGCGCCTTGGGGACCATGTACCCGGCGCCCCGCACGGTTCGGATGAAGTCCGCCCCGAGCTTCCTGCGCAGGCCATGAACGAACACCTCGACAGCGTTGGACTCGACTTCCTCGCCCCAGCCGTAGATTCGCTCCTCGAGCTGGGCGCGGGACAGGATCGCTCCGGGGCGCGTGAGCAAGGCTTCGAGCACCGCGAACTCGCGCTGCGAGAGCATCAGCGGCCGCCCTTCGAAGCTCGCCTCGTGCGTGGCCGGCCGCAGCACGAGACCAAGATGCTCGATTACCGGTTCCGCGCGCCCCTCGCGCCGGCGCACCACGGCGCGCACTCGCGCCGCAAGCTCGTCGAGGTCGAATGGCTTGGCCAGATAATCGTCGGCGCCGGCGTCGAGGCCCTTGATGCGCTCGGGCACGGCGTCGCGCGCGGTGATCACGACCACGGGCACCGAGTCTCGCCGCGCGCGCAGGCCGCGCAGCACCTCCAGCCCGTCCTTCTTGGGGAGCCCGAGGTCGAGGAGCGCGCAGTCGTACCGCTCGGTCTCGAGCGCCAGTTCGGCGGAGCGACCGTCCTGCACCCAGTCGACTGAAAAACCGTCCTGGCGCAGGCCTTTTTGTACGCTTTCGCCGATCATGTGGTCGTCTTCGACCAGCAGCAGCCGCATCGCTCCGTTTCCCTCGAGCCGCAGACTATTTTACGTCACGCCCGCATCAGGCCGCGGGCCACTCGAACACCACGCGGCGGTGGGCATGGTCGACGTACACATGACGCTCGATCTTCCGGTCCCTGTGCTCGGCGACGACCGTGTAGCGCCCCGCGGGCAGCTTGAGCAGCATGTATGGGCCTTGCGCGGTGGCCGTCAGTACCACCGTGCCGTGTGCGTTGCGTACGGTCACGGGGATGTTGGCCGTGTACTCTGCCGGGGTGCCCTTGTACTCGGGCTTGAGCACGAATTCGAGAGAAAGCGGGTATTTCCTGGCTTCCTCCCGGAACGCGTGCGCCTGGGATTCGCCGATTCCGCCCGAGAGCCAGGTGATCCCGTTTTCGGTCTTTGGCTTCGGCAGCAGGTTGTCGGAGGTTGCTGCGTGCGCGACCCCTGCGCAAAGCAGAGTCGCAAGGAATACATGCGTGGTCTTGCTCATGGAATTCTCCTTTCACATAGGGATGGGGAAAGGGAAAGCAGGGCGGCGCCGGTGGGGGGTGGGGGGGTACCGGCGCCGCCCGCTCTTCGACGCTGGAGCTCAGCCGAGCTCCACCGGTACGAAGATCTTGGCGTCCTCGCGCTGGACCAGCAGCGCGACGTGCTTGCCGGACTTGGCGATGAGCGCGCGCAGCTGCGCGACGCTCTTCACCGGCGTGCCGTTGACCGAGAGGATGACGTCGCCCTGCTGGATGCCGGCCTGTTGCGCCGGTCCGGTTACGTTTTCCACCAGCAGGCCGCCGTCGATCTGCGCCTGGTCGCGCTCGTCCTTGGTGAGGGGGCGCACGGCGAGTCCGAGTCGGCCGTTCTGGTCCGCGCCGCCGGAGGCGCTCGCAACCTGGCTGCTCTTCAGTTCGCCGACGACCACCGAGACTTCCTTCTTGGCACCGTTGCGCCACACGTCGAAGGTCGCCTTGGTGCCCGGCTTGACGTTGGCGACGAGCGGCGGCAGCTGGTTGGAGTTTTCCACCTTCTGACCGTTGACCGCGAGGATCACGTCACCAGCCTTCATGCCCGCCTTGTCCGCAGGCCCGTCCTTCTCGACCGAGGACACCAGCGCGCCTTCGGGCTTGTCGAGGCCGAAGGACTGCGCAAGGCCCTGGGATACCTGCTGGATCGCGACGCCGATCCGCCCGCGCTCCACCTTGCCGTGCGCGATCAGCTGCTGCTCGACCTTGGAGGCCACGTCGATCGGGATGGCGAACGACAGACCCTGGTAGCCGCCGGTCTGGGAATAGATCTGCGAGTTGATGCCGATCACCTCGCCGTTCATGTTGAACAGCGGGCCGCCCGAGTTTCCGGGGTTCACCGCAGCGTCGGTCTGGAGGAAGGGCACGTAGGTGCCATCGGGAAGCGCGCGCGAGGTCGCGCTGATGATCCCCGCGGTGACCGTGTTTTCGAAGCCGTAGGGCGAGCCGATGGCGAGCACCCACTGCCCGACGCGCACCGAGGAGGAATTGCCGAGCTTGACCGTCGGCAGGTTCTTGGCGTCGATCTTGATGACCGCGATGTCGGTCGGTTTGTCGACGCCGAGCACCTTGGCCTTGAATTCGCGGCGGTCGGACAACTTGACCGTGACGTCGGTCGCGTCGTCGACGACGTGCGCATTGGTGAGGATGACGCCGTCGGGGCTGACGATGAAGCCCGAGCCCAGACCGTGGGTCGGACCCTGTTGGGGTTGCGGGACCTGGAAGTGGCGGAAGAACTGCCAGAACGGATCGTTGCCGAAGTCCGGCATCTCGGACTGCGCGGAGGTCTTTTCGTTCTCCGTGACCGTGATGTTCACCACCGCGCCGCGGTTCGCGTCGACGATCGACGAGAAGTCCGGCAGCGTCTGCACGACGGTGCGCGCGGCTTGCGGCGCCTGCTGCGTCGACGGCGCGGCTGCATGCGCCTGCGACCATAGCGCGTCGGCATGGATTCCGCCCCAAGCGCCGAGCGACAGCAACCCGGCGGCAGCGAGCGAGGCGACGATGGCTTTGCGTTTCATGACGATCTCCTTGTTCACTCGATGCGCGCTTTCCGCGCGCTGTGTGAGCAGGATCTTCGGCTTGCGGTCTTAACCCATCCTTAAGGGCGTGTCAGGGCCGAAACGATGAGCTCGACGCAGCGCCCGGGCGGCTCGGCTGCGTCCACGACGATCGCCTGCGCCGGCGGTTCGAGGATGGCCAGCTGGCTGCCGAGCAGCGATGCAGGCATGTAACGGTGGCTGCGCGCGCGCAGTCTAGCGCGCAGCAGCTCCACGTCCGCGTGCAGGTATACCAGTGCGAAGCGCTCCAGGCCCGCGGCCAGCCGCTCGCGGTAGGACCGCTTCAGCGCCGAGCAGGCGAGCACCGCGCCGGAGCCGGCTGCCGCGCGGCTGCGCAGCAGCCGGTTGAGCGCCTCGAGCCACGGCGCGCGATCATCGTCATCGAGCGGAATTCCAGCCGCCATCTTGGCGACGTTCTCGGGCGGATGGAAATCGTCGGCGTCGAGGAACTCGCATTCGAGCCGCTCGGCGAGCAGCCCTCCGACGGTGGTCTTGCCGGCGCCCGAGGCGCCCATCACGACGACGATCACCGCCCGCGCCTCCCTCAAGCCTGCAACAGGCGGCCGGCGTGCTCGGCGAAGCGCTCCGCCGCCGATGGCGCGAAGGGGTCCAGAACGGCATCGAGCGACAGCGCGCGCAGCCAGGTGAGCTGGCGCTTGGCGAGCTGTCGCGTCGCCGCGATGCCCTTCTCGCGCAGGGCCGCCCGGTCGAAGGCGCCCTCGAGGTGGGCCCAAGCCTGACGGTAGCCCACGCAGCGCATGCTCGGCAGTGCCGCGTCGAGCGTGTAGCGCGCACGCAGCGCGCGCAACTCCTCCACCAGCCCTGCCTCGAGCATGCGCGCGAAGCGCTCGGCGATCCGCGCGTGCAGGTCGGCACGGTCGGCCGGGATCAACGCCAGCGTCAGCAGGCGGAAGGGCGGGGCGGCACGCGGCGCGGTGTGCAAGGCCGACAGCGGCCGCCCGCTGGCGCGGCATATCTCGAGCGCGCGCTGGATGCGCTGGGCGTCGTTGGGCTTCAGGCGCCGCGCGGTTTCCGGGTCGACACGCGCGAGCTCGGCGTGCAGCGCGGGCCATCCTCGCTGCCGCGCCTCGGCTTCGATCGCGGCGCGCAGCGCAGGGTCGGCCGCCGGAAGCGCGTCGATGCCCTGCGCGAGCGCGCGATAGTACAGCATCGTGCCGCCGACCAGCAGCGGCAGCCGTCCGCGCGCGAGGATGCTCTCCACGGCGATGATCGCGTCGTCGCGAAAGCGGCCCGCCGAATAGCTCTGAGTCGGGTCGATCAGGTCGATCAGGTGGTGCGGCACCCGCGCGCGCTCGGCGGCCGAAGGCTTGGCGGTGCCGATGTCCATGCCCCGGTGGACCTGAGCGGAGTCGATGCTGACGATTTCGGCCGGGATGCGCTCCGCGAGGCGCATCGCCAGCGCCGACTTTCCGCTCGCGGTTGGCCCGAGAAGCGCGAGCGCGACCCGCGCCATTAGCGTCCCCGCAGGAAGAGGTTGTCCAGGTCCGAGAGCGTCAATTGGTACCAGGTCGGGCGACCGTGATTGCAGCTTCCGGAGCGTTCGGTCGCTTCCATCTCGCGCAGCAGCGCATTCATCTCCGGAATGCTGAGCGCGCGATTGGCGCGCACCGACGCGTGGCAGGCCATGCCCGCGAGCAGCTCGTCCCGCCGCGCAGCGAGCGCCTGCGCTGCGCCGTACTCGCGCAACTCGGCGAGGACGCTGCGCGCGAGCGCGGCGACGTCGGCCGACGCAAGCGCTGCCGGCGCCGCGCGTACCGCAAGCTCGTTGGGGCCCACGGCGCAGATCTCGAGCCCGAGCTGGCCGAGCGCTGCGCCGTTCTCCTCCGCCGTCGCGACCTCGAGCGCCTCGGCGCGGAACACGCTTGGCACGAGCAGGCTCTGGCACTGCACCGCACCCGCATCGAGCGAGCGCTTAAGCCGCTCGAACACGATGCGCTCGTGTGCGGCGTGCATGTCGACGAGGACCAGGCCCGCTACGTTCTGCGCCAGGATATAGACGCCGTGCAGCTGTGCCAGCGCAAAGCCGAGCGGCGGCACTTCGTCGGGCGCGGCCGCGGGCAGCGGCGCCGCTTGCGAGGCGGCCGCGACGAACGTCTGATACGCCGCGACGGACTGCTCGATCCCGAGCGCGGCCTGAACGGGAGCGACCGACGCGGGCGCGAGCGCGGCGTAGGAAACGGGCGCCTCGGCGGCTCCCGGCAGGAGCGCGCGCCTGAGCGCGTGGAACACGAACTGGTGCACGCTGCGCGCGTCGCGAAAGCGTACCTCGGTCTTGGCCGGATGCACGTTGACGTCGACGCCGCGCGGGTCGAGCTCGAGGAACAGCACGTACGCCGGCTGGCGCTCGCCGTGCAGCAGCTCGGCCCAGGCTTCGCGGGCGGCGTGCGCGAGCAGGCGGTCGCGCACGAAGCGCCCGTTGACGTAGAAATATTGCGCGTCGGCGCGGCTGCGCGCCGCGTGCGGGCTGCCGGCAAGGCCGTGCAGGCGCAGGCCGCCGGCCCGCGCCTCGACCGGCAGCGCGCTTGCCGTGAAGTCCCTGCCGAGCAGCGCCGCCGCGCGCTCGGCGAGCGACTGCGGCTTGAGCAGGATGCTCGTGCGCGCGTTGTGCTTGAGCGACCAGGCGAGATCAGGGCGCGCCAGGGCCGCGCGCCGGAACACCGCGTCGCAGTGGCCGAACTCGGTCGCCTCCGTGCGCAGGAACTTGCGCCGCGCCGGCGTGTTGAAGTAAAGATCGCTCACTGCCACCGTCGTTCCCGGAGCGCGCGCGGCGGGTGCGGCTGTGCCCGGCGGGCCGCCCTCGGCCTGAACGCGGAAGCCGTGCGGCGCGCTCTTCTGGCGCGACGCGAGCTCGACGCGCGCCACCGCGGCGATGGAGGCGAGCGCCTCCCCGCGGAATCCGAGCGAGGCGACGGCCTCGAGCTCTTCCAGCGAGGCGATCTTGCTGGTCGCGTGGCGCGCCAGCGCGAGCGCGAGCTCATCGCGCGCGATGCCTACGCCGTCGTCCTCGACCTGAACGCGGCGCACGCCGCCCTCGTCGAGCGTCACTCCGATGTCGCTCGCTTCCGCGTCGAGAGCGTTTTCGATCAGCTCCTTGAGCACCGATGCCGGGCGCTCGACCACCTCGCCGGCCGCGATCTGGCTGATCAGCAGCTCGGGAAGGACGCGGATCTCCCTCATTGCGCTGCGCCGTGCTCGGCGAGGTCCGCCGGCTCGCCTCCGGTGAGGCGCACGAGCGCATCGAAGCCGAGCCGGAAAACGGTATGCGGATGGCCGGCCGCGGCCCAGATGTCCGCATGTTGCGCGAGGTCGCTGTCGATCAGCGTGAGGATCCTTTGCGGATGGCCCACTGGGGCGACGCCGCCGATGGCGAAGCCGGTGCGCTCCCGGACGAACGCCGCGTCGGCTTTGCCGACGGGCTCGCCGACAAGCGCTTCGAGGCGCGCGGTGTCGACGCGGTGCGCGCCGCTCGCCATGACGAGCAGCGCTTCGTTTGAACGCACCCGACGGAATACCAGCGAGTTGGCGATTTGCGCGACGTCGCAATTCAGGAAACGGGCGGCCGCCTGCGCCGTGCGCGCTGCGCCGTCGAGCTCGATGATGCGTGCGTCGTGACCGGCGGCAGCGAGGGCGGTACGCACTCGCTCGACGCTCGGGGAAGAAAGGACGGAGCCGGCCATCGGGATGCGACGGGAAAGCGGAGGATTATACGCGCGACTGCCGCTACAATCGGGCCATGGAAATGGTCGCTTCGCTGTGGGACATCGCGCTTCATCTCGATCAGCATCTGGCGGCGTTCCTCGCGCAGCACGGCGCATGGGTCTACGCCCTGCTGTTTGTCATCGTGTTCTGCGAGACCGGCCTGGTGGTGACCCCGTTTCTGCCGGGAGATTCGCTGCTGTTCGTGGTCGGCGCGCTTGCGGCGACCGGCGGCATCTCTCCCGAAGTGGCCGCGGCGACGCTCGTGTGCGCAGCCCTGTGCGGCGACAACGTGAACTACTGGATCGGTCGCTGGCTGGGGCCGCGCGTGTTCGGAGCGCCCGACGCGCGCTGGTTCAATGCGCGCCACCTTGCGTACACCGAGGCGTTCTACGAGCGCCACGGCGGCAAGGCCATCGTGATCGCGCGCTTCGTCCCGATCGTCCGGACCTACGTGCCCTTTGTCGCGGGCGTGGGTCGCATGCGCTACGCGCGCTTCCTCGCCTTCAGCGTGGGCGGGGCGCTGCTGTGGGTGGTGTCGCTGGTTGCCGCCGGCTACTTCTTCGGCAACCTGCCGGTGGTGAGGAACAACCTCACGCTCGCCATCCTCGGCGTGATCGCGCTGTCCCTGTTGCCGGTGGCGCTCGCGACGCTGCGCCGTCTGCGCGCCGCGTCCTGAGCGCGCCGTTCACCTCATGGCCATCGGCGATTGCGGTTGCGGGGGATGCTTGCCGAGGTAGCGCTTGATGCCCGCGAGAATCGCGCGGGCCAGGCGGTTCTGGTAGGCCTCGTCGTTCAGGCGCTTTTCCTCCTGCGGATTGGAGATGAACGCGGTTTCCACGAGGATCGATGGCACGTCGGGCGCCTTCAGCACGGCGAAGCTCGCCTGCTCGACGTGGCCCCTGTGCAGCGTATTGACGCGACCTAGCTCGGAAAGCACGGATGCGCCGAGCTTGAGGCTGTAGTCGATGGTGGCCGTTTGCGAAAGGTCCAGCAGCGTCTTCGCCAGGTAGCGATCCTTGACGTCGAGATTGACCCCGCCGATCAGGTCGGCGTCGTTTTCGCTCTTGGCCAGCCAGCGCGCGGCCTCGGAGGTGGCGCGCCGTTCGGAGAGCGCGAACACCGACGAGCCCCGCGCGTAGGGGCGCACGAACGCGTCGGCGTGGATCGAGACGAACAGGTCGGCTTTCACCTTGCGCGCCTTTTCGACTCGCGCGGCGAGCGGCAGGTAGTAATCGCCGTTGCGCGTGAGCATCGCGCGCATGTCGGGCTCCGCGTCGATCAGCTTCTTCAGGCGCCGCGCGATCATGAGGGTGACGTTCTTCTCGGAGGTGCCGTGCCGGCCCCGCGCGCCCGGGTCCTCGCCGCCGTGGCCGGGGTCGATCACGATGGTCGCCAGCCGTGCCATCGAGCCGGCGGTATACGGTGGCGTGACCTTGCTGTCGGACTCGATCAGGGCGAGCAGGGGGTCTTCCGCCACCAGGGGATAGACGTCGAGCACCAGACGGTAGCCGTACTCGGCGATCGGCTTCAGCGTGAACACCTGGGGCTTCACCGCGCCCTTGAGGTCGAGCACCAGTCTCACCACGCCGGGGCGGTTGACCCCGACACGCAGCTTGGCGACGTACGGATCGTCGTCGGTCACCTTGCCCTGTAGTGCCGCGAGGGCGTCGTCGGCGTCGACATTCTCGAGGTCGAGCACCAGCCGATCAGGATTCTCCAGGCTGAAGAGCTTGTACTTGATCTCGTGCTTGGACTCCAGCGTCAGCCGCGTGTACTCGCGTCCCGGCCAGAGCCGCGCCGCGGCGATCACCTCGCCGGCGAACGCCGGCGGCGCGGACCAAAGTGGCGCCAGCGCGATCAGCCCTGCGACCAGCGCTGCAGCGTATCGGCGACCCAGTCCCGGCCGGCCGCGGAGCGCGAAGTCATTCTGGCGCTGCGCCCCGCGCCGGAGAATTCCAGCCGAATCTCGAGATCGGGCGCAGGTAACAGGCCCCCCGCCCGTTCCGGCCATTCGACGACACAGGCCGAGTGCGGCGTGAAATATTCCCGGAATCCGGATGCTAACCATTCCGATCGATCGGTGAAACGAAACAAATCAAAGTGATACAAGTTTAAGCTCGAAAGCTTATAAACTTCAACCATAGAATAGGTCGGGCTCTTGATGCGGCCCGGGTACCCCAAGGCACGCACAAGTCCTTGAACTAACGTCGTTTTGCCTGACCCGAGGTCCCCCGAAAGGAAGAGCAGGCGTCCCGGCGCGATCCCGGCGGCGAGCGCGGCCCCGAGCCGGCGCGTCGCCGCGTCGTCCGGCAGCGCGAGCACATCGTTCATCATCCCGGTCATGGATTACGTGGCGCTCGCAGCGCACATCCGGCAATGGGGCGGGGAACTCGGCTTCCAGGCGGTCGGCATCGCGGATATCGATCTGGCGCAAGCCGAGGGCCGGCTCGCCGACTGGCTCGCGCTCGGCTGGCACGGCGGGATGGATTATATGGCGCGCCACGGCGCGCGCCGCGCGCGGCCGGCGGAGCTGGTGCCCGGAACGCGGCGCGTGATCAGCTGCCGCATGGACTACGCCGGTTCGCTCATCGACGAGTGGCCCGCGCTCGCCGACGGTCGCCGGGCCTACGTCGCCCGCTATGCGCGCGGGCGGGATTATCACCGGCTGGTGCGAACGCGGCTGCAGCGCCTGTGCGACCGCATCCGCAATGTCGCGGGGGAGTTCGGTCATCGCGTGTTCGCCGATTCGGCGCCGGTGTTGGAAGTCGAGCTTGCGGCGCGTGCGGGCATCGGATGGCGCGGCAAGCATACGCTGCTGCTGTCGCGCGAAGCGGGCTCCTGGTACTTTCTCGGCGAGATCTACTGCGACCTGCCGCTGCCCGTCGACGCGCCGGCCGGGGAGCATTGCGGGCGCTGCACGAAATGTATCGACGTCTGCCCGACGCAGGCGATTCGCGCTCCATATCGGCTCGACGCACGTCGCTGTATCTCTTATCTGACGATCGAGCTGAAAGGTCCCATCCCGCTCGATCTCAGGCCGCTCATCGGCAACCGCGTCTACGGCTGCGACGATTGCCAGCTGGTCTGCCCCTGGAACGGGTTCGCCAAGGTGTCGGCCGAGGAAAGCTTCCGTGTGCGCAACGGTCTGGATCGGGCGACGCTCGCGGAGCTGTTCGCCTGGAGCGAGGAGGAATTCGACGCGCGCATGCGCGGCTCTGCGATCCGGCGCATCGGCTACGAGCGCTGGCTGCGCAACCTGGCGGTCGGGTTGGGCAACGCGCCGACCTCCCCGGAGGTGGTGGGCGCGCTGCGTGCGCGAGCCGGGCATCCTTCCGCGCTCGTGCGCGAGCACGTAGCGTGGGCGCTGTCGCGCCATGAGTGACTGGCGTCCGGACCCGCTGCTGTCCGGCTTCGAGGCGAAGACCTTCGAATTTCCGGACGACTACGACGGCGCGGTCGTGGCGACTCTGGTGCGCCAGCCGGCACCGTACGCGCCGCGCGGCGCGGTGCTCTACGTGCACGGCTTCGTCGACTATTTCTTCCAGCGCCATATGGCCCTGCGCTTCGCGCAGGAAGGCTATGCGTTCTACGCGCTCGATCTGCGCAAGCATGGACGCTCGCTGCTCGGCCACCAGCATCCGTGTTTCTGCAGGCGCATCGAGGAGTACTACGCCGACCTCACTCGGGCGCTCGACGAGATCGGCGAGCCCGCGTTGCTCGCCGGACATTCGACCGGAGGGCTGGTCTGCTCCCTGTACGCGGCCGATGACGAGCGTCGCAGCCGGCTGCGCGCCCTCTGGCTGAACAGCCCGTTCTTCGAGTTCAACGTCGGGCCGCGCGGACGGCTGCAGCTGCGGATGGCGATCGCGCTCGGCCGGCACGCGCCCTTCCTCAACAATCCGCACGCGCTTAAGAGGGATTACGTCGAGAGCCTGCACCGGGACTTGGGCGGCGAGTGGGACTTCGACCTGCGCCTCAAGCCCGTGGAGGGCTTCCCGGCCTATTTCGGCTGGCTTGCGGCGATCGCCGACGCCCAGGCGCGGGTGCATGCGGGCCTGTCGCTCGAGCTTCCGGTGCTCTCCATGCATTCGGACGAGGCGGACGTGGTGCTGGACTGGCGGCACGTCGCGCGCTGGAGCCGCACGCTTGGTTCGCGCGTCACGGTACTCGGGTTTCCCGGGGCGCCGCACGACCTGGTGCTCGCTGGCGCGGAGGTGCGCGAGGAGGTATTCAGGCAGCTCTTCTCCTGGGCGGAACGAGCCACAGCGTGACCAGCGTCGCGAGCGCCCACGCGACGTACAGGGCGGTGAACAGGCCCTCAGGCGCGTCGTAATACAGCAGGTGCTGGACCCAGCGGCCGACGAACGATCTCGGCTGCAACCCGCCGCGCAGGAGGTCTTCCCACACGGTCAGGGGGCAGGCCACGCCAAGTACCCCCTCGAGCGCGATCAGGCCGATCGCCGCGAGGTGCAGGATGCGGAACCATCGGTTGCGGACCCAGCGCCAACCGGCTGCGGCGCCCAGCCACACCGCCGGCAGCCCTCCGACGACGAACGCGGCGGTCAGAAAATGCGCGACGAGCAGCGCGTCGGCGGCTATATCGGGCCCTTCGCCTGCGGGCGGCGCGGGTCGGCGATCCACTCGCTCCACGAGCCGGCGTAGATGCGCGAACCGTGCAGCCCGGCGATCTCCATCGCCAGCAGGTTGTGGCATGCCGCCACGCCCGAGCCGCAGTAATGCACCACCTCGGCGGGGTCGCGGTCGCCGAGCAGCGCGCCCAATTCCTTCTTCAACGCCTGGGGTTTCTTGAACGTGCCGTCGGGCGCGAGGTTGTCGCCGTTGAACCGGTTGAGGGCGCCCGGAATGCGGCCGGCGACCGGATCGATCGGTTCGGTCTGGCCGAGGAAGCGGGCCGGCGCGCGCGCGTCTACTAGCAGCATACCGGCCGCGCCCAGGCGCCGCTCGACGTATTCGACATCCGCTTTCGCGTTCGGGCGCAGGCGGGCGACGTATTCAGTGACGGCGAAGGAGGGCACCTCGGCGGTGACCTCGCGCTCCTCCTCGAGCCACTTGGCCAGCCCGCCGTCGAGCACCGCGGCAGCTTGGTGCCCCACCCAGCGCAGCATCCACCACAGGCGCGATGCCATCGCGCCGTTGTTTGCGTCGTAGGCGATCACCTGGTCGTCGGGCCGCACACCCTGCCGCCCCAGCCAGGCGGCGAAGACTGCCGGGTCCGGAAGCGGGTGGCGCCCGTTGTGGCCGTTCGGTCGGTCCGACAGGTCACGATCGAGGTGCGCAAACAGCGCGCCGCGGATGTGCGCATGGGCGTACTGCTGCTCGCCCAGATACGGCCTGGCGAGGTCGTGGCGGCAATCGAACACGCGCCACTCGGGGTGGCGCGCAAGCTCCGCGGTCGACACCAGGGTGGCGTGCGCCACGCTACTTCCCGGCGGGCTGCCCGAGGCGGGCGCGCAGCCACTCGTGGAAATGCAGCAACGTGTCTTCCATTGGCGACTGGTAAGGCCCGGCGTCGTTCAACCCCTGCTCGTAGAGCGCCCGGCGGCCACGATCGATGCGCGCGCACAGCTCGCCATCCTCGATCGCGGTTTCCATGTACGCCGCCTGCTCGGCCTCGACGAACTCGCGCTCGAACAGCGCGATCTCCTCCGGATAGTAGAACTCGACCACGTTGGTGGTCCGGCTCGCCGAGCGCGGGATCGCGGTCGAGACCACCAGCACGTTGGGGTACCACTCGAGCATCACGTTCGGGTAGTAGGTCATCCACAATGCGCCGCGCTGCGGCGCCTTGCCCTCAAGCCGCTCGAGGCAGGCCTTGTGCCATTTCGCGTAGGTCGGCGTGCCCGGCCTGGCGAGGCCTGCCTTGGCGCCCATCACCTGCAGCGACCAGTTCTCGCCGTACTCGATGCGGAAATTGCCCACGTCGGCGAAGTTCGACAGGCCGGGATGGAATGGCTCGACGTGATAGAGCTCGAGGTAGATCTCGAGGAAGGTCTTCCAGTTGATCGGATAGTCCTCGATCACGACCCTGTCGAGGACGTAGCCCGAGAAATCGAAGTCGCTCGCCCGTGACAGCGTTGCGAGCTCGCTGCGCGGATCACGCGGCCCCGCGAACAGCAGCCCGTTCCAGCTCCTCAGCGGCGTCGAGGCGAGGCGCAGGCAGGGGCTCTCCGGGAACTGCGGCGCGCCGAGCAGCTCGCCCTTGAGGTCGTAGGTCCAGCGGTGCAGCGGGCAGACGATGTTCTGCGTGTTGCCTTGTCCCTCGAGCATGATCGACTGCCGGTGCCGGCAGATGTTCGACAGCAGTTCCACACCGGTTTCGTTTCGCACCAGCATCTTGGCGTGATCCAGGTGCGCGAGGGTGCGGTAGTCGCCGCGGTTCGGCACCATCAGCTCGTGCCCGACGTAGTTCGGGCCGGGCTCGAACACGAGCTTTTTCTCGATGTCGAAGATATCGGAGTCGAAATACCACTCGACCGGCAGCTGGGCGGCGGCAGGCTTCAGGTTTTGGCTTGCGGCGATGTCGGACATCGAAGTGCCTGAAAAACGGGGCGCAAAATTCTAGCGCAGACGGGGTTTGACCGGCCAGCGCCCGGTCGGCTAAGGTTTCGCTCCTTATGAGTAAATCCCCCCGGCAAAGTTCCGCGGCCGAAGCCCAGGCCGTGTCCCAGCTGACGTTCGAAAAGGCGCTGGCCGAGCTCGAGCGCGTCGTCGCACGGATGGAGGGCGGCAACCTGAGCCTTGAGCAGGCGCTTGAGGCCCACAAACGCGGGCTCGAGCTGGCGCGCTATTGCCAGGAGCGCCTCGAGGCCGCACAGCAGCAGGTCAAGGTGCTCGAGGACGGAGTGCTCAAGCCGCTCGCAGCCGCCGAGTCGGAGTCCGGTGATCGCGACTGAGTTGCACTTCCAGTCCTGGATGGGCGCCATTCAGGCGCGGATGGAAGAGGCGCTGGCGCGCCTGCTGCCTGCCGCGCAGGTGGCGCCCGCACGACTGCATGAAGCGATGCGCTACGCGACGCTTGGCGGCGGCAAGCGGGTGCGGCCGCTGCTCGCATTCGGCGCGGGCGAGCTGGTCGGCGCACCGGCCGAGCGCGTCGAGCTCGCCGCCGCCGCGGTCGAGTTGATTCACGCCTATTCGCTCGTGCACGACGACCTGCCGTGTATGGACGACGACGTGCTCAGGCGCGGCAAGCCCACCGTGCACGTCGAGTTCGACGAGGCAACGGCGCTCCTGGCGGGCGATGCCCTGCAAGCGCTGGCGTTCCAGATCCTGACCGAGCACCGGCTGGCCGATGACCCCGCGGTGCAGCTCGAGATGGTCAAGGCGCTCGCCGTCGCGGCGGGCTCGCGCGGCATGGCCGGCGGGCAGGCGATCGACCTTCAGTCCACCGGCAAGCAGCTCACGCTGCCGGAGCTGGAGTCCATGCACATTCACAAGACCGGGGCCCTGATTCGCGCCGCGGTGTTCGCGGGCGCCGCCTGTGGCGGCAGGCTGGACGCGGCGAGCCGCGCCGGGCTGGACCGGTACGCCAAGTGCATCGGGCTCGCTTTCCAGGTGGTCGACGACGTGCTCGATGCCGAAGCCAGCACCGCGACGCTGGGCAAGACTTCGGGCAAAGACGCCAGGCAGGGCAAGCTGACCTACGTTTCGGCGATGGGCATCGTACGCGCACGCGGTCTTGCCGAGGAGCTTCGGCGTGACGCACACGCGGCGCTCGACGGGTTCGGCGAGCGCGCGCGGCGCCTGCGCGAGCTGGCCGATTTCATCGTGCTGAGGAAGTTCTGATGGCGATCGCCACCGGGGCGCCAGGCGAGCTGCCGCAGGATCGCGGCGAGGCGGAGGCGCAGGGCTACAATCCATCCATGTACGAGCTGCTGCAGACGATCGACGATCCGGCCGTGCTGCGCAAGCTGGAGCGAAAGCAGCTCAGGCAGCTCGCCGAGGAGCTGCGCGCGTACGTGCTCGACTCCGTGTCGAAGACCGGCGGCCACCTGTCGTCAAATCTCGGCACGGTCGAGCTGACGATCGCGCTGCACTACGTCTTCGACACCCCGGAGGACCGCATCGTCTGGGACGTCGGCCACCAGACCTACCCGCACAAGATCCTCACCGGACGGCGCGAACAGATGCGCACGCTGCGCCAGCTGGGCGGCATCTCGGGCTTCCCGCGTCGCAGCGAGTCGCCCTACGATACCTTCGGCACGGCGCATTCCTCGACCTCGATCTCGGCGGCGCTCGGTATGGCGGTTGCGGCGAAGATGAAGGGCGAGGCGCGCTCCGCGATCGCCGTGATCGGCGACGGCGCGATGTCCGCCGGCATGGCCTACGAGGCCATGAACAATGGCGGCGCCATGGACGTCGACCTGCTCGTGATCCTGAACGACAACGAGATGTCGATCTCGCCGCCGGTGGGCGCGCTCACCAACTACCTCGCGCGGCTGCTCTCGGGGCGCATTTACTCCACCGCGCGGCGCGCGAGCGAGCACATCCTGAAGCGAGTCCCGGGGTTCTGGGAGCTGGCGCGCCGGGCGGAGGAGCACGTGAAGGGCATGGTGACCCCGAGCACCCTGTTCGAGGAGTTCGGCTTTAACTACATCGGACCGGTCGACGGCCACGACCTCGACGCGCTGATTCCGACGCTCGCCAACATCAAGAAGCTCAAGGGGCCGCAATTCCTGCATGTCGTGACGCGCAAGGGGCAGGGCTACAAGCTCGCGGAGGAGGATCCGATCGCCTACCACGGTCCCGGCAAGTTCGATCCCGCCCTGGGGCTCAAGAAGTCCTCCGGCGGCAGCCCGAGCTACAGCCAGGTCTTCGGCGACTGGCTGTGCGACATGGCCGCGCTCGATCCGCGGCTCGTTGCGATCACGCCGGCGATGCGCGAAGGCTCCGGACTGGTGAAGTACTCGGAGATGTTCCCCGAGCGCTATTTCGACGTCGGCATCGCCGAGCAGCACGCAGTCACGTTCGCCGCCGGGCTCGCCTGCGAGGGCGTGAAACCGGTAGTGGCGATCTACTCCACGTTCCTGCAGCGCGGCTACGATCAGCTGATCCACGACGTCGCGATCCAGAATCTGCCGGTGGTGTTCGCCCTCGACCGCGCCGGCCTCGTGGGAGGCGACGGGGCGACCCACAACGGCGCCTTCGACTACGCTTATCTGCGCACCGTGCCGAACCTGTGCGTCATGGCGCCGGCCGACGAGAACGAGTGCCGGCAGATGCTCTACACCGCGTTCACGCTCGACGGGCCGGCGGCGGTGCGCTACCCGCGCGGCAGCGGTCCGGGCGTGGCGCCGGTGAAGGAGATGCAGGCGCTGCCGCTCGGCCGCGGCGAGGTGCGGCGCGAGGGGCGGCGCATCGCGATCCTCGCGTTCGGCGCGATGCTGCGCGCCGCGCTGGAGGCCGGCGCAGAGCTCGATGCCACGGTCGCCAACATGCGCTTCGTCAAGCCGCTCGACGCGGATCTGGTGCGCCGGCTCGCCGAGACGCACGAGCTGCTGGTCACCGTCGAGGAGCACGCCGTCATGGGAGGTGCAGGCGGCGCGGTATGCGAGGCGCTGGCGTCGCTGGGGCTGGAGCGACCGGTCTTGCTGCTGGGCCTGCCCGACCGGTTCATCGATCACGGCGATCACGCTGCGCTGCTTGCTTCGGTCGGCCTGGATGCCGCGGGAATAGTGAAATCGGTGCGGGCGGTAATACCCGAGTAAATCAGTCGGGTGTAAACTAGGGGCCATGAAATCGAGAGACCTGTACAACATCCCCGACGTCCAGGCGAGCGCCGACACGCGCAAGCTGGCGATCGACCGGGTCGGGGTCAAGGCGATTCGCCACCCGATGCGCATCCAGGAACGCTCGGGCGGCGTACAGCACACCGTGGCGACGTTCAACATGTACGTCGGTCTGCCGCACCATTTCAAGGGCACCCACATGTCGCGCTTCGTCGAAATCCTGGAAGCGCGGGAGCGCGAGATCACGGTCGAGACCTTCCAGGTAATGCTGAAGGAGATGGTCGAGCGGCTCGAGGCGGAGGAAGGCCTCATCGAGATGAGCTTCCCGTACTTCATCGAAAAGGCCGCCCCGGTGTCGCGCGTGAAGAGCCTGATGGACTACGAAGTCAGCTTCGTCGGCGAGATCCGCAGGAAAAAGCAGACCTTCACCATGAGGGTGCTCGTCCCGGTCACCAGCCTGTGCCCGTGCTCGAAGAAGATATCCGAGCGGGGGGCGCACAACCAGCGCTCCCACGTCACGGTGAGCGCGCGGCTGAACGAGTTCGTGTGGATCGAGGAGATCGTAGACTTGGTGGAGAAGCAGGCCTCGAGCGAGCTCTATGGCCTGCTCAAGCGGCCCGACGAGAAGTTCGTCACCGAGCGCGCCTACGACAATCCGAAGTTCGTCGAGGACATGGTGCGTGACGTCGCCGCGGTTCTCAATCTCGACGAGCGCATCGAGGCCTACGTGGTCGAGTCGGAGAACTTCGAGTCGATTCACAACCACAGTGCCTACGCTCTGATCGAGAAAGACAAGAACCGCAAGCAGTAAGGGGACATCGTGCCCGGGCGGTGGCACAGGATGTTCGCCGCACTGCTTGCCAGCCTCTGCATGACGATCTCGCACGCGCAACCAGACTACGCTGCGCAGCGCGCGCGCATGGTCGCCGAGATCGAGGCGACGTACGCTGAGACGCGCTCCGAGACGGGGCTCGCATCCATGTCACCGGAGGTGCGTGCCGCGATTTCGAAGGTGGAGCGCCATCGCATGGTGCCCCCCGAGCTCGCGTCGCAGGCGTACCGCAATCACCCGCTGCCGATCGGTGAGGGCCAGACCATCTCGCAGCCCTACATCGTCGCGCTGTCGACCGACCTGATCGGGCCGCGCGCCGGGCAGGTGGTGCTCGAGGTCGGCACCGGGTCCGGATACCAGGCCGCGGTTCTCGCCGAGATCGTGAAGCAGGTCTACTCGATCGAGATCGTCCCGTCGCTCGCGCACGGGGCGGCCGCGCACCTCGCCGAGCTCGGCTACCGAAACGTCGAAGTGCGCGTCGGCGACGGCTACGCCGGCTGGCCGGAGAAGGCCCCCTTCGACGCCATTATCGTGACCGCCGCCGCGCCGAGGGTGCCGCAGGCGCTCGTCGAGCAGCTCAAGCCCGGCGGGAAGATGGTGATCCCGGTGGGCGGCACCTGGAGCGTGCAGGAGCTGCTGGTCATCACGCGCCGCGCCGATGGCGGCTTCGATCGCCGCAGCGTGCTGCCGGTCCGATTCGTGCCGCTGGTGCCGGGAGACGGCGCCACGCGTCAGTAGCGGCGGGTGAGGACCATCGACTGGCCGTCGCGCTGCATCTCAACGCGATTGAGGAAGCTCATGCCGAGCAGCGCCATGTCCAGGCCCTGCTCGAGAACCACCGCGTCAACGTTGGTGAGCGTGATCCCGCCGATCTTGACCTCGTCCAGCTTGACCCGGTACGCGATCATGTTTCCGCCGGCGGTCTGAATGATGCCGCGCGGGCCCTTGCGGTAAGCGAGCCCCAGGCGGTTTGCGTCGCTCGCGGGCAGCGCCACCATCGAGGCGCCGGTATCGACCAGAAATCGAACCGCGCCTCCGTTGACGCTCCCGTCAGCGAAGAAGTGGCCGCGCGTATCCGCGGCGAGCGTGATCCGCTGGCGATCGCTTTCCGAGGCGCTGGCCGCGTACTGGCCGAGCAGAAGCGTGACGCGCTTGCCGCCGATCTCGACCACGGCCCGCTGCTCCTCGACCGATACCACGCTCACGCCCTGCGCGCTGCGGCCGACGCGCACCGTCGTCGGCGCCGCGCCGTCGATCTGCAGCACCGCCGCCTTGCCCGGGAATACCCCGACCAGGTTGATGGCGGTCGCCCAGGCGGGGAGCGCTAGGAGCTGGGCGACGAGCCCAATAAAATACAGGCCTTTCATGCGCACCCTCGAATGAAGCCCGTCGCCATCTTCAGGCACGCCAGGAGCGAAGGACCGGGCTATTTTGCCACCTATCTCGAGCAGCGCTCAATTCCCTGGCAACTGGTCGCGCTCGACGCGGGCGAGCCCGTGCCACGCAACGCCGCGCGCTATAGCGGCATCGCGCTGATGGGCGGGCCGATGAGCGTGAACGACGATCTGCCGTGGATCGCGCCGCTTCTCGAGCTGATTCGCGACGCGGTGCGCCGCGACCTGCCGCTGCTGGGCCATTGCCTGGGCGGCCAGCTGATCGCAAGGGCGTTCGGCGCAACGGTCGGCCCGGCCCGCGCCAAGGAGATCGGCTGGGGCCGAGTGGAAGTCGCCGCGAACGCCGTGGCGCGCGAGTGGTTCGGCGAGCTGCCGGCCTTCGAGGCGTTCCATTGGCACGGCGAGACGTTCACCATTCCGCCGGGCGCGACGCGCGTGCTCGGCAGCGCGCTTTGCCCCAACCAGGGCTTTGCGCTGGGGAAGCATTTCGGGCTGCAGTGCCACGTCGAGATGTCGGGTGAGCTGGTGCGCAACTGGTGCGAGCTCGGACGCAGTGAAATCGAGCAGAGCGCTTCGAGCCCGGGCGTGCAGCCGGCGGAGGAGATCCAGCGGGACCTGGCTCGCCGCGTCGCGGCGCTGCACCAGACCGCCGATCTCGTTTACGAGTGCTGGAGCGCCCGGCTCAGTCGCGGAAATTGATGAATTGCAGCGGCACGTCGGTCACCGACGACCGCACCAGCTGTATCGCCGCCTGGAGATCGTCCTTCTTCGCTCCGGACACGCGCAGCGCGTCGCCCTGGATCGAAGCCTGGACCTTGAGCTTCGAGTCCTTCAGCAGCTTGACCATCGATTTGGCCTTGTCCTGCGCGATCCCGGTCTTGACGGTGACCGCGCGCTTGACCTTGTCGCCGGAGATCTTCTCCACGGCGCCGAGCTCCAGGCAGCGCACGTCCACGTTGCGCTTGCTCATGCGGCCGCGCAGGACATCGAGTACCTGCCCGAGCTTGAACTCGTCATCGGCGAACGCCGTGAGCTGGAGCTCGTTCTGCTCGATGCGCGCGTCCGAACCCTTGAAATCGAAGCGGTTCGAGATCTCCTTGTTGGTCTGCTCGAGCGCGTTCTTGACTTCCTGTCGGTCAACCTGCGAGACGATGTCGAAGGATGGCATTGCGGCCTCCGGTTATGGGCGGTTGAGGCGCTCGAGCTGCTCGACCCAGCGCGCGCTCGTTGCCTTGATCCACGCCACGTCTTCGGGCGAGTCGTAGCCGCTGTATACGGACAGACTCAGCGCCTTGCCCTTGAGCAGGACGAGCGTGGTGGTCGATATGGCGTAGCGCGGCGCTTCCGCCTTCTCGAACAGGCTGCCCAACAGGCCCGGCCGCCGCTCCGGGGGCAGGCGCGTGCCCTGGAGCACCGAGACCACGGTGGTGTCACGGCGCAATTCGGCGAGGAGGGACGACCTGCCGCGCGGCTGCGCGTCGAGATACGCGGGGTAGTTCTCGTCCGGCGCGGGTTGCCCGAGTCCCCTAAGCGAATCTGCGACGAATTCGTCGAACTGCGAGGCCGACACCTGCTGTTGCGCCATCCCGCGCGGCGTCACGGCGATCATGTAGCGGCGCAGTTCGGGAGTATCGCCGAGCGAGAATGCCCGCAGGTCGGCGTCGCTGATGGCGAACAGGAGAATCTTGTTCGACGCGGAGGTGAGCGACTCGCCCATCTCCTGCAGGCGCGGAGAGCCGGTAAAGGCGGTGTCCGCGAACCCGGGAGGGGCGTCGAGCCCGAGGCGAGCCGTGCCCAGCTGCACCGCGAACGGCGCGGCCCACGCCGGTGCGGCGGCGAGCAGCAGGGCGGCGAGCCAGGCGCGCATGCTCAGCGGCGTTTCTTGCCCAGGCGGGCGGCAATGCGCATGCGCAGCGCATTGAGGCGGATGAAGCCGGCGGCGTCCGCCTGGTTGTAGGCGCCCCTGTCGTCTTCGAAGGTGGCGATCGACGGGTCGAACAGGGAGTCCTTCGAGGCGCGACCGGTGACCAGCACGGTACCCTTGTAGAGCTTCAGCCGGACGGTTCCGTTGACGTTCGTCTGTGAAGCGTCGATGAGCCCCTGCAGCAGCCTGCGTTCCGGGCTGAACCAGTAGCCGTTGTAGATCACGCGCGCGTAACGCGGCATCAGGTCGTCCTTGAGGGCCAGCACTTCGCGGTCGAGCGTGATCGACTCGATCGCGCGGTGCGCCTTGAGCATGATGGTCCCGCCCGGCGTCTCGTAGCAGCCGCGGCTCTTCATGCCGACGTAGCGGTTCTCGACGATGTCGAGCCGGCCGACGCCGTGCCGGCCGCCGATCGCGTTCAGCTTGGCGAGCACCTGCGCGGGGGACATCTTCCTGCCGTTGACCGCGACGATGTCGCCCTTGCGGTACTCGAGCTCGACGTACTCCGGGCGGTTGGGCGCCTTCTCGGGCGAGACGGTAATGCGCCACATCGACTCCTCCGGCTCGAAATCCGGATTCTCGAGCACGCCCCCCTCGTAGGAGATGTGCAGCAGGTTCGCGTCCATCGAGTAGGGCGCGCCGCCCTTGCGCTTCTTGAAATCCACCGGGATCCCGTGGCGGTCGGCGTAGACGAGGAGCTTCTCGCGCGACAGCAGGTCCCACTCGCGCCACGGCGCGATGATCTTCACGTCGGGCATCAGCGCATAGGCGCCCAGCTCGAAGCGCACCTGGTCGTTGCCCTTGCCGGTGGCTCCGTGGGAAATCGCGTCGGCGCCGGTCCTGCGCGCGATCTCGACCAGGTGCTTGGCGATCAGCGGCCGGGCGATCGATGTCCCGAGCAGGTACTCTCCCTCGTAGACCGCATTGGCGCGGAACATCGGATAGACGAAATCGCGCACGAATTCCTCGCGCAGGTCCTCGATGAAGATTCTCTTCACCCCCAGCATCTTCGCTTTCCTGCGGGCGGGAGCGAGCTCTTCGCCCTGGCCGATGTCCGCGGTGAACGTGATCACCTCGCAGCCGTACTTGTCCTGCAGCCACTTGAGGATCACCGAGGTGTCGAGTCCGCCCGAATAGGCGAGGACGACCTTCCTGATGCGCTGCGTGTTTTGCTTGGCCATCATTTATCCACTTTGCCCAGTAACAGGTATTCCATGAGCGCCTTCTGCGTGTGCAGCCGGTTCTCGGCCTCGTCCCAGACGACGCTATGCGGTCCGTCGATCACCTCCGCCGCGACCTCCTCGCCGCGGTGCGCGGGCAGGCAGTGCATGAACAGGGCGTCCGGCTTCGCCGCCCGCATCATGTCGCCGTCGACCTGCCAATCCTGGAAGTCGCGCTTGCGCTCGGCGTCCTCCGACTCCATGCCCATGCTGGTCCAGACGTCGGTGGTGACCAGGTCCGCGCCGCGTGCCGCCTGCATCGGATCGCGGAACTCCTCGTAGTGGTCGGTGCCGTACAGGCCGGCGCGCTCGGGCTCGACCTCGTAGCCCGGGGGCGTCGAGACGTGAACGTTGAAGCCGAACACCTCGGCGGCCTGCAGCCAGGTGTTGCACACGTTGTTCGAGTCGCCGATCCACGCCACGGTCCTGCCCTTGATCGAGCCGCGATGCTCGATGAACGTGTAGATGTCGGCCAGGATCTGGCAGGGGTGGTATTCGTTGGTCAGGCCGTTGATCACCGGCACGCGCGAATGCCGCGCGAAGCGCTCGATCACTTCCTGCTCGAAGGTGCGGATCATGACGAGATCGCACATCCGGGAGATCACCTGGGCGGCGTCCTCGACCGGCTCGCCGCGCCCGAGCTGGGAGTCGCGCGTGCTGAGGAAGATCGCGGCGCCTCCGAGCTGGTGCATTCCCGCCTCGAACGAAAGCCGTGTGCGCGTCGACTGCTTCTCGAAGATCATGGCCAGCGTGCGGTCTTCGAGCGGCCAGTAGCGCTCGTAGCGCTTGAAGCGCTCCTTGATCCAGCGCGTGCGCGCGATCAGGTGCTCGTATTCGCCGAGCGCGAAGTCCTTGAACTGCAGGTAGTGGCGCACGCTCATGGCGAGGCGTTCAGTGCGATGCGGCGACCTGGGGCGGGGCGGCGTCGCGCGCCAGGAAGGACTTCACCAGTGGAGCCAGGCGCGCGACGGCCTCGCGTCCCTCGGCTTCGCTCATTACCAGCGGCGGCAGCATGCGCACGACGCTGTCCGCCGTGACGTTGATCACGAGTCCCGCGTCGAGTGCCGCGCGTACCAGCTCGCCGCAGGGGCGGTCGAGCTGCACGCCGATCATCATTCCCATGCCCCGGATCTCGACCACCCCGGGAACGCCGGCGAAGGCCGCCGCGAGCGCCTCGCGCATCACCTGGCCGACGCGCGCGGCGTTCTGCAGAAGTCCTTGCTCGCGCATCGCATCGATCGTGGTGACCACAGCCGTGCAGGCGAGCGGATTGCCGCCGAACGTAGAGCCGTGATTGCCGGGCTTGAGGACGCCGGCGCCCCGCCCGCCCGCCACGCAGGCACCCACCGGGACGCCCGAGCCCAGGCCCTTGGCGAGGGGCACGACATCCGGAACGATGCCGGCGTGCTGGTAGACGAACCATTGCCCGGTGCGTCCCAGGCCGCACTGCACTTCGTCGAGCATCAGCAGCCATTCGTGGCGATCGCAAAGCTCGCGCAGGCCGCGCAGATACTCCATCGACGATACGTTTATGCCGCCTTCGCCCTGGATCGGCTCGACCAGCACCGCCACGACGTTGCGGTTGATCTCGGCGATCCTCTGCACCGCGCCCAGATCGTTGTACGGCGCGCGCACGAACCCCGACACGAGCGGCTCGAAGCCCGCCTGCACCTTGCGGCTGCCGGTGGCCGAAAGGGTCGCCAGGGTCCGGCCGTGAAACGAGTTCTCCATCACGACGATCGTCGGCTCCTGCACGCCCCGGTCGTGGCCGTACTTGCGGGCGATCTTGATCGCCGCTTCGTTTGCCTCGCAGCCGGAGTTGCAGAAGAACACTTCCTCGAGGCCCGTGATCTCGGCGATGCGGTCGGCGGCGAGTTCCTGCACGGGAATGCGGAACAGGTTCGAGGTATGAAGCACGCGTGCCGCCTGGTCGGCGAGCGCGCGCACGAGCTTCGGGTGCGCGTGGCCAAGCGTGCTCACCGCAATGCCGGCGAGCGCATCGAGGTACTTCCGGCCCGTGTCATCCCACAGCCAGACCCCTTCGCCGCGCACGAAGGCCACCGGCTGGCGCGCGTAGGTATTCATCACATGGGACATGTCGCACCCCCCAAATGCAAACGGCGGCCCGCGCCGCCGTCACGATCGTTCGACGTCATGCTAGCACAGGGTTTCGGCCGCGGTCATCCTATGCTGCGCAGCGATTTTTCTTCGCTCGGGCTGAGCACCCGCAGGCACGGAAGGTATCCCTCGTACACGATTCCGTGCAGTTCCATGCGCTTGTGCGAGCGCAGCAGATCGCCGAGGTAGTCGGCCACCTCCGACGTGATCAACTGGCCCGGCACCAGCACCGGGATACCCGGCGGGTAGGGCACGATCTGGTCGGCGCATATGCGCCCGGCGAGAGCCTTGCTGATGCGCTCGCGGTCGTCGAAGACCGGCACCAGCTCGCCGCCGCAGTAGTAAGCGTCTCGCGGCAGGAAGCGCAGCTGGGTGAAGCCGGGAACCTCGGGCGTCTGCACCAGTCGCCGCGGGGCGCGATGCTCCCGGGCGATGCGCATCAGCGCGTCGTACAGCCGCGAAAGCTTGGATCGCGTGGTGCCGATGGTGAGCAGCAGCGTCAGGGTGTTGAACGTCGACTTCTCCGTCTGGATGTTGTAGCGCTCGAACAGTTCCTTCTGCAGATCCTCGACCGTGTAGCCGCAGCCCGAGATGTCGATCGTCACCTTGGTCGGGTCGAGGCGGATGCCGTCGCTCCGCACCTCCTCGGGCAGCAAGTCATCTAGCTCGAGCACGCGGAACACGCGGGTCGAATTGATCTGCTCGCGCAGCTCCTTGGCGAACGCCAGGGTGCGCGAGAGCAGCTTGTAGCCTTCCATCACCGCCTGCTTGCGGGCCACGTCGAGGCTCGCGATCAGCGCGTACTGCGGGCTGGTCGAGGTATGCATGTTGAAGTTCTCCCGGAACAGGTGCTCCCTGAAGTCCCGGTCGTTCACGTGAATCATCGAGGCCTGCGAAAACGCCGACATCACCTTGTGGGTGGACTGGGTCGCGTAGTCGGCTCCCGCCTCGAGCGCGGTCGGGCGGAACTCCGGATGGAAGCGCGCGAAGCCGTACCAGGCCTCGTCGATGATCACCTTGATGCCCTTCTCGTGCGCCGCCTCGATGATCGGCGCCAGGTCGTAGCGCAGGCCGTCGTAGGTACACGAGGTGAGGATCAGCGCCTCCGCGTCGGCGTGCTTCTCGATCGCCTCGAAAATGGTCTTCTTCGGCACGGGTCCGTACAGGCCGTACTTGCGGTTGAGCGCGCTGTCCAGGTAGACCGGATGAGCGCCCGAGAGCACGACGCCGTGGTGCACGCTCTTGTGGCAATTGCGGTCGAGCAGCAGCTTTTCCCCGGGCGCGAGCAGCGTCTGGAAGATGACCTTGTTGGCGGTCGAGGTGCCGTTGGTGGCGAAGAAGGTGCGCCGCGCGCCGAAGGCCTTGGCCGCCATGTTCTGTGCTTCCGCGATCACGCCTTTCGGTTCCATCAGCGAATCGAGCATCGGCACCGACACGGACAGGTCGGCGTCGAATACGTGCTCGCCCATGAACTCGTAGAAGTCGTTCACCCAGGGACTGCCGCGCAGCGACTCGCCCGAGGAGTGCCCCGGCGTGTGCCACTGGTCCTTGGCCATCCAGACGTAATTCTTGAGCTGATCGTAAAACGGCGTCTTCGCCCGTTCCTGGATCTGCGCGTTGAGGATGCGGTAGATGCCGCGGTAGTCGCGCTCCTCGCGGTAGAAGTAGCCGTCGACCGCCTCCGTGAACAGCGCGTCGACGACGTCGTCCTCCTTCTCCTGCGCAATCAGAATGTATACGTCCAGCTCCGGGCGGAAACGCGTAATGCGCTGGACCAGCTCGATCGCGGACATCTGCAGCTTCTTGCGTCCGCTGCCGTTCTTTTTGCCTTTGCCCGGAAGCGTGTAGAGCGTGTCATCCACCAGCACTGCCTGCATGTCGCCGTCCGACTCGATCGCGGCGAGCGCTTCCTTGGCCGTAGTCACGCCGGCGAAGGTGATGCCGAGAGGATTGTCGAGCGAGCGCGCCGCCGCGTTGAGGCCCTTCACGAACTCGCGCAGGACGAGCTGTTCGTCGTTGATGACGAGAATTCGGCTGACGGGCTCGGCCATGTTGACGGCGAACGCTGCTTCAAAAGCCCGTGAAACGCAAGGGAAAATCGGCGGGCGTTGCTATAATTCGCTGTGCCCGCCGCGCGTCATTCCCGCCGTCTTGCAACGATCCGGACATGTCGCGGGAAAGCGTCCCGCCACTCGCGCGCTATGGCGCGGAGCCGGTTACTGGAGCGCCTTGACGGCGGCCGCGAGGCGGCTTTTCTGGCGATTGGCGGCGTTTCGGTGCAGCACGCGCTTGGAGGCGCCGCGGTCGATCACGCTGTGGGAGTCCTGCAGCACCCGCGCGGCGGCGGCCTTGTCGCCGGCGGCCACGGCCTTCTTGACGTTCTTGATCGCCGTGCGTACTGCAGTGCGCAGGCTCATGTTGTGCTTGCGGCGCGTCAAGGACTGGCGGGCGCGTTTGCGAGCGGATTTGATGTTGGCCATGTAAGTGAGCGCGGGGTGAAAAAGGGGCGCATTGTAGCTACTAACTGCCCGCCAGGCAAGGCAAATTACGCCACGCGGCGCGGGCGGCCGCAATGAATTTGCTGCGCGCCCTGGCGACCATCAGCAGCATGACGCTGCTGTCGCGGATGCTCGGCTTCGTGCGGGACTTCTTCATCGCCAGGTTCTTCGGCGCGGGGCCCGCCACGGATGCGTTCTTCGTCGCCTTCCGGATCCCGAACCTGTTGCGCCGGCTCTTCGCGGAAGGCGCGTTCTCGCAGGCCTTCGTTCCGATCCTCGGCGAATATCGCAGCCGGCAGACGCCGGAGCAGACGCGCGTGCTGCTCGACAGCGTGGCAACGATGTTGTTCCTGGCGTTGGTCGTAGCCGCTGCGCTCGGCGTACTCGCGGCGCCGCTGATCGTCTACGTGTCCGCCCCCGGGTTCGCTGCCGATCAGGCCAAGTTCGCGCTCACGGTAAGGCTGCTGCACGTCACTTTTCCCTACATCGTGTTCATCTCGATGGTGGCGCTGGCCGCGGGGATCCTCAACACCTGGAGCCGGTTTGTGGTGCCTGCCGTGACGCCGGTGCTGCTCAACGTCAGCTTCATCGTTGCGGCGGCGTTCTTCGCGGATCACTTCGATCCGCCGGTGCTCGCGCTGGCCTGGGCGGTATTCGTCGGGGGGCTGCTCCAGCTTGCGCTGCAGGTCCCGGTCCTCGCGCGGCTCGGCATGCTGCCGCGCTGGCGCTTCAACCCGCGCCACCCGGGTGTCGCGAGGATCCTTAGGCTGATGGGGCCGTCCGTATTCGGCGTGTCGATCAGCCAGATCTCGCTGGTCATCAACACCATCTTCGCCTCCTTCCTGGTTTCGGGCAGCGTGTCGTGGCTGTACTACGCGGACCGGCTGATGGAGTTCCCTGCGGGCATGCTCGGGGTCGCCCTTGGCACGATCCTGCTTCCCAGCCTGTC
>Ga0316631_10000001_pt1 | contig 65755 bp, 125 predicted proteins | sample OWC_May_M1_C1_D3_FD_207672 | JGI IMG/M metagenome (GOLD analysis project Ga0316631, IMG submission 207672) | Wetland soil microbial communities from Old Woman Creek delta, Ohio, United States - OWC_May_M1_C1_D3_A | ecosystem: Environmental > Terrestrial > Soil > Wetlands | place: USA: Ohio... | reverse complement strand
CACGGGAGCGACACGCTGGACCGCGGCCGTGTTGCTCGATTACTGCAACGAGGCGATCCGAAAGATTGTCTCCGCAAAGCCTGAGCAACACAGAACGCGGGCAACTCGGCAGCTCACGGCCGCGCTGTCGTCACAATCCGTCCCCACCGGGTGCATCGCCTACTTTGGCCCAAAACGGAACATGGGAAGCGACGGGACGACCGCGGGCGCCGTTATCCGTGGTCCGGTCGATAGGGAGGCGCTTGACGCATTCACAGCCAACTGGATGACAACGCCGAGCACGACCATCAAGGAATGGACGCAGGTATCACCGTTCGAGCCGACGTTCTTGGTCAATCCTCCGGTGCATGGAACAACAGCGGTCTACGTCGAGGAGGAATACACGCCCGAGCCGACGACGCTCACCGCATCGAGCGACACGCTCCCGGTTTCCGCAGACCATGAAGCGGCGATTGTGGAATGGATCCTCGGAAGGTCCTACGGAGAGGAAACGGAGGAGGGAAGCGTGTTGCGATCTGAAACGTGCTTCAAGCGCTTTTGGGAGATGATGGCGTGAACATTTCGGAATTCCTCCCAGAAATCTACCTCGAAGCGCCGGGGTGCCCGGAAGCGGTTGCGCTCAATGCTCTGCGTCATACGCTCCGCGAATTCTGCGAGCGTACACGCGCATGGCAGGCGGACCTTGACGGGATATCGCTGATTGATGACATCCCGCAATATGACATCGACGTTCCTCCCGATGCGGAACTGGTTGTCGTGTTGTCTGCCCGCTACGACGATTCACAGATAACGCCAATTTACACACCCGAGGAAATGGATCGCGTCCTCATCACCTGGCGCACCGATACGGGAACAGGCGTGTCCTACCTGATCCAGGAATGGAACACGCTTTTCGTATCGCCAATTCCGACCGCGGACGATACGACTCCCGTCTATCTGCGAGCGGCACTCAAGCCAACGATGACGGCTACCACCTGTAGCGACATCCTGGACCAATGGCGAGAGGGCATCTCGGCGGGCGCGCTGGCAAGGCTGAAGTCTGCTCCTGGTAAATCATGGACCGACCGAGAAGGTGCCGAGTATTACCGAGGCATGTTTGAGACCGCAAAGCGTAAGGCTCGCGTTCGTGTGATGAACGGATTCGGCGAACGCACGACGTCCGTTATCCCGACGGCGTATTGATTCCGCGTTTTAACTGTCACCCCGACCAACCGGCCGGGGCGGACTCCTATTGCCAGTAGGTTCCTATGACCACCGTAAATGTCACCGTCACCCTGCAAGACGCCTCGCTTGATGCTGTTGTCGGCGCCCGCGTTTCTGCAAAGTTGTTCTTTCCGGAATCGCTGACTGACTTCATCGCGCCGGAATCGAGCGAAGTTACCGGGACGACTGACGCGCTTGGGCAAGTTGTCCTGGCCGTCTGGCCTAACGCGCTGAACACGACCGTCACCACGTACTACAAGTTCCGCGCGTGGCATCCGACGACGAAGAAGCAAATCCTTAACGTCTGCGCATTCGTGCCTAACTCTAACTGCAATCTCGAAGACATTTCCGAAGATTGCCGAGGGACGACGAGCGGGAGCACTGGCGCTGCGGAATCGGCGGCACTGGCGGCGCATATCGCGAATGCGGGGGATCCACATTCGGCGGCTGGGTACATCACTGGATTGTCGTATTTCACCGAGTCTCGCACCGTAACAGCGCCTAATGCGACGGTTCCTGTGCATGCCCTTACGGCGCTCGGAGCGGAGACGAACATCGACGCCGTTTTTGCGCCGAAGGGGAGCGGTGCGATTTCTGCGCAAATCGCTGACGGTACGGCGACAGGCGGTAATAAGCGCGGAGCATATTCGGTAGATCTGCAAACGTCGAGAACGAGCGCCGCGCAAGTGGCAAGCGGATCATATTCGTTTGCAAGCGGCCGACAAAATACAGTATCAGGGACGGGCGCAGTAAGTTTTGGCGTAATAAATAGCTGTACCGGAGATTATGGTTTTTCCGCAGGAACAGGAAACACATGCTCGGGGACGCGTTCGGTAACGTTCGGTCAGAGTTCGTCTGCCGCAGGGCAATATTCGTATGCGAGAGGACTATTTTGTGCTGCTGGCGGAAGCTATTCGGAAGCAACGGGAAATCGGTGTCTAGACAGGGCTTGCGATGGGAAAAGGGTCTATGCCGCGACATATTTCTCCGCATTTGGTGACTGCCAGTTAGGAACGCATGCCCTCAGCAATGTAACAACCGACGCGACGCCGACGATACTCACCGGAAACGGAAGCTCAGCGACAACAACGACCGTCCCGGTACTGCCAGATAATCATGCCTATGGATTTACTGTAAAAGTCACTGCTCGCGACATAAGCAATGGAGACGCCAAGCGGTGGACGTTTGAGGGTCTTGTGGCTCGCGGAGCTAATGCGGCAGCCACGGCGCTTATAGGAACGCCAACGAAAACAACCAGCTGGGCGAGCGCGGGCGCGGCGGCGTGGGATGTGGATATTGTCGCGAACACCACGCGAGGAAGCGTAGAAGCGCAATTTACAGGGGAAATTGGCAAGACGATTCACGTTATCTGCCGCTTTGATACCGAGGAAGTCGGCTAATGTCATCCCCGCCGATCCCAGAGGTCCCGAGCGATTCACCAAGGGGCCTATTCAAACTCCTCTCGGCCATCAAGGAAGCGTTCGAAATAGGGTTAGGCCGAAGAGGACGGCCCGGGGAGAAATTCGTCACTGAGGACCGCCTAGCGGAAGTCGGCATCACCACAACGCCGACGACGTCATCACCGACCCCTAGCGGAACCCTCGGCAATGCGGCCTATAAAAACGTCGGTACAGGCTCAGGGACAGTAGCGGCCGGCGACCATCTTCACACGGGCGTATATGACCCGGCAGGAACGGCGGCGTCCGCTGTAGCGGCACACGAAGCGTCTGTGGCAACCGTTCACACGGTCGCGCAAATACTGGCCAATGGCGATCCGGCATCGGACTACAGCACGCTCGAAGACCTGGTCAACACGCAGCTATCGACGGGAATCGTCGGCCCGGGCTCGCTGATTTCAGATGCCGGCGCCGGAATGGTCAATGTAGCCGCATCGAACATCCTGCTTCGTACGACGAACAGTGATTCAGGTGAACTGCAACTGTTCATGGTCCCGTTGGGGGCTGGCATAGCTCCTGTCGATGGCGCTCACAACTACATCTACGCCGAATACAACGCCGGGGTTCCGCAGTACATCGTAACAACGACAAAGCGGACGGACACAAACACAAACGTCATCATCGGAACCGTCTACCGCGACGGAACAACGGTACACATCAACAACAATTTCATCGCCAGGGCGAACGACAATCTTCGCCGGGTCTCGCTCCGCCTCGTCGATACGATGCCATTTACCCGAGTCGATGGCGGCATAGCATCAGAGACTGGAACGCGCAACATTGCCATCACTGCCGGGCAATGGTGGGAATGCACCAATTATTTCACTACGGCCGCCTTTGATTCGTCCGCCGCAGGAACGTTCATAGGCGCCTATCAAGACGGTCTCGGAGGATGGACAGAGCAAGCCGCGCAGACGCAAATCGACAACACCTACTACGACGACGGGACCGGAACGCTCGCGGCTCTTACTGCGAATCACTACGTAACGCGATGGGTGTACCTGGAGACGGACGATGATGTCATCGTCGTCTATGGGCGAGGCGATCATGTCTTAGAAGCGGACGCGGAAGCGGAATCCGAGCCGGACAGGCCTCCTCGCATAACGGCAACAGGGCGCCTCATTGCTCGCATCATCATCAAGAAAAGCGCCGCCGTTTTCACGTCGCTCCAAAACGCTTTCGATTCGAATTTCGAACTTGTCGTTCCGACCATCCACAACACGATGGGCGGGCTTCAGGGCGGGGCGGCGGGAGAGTTCTACCACTTCGATGCAGCGCAACATGGAAGCGCTCCGGCGACATTCGGAGTCCTCGCGGCCGGTGACGATGCGTCAGACGTTCCCTATCCCGCCTCGCATATCATCGGCACGCCAACCGACCCGACTGACCTGGAACATCTGATTGGTCACGTGTGGTCGGCGGGAGCTATACATGGATTCGCGCTGACCGACAACGGCGATGGGACGATAGGGACGGCATCAGGGACGGCCGCACTCCGTTCGACAGATGACGAACACGGACACCTCGTCATCTGCGAAATTGCGGCCGATGCTTCCGTTTCGCTAACCGACAACTCGGTCAATTACGTCTACCTGGACTATAACGCAGGCGCTCCGGTAGTCACGGCAAGCACGTCGGTAACCGATTTCAACTGTTTGACCAAGTGCATCATGTACACAGTGGCGCGCGAGGGAACTCAGCTCTATTGGGTCGATGCGCGTAGTCAGAACGTCGATTTCAACAGGAAGCATCGGCGGACGCTTCTGGAATGCGAAACGTTCCGCCATGTTCTCGGCGGGTGCGTACTTGGTTCGGCGGGGACGAGAAATATCACCGTTTCGGCCGGGGCGTTCTATTACGGACTGGCGAAAATAGAGCATTCAGCGTTTGATACATCCGCAACCGACACGTTCATTTACTACTACCAGGACGGTGCAGGCGGATGGACGAAAGTTACCGCGCAAACGCAAATAAATAACACGCAATGGGATAACGGGACCGGCGTTATTGCGACTCTCAGCAACAACAAGTTCGGCGTCCACTGGGTCTATCTCATCCTCGACAACCCAACCGTTCTAGCTGTTCAGTATGGGCAGGGCGATTACGCGAATATCGCCGATGCAAAAGTCGCTACTGTTCCGACTCCTCCGCCGGCATTGCAGGGCGTCGGCGTTGTCATCGGAAGAGTAATCATCGAGAAAAGCGCTGCAGCGTTCAGCTCGGTCGATAGCGCATTCCTCCAATCGTTCGTCGCATCAGCTGCCACCCAGCACAACGGATTGTCAGGTATCCAAGGTGGTACGACGGGCGAGTATTACCACAACACTTCAGCGGAAAGAGCGGACATTCAATCAAATCTGTGGGCGTTTGCCGCAGCGCATGGGTGAATCATGATCCGGTTAGACACAACAACTCGCTCTTTGGAGGCGATTCTAGGTGGTGCTGTCTCTACGAATCAGCTCCCGGTCACGGTTAGCTATTCGGACAAGACATCATCCGCCTACACTGGCGCCTCTAAGCTTACGAACACCAACAGCGCGACGGCCGTAACAATTGCAACAGCTCCGGCCGCAAGCACGGTTCGCGATGTCGATTACGTATCAGTCAGAAACAGCGATACCGCAGCGGCCACGGTAACGATTCGCTACAACGACAACACGACGCTCTATGTCATCATCACAGCAACGCTTGCCGTTGGCGATCAGCTCATCTACACGCACGGCAATGGATGGGCAACGCTGGATTCGAGCGGCAACACGAAGGGCATATCGGCCAATTCGCAGCCTCTCGATGCCACGCTGACGAGCATCGCGCTTCTTGGAACCGCGGCCGACAAATACGCATACACCACGGCCGCCGATACGTGGGCAGAAGGGGCGATAACGTCGGTCGGCAGATCATTCCTGGCGGCGGCCACCGCGGCCGCTCAGAGGATTCTGATTGTAGCTTCCGGGCACGCCTACATCAGCGGCCTTATTGCGTCCAACAATGCCGGGGATGCGAACAACGATATCGACATCGCCGCGGGCGAGTGCATCGACTCGACGAACGCATCCATTCTCGTCGGCTCGGCGTTGACGAAGCGGCTTGATGCGGCGTGGGCGGCTGGGACGAATCAGGGCGGGCTAGACACCGGAGCAAAGGCGAGTTCGACGGAATACTACATTCACGCCATCCTGAAGGATTCCGACAACTCAGTCGATTACCTGTTTTCGCTGAGCCGAACCGCTCCAACGATGCCCGCCGGGTACACGAAGTTCCGGCATATTGGATGGGTGAAGACGGACGGAGGCAGCAATATCCTAGGATTCGTCGCGACGGAATTGCCCGGAGGCGGCCTTAATTACCAATGGAAAGTGCCGGTTGTAGACGTGAGTTTGGCGAACACGCTTACTACCGCCGCAAGAACCGATGCTCTTTCCGTTCCTACTGGAATAAAAGTCCGGCCGATATCCGTAGCAAGAACGTATGACGCTACCGATGCGCACACCGAGCTGATCAGCGATCCGGATACAACCGACACGGCGCCGGGGGCGAGCGGACCATTCACGATCAGCAGCGTAACTCCCGGCTCCTACTCGCTCTGCAATATCCGCATTCTAACGAATACGTCGCGCCAAATCCGTACGCGAAGCACGCTGGCGACCGTGGATGAATACATCGTAACCACCTTCGGGTTCGAATGGAGTCGCCGCTAATGCCGTACGTCGAACGAACAGGTCTCGTAGTCACCGGCATATGGGCAACGCAGCAATACGCCGGGCAGGAGTATTTGCCGGATGGCCATGCGGATTTGCTGCCAACTCTGGCCGAATACAAGGCGACCGCAAGGAAGGAGGTAGACATAGAGGCCGGCATCGCACGGTCAAGGTTCCCGTCGCCGGGATTCCTAGTCGAGCAGGAGTATAAACACGCCGAGAGCGGAGCAAGTTCATACGTTGCTGCCGGATATACGGGGACCGTTCCCGTATGCGTGCAGGATTGGGCGACGGTGAACGGATGGACGGCTCAACAGGCGGCAGATGACATCATCGCTACCGCGGCCGTCTGGTATGGAATTATGGACATCATCCGCGGACATCGTCTAATCGGGAAGAAGGCGATAGAGGTTGCCATTGATGCTGCCGGAGTGGATACGGAAAAGGCGCTGGCCATTGCGAATTTGAGAGGAGTGATTCCTCAATGATCACTCTCCAGTTCTCGACAACGAATCACCCGCTTTCACGTCTGATTTGCTGGTCTACGTGGAGCCCCTACAGCCACGTCGATTTGGTGATGCCAGATGGACGACTGCTCGGCGCCGTATGGGGCGCAGGCGTATCAGTTCGCCGCCCGCGTCGCGACTATACCCGCGTCACTCGACTGGTGGCCGACATTCCTTTCGAACAGTACTACAAGGCGCTCATAACGCAGATTGGAAAGCCGTATGACTGGCGCGGCGTTCTCGGAGTAGCGTTTCATCGAGACTGGCAAAAGAGCGATTCATGGTTCTGCTCCGAGCTTCAGGCCTGGGCTGCGGAACAATGCGGCGTTCGAATGTTGCGTCGAACTGACGTGAGTCGCGTCACCCCAAGAGATTTGCTGCTTAGCCCGCTACTGAAATAACCACATAAACCACAGGTAAAACGTAACCGCCGAAAGGCGGTTTTTTCGTTTTAGGAGCATCGAATGGACCGCCTACAGAACACTGACCTTTCCGCAACTCCTCCTGCCGCAACAACTGGTACGACTGGATACCCGAGAATATCCGTTCCTGGAGGAGTAACGGCATCGGCGATGCACCCGTACTACCTGTACATGCTCATCGAAGAACTGCGCGCCGTCATCGTGGCAGGTGGCGGTACTCCGGCATTCACGACACTCGACCAGGTGCAAACGGCCATCGCGGCGCAGATTACAGCCGCCACACCTGCCGCATCGGAGACCGTGAGCGGGATAGTGGAATTGGCAACGTCGGCAGAAACGATCACTGGTTCAAGTTCCGCGCTTGCTGTCCACCCTTCCGGATTGGCCGCCGCCCTTGCGGTCGGACCAGGAAACCAAACCTTCGTCAGCGCAAGCGGAACTTATGCTGTCCCTACGGGCGTGACATCGCTCCTGCTTGAGCTGGGAGCGGGTGGTGGCGGTGGTGGCGGCGCAGATACGGGCGCATCAGAAGACGGATTCGAAGGTCATGCCGGGCAACAGCTGAAGTATGTCGTCACAGTCACGCCGGGCGAGACGCTGACCATCACAATCGGCGCAGCGGGTAGTGGTGGCGCCGTAAACACCAACGGAACGGCGGGCGGAAACACGTCGATTGCCGGCACATTCGGGACGAAGACGGCGACAGCTGGGACCGGTGGCATAAGCATTTTTGGAACGCCAAGTTCATCGGAAGAGAGCGATGGCGATGATTCTCTTTTCTGGGGGACCAAGGGCGGGCTTGCTGGCAACGCCGTTGGTTATTCCTCCAGCGGCGGCGGCGGCGACTTTTCTGGCACGCAGACGGGCGGTAACGGCGCCCCTGGGTACGCCATCATCACAATCATCTAACCATGCGCATCAGAACCGACACATTCGGCGGCATTGCCCCGGGGATAAATGCCGCAAAATTGCCCGAAGGCATGGCGCAGACCGCGACGAATTGCGATTTCTCGCACGGCGATTTGCGTCCGCTTCGTGGCATGTCCACGATCATCGATCTCGGCGATACCACGCTCAGGACGCTATACCATTTCGACGGAGAGTGGCGGGCATGGGCGCAGCAGGTAGACATCGCCCGAAGCCCGATAGCGAATGATTCCGGTCGCACGCTGGCCTTTGGTGCGACTGTCAACGGCCCGGAGGAGTGGGACGAAAATTCTGCGGTCACTGGCCTTGCGCCTACCGGATACCTGCTCGGCCTTCCTACTCCAGCCACGGCACCGACGCTGACCGCTGGCGCTGGTGGAGGGTGCGCAGTAGCCGACCAAACATCGGTCGCCGTTCTGAACACGTTTGTTCGCACGTGGTCCGCGGTAACAGAGGAAGGGCCGCCATCCGAAGCCGGAACAGTAGACCTGTGCGACGGCCAGACGCTGACGATCAACAGTTTCGCCGCCGTTCCCGCGGGCGATTACAACATCACCCACCGCCGGATCTATGGGGCCATTGCGGGGACGTATTACCTCATCGTTGAACTGCCCGTCGCGACGACGACCTACGACTGGACGTTTTCGGCCACGAACTTCGAGGCCGATATCCTCCCTTCCACCGGATGGGATGCGCCCCCAGCAACAGCAATGGGTATTGTCGTCAAAGCGGATGGAACTTGTGTGGCCTACGACGGCAACAAGATTCTTATTTCCGAGTCGTACCAGCCGCACGCCTGGCCGCCCGAGTATCAGCCCTCGACACAGCACCCCATCACCGCGCTCATTCTGGCCGGTGACGTGGTGATGGTGCTCACCACGGGTCCGCAATACCTCCTGCTGGGCTCAGATCCGGCATCCATGGAACTGCGCCGGCTGGAGACCTATCAAGCCTGCCCATCGAAACTCTCGGCCGTGGACATGGGCTTGTACGGAATCTACGCGGGCACCGATGGCCTGATGATGGTCTCACCCTCGGGGGAGACGCGGAACGTCACGGAGGCATGGTACACGCCGGAACTCTGGCGCGATCTCATCTACCCGGCATCTGTGCGCGGTTACAACTGGCGCGGATCCTATGTCGCGTTCTATTTCCGGGTCACCAGCTACACGCAGATGACTGTCGAGGACAGCATGGAATCGCTGTTCGACGAGTACACCGGGACCGCGGGCGGCTTCATTTACGATCCGAAATACCCGGGCCTTCGATTGCTCGATTTCTCGGCCGACGGCGGGCAAGCGATTTTCGAAGCCGTCATCAATGGCGGCGTGACGACAGTGCAGGCAGGTCTTTTGGCGCTCTTGGACGATGGCGTCGTGAAGGAGTTTGCGAGCGAAGACGCGGCCTATCTGACCGCCACTTGGAAAAGCCCCATCAGGCGCACCCCGCGCGCGATCAATTTCGGCGCGGCTCAGGTAATCGCCGACGCCTACCCGCTGACCTGGAAATTGTACGGTGACGGCGTTCTCAAACACACGCAAACGGTGACGAACGCCAACCCGTTCCGGCTGCCCGGAGGCTATCGGGCGTTGGACTGGGAAGAGGAATTCACTGTCACCGCCGGGGCCGTCCGCTATTCCGCCATGGCCGAGACATTGCGCGAACTGGCGAACGAGTGAAGATCCGACAAAGGTGCAACGTTGCACTTTTAACGCCCGCACATGGCGGGCTTTGTTTTGCGCGGCCTAGGATCGCTACCGAAAGCGGCCTGATCTCTCCTAGGGCTGCACGGCTGCGCACCTAACACACTGGAGATAAAGGAAAGCGTATGAACGACGTAGCAATGATTAACTTCCACGATTTCGTGATGATGTCCGGCGACAAGCTGGTGACGGACTCGCGGAGGGTGGCGAAGCATTTCGGGAAACAGCACGCCAAGGTATTGAGAGCAATTCGAAACTTAGGTTGTTCCGAGAAATTCAGGCTCGCCAATTTTGGCGAGTGCTTGGAAATCAATAAGTTGTCTAAGAAGCCCGAACCGTTCTACACCATGACGAAAGACGGGTTCATGTTCCTTGTTATGAGGTTCACGGGGCAGAAGGCGGCGGAAATACAAGAGGCATTTATCAATGCCTTCAACTGGATGGCGGAACAGCTCCGCAATGCCAGTATGGGCCTCTGGCAGCAGAAGCAGGCCCTCATTGCCAAGGAAACTGAATCGAAAGCCAAAGGGACCTATGGATCGCGCTTGATGCTGTCGCGAAAGAAAGAGATCCCGAAATTCCGCGAAGAGCACGCCCGACTGGATAGCCTGATTCAGATCCCGCTGATGCTCGCATAACCACACCACCAGGCCAAACCAAGCCCGCTCCGAGCGGGTTTTTTTACGCCCGCACAACTGTACAAAAACACACCTGAGGAAATACATATGGGCTTCGGACTAAGCGGAGTGACCGACGCGATCGGTTTAACCGATTTTGGCGGCGCAGCGACGGCGCAGCGCCAATCCAACAAGGCGCTGCAAGAGCAGATGGGTCTATCTCGCGAGCTGGTTGATTGGTGGCGCACGAATGCCGCCCCGTACCAGAAAGGGTTGATGGAACGCGGCATGGGCCTCTATGACGAGGCCGCGCCCACGGAAGCCGACTATTCCCGCGCGCTGGGTCAGGCGTCGAGCGACGTGGCCGGCGCATTCGGTCGAGCTCGAGACACCACAGCGCGCGGCCTGATGCGCTACGGCGTCGATCCGACATCGGGCCGGTTTCGTTCGGCCATGACCGGCCTAGCCGGAGAGCAGGCGGCAGCAGATGCGGCGGCTCGCAATGCGGCGCGCGGCGGGCTCCGTGATACGGCATTTGCCAGGAAATCGCAGGCGCTCGGTCTTGGCGCGAGTCTGAATGCGCCTAACTACGGCCTGGTGGGGCAGGGCATGAGCGGACTCAGCTCGGCTGCCGGTCAATATGGCAACCTGGCAAGCCAGCTCTCGGCCGGCAATCAGGCGGCCATCGGCGGACTGATTCAAGGCGCAGGGGCGGCCTATGGCGGTTTCTTGGCGCGCCCTCCGGTGAAAACGAGCGCCAATGGCGGCGAAATCAACAGCCGCGGTTACGGCCTCAGCGGCCATTATGCCGACGGCAAGCAGACGCGCGGCTATGGCCTCAGTGGCGCCTATGCGAACGGTGGCGTTGCAGCCCCTGAGCGATTCATGGGCAACGCAGAGCGTATGGAGCCGCCTCCCGGTAGCCTGAGCGCAAATCGCGGCCGCATGGGGCTTCCCATGGGCGGCTCGGGGATGAGCCAGATCCGCGGCGAGATGCGCGGCCCTGGCACGCCTGTCTCCGACGACATCCCAGTGACCGACGAATATGGCGAGGAGGCACGCCTTGCTGATGGCGAAGTGGTGATGCCCACCGATACCGTCGCCGCCATGGGCTTGCAGTTTATGCAACGCAATCCCGAGCGCGCGGCACACATGCTCGGCGTCAAATTGCTGGAGGAGCAGATCGACCAGACGCACACGCCGGCCGACGTACAGCAGGCGCGCGGGCTTAGCATAGATCCGCGCGGCCGGGCAGGTAATCCGACGGGCAATTCTGGCGATGTCGAATTACCTGCAGTGCGCGGCCTGAGCGGGTATGCCGATGGGGCGCAAGTGCGCGGACGCGGCCTCAGCGTCGGGCGTCCGTCCCCGTATCGCGGCTACGGCCTGAGCGGCCATTACGCTGACGGTAACGAAGTCCGCGGTCTGAGAGTTCGCCAAAAGCTCGACGACGAGGATGACGATAGCAAAGTGGACCGTCCGAGTCTCGGGACTGGCCTCGCGGAGAATGCCGCACGGACTATCGAGGAGGCCCGTCGCCGGCGAGAAGCAATGCTTCGTGAGGTGAACGGGTACGCCGATGGGCGACAGGTTCGCGGCCTCAGCGGTGTCGTGACCGTCAATGACGAGACGGAAGAAAAGGAACGTCCGTCCCTGGGCACCGGACTTGCGGAGAGCGCTGCACGCACAATCGAAGAGGCAAAGCGCAAGCGCGAGGAAATGCTCCGCGAGGCGATGGATGGCGGCTATGCAGACGGCGGTCAATCCGGGCTAGGCCTGGGCCTGTCCATGCTCGGTCATGGCCTCGCCAATGCCTACAGCCGCGGCGGGTGGCTCCAGGGCGTGCAGGCCGGCCAGCAGTCGGCGCGGCAGGCGGAGGAGGATGCATTTCAGCAGCAGCAGCGCACCGACGAAAAGAAGCGACAAGAGCAGTTCTCCAATCTCGTCACGGAATACGGAGAAGCAGGCGAGCCGCAGAGACCGAAAATTCTTAATCAGATGTTCGCCACCGATCCTAAGTTGGGCGTCGAAGCAAAGAAATTCTATGGATTGGACAGGAGCGGAATCAAATACGGCCTTAATCCTGTGTACGCAAAGGACAAGTCGGGCAACGTTGCCGGATACCAACTGAGCGAATCGGGTGAATTGCGCGAAATTGATTTTCCCGAGGGGATAAGCCCCGCGCCGCGGCTCAACTGGGGAGATCTCGGCAACCGGCGCGTTGGGTTCGACCCGATAACCGGCAAGCCCGTAACGAGCTATGACATCAAGCCAGGACCGACACAGACTCCCGACTACCAAGGGGCGGTTGAGACAGCTAAGACTTCCGGAAGAGAATCGGCGGAAGCAAAAGTTAAGGCCGCGCAGAACCTCCCGCAAGCGGAGGCTAGTGCAGATGAGCTTATGCGCAACCTTGACAGGCTTGTTACTCATCCCGGCCTTGGTGCCGCCGTTGGAGCAAGCTCGCTGATCCCTGTTGTGCCTGGAACGTCGCAGGCCGATTTCGTGACTCTTCTAGATCAGATTGGCGGCAGTCAATTCTTGCAAGCATTCCAGAGCCTGAAGGGCGGCGGCACAATCACGGAAATCGAGGGCAAAAAAGCCGAAGCAGCTATCGCCCGCATGAACCGGCGGCAATCCGAAGAAGAATTCGTGAAATCAGCGAATGAGTTCCGTGACATCGTGGCCAAGGGCATCGAGCGCCAGCGTAGAGCGGCTGGGGTACAGAAGACGCGGACGCAACAGAGGCCGACAGTGGCCACAGAGCGCCCATCCCTTTCGGCATTTAGGAAATAAGCCATGGCATTCGACATTGAAGGCGCGAGAAAAGCCGGATACACGGACGCGGAGATAACCGACTATCTGTCATCCGAATCGAATTTCGATGCCGGAGGAGCGAGAAATGCGGGGTATTCCGATCAGGAGATTATTGAGCATCTAACAGCCGCCGAGCCACAGGAGGCGCCATCCGCCGCACCCCCGGAACCCGCCGGCACCGAGAGCCCGGAACAATGGCAGCAGCGCATGCAATCTCAGATCCAGGGCAATCTCCAGGCGCAGCAAACGGCGGCCGATGAAGGTCAGCAGTTGGCCGGGTTTGGTGCTGGCGTCATGGATCTCGGGCAGGGACTGAAGCAAGCCTATTTGCAGGCCACAGGCGGCGATGTCGAGGGTTACACGAAGCAGGTGCAGGCAGAACGTGCAGCTTTCGAGCAAACGCCAGAGGCGCAAGCGCAAGCATTTCGCGGCGGGCGCATCGCGGGGACTATCGCCCCCACTCTGGCGATCCCTGGCGCAGCAGCCGGAGCGACGCTGCCTCTAAGGATGGCGGTAGGCGGGGGCACTGGCGCGGCCATTGGTGCGGGTTCATTCGTCCCAGAAGGGGAAAGCAGGCTTACTGCAACGGGTAAGGGCGCGCTCATTGGTGCAGCAGCGCCGGCCGCAATCGCAGGCGCCGCTTATCCGGTGGCGAAAATTGTCAATGCAGCAAAGGGACGATTCGCTTCACCGAAAGTCGAAGAAACCATCCAACAGGGAGAGAAGTTTGACGTTCCTGTTTTGGCCCCCGACGTGATGGGACCGGGCGTCCAGAAAACGGCGCAGTATCTCGAAGACGTGCCCGTTATTGGGATGCGCGGAACCCGCACCGAGCAGATGCAGAAAGCGCAACAGGCGGCGGAAAAACTACGCAACAAATATGCCCAGCAAGGATCCGATGACATCGGAAGGATTATCCAAACGGGCATGAAGAATAAGGCCGAAATCGTCAGGACAATCAAGGCGGGAAAATACACCAAAATTTCGGAAATCGCGGATGAACTCGGCGTCACGCCCACGGATGGGATGCAAAAAACAGCGGCCGACATAATCGAGCGCGAGATGAAAAGACCGGAAGCCTACCGCGACACGGCGCTGATGGGCCAGATCAAGAAATACACAGAGAGCCCGGAGGCGAAATTCTCAGATTTGCAGCGGTTGCGGGCGGAACTCGGAGAAGAGATCCGTTCCCTTGAGACGAACAAGAAGCCAATTGCTTCATCCGGAGAACTTGGGGCGCTGAAGGAAATAAAGAGGTCGCTCGAAAATGATATGGCGTCGTTTGCCACGGCGAGCGGCGACGATTTGGCAAAGCTCTGGAAGAATGCAGACAAGTACTACAAAATGAAATTCCTACCGTTCAAGGAGAAGGAGATCCAGAACGCCATCAAGAATGATGAGCCGGACAGGATTTTCAATTATTTCGTCAAGGACGGGTATTCCGACAAAGCGAAGAAGTTCTATAACTCGCTGGACAATACCGGCAGGCAGGCTGTTCGATATGGGATGATCGACAAGGCTTATCAGAAAGCCTACGACGAGGCGACCGGCGTATTCAGCCCTGCAAAATTCGCCACTCAGATCGATAAGCTGGACGACTCCGCAAGAGCGTTTTTCAAGGGATCGGACTACGGCGAGATTAAGGGGTTCGCCAACCTGATGCGGCACGTTCAGCGCGCAGGGCAAGCGGGCCCGGGTCCGGCGACTGGCGTTCAGGCGGTTCCGCTCTTGGGGGCTATGGGTGTAGGCGCGTTGTCGGCAGTGAACACGGCTGCCGGGGTCGGAGCACTCGCATCAACATATGGGCTACGGATGCTGTTCACATCGAAGAAAGGAAGGGCGCTTCTAACGGCGGCAGCAACATTCCGTCCGGGTTCGCCTGGCGCACAGAGGACGGCACAAAAAATAGAGGAGCTGATATCAAAGGCCGGAGCCGTAGAAGCGACGAGAGCGGAACAATGATCGTTACAGACCAATAGTCCAGGTGTGAACGCGGGCCGACGCAAACATCGCACCCACCATAGCCCATATCCCCCAATCAAACACGTAGTAGCAAACAGCCCACGTGATGATCAGCGCGCTCCATGGGGCTATGTAGCAAACAGCGGTTCGTGCGGGGCCGGGCGGCATTTGGAACCGTTGTCGGCGTGACCCGTCAATGCTCATTCTTCGCTATCCGGCCTTGGCATGCAGTCGTGAGGGGATTCAACAGGATAGACCGGGAAGGCAAGGGCTTGCAATGGAGGCGCGTGGCTGGCGGCTTATTGGTGGACAAGCCATCACTAAAAATATCTTATGCGGCATAGACACGATGAATAACGACAGCCTTGGCGGTGGTCTACAATCCAGCAAGGAACGCAGGAGGAACCAGCGTGAAACCAGAAGAAATCATCCTTAGGTGCTATGCAGAAAAGCAGGGCGAATCAGAATGGTTTGCCATTTGCGTGGACCTTAACATCTATGCTCGCGCCGCTTCGTACAATGAAGCAAGGAAGATGCTGGCGGGCTTCTTGAAGGAGTATATCAAGGAAGCCCTGACGGATGACCGCGAGTACGCCGACCAGCTTCTCCACCGCTCGGCGCCGGCGTATTTTTGGTGGAAGTATTACACCATCCGCGCCAGGGTCATGATTGCTCATTGGCTAAATAGATTCTTCCACGCAGCACGTCATTTCTCGGCGCTGCCCTTCACAGAGCCCGTGCCCATGAGGCCGCTTTAATCGCGAAAGAGTTGTGTGATAGGGATATTTCGCATCAAGCCCATGCCATGCCGTAAGGCGCGGCGCGCACTCCAAAACCTCATGTTTGAAGAGCGGCGCAATACTGGCACATCCCATACGCAATGGGAAAAGGTCGTTGGCGGCTCGAAGTTCAAAGCGACCCTCGCTTGCCATAATGGCGAGGTAAAGCGCGACGACATCAAGAGCATCATCGGGCAGGCGGGCGTCACAAAGGCCGAGTTCTACGCCGCCTCAGAATCGAACAAAAAAGGACACCCTGCAAGCCACTTGAGGCTAATGATAGGGGCGAAGTTGCCAACAGGCCCTATTACCGAGGAAGAAGAGTAGGGCGCCCCTCGCTCACCACCGAGCCGGGCGGATACACCTGTCACACGCCAAAAATATCAATGACCAACCACGCCCCCGTAACCATAATCTCTGCCAACACCAGAGCCGCGCATAGCAGCCACAATCCGTGAAAGACTTGCAGAGGCCAGCATCCGCGCGTTGTGGAAAATACGGATTTTATTCGCGTCAACGTCATTTCTTCATACCTTCTTTCTGCATCTCCACCACCGAGCACTTGCCCACGCTTATTTTGAGCAGGCCGGCGTCTATCTCCAGCGGCTCAACGTCCTTGGCATTCGGCACCTTCACGAAATTCCCGTTCGGCAGGAATGAGAGCGTGTCGCAGTAGACCGCCTGGATTTCTCCATCCTTGAACCGCTCGATGCATTCCCGCCCGTCGGCGAACGCGAACGTTTTACGCTTGCCGGTCGAGATAACATAGCATCCGGTAGCGTAGGAGTAGTCGTTATCGGCCGCCGTCATGGATTTGTTGCACGGAGACCGCTCGTCGAAATTCTTCGGCCGGTCTAGGTCTGGGTCGATTTTGCGGACCGTGAACGTCGATGGCGTCAGAGCGGCGGGGGTCAGCCCACCACCCTCTGCCGCGAATCCGGCCGCCTGCGAGGCCGTGCAGAGCGCCGTGAACAGGGGCAGGGATGGCAGCTCTTCGGCGTGCACCGGGAGGGCGGCGAGAAGGAGCAGGTAGTACGGTTTCATGGCGGCTATCCGTTTCGCGGTAGAGGGAGCATGCCACGCCCTGGGCGGCCGGCGCAATGTGATCGGGTTGCGCCTGGCCTAGCGGCGCTTTTTGTCTTCCGCGCCTCGCGCTGGGCGATAGCCGCCTCGCGCCACCAGTTGGCGTTCAAAGGCCGCAATCGCATCCTCCATCACCATTCCGGCCTGCGCATGGTCGCGAGTGGCCAGGGCCTCTTTGATTTCCGCAATCTTCCGGTCTGGAAGCTCGCTGAGCGCCATATTCACAAGCTCATCGCTGTATTTGGCGGCCAGCAGATGAAGGGTCTCGCGGAGCCGCTTGTCGGAGTTGACGAAGGCGGCGAACTCGGACATCAGCGCCTCGTACTTCTTCAGGAGGCGGGCATAGTTCTCTTGGATCTCTGCGCATGAAGAAGGTTTGGCAGAGCCGACGAAGGTGCTGTCCAGCCTCGCGACAAGCTCGGCATTCATGCTGCGTGACTGAGCTGTGGCGGCAGCAACAAGCTTTTCATGCAGTTCTGCGGGAAAACGAACCTGCGTCCGGAAGAAGTCGTCTTGTTTGCCCATGCAAAAAGAATATCACTACGTCCGTCACTATGTCTTGACACTGGCATAGTGACGGATTAGGCTGTCACTGTGATAGTGACTATAGAGGGCAAATGGTCAATGCAGACAGAAACGGGAAAAAGCTCGAATCAATCCAAAGGGTTAGAGGCGCGGTTCCAAGTCAGGTTCCCGATCCATCTTCGCGACGGCGTAAAGCAATATGCCGAAGGGGAGGGGCGCTCGATGAATATGCAAATTGTGAAGTTCGTCGAAAAGGCGCTGAGAGAGGCAAGGGCGGAACGGGAGGTGCGGGCATGAACAGCATCACAGTGGCAGATGTTCAGGTCTCTATCGTTGAGTACGATGAGAAAAGGGTTATTACCTTCGCAATGACGGACGCGCTTCACATGAGGCCAGAAGGAACGGCAAAGCGCAATTTCACTGAGAACAGGCCGAGGTTCGTTGAAGGAGAGGATTTCTATCTCATTGATTTTTCTAAAAAGGACGAATTTCGCCGATTTGGAATTGAAGTGCCTCCGCGCGGGTTAATCGTCCTCACGGAATCCGGCTATCTGATGCTGGTCAAGTCTTTGACTGATGACCGGGCTTGGCAGGTACAGCGCCAACTTGTGAAGGGATATTTCCGAGCCAAAGAGCAGCAAACGGCATTCCGCGTCCCCGAAACGTTGCCTGACGCGCTGAGACTGGCGGCCGATCTCGCCGAGGCCAAAGCCAGGGTAGAGGCCGAGAAGGAAATCCTTCAGAGCAAAGTCGAAGAGCAAGCCCCGAAGGTGGAGGCGCTGGAGCGCATATCCGCCGCCGATGGGGATCTGCCGTTGCAGGTGGCGGCAAAGGCGTTGCAGCAGCCGCCGAACAAGTTCTGCAACACGCTCCGGCAGAAGAAATGGATCTACAAGCGCCCCGGTGGCAAGAGGAATATCGCCTACCAGGACAAGATCGTCGCCGGGTATCTGAACGTTAAGACCGCCACCATTATTGATGCGGAAGGGAATGAGTTCCTGAAGGAGCAGGTGATGGTGACGCCAAGGGGGCTTGCGAAGCTTTCCGAGCTTATTTCCTCGGGAGCGATGGCGTGAGCACGAAAGCATCCGAGCAAATGCTCATGACAGGCGTTTGTCCCGACTGTGGCGGAGAGCTTGGGCGTGTTTGGACGTCGGAGGCGATCAAAGAGGCAAAAGACGACATCGGCATGACCGATGAAGACGACTTTCACGACTGCTGCCGAGAATGCGCCAAGAACTATATGCCCGCCGACTTGTGGCATGAGTTATATGGGCAAGGCATCAACTGACGGGAACGGGAATCACATGACAGACGAAACAAGATACCACGTGTATGGATCATCGCCCCAGCTTGCGCCGGAGGAAATAGCAACATGGCCGAATGGAACAACCGTCCACCGCGCCGTCTACAACGGCAATGCGGCCGCGATCCTCTCCACTGACGATATCCAGTACATGGAAGCGATGCTGGAACGAATCGCGGAAAACTCTGAAGAGGGCGTTCTTGACGAAGAGATCGATGGCTTGTGGGGCCTGATCAAATCAGGCCGCCAGCGGATGCAGAAACTTCATGAGGCACTGGGAGCCTTCACGGCGGATAGCGTTGCCAACATGAGGAAGAGCGGGAGCGACCGGATCGATTGGTCGCAAAGCGAATGACCAAAAAGAAAGCCCCGGAGACGGCCATCTCGCGGGGCTTAGGGTTGGCTCAAAACTGAAGGCGATGAACCATGTCGAATACTAGCGTACTGAAGCTGGTCCAATCAAGACCCGCTCTGACGGATACCCTGGAGCGAATCGGCATCATCTCGGAGAACGCCCGGTGCGTGCTGGAGCTGGTCCGGCACTACCTGGACGACTACCGGGAGCAGTTCGCGGGGGTGTCGGGAATAACTATTGAGGGCTGTTTGCACATGGTGGAGTCCGGGCTGAAGCAGATAGACGATCTGACCGAGAGGGCTCATGAACAAGCATAGCGAAACCGACGAACTGCCAAGCCTGCCATTCGGCATGACGAAGACGCCCTATTGCTGGCCAGCGATGGCGGGGGCGTTCATGTCATGCGCAGTATGGGCGGCCAGCAAAGAAGAGATCGTTAAAGCCTTCGAGAAGGATACCGGCTGGGACGTAAGAACCGTTGTGCTCAGGAGCTCCATCGAGAAGATGGTGGATGAGGCAACGGGCCGGGACAGGGAATTCTTGGGCAAATGGTATGACTGGGTGGCTGAAAACATATTTGGTGAAGATCCAAGCGTCACCTAAATGACCAAACCTTTCCGAGCCCCGGCGCATAAGGGTTTGTAGGTGTGACCATTCAGCCGAACACAACCCCGCTACGGCTCGCCCTGGCGGGGTTTTTCATTTCCGCCCTATACTGACCGTCCCTTCACCAGAGAACGCACCTATGCGCCTCGTCATCGCGTTTGCGGCCATGATTGCCCCGGCTATCTGCCTTGCCGATTTCACCGGCCGAGTGGTCGGAGTTACCGACGGCGACACAATCACGGTCCTCGTAGATGTCCGACAGGTTAAGGTGCGCCTCACTGAAATTGACGCACCGGAGAAGCGACAGGCATGGGGCACGAAAGCCCGTCAGGCGCTATCTGACCTCGTATTCGGCCGCGTCGTGACTGTGGTCGAGAATGGCAAGGACCGCTATCAGCGCATGCTTGGTCGCGTTCTCGTGGGCGAGACGGACGTGAGTGCCGAAATGGTGCGCTCGGGCAATGCCTGGATCTATCGCAAGTACGCCAGAGACAAGGCCCTGTTCGCGCTCGAAGACGAGGCGAGGGAGGCCGCGCGCGGATTGTGGAGCTTGCCTAATCCGGTCCCGCCATGGGAGTTCAGGCGCTCAGCCAGTGTTCGATAAGGCACAGAAGCGTATAGGGAATAAGGATCACCCCGACGACCGGGTACGCCCAGAAGAACAGCTTATTGAATCGCCCTCCGCAGCGGCTTGCGTTGAGCCTCCACATCTCAGGAAGGTCAAAAGACGTTGGGAAAATTCCGCCAATATCTTTGAATGTCGATTTCATTTCTTCTTGCCTCGCGCCTTCGGCGGGAACTGCACTTTGTCCACCATGCGCTTCCCGTCCTGCGCCGCTTTCGACAGGTCTTTTCCGACTCGCTTGATGCCGGCCTTCTGTTTCTCGGTCATGCATTCTCTCCCGTTATCGTATTCGCCATCGCATACAGCACCGGATCGCCCTCGGTCAGCGCCTCCAGAAGCAACCGCTTTTCTTCCAGATAGACCCGGGCGAATTCCGGATCACGCTCGACGATAGGCCGCGTATTGTCTATCAGGTCAGCGAGCTTGATGGTCTTCGCTTCCGGCGAAGCGCGGGCCGTGTGTTCGCGGTCGATGGCCTTGCGGGTCTTGCGGTTGCCATCCTCGGGGCGGCTTACGTCCGTCAGTTGCTCGACCAGGACGGACACCTTTGACCCGAAAGCAGCCTCGATGATGCTCAGCGTGATTGGGGTATCCTCCACCACGTCATGCAGCCATGCCGCGGCAATCATATGCGGGGTGTGCGGCACGCTGCGCACCAGCTCGACAACGGCGGCCGGATGCGTAATGTAGGGCTCGCCTGTGTACTTGCGGACCTGGCCGGCATGGGCGGACTCGGCAAAGGCGCGGGCTCGTTGTTCCATTATTTTTCACCTAGCATGCGAACATTTCCGCCAGAGTTGCGCCAACAGCCATGCCTACAACCATGGCCACCAGGAACCATATTATGGGCATGAGATCGCGGTAGGCGCTCATTAGGATTGTACAGCCGCGCAGTCCATAACCCCGGTGGGGCCACCGCTGTGAGTGCCAACAATGGCCACCACTTCTTGCGCCAGCATTATCATTGCCGCACGAATCGCGCCGGCGTCTCTGCCTTTCTCTCGGTTGCGCTTCCAGTTCTCCGAGAGGTCGGCTAGTTCGTCCAGCTTCTCGCCTATCTGGTCGTGGTACACGTCAATGGTTCTGTTCATCGCTCACCTCCTCCCCGGACTTGCCGGTCTACTTCTGCTGATTGCCTATACAGTTCTTGGCCGTCGGATGCGGCCAATCGTCATCTAGTTGCCCGCGTTCGAGTGTGGGCCAAATTGTGGCCCATTTTGGGCTAAATGTGGATATCTGCGGCTTGATAGTCCGATGCAAGCCATTGAAATCATTGATTCTCGGTTCCGTAGAACGGACTTAAAATCTCTCGGCCGCAAGGCCATACCGGTTCGATTCCGGTCCCGGGCACCATTCAAAATCAATCGCTTGCGAGATTCACTCGGCATTGCGGCTTTTCTTGGTGTGGGCCTTTTTGTGTCCCACTTTCTTCAGTGCCGCGCGCAGGTGATCGTCATGCAGGTGAGCATATCGACTCGTCACCCCAAGGTGGGCATGCCCCATCAGGTCGCGCACGGCCGTCATGCTGGCGCCCGATTGCACCAGCCATGAAGCGAACGTGTGGCGCAGGTCGTGAGCGTGCAGGCCGGGCTTTCCGATCTTGACCCGGGCCTCTTCGAACCGTCGCCGGAATTGGTTCCGCGTAATCGTCACCGGAATGGGGTAATGCGCAATCTCAGAGTGTATGGGGACAATGCGCGGCTTTCCGCTCTTTGTGTTAGAGCTAAGCGCGATTACATCGCCGACCACGTTATCAGCGGTCAGGCGGAACAGTTCGGATAACCGGAGCCCCGTGTAGGCCAACTGCCAGATCATAGGCCCAGCGTCGCCGGCCGCGGCGGCAAGGGACATCACTTCGTCGCGCGTTAGATACACGTACCGCTCATTGTGCTCGGCGAGCAATTTGATGCGCCGCCCGACCTTCTCTGTAACCCATCCCCAGTCATAGGCGCAGTTCAGGACGCGCCTGATAATGGCTAGGCGGCGATTGATCGTGGCCGGCTTCAGTCCTTGCGCGATGAACTTCTGCCGCATGTTGGCGGAGGCGTCGGGGACTTGCTCAAGCCATACGCCTTTGATGTGCGGCAGCACCAGCCTTGCGCGCGCCCGTAGGCCGGGGTCTTTGAGCGTAGAGCCTTCGTCCTTCAGCCAGCGAAGCAGCGCCTCGTCGAATGTCCTGCACGGCGTCTTCCCCATCTTGGCCTGCAGGCGGTCATCAAGCGCCCTGGCGCGAATGCGCGCCTCTAGTTCGCGCGCGTCTTTTTGCGTCGCTTGGGGGCCAGCAGATTCTCTAATTCTGATTCCACCGACTTTAACTTCAACCCACCAAATCTCACCACGTTTGAAGATAGACATGGGACGCTCTTTAGCCTCTTTACGCGGCGCTTGTAGACTTCGACATCTTCGGGATCAATCCGATCCCCTTTCGCCCCTCGGCCGCAAGGGATCACGGGGATCTGACCATCGTCTATGAGGCGTCGCAACTGCTTCGGAGAGATAGAAAGCGAGTCGGCCGCCTGCCGGACGGTTATTAATTTGCTCACCTCATCCTCCCCATAAACCGGAACATCGCATCGATTTTCCTGAGCGTTCTCACATGCCAAAATAGCGCCGCTCCATGCCTCCTTATGTGCCATTTTCCATCGCGGCGCAGTTTCACGAATCGCTTGGCCCATCGCTCGTCACGAAGAGGGCGTGTGATTGCGCATGATAGGTAGTTACGGTTGCTCATTGCGCTTTTCCTTCTGTCCGCGCTCCAGTGCATTCAACCGATTCTCCATACTCTCCAGTGCATTCAACCGATTGACCAATATCACCCGATACGCCGACTTCGTGCACGGGTTCGTCTCACGCTCATAGGAGCGGAATATCTCGCCTAGCGGAACGGGCTTGCTCATTTCTCGCTTCTCTTTGCTGCGATTACCGGAACGCAATGTTGCGTGCGCGGAAGCTCTTTCTCGCATTCTGAGACGGCCGCAGCGATTTCCGAATTGAGCCGGCGGCCGTCTTGCGCATCGTCTAGCAACGTTATAGTGGCCATCAACCACGTGATCGAAAGCCCAGAAACGAATGCAATCAAAGGCCACAACAAGTTACTCATCACCAGTCTCCTTATTCGCGTTTACTGTCTCCGCACTCGCCACGATATACCGAGGCTTTCGGTCCCGGCAGTTTCCTTCCTTTAGCAATACGCGCCCTCCTCGCATGTCGATCCGAGCGTCGATGTACTTGGCGTCAAAGTTGTCCAGCATCAGGCGCCCTCCGCTTGCCAGTATCAGCGCCGGCAGCAAATCGAGTACGGACATAGGCTGCCATACGGGATCATCGTGATATTCAACTATGGTTCGTAGGCTGCTTTGCGGTTCGGCCGGTAGCGTGGCGCGCAATTGTCTTGCCGCCTCCCGCATGGTCTCGGCCCATTCTATTTTGTCGCCAGCCTCGGCAACGTCGGCTGCGGCGCGTAGGCGAGCAATGAGTTCTGTAGTGTCGATCATTTCGTGCCCCTGGCGCGGATGGCGCACTCCGTCATCAAAGCGTGCAGCTTGCGGAATTCGTGATTGCGGTAGCTCCCATCCGCATAGATGCGCGGCTCCCGAAGGTTGTGGCCATCTGCTGCCAGATAGTCTTTGCAGCCTTGTTCCGTGAAACAGGCGGTCACGAACTCCCACCGCTCTATACATACCGTGCGCGTCCACCCGTCCGGCTCTTTAAGCGTCTCTTGGTAGGCGGCTTCCAGTTCCGCCGCTTCCTCGTCATCGGCTACACCGTCTGTGTTAACCCAGGTTATGCCATCGTCATCAGCATAATCGGGGTCGAAGCCGCATGTACGCACCTTTTGCTGAACGATGAACATCGGCCGGTCTGTGCAGCGGTTATTCTGAACTAGGATGTTCTCGCCAATCTCACGCAGAATCTCAGTCTCCTCGGCGACCTTCTCCCGCTCCTCCTCCCGCGCACGCTCGGCGACGAGAGAGGCGAAACGTTCAATCTGCTCCATCGTGGCCATCGCGAAAGGATAAATTCCGGAAAGCGCCATTACCCAGTCTGTAGGAAGAGGAATCTCCGCCTCCCTCGCAATCTGCATCACTTCTTTTCTATCCACGGCTCGCTCCTAATTCACCATCATCCGCAGTTTCTCGCCCAACGCATCCGCCAAATCAAGCAAGACGGCACGACTTATTTCGAGATCGGTTTTCGTGTATTGTGCGCCGAACTGCACGCCGTCCGGATGCATCAGATATTCGATGGGCTCCTTGCGTGTCTCGTCTAGAACGCCAATAATGACGTGGATGGGTTCGGCGTCATCCACGGCCGCTCTCCTTCCTGTGGGCGACAAGGGCTTCTCGGGCACCAACGATTTCTTCGGAGAACGACCAAAGCGGACCGCTCGAAGGGGCGATATTTATGATCTTCTCCAGCGCATCCACCAGCGGCTTGCAGGTGTCTTTAGGCGGGAGCTTGTGTGCCTCGTAACCGCATCCGTCATGTATTGCTGTATCTCCACAATAGCCGCATTTTGTGCAGATATAGCGAGACTTTGGTGGATTTGTTCCCGGAGAATTACGCGGCTTGCAGGTGTCGGGCGGTAGGTCGGCATACAGCTTTGTTCCGACAGGAAGCGAGTCGATCACGTCTTGGTCGTAATCAATATCTCGGTGATACGTCAACGCGCCATTAGGCGATGTCGGCGTGGCCATGCCGTCGTATTCGGTAGCTTGGACAATCTCCGCCACCGGCTCATCCGCTTCCAGCGAGGCGGCGATGGCTCTGATGCGCGAGGCCCACGCAGCCATCTTCGCGCGCGTCGTAGCGCACTCAATCGAACTAGACTCTTCAAAAATCTCCCAGACTAGCTTCATCAATTCGTCTTTGTGGTTCACTTAATTTGTCTCCCAATTTCGGCCGCTCTCGCCGCAAGCGCCAGCATTTCGCGTTCGTTGATCACTTCACTTCCTCCTGGTTCATTATGAGCGAAGCCACCACGCCACCGCGAACGCAACACCAACCATCGCAAATGCTTCTGGCCAATTCATTTCACTTCCTCCTGCGATTTCGCTTCCATCCTCGCAATCACCGCGTCCTTCAGCTCGCACGCCGTTTCCAGCTGCGCGATGCGGCTTTTTGCTTCGGCGAGTTCTCGCTCTGCGCGTTCTGCTCGCTCGGTCATCGCCGTAAGCTTCGAAACTGTATAAATCCATGGCTCGGTCATTTATCTGTGTCCTGCGCGCACCCAAATCGTTGTCCGTAATGTGGAGTTAGTCGGAACTCGTCCGTCTATCACCTATTAGCGCGCGAAAACAACGGAGCGCGCCTACCAACCGGGTCCGCGCAGTCCAGGCACAGGATGTCGCCGCGATCAGACAAGGTGCAGATCAACAAACTAATAGTCGATCCGCATCTATCGCATTGCACTGCGCTAACAACCGCTTGGAGTGGCGACACGCCTACCGCTGTGGTTTCTTCACGTTCATTGGTTCCGCTCATCTTCATCCCTTTCAGCGGTTTCGTTCTCGGCGTGCGCCTCAAGCGTAGCGTTATACGGATCTGGCGTTCATGCACGCGGCATGTGGATCGGCTGCGTTGATCACCGCCTCCGCGCAGGCGTGGCGAGTATCGCGATCCTGCTCCTTGAGGGCCAGCTTGATGATGTTGAATCCTGTGCCGTCATCCGGTATGCCGAGCTTGTGGCAAATCACTCGTGCTTTTGCGTCTACTGTTTGCATTGTGAGCCTCCGTCTATTCCTCAATCCTCGCCACCAATCCCGCAATCTGCGCCATCGTACCGACGCGGATACGCTCGTTCGTGCAGAGATAAAACCGCGTCTCCGTCTGCCCGTTGATACGTCCCGCGATGCGCCCGACAATTGCGTCATATCCGGCTATCGGCTCGCCGTCGATGACCGTTACCGGGGCGATTGATTGCCGTTCTGCGATTCGTTGGCAGTCGGTGACGTCCAGGGCGTGCGCGGAGAGGGGGAGGAAGGCGAGTAGAATAAGCTTGTTCATATCAAACCTTTCGCGCCCTATTTACCGGGCGCTGGCGTTGTTTGTTGGTCAACCCTGATCCGGTCGCGCACTTCTTTGCGATGCACCGGGACATCCTTCGGCGCGTCGATTCCGCACTTGATGCCGCGCGCCCTCTTTTCGAGAACCGCTATCGTCACATCACCGATGACGAGGCGGTCGCCAATTTGTGCGGTTAGGATTTGCATGGCGGTCATGCCTCCGCTATCACCGAATAGGCGAGCCATGCGAAACAGAAAAGAACGAAAATTACGGACACCACCAATCTCACAAGCGCCCGCTTTTGCAGAGCAACAAGCTCGTCATGGGAAATCAATTTCCCTCGGAATAGGATGTATGGGTTTCTCATGCCGCCCCCTTCTGCGCTTCCATCTCAGCGACAGCCGCCACGTGACTGGCGATGGCCTGGCAGATGCGGCCGAAGTCGGCCCGGCGGTACAGCTTCGCGGCGCGCTCGGTTCCGACGGCGGAGAACCCGATGGTGGCCAGGAAGTCGGCGGTGACTGTGAAGCCAAGGAGCGCACATATCGTGCCGAGCTTCATGGTGGCGCCGGTATCAGGGGTATCGAATGCGGCGCTGACCGTGTGGTGCGGAACAGCGATACCATGGGTTACGGTCTCCGGGCGCTCAACGAAACCCGGATTGATGCGCACAACCTCCTGTTGGGCCTTCTGCCGCTCCTCCTCACGGATGCGCCGGCGCTCCTGCTCGATGCACTCGTTTTCCTTGCGTTCTTCCTCGGCGCGGATGCGGGCCTGCTCTGCTTCAAGGCGCTTGGCCTCGGCTTCCTTGTGATCCGCAATGCGCATCTTCACCAGCGCGGTGAAGTCGTCAGCCGGCTTTGTGACGATGGTTTGCAGGTCGGAGAACAGGAATATGTGTTCGCCAGCCCATTCGTCCAGCGTCTTCAGATTCCGGCGGACCTCATCGGCGGCGGCGCTGATGGCGATCTTCGCCGTGGCCAACGTGGTATCCGCCGCATCTTGAAGGGTGACGACCGATTTCTTGCCCTTCATGGCACCTGCGAAGTCGGCTTGATAGGCGAGCAGGCGAACGCGAGCAAGGGAGTCGTTCACACTGGCCTGATACGCGGCAAGATCGGCCTGCGCCTTCTGTAGGATTTCTGCACGGACAGCGGTCTTGCGCGACTCCACCAGCCGGTTCAGTTCCAAGCGCGTGGCGCGGGCCTCCTCCGAGATGGCGTCAATCGTGCGGAAGAGCTCGTCAATGCTCTTGGTCTGCCCTAAGGCGTTCTGCTTGGCTGCGCCAAGGCGATCCTCTACGCCCTCGCACCACTTCACTGTTTTCGCGGCGTTGGCGAAGTCCTCGTCGGTCTTCAGGTCGCGGTTAATGCCTTTAAAGACCGCAAGAGCCGTTTCCTTGAACTCGGCCAGGTTTGAGGCGGTGACCATGCCAGTGACTTCAATGCGTAGCGCGGGGAGCGTTTCCGGGGCTCTTCCTTCAGGGGTGGGGACATGCTCCACGTGGACGTAGGCGGCAACATCGTCATCGAACTGGCGCCAGCCAGCCATGAGGGCCTTTTCGTCGCTATCCTGGAGTCGGTAGACGGTAGATACGGTCTTCTCCGTGGTGCCGTCGGTAACGGTATAGGTCCAGTCTTCGGCGCATGTAATAACCAGCGCCTGCACAACCTGCCAACGGTCTTCTTCCGGCACTATGTCGTTGCGAACCTGGCCGGCCTTTTCCTCATTCCACAGCTTGCATTCCCAGCCGTGCCGGTAGTCCTCGGTGATGCCGTCGGCGGACACGAGGATATATTCAGCATCGTCAGTGGCGGTAATGGGATACAAGTCGTTGCCGATGACTTCCGCCTCAATAAAGGGGCGGGCAGCGGTCTCGGCGGCATGACCCTTTTCGAAAAGTACCTCCTGCACGAAACGCGAAAATTCCTGCTCGTCTCCGGTGGCGACCATGCGCACCAGGTCGGAGCGGCGCATCTTCTTGGACACGCTCATCATGATTGGGGCCACGCTGGCGGTGCGGCGGATGCGCGAACGGAGCGCACGCCATGCGTCACTTCCGGGCTGTACGGGGTGAATCTTCATTGGGCGCCTCCGGTTGGCTGCACGTTGCGAAGCTGCTGCTTCTGGTCGTCTGTCATGGAGTAGCGGCTGCCGATGGTGGCGATGATGTCGTCCGCCGTGCGCGCGCCGCTCTCAATCTGTTCGGCCCATGCCGGCAGTTTCTCGGCGAACTTTCCGGCCGGATATCCCGCCAAGGATGGAGAGCTTGCGGGCTCATCGACACGCTGAACCGATCCCATGTCGCGCGGACTCATATCCTGCACTTCTTCGGCCAGGGCGATGCCGCGCAGGGCGTCGGGGAACACGTCGCGGATAGCAAACCCGCGAGCCCGCATCTGGAGCATGCGTTTAGGGTACTGTTTCCAGGTGTTGCGGCCCCACAGCCCGGCCAGCTCAGCATCCTTCTGGCTGAACGTGCGAACCTCTTCCGGCTGGCCCTTGCGTTTGGCTTTGCAGGTCGCCTTCATAGTGCTCTCGTCCATGGTCTCTGTAATGTATTCGCACGCCGGGTGAGCGCGCGCAATCGCCATCAATGAATCCCCCCATACAGCGGGCCGACCGTTGACAACCGCAATATTCTGAAGCGCCTGGAGCGGCGGCAACCCAAGTTCGAGGCCCATCTGGATCGCTACCAACACATTTGCCGGTTTGTTTCTATAATCATTCGGCACGATTTCACTTTTCGCGATCAAGTCCGCGTACTTCATGGCCTCATCAAGAGTTTGCGGAGTCAGTGAAAATGCCTGTCCGGCCGGTCTAATTGGAGCAATGTCACCCATGGTTATTCTCCTGTTAACTTTGATTGATCCGCCGCATCGATAGGCTTCCAGTACGGACAATCCTCTTTGCGGGTCAGGTGTTCCGCTGTCGCGCACGATGCTTGTCCGTCACCGTCCATCTCGCAGGTGTGGTACATCTCGCCGCCGAGCAACACATCTACATGGCACCCGTGCTTCACTGGCTCACCAGGTTGTTGCTCTTGCTCTTTCAGGAAGGCGTCGGCTTTGTCGATTGCCGTTCCGTGTGCATCAAATGCCGCGTTAGCAATATCGTCCAGATTGCCGAACCTCAGGCGGGCGAGAAGCATGGTTTGCATCGACGCATCCCTAAGCTCCTTGATAAGCGCGAGGGCGTCGCGTAATTCCGCCATATCATCATGTTGTTTGGGCGGACTAGCGCCAACTACGCGATACGCGACGATGTCGCCTAATAATTGGTGATGATCCCAGTACAAATCGCGAGCATGAGCAGCACTCCATACGCCGCTCCACATGCGGTACTCAACAATCACATCACCATCCACCGGCCTTTCTCCGCCGTGCCATTCAATCCAGTCGCTCACAGTTTCGACCCTCCCTTTCTCGCATCAACGCGCTCACCGGCCACTTGCCATTTCATGCGGTCGATGTGCAGATTCAGAATTCGGCCTAGCTCCACCAAATCGTCCGACTCGGATATCAGCGCAATCCTGTCTTGCGTGTCCGGCGTGATGGATTCGAGCGCACGGAGCACGATGTCTGCGCGGTCCTTCTCCATGACGCGGCCGAATTCCTGCCGGACAAGCTGATCACGGCATGCGTCCAGCTCATCCATATTTCCCTGCGTCTCCGCCCATGCGAGGCATTGCGCGGATATGTGGCAGTGGGGGCGGGCGTTCATTAATTCACCTCCAGCATTACGCGACGCGCCGCACCAATCGCGAGTCGCAGGTCTCGTGAGCGCTCGAATTCCGCTTTGCCGGTGCCGATGGCGATTCCGACGCGCTCCAGCGGTGCAGGCCAGCGAGCGGTAATTGCGTCGCAGATGGCGCGCTCGGCCATTTCATAGTCCGGTCGGCACTCGACGATAGAGCACGGTTGCGCGCAGAGAGGACGGGTGATGTTGAAGGCGTCGAGGGCGTTCATAGGTCAACTCCATTATCGCGGAGGAATTCCTCGGCTTTCTTGTCCCATTCGGCGCCGCGCTTACTAAGCCATTTTTCCCATTCGCCGCGAGATGCCTTAAAAACTTCTGCTAGTAACTCAACGGCTAGGCGCTCAGTTGGCTCTCGAATATCGTCACTCATACGCTGCAACCTCCACCGTTTCCGCCTGCTCCTGATATTCCCATTCGCCAGCCATCGCCCACAGAGCAAGGACAGCGAGACTGAGCGCGACGTGTTTCATTGTGCGTGCCCGCAAAGCAGGTAAGGAGCGATTTCAGAAAGCGGTTTGTCGCTCTTACTCGCGATGAACGCCTTAGCCCGCTCGATATCTTCCGCTGTACGAATCCACCCGCGCCCATAGTAGCGATAGAATTCCAATGACCACGCCTCCCAGTTCTGCGCGCCGTGTTCTCGGAACCATAGAGCCCTCTCGGCGGTATAACGTGGACGGTTAGGTGTTGCCATGTCCTATCTCCAATCAGTTAGCGGGCTGCTCAGGGAATTCGAAAGCCCTTGCCACCAACCAACTATTGCCCTATCCGGTGCGCCAGTGGGCATTCGCCTGCGTGTCTGCTTTCCACGCCGCAACATCATCGAGCCCTTGGGAAGCAGCGCCGGGAGCCACAACGTCATGCCCGGAGGAATCTCGCTGCTTTCCGAGGCCATCTCGACCTGAGATGGTTCGGCCGTTTGTCCTGTGTCGGCTCAGGTCGGCGGGGAGGGCGCCGAGGGGGTGTTGTTATGGTTAATCGGTGCCGAAGTACGGCGCATCTTCGTCATCAAGCTCGCCGAGCACCCAGCGAAGCGCCTCCTCAATCCCCTCTTCGTACGTCATCCCGCTGAAGCGCGTTCCTTCGGCGGGAAGCCTGCTGAGCACCACTTCGATTTCGTCGGTTGTTTTCATTTAGAGCATTCCTCTATCAAAACTTCATCGCTTCGAGCTTCGTCAACTGCTTCTTGAGCGATGCGATTTTCTTCAGTCGCATCTGCTCAGCAGCGGCTACGGCGGCTTCGCGTGTTTCATGGGCGTCACGGCCGAGTCTTCCGCCGAAACCCCAGGTACTGGTCTCTGACACATATCCAGATTCAGATACAGCGACTTCCGCTTCGTAGATGCCCTTCGTCAGCGCCAACTTCGAAATCCAAACCTTCATCGCCTATCTCCCGTCCGCATTCAGCGGCCGATGTCGCCAGAATCAATCATCGAAATCAGGTCGCGGATAAAATCCCACTCGCCGTATTCGCGGTTCAGCTCTTCGCCCTTTCCTTTCACCTGCGCCCAACCGTTGCCAGCGATGAACCCGTGCTGCAAGCCGCGACTGTCGCGCATGCGTACCAGGTCCAGGAGCAACTTCTCTTTCGTGAATCGCTTTGTGGTCATGTCGTTCTCTTATTCCGGCTGCACCAGACCGAAGTAAGCATCGGCACGGTCTTCGCCGATAACGGCAAGCAGGCCATCAACATCTACGTTGGCGACGATCTGCTCTAACGTGAGAAGGCTAACCACATCGCTCACGTCTGCACTGAACTGGAGGCGAACGTGTCTATGCGAAAACGTCGGCTTAATGGTTGCTTCGTTGGCGTTAATCTCGAACTCGGCCATCTTCCTATCCTCTAACTCTTCACGAAAACGACGAAATGCTTATCGTCTCGACACGATGGGCTGCACCTGTTTCCAGACTTGTCGCGACAAGCAATGAAATTGCCGCTTTCTGGATAATCGTAAAACGCACAGGCTTTACACTCGTCGTCGAAGTCGAACCTCGATACCGCAACGAATCCGGCCGGCGCATCGTTAGGGTTCAGAACCATCGTTATTTCCTCTCTCTCCTATCCGCTCCTACTCACCCTATGAGCCAGCGCCTTCGTTACTCTGCGGGTCGATTTCGTGCGCGTAGTCCGCTTCGATGGCTCGGCACAAGTCGATCAACTGATAGCGATACCGCGCCTCTCGCTCGCCAACCTTGTCGTCCATGTGCTCATAGCAATCGCGAAGGGCGCGCAGCGTGTTTTCGAATCGGCAATAACTCATGTTCGACATCTCAACTCCCTCCGCTCATTCGCGCTCTGCTCTCTCGCCCACTTCCGGCCCCGCTATGCGGAAAGCCCTCAGTCCGCGTTACCAGGTGGGTCAACCTCTCGGCCAGTCGCTCGGCCCTGCGCGGCGTTGCTGGCGGTGGTGCGGTGCGTGATGGTGTTCAACTTACTAAACACTGCCAGCAATGTCAAGCGCGCTAAACATTTCAGGCAAAAAAAATCCCGCCCGACGGGGCCGGGGCGGGATGGGATGTTCCCGTGGTAGGGCTTATGACCGATAAAGGATGATGCCTAGCACGATAATGGCTAGCGCAATAAATGGCCACAAGAAAGAGATTAGGGAGGCAACGATCAGCGATGGGATCCAGCCAAGACTGACCCCAAGAAGAAACCCATAGGAGGCTATCGAATAAATCCAACAGCCAACAAACAGAATAATCCAAGTAACAAAGTATCCTCCCCAGTATATGTTGTCGTCGCTCATTCTCTCTCCAAAATCGACTTCATATGGCCGTCCATTTCGCTGAGCTGAGAAATAATCATCAGCGTTCTAGCGCGGATAACGATGATAACCGACCATAGGGTAATAGTGACCATCGAAGCACCTATCCCGATAGCGGCATAAAGATGGATATCTCCCGAAGGGTATTTCCACATTACAATGGCCATCAAAGTGGCAAACGCTGCCATGAGCCCCGCGAAGTTCATAACGAACGGAAGCGGACGAATGGCATCTAACCGCCACATATCATTGATATCCATACTCTAGTCCTCGTCAATGATTGTTTGAACGACAACACCGCAGACCACCGCGTCATCTGTCATTTCGAGGATGGGATAGCGCGGATTCAGTGGCTTCAAATAACGCTTTCCACCATCGACAACAAGTTGCTTGAACGTGGCTTCGTCTGATCTATCCAGGCGGACGATCACGCGGCTCCCATGAACCGCATCAACGCCTGGATCTACGATGATAATCGATCCTTCTGGATAGGTCGGCCGTCCTGCCGGGCTTTCCATCGAATCCCCCTTGACCCGTAGAGCGAATGCATGCGGACCGACTTTTTTTGTTGAGAAAATCATTTTCTCCCCGTCACAAGGGTGGAACGTATCCACAATACCGCACCACTTCCCCGCTTGTACCCATGAGATAAGTGGGACCTGGCCGCGAATGTCCGGGCCTGGCTCAACATTGCCCCCAGACAGCGGTCTTTTTCGTCCTTCCCCTGTTGCGAGCCAGTGAGGATCGACACCGAGAGCCCTAGATGCCTTGGTCAGGTTGGGCCCCTCTAATTTTTTGGTATGTCCACTCATCCATAGGGAAACGGTGGCCCGGCCGACCCCGGCCATCCTTGCTAGTTCAATCGGCTTGATTCCCGCGTCCGCCAATGCCTCGGCCACGCGCTCGGCTAATGTGCTCATGTCTATAACTCTAAACATTTTGATGTTGCATGGGCTTGACCGTCAATGTTCAGCGTGTTAAACATATAGGCATGACGAAACAGCAAGCGATCAAACTTTTCGGGTCCGGAGCCGCCCTAGCGCGCGCAATCGGCAGGACACGGAGCGCCATCTCGCAGTGGCCAAAAGACCTAACGCAGGACCAAGCCGACCTCGTGACCGGCGCGGCGGTACGGCTCGACAAGCTTTCTGCTTGCGGCAAAGCATCACACCCCAAACCCAAGCGCCGCACCCGCACGCAGTAACCCAACCACCGAGAGGCAATAGAGCATGACGGCATCCTCTGAAAAATCCACGCTCGACATGGGCGCGATAGATCCCGCCCACATCGACCGGATGGTGGAAGAGCTAAAGGCGATCGTTATCGGTACATCCGAGCAAGAAAAAAAGACCGAAAAAACCATCACCGTTTCCGAGGCCATCAAGCGCGGAATCATCCGAGCCGAGGACACAACTCTTCCGCCCGGTGACCACGACGAATACCACGTCGCGAACATCGACATGACGGATGTCCGAAAGGTGATCGAAGTGGTCGGCGGCCTCTCGTATGGCAGCGCGGAATGGACCCTGGAGACGGCGATAAAAATTATCGACCGCCTCAAGGGTGAGACGACGGTTAGCGCTGATCCGGTGACGCTTCGAGCAGCGATTTCGCGAGAGCTTTGCACTCTCTCAGGGCTGCCCTGATGTCGTTCTCGGCTTCTGATATGGCGGCGGCCGCGCCCTGCTGCCCAGTCGGCAGAGGATATAGCCGCTTCTCCAGCCGGGTGAGGATAGCAAGCTGCTGCACTTGGGCCATAAGTATTAGCTCTAACAGCGATTCGGTTTTCACAGGAGGCTCCTTTTGTGGATAGGTTTGTTTTTGGCGACTCAAATCCTACCACGCCAGGGGCCTCCCCTAATTCTGTACGCATTGACCACCACACCGATAGGCATTGAAAGGAAAAGGACATGGGCGCAATCGCCAAATCGACACTCAAGGAACGAACCATCCGCTTGCCTGAAGACGACGACACGCTGCTGGTGGCGCTGGCTCGGAAGAAGCGCATTCCGCCCGCTGTATTGATGCGCATGTGGGTAAGCCAAGCCCTCGAAGCTGCTGTCAGTGGCACAGAGGATATGGGGCAGAGGCAGGTGATAGGAAGATCCTAAACGAACCTTTCAAGGGGTTTTTGTGGATGGAAAAGAACACGTTATTCCGCCGCTGGATGAGTTCACAGAAGCAGTCCTAGTAGCGAAGGCAAGGGCCCGCGGCATAACGCCCGAGGCCCTTATTGAGGAGATCGTCATATCGCACCTGAATGGGATAGCGAGTAGTGCCGACTCCCTTTTTTTTGACCGGCAGAGGTTCTCTAGGAACCTCAAGAATTAGCGAGCAAAGCGCCATGAGCACGAAAACCGCAACCGACCCGCAAATCAAGAACGCCAGTGCGCCCACCTATTCTGCGGAAGAACTGGTGTGCCGAGCCATGCGGAACGCGCGGCCGAGACGCTACGGAAACTCCCCGCGATGGGTGGCTGTAATGGACACATTCGGCACCGGAAGCACGGTGGCAAGAAACCTTTGCTTGGAGCACAGGCTCGACCCGGACGAAGAGGTTAAAGGCGTGCGCTGCATTGCGTGCGAACCGTAGTGCCTAACGGCTCTCTTAGCCCGCGCCAAGATGCTGCGGGAAAGAAGCGGTGAAGTCTGAGGCGTCGGGCTCAAGTAGTTGTTAGGTTGCGAGTTAAACGGAGGCGGTGATGCGAGTAGAAGTAAAAGTGAAGTGCGTACCGGAAGGAAATCAGGTTATGCAAATTCGAACGCTTGCGTGCGAACTGGCATCAAAAAGCCATTCCGAAACGTACAACCCATTAGCCGATTCGATGTTCAACGAGCTGCTCGAATCCATTGTTCAGCAGGCTTTTGATGCTGGGCGAAATTACGAGAGGAAAGCAACCTAACACCACATCAACGGCTCCCGCGGCCTAACTGGAGAAGCGCCATGACAACAAGAGTGACAATGACGGTAACGAACCTTGATGACTTGTTGCGCATGCGAGAGCGCGCCCAGGTGCACGGATTCGGCAGCAGACAATGGATCGATTTTGCGAGGGCGATGTTTGATGCATTCCCGTATCTCTACAACACGGCACAGCGCATGAACGCGGAAATGAATGAGCTGCGCAGTAAGTTGCGCGAGGCAACGGAATCAACGGCGCCCACGGCCTAACGAGGATGGATCATGTTCAAAATTGGCGATCGAGTGCACTGGTGGAGCGCGGCCGGCGGCGGACGCACAACGAAGAATGGCGAAATTGTTGCCATTGTTCCCCCAGGAAAAAACTTTCGTCTTGTGGAAAAGGAACTGGCAAAAACGCATAAGTTCCGTTCCGCTTACGGTGGCGGCAATAGGCGCGCACACGAAAGTTTCGTCGTTCTTGTTCCTCCCGCAAAGGGGAACATCCCCATGCTCTATTGGCCGCGCGTTTCTGCGTTGCGCAAGACCTAACTCAGGAGACCATCAATGAACACCAATAGCCCCAAAACCGACGGCTTCATCATCGCTCTCCCGACGGGCAGTATCACCTGCGACCATCGCGACACCATGGAAAAAATCGAGGCGCAGATGAGCGCATTCGGTGTGCCGCACATCCATCCCCGCAACATCCGCCGTATCACCCGCAAAACGCTTGAGCACGCGAGCGACGCAATCCTGGTGCAGTACGCAAGGATCCACGCGGGCATGCTCGATGAGCTGATTTCGGCGCGGCGGCGGGCGGGAGCGTAGTGACATGGCATTACCAGGATCGTCCGGTCCTCCTTGTTATGGGTTGGGAGGCGCTCGTGGTCAAGAAAGGAAGCCGCATGAAATTCAACGGCAGGCCTCGTACGAACTTCGCAAAATGATGGAACAATCCTCCCTAGACGGCCTAACGGGCTATGCAACGAACCAGGCTCAACCGCAAAAACCGACACCTAACAAAGTGCTTTTGTTGTGCAAATAGAGGGTAGATAAAAATGGCCTTTACCGTAAAACCGTTCAAAGAAATCATCGCAATGTCCAAGGAAAAACTGGACGAAGCGCTTGCGCCCATCCGCGCCAAAGCGGCGAAAGCAAAAGCGGACCTTGAGCTAGCTCGCCTTGACGAAAAGCTTGTGAGCCTGGAAGCGGATATTCAAAAGCTGTGCTCGGAAAAGGAACTCAATTTCCAGTCCATCACCGACAAGATCGACGAGTACGACCTCGCCGAGCGTCGCGCAGGGCAGATCAAGAAACTCGTGGCGGACATGTTCCCGGAGTGAGGCGTCATGAAGCTTTGCAAAGACTGCGTGTGGCACGAATTAGGCAACCAAGATCCTGAGAACGCCATTTGTAGAAGAAGGCGCCACGAGGAACGGAGCCGTGTAACAGGGGCGGGAGTACCGAAAAAGTCGTACTTCACATACTGCAAATCAAACCGTGAAAGCGGCATTTTCAACGTCGTTGGAGCCTACATATTCGGCTATTGCGGCCCACAAGGTCGCTGGTTTGAGCCGAAGAAAACGACCAAAGGACAAGCGTGATGCGCGGGTATGCGGCAATCGGTCTCGACAACCCGAAAAACGCCGTGAACGTTGGGTCGGCGCTACGGGCGGCTGGCGTGTATGGCGCTGCATTCGTGGCGGCCTCTGGTGGACGTTACGGACCAGGCCCTACTGACACGATGAAACATTATCGTCATTTGCCACTTCTACGTCCGACCGACGTACTAGACGTTCTCCCGTACGATTGCGTGCCGGTCGCTGTAGACCTGATTGCGGGCGCTACACCGTTGCACGAATTCAGGCACCCGGAGCGCGCGTACTACATCTTCGGCGCGGAGGATGCGACCCTTGGGGAGCGCATTCTGTCGCGGTGTCGCGATGTCGTTTTCATTCCAACGAACGGATGCATGAATCTCGCGGCAACGGTGAACGTAGTGCTGTATGACCGATTGGCGAAGGCGCTGATCGCTGAAGCCGCCACTAAAGGGGCCTACTGATGATATGGGCATTGGCAATCGCATACGTGTGGGCCGGTCTTACCGTGCTCTTCGCGCTCTATATGGTGGAAGACATAGGTATCGCGATAAACAAACTTGTACCGGAGAAAAACCACCTCCGGCCGTTCCTCAAAAACCATCCGTGGACAATGGCCTCCATCGTCGCGCTCTGGTGGCTCTCGCTTCCTGCGTGGCTTGTCGTGGCGGCATACGAAGCACAAGGTAATTGATATGAGCAAGCAGAGCGAAGCAAAAGAACGACAGGGATATACCCCCAAGGCTATTCCTATTCGGCAGACGTGCGCGAACTGCGTCAATTACAAAAGCGACATTACCGAGAAAGCAGGAATATTCGGCGGCGTTTATCGCAAAGAATCGAATAGGCGGTGCACGCTCGGCGGATTCGCCGTCAAGAAATCGGGCACATGCTTGGAATGGTTCATGACGCTATGACCGCAAATCTCTTCAACGAAGACGCATTCGACGAAATATTCCGCACGCCTCGCCCGGTCGAGCAGAAACAAGCCGAGCAAATCGACGTCGCAGCAGATGCGGAACGGTGCGCCGGCTGTTTCTGCGACTGCACCGCTCACCCGATTCACGTAGACGAGGAGCTGGGCGCACAGGTGAGAGATTACGAAGGGTGATTGCAGCACTGTTTGTCGAAACTGGTGGAGCTTACTTCGGAATTCCCGAGGTAGATCCGTGGGACGAAACGCGAGACGCCAGGAAATACGCCGGCCCTCACCCGGTAGTGGCTCACCCTCCATGCCAACGGTGGGGACGGTATTGGCATGGCGCACCTAACAAGCCGAATCGGTACCGGCTCGGGGAGGATGGCGGATGCTTTGCTGCGGCGCTGACCGCGGTACGGAATTACGGGGGGGTGCTGGAACACCCGGCGCACTCCAACGCTTGGCGATTCTTCGGCATCACGCCGCCGCCGAAGGCGGGTGGGTGGGCGAAGGCCGACGATTTCGGAGGCTGGACTTGCCATGTCGAACAGGGGCACTACGGCCACATGAGCAGGAAAGCGACCTGGCTTTACGCGGTTGGCGCGAGCCTGCCAGAACTGCGCTGGGGTACGTCAGGCCAGCGCATTCACCCGGTCGCCCTAAAACGTTACGGCTACGAGAAAGCCCGCAGAATCGGAATGATGGCAATGGTTGGCGGGAAAGACAAAACGAGAATCAGAAACGCTACGCCATCGGAGTTTCGCGATCTGCTCCTCATGATTGCCGATACGGTGAACAAAGAGAAGGGCAAAGAATAATGACCATCGCCGACATCATCGCCCGTCACGTCGAGGACGGAAAATCGCTCAGGGAGGCCGCACGACTCGCCAGGGAGGAGATTGAGCGCAGGAAGGCCGGTGGTGAGGGTAAGGATAGCGCAACAAAGCCTCCGCCGTACCGGGTGAAGTGAATCATGGCGAGAGCAAGGAACATCAAGCCGGGATTTTTCAAGAACGAGATTCTTGGGACGGCCGACCCGTTTTATAGCCTCCTGTTCGAGGGGTTGTGGGTGCTTGCCGACCGAGAGGGCCGTCTTGAGGATCGTCCTTTACGGATCAAGGCCGAGGTGTTTCCGTACCGCGAGGGGCTCAACATGGAAAGCATGCTGGACTGGCTGCGCGGGAACGAATTCATCAGGCGCTATTCCGTGGCCGGTAAGCGGTATATAGAGATCAACAATTTTGTAAAGCATCAAAACCCGCACAAGAATGAAACACCCAGTGAGATACCGCCTTCAAAAGAAGCGGATACTAACGCGGATAGCGCCGGGGTCCGTTCCGAAAAAATCGGAAGCGCTCGGGCTGATTCCCTCTCTTCTGATTCTCTGATTCCTGATTCCCTTAACCTGATTCCTGATTACCCAACTACCGTTGGGGTTGCGTCCGCCGAATCGGCGACCGCGCCCGCCAAGGCTCGTGACGACGAATCAAGTGATTCGACAACCGCCTTCAAGCAGTTGTGTCGCGACCTGTGGGCCTCTTACGCCGACGCCTACCGTGCCCGCTACCAAGTGGAGCCAGTGCGAAACGCGAAAGTGAACTCCATGGTGAAGCAGCTTGCACAAAGGCTAGGGGAAGAGGCGAAGCCGGTGGCCGCGTTTTACCTGACGCACAACGGCAGTTACTACGTCGGCAAGATGCATGACCTCGGGCCACTGGTGGCGGATGCCGAAAAACTCCGCACCGAATGGGCGACTAACACACGCATGACCACGACTCGCGCAAAACAACTCGATGGCACGCAATCCAACTTCAGCGCCGCTGAAGAGGCCAAAGAGATTCTTCGCCGCAAGGGGGTGATGTGAGCGACCTAGGCCGCATCATTGAGCTGCTGAGCGCGACTGCCGAGATTTGCGGGGCAGAAGTCAGGCCGGCCGCGCTGGCGGTTATGGCGCAGGACTTGGCGGCATATCCGCTCCCGCAAATTGATGCCGCGCTCACTCGGGTGCGCCGCGAAGTCACTGGCCGGTTCACACTGGCGGCAGTGATGGAGCGCCTGGCGACGGCCGATGGCCGGCCAACAGCGGACGAGGCATGGGCTACCGCACTCCTCGCTGATGACGAGGCGGAAACCGTCGTGTGGACCAGCGAGACAGCGCAAGCCTTCTTTGCGGCGCGCTCCGTGCTCCAGTCTGGCGACAAGGTAGGCGCACGTATGGCGTTTAAGTCGGCCTATGACCGACTTGTTTCGGATGCGCGCGCGGCCGCCGCACCGGCCAGGTGGGAGATGTCGATCGGGCACGACAAAGAGCGGAGAGCCGGAGCCCTGGAAAAGGCTGTGGTAGCCGGAATCCTGACGCATGACGCCGTAAAGCATCACCTGCCAGCACCAGCGCAGACACAAGAGGGTGCCGCGATTGCCGGGTTGCTGACTGGCGCCACTGTGGAGACCAAGAGCAAGGCATTCAACGAGCGCATGGCGCGGGTGCGCGAGGCCATAAAGGGTGCGGAAGCGAAGAAGTTGCTTCAGGAAAGCGCCTCGGAGGCCGGTAAAGCGGAAGAGCAGAAGAAGCAGCAGATCCGGATCCGAGCGATGATGGCCAACTGGGAGAACGGTAAATGAGTGTGATGTCTGCAAGAGAAGTCATCGAAAGCGGATGGCAGCCGGGGCGTCTAGCCAACGTGAGTGAATTCATTCGGATGATAGAGCGCCCGACGAACGATTGGGAAAGGTTTGACGGGCTGAGGGGCTTCTATTCGCGCCTCAATACCGACGAATGGACGCCGTACCCGGTGGACTGGATGAAGGTGTTTACGCCTATCGAAAAAGCGGTGTGGGGCGATATGCGATATGCGGCGGTGTTCATGTGGCCGCAATTCCCGGTAGGCCGGTACTTTCTCGATTTCGCAGATCCAAATCGGCGCATTGCCGTTGAATGCGATGGGAAAGAGTGGCATGACCGAGAGAGGGACATGGAGAGGGACGCCGAACTCCGGGAGCTTGGATGGACGGTCTACAGAGTCCCCGGAAGCTCATGCATGAGAACCGTTGAGATTGACTGGTCGGAGGCCGCCAACGAAGCGGAATTAACCAGATGGCTACTGGAAACGTCGGAGGGGCTAATTAGATCAATAGCGGTCTATTACTACGGCCGGCAATGTCTAGGCATCTCGCGAGAGGATGCTGTGTGGGCGCTAAAGCGGCATGCCAGCAGGGCCGCACCATTCATTGATGACGGCGATACCAACTGACACACACGAGCACAAACTCGAATGTCTCGCCCGCTGGCTCCTAGCGAAACCGCTTTCACGGCGGCGAGAAATCATGGGGCGAATGGCACAGAGGCACGGCGCGCGGTTCGACGCAGAGTTGAAAGCGGCAGTACAGGCGGAATGGGAAAAGCGCCGCAGCGGCAGCGCATAACAGGAAACACAGTCACCGTAACCGAGTTTGCGAAGGAGTAGATGGTGAGCGACCACGACGACGTGATGCAGGTAGCTCGCCTTGCCGCACAGTTCATGCGGCGGCGATTTGGAGGGCCGAGCGACGGTGCCCAACCGGAGAAATGGTATGAGATATTGGGGCTTGTGATGGATGCGTATCACGAGCTCCTGTTTGGCGACATGAAGGCGACAGGAAATGAGGAGAGAAACGGTGAGCGATAAAAACTTCGGTCGTTCCGATCTTATGGCCATGTGCGCTGTGCGCTATTGTCTCGGCCGGGCAACGTATGTTGTCGGCGACTGCGTAGATTGGCTAATAGACCAGTGGGAAAATTTAGCACCGAATGCGAAAACGATTATCCAGCGCGACATCGAGGAAGCATTCCGGCGTGACGATGAAGCGAGGTCGGACGGAAAAGAGCATAAACCGCTCGGTATGGACTGCGACCGAGCGGAATGGGAAAAGGCGCGGAGGCTGTGGGCGAAATGACTAGAAGGAATGCGCAGTGAGCGAGAACGAACGAGGAATAACGCTTAGTACGTTCAGGACGCCGGCCACTGAGACGTTCGTGAAAGGATCCGGTGTAAACGTGACAGTGACCACATGGGGTAATCACGAAGGTATGAGCCTGATGGTGCACGGCAATGGTGCTGAATTGCCTTTGCGCATGGCCGGAGCTTTTCGGTGGGAGGAGCTGGACGTGATTCTGGTGGCACTCACGGCGGCGAGGAGCGCATGACAACTCGCATCATCAGGAACGATCACGATAAACAAGACGTGGCGCGCCTGATTGGCGTTCGCAAGCCACCATTTACCGTGAGCATTACGAAGAAGCGAACGCCGGAGCAGAACAATCTACAGCGCAAATGGGTCATCGAAGCGGCGGAACAGCTGGGCGAGGAAACCGCCGAGGGATATCGCGGGTACTGCAAGCTCCACCTTGGCGTGCCCATTCTACGAAACGAGAATGATGAGTTTCGCGAGAAGTACGACAAGGTGATAAAGCCGATGCCGTACGAAACGAAACTTATTCTGATGCAAGAACCGTTCGACTTTCCGGTTACGCGACTGATGACAACGAAGCAAAAGGCGCGGTATCTCGACGCCGTGTATCAGTATTTCCGCGGTCTTGGTGTACAGCTGACGGAGCCTAAACGGTGATTGCCAAGCGCAAGCCACGCAAAATCAAATGCAGATGCGGTTGCGGACAATGGCTCACGCCTATCAGCTCATTTCAGGTGGCGGCCACAATGGAGTGCGCCATCCGCATCGTTCAGCAAAAGCGCGAGAAGGAAGATCGCAAGGCGAGGAAAGCGCGGAAGCTGGCAATCAAGCCGTTGTCCTGGTGGAAGGCGAAAGCACAGGCAGCAATGAACGCCTACGTGCGAGAGCGCGACAAAACAGAGCCGTGCATCTCCTGTGGGCGCTGGCATGACGGGCAATGGCACGCCGGGCACTATCTGAGCGTCGGGGCGCATCCCGAGCTTCGATACGTCGAGGAAAACGTGCACAAGCAATGCGCCCCATGCAATGCACATAAGAGCGGGAACATTGCCGAATACCGGCCGCGACTGATAGCGAAAATAGGAATTGAGACTGTGGAATGGCTAGAGGGTCCGCATCCATCGGCGCGCTTTACGGTAGATGACTGCCGGCGCATAGAGGCGGAGTTTAAGGCGAAGCGGAAAGAGCTTCTGTCCTGTGGTGAAACGAAACTACTTGATGACCCGATGTGAGGATCCGGTAATGTCAGGCGAACGAACAATAACATTCGGCAGCGAAACGATGACAGTCAAGGCGTGGTCTGCCAGGCTCGGCATGCCGCGTCGCACTTTGGAGGACCGGGTGAAGCGATGGGGTGTGGATCGCGCAATCACGACACCCTGGCCCGCGAAAACGCCAGCATATAACCCGAATCGGTACGAGTGGAACGGTGAGCGCCTGACGATTCCTGAGTGGTCGCAGAAACTAGGCATTTCAGTCAGCACGATCCAAACGAGGATAAGTCGCGGGTATGAACTGGAGTGGGTGTTCTCGGCGGATAGGCATACGAAGCGCGCGAAAGGGCGGAAACGAGAATTCTCCGGACCGCCTGAATATTGTTGCCTACGGTGTACAGTAGAGCCTGATTGCAATGAAGACCATCCGGACTGCAAATATCCGAGAACGACATCAGGCGAGCCGGTATCATTCAAAATTGTCATGCAAAATCATTGTGGATTCCGAGAGAAAACAGAGCGCGGAGTGACATGCCGGTAGATCGCGTCCTCCGCTCCAGTAAATACCGCGACCCGCTTGAAATCATTATGAGCGATGAATCGCGGACGTGGCGCAAAAAGCGGAAATGCACCGCCTGTCTCGGGCGCTCGCCGCTACTCGGAGGCGAGGGATGGTGCAAAAAAATGGCGTACAGCGATGAGTGCGGGTTTCGTTTCGATGAGCGGGCGGTGTGATATGGGCGCATTCTTCAAACGATTCTTTTGCAGACATGCAGAACGCAGATTTATCAGAAACATCTACGGCGACGAAATCAACCACTTTGGCGGAAAGAGGAGCCTATGGAGATGCCTTAGATGCGGAGCGGTGGTAACTGGCGACTTCCTGCACCACGGGGCCAACAACGAATCGCGCCGCTGATGGCGCATGACGAAACAGCGGCGCTTTCGGGCGTCGGCCTGAAATAAATTGTTGGGCGCTTTGCCCTGGAGAACGAAATGACTGAAGCGAAATGCACCATTTGCGGTGAGCCGATGCCGGCTGGCGAGGAAATGTTCAAGTTCCACGGGTACAGCGGGCCGTGCCCGAAACAGCCGATTCCATGCGAAAAGCCGAGCCGGGTTGAAGTGGCTTACGGGTTGCTGTGGATGGAGGAGACAGCCGACCAGCGAGTGCATGAGGCCCGTCGCCTTCTGCTCGAAACGATGAGCAAGCAGAATCAGGAGCGCGGAATCAATGCCGCCAAAGGCATGAACCTGTGCCGCCGAACAGGCGATAGACGCACTACTACCACCTAACCCCACATCCCCTACATGAGACAGTGAGCGCATGAAGAACATACTGGCGTTTCCGGCCACAACGACGATGACTCCGCAACAGGCGTTACTGTCGGCGCTTGAGTTTGCCAATACCGACAACCTGCAAGACGTGCTTGTAGTCGGATACGACAGATATGGCGAGCTGCTGGTTCGGTCATCGCGTATGGACCGACGAGACGCGCTCTGGTTGTCTGAGCAACTGCGGAAGCATGCACTTGGCGACACTGCTCAACGGTAGTTTTTATGCCTTGCTATAGAAAATACATAGATGGTGGAAACATGTTCATGTGTGGGCCACTGGGACCGCACTGTAACGCTTCCGGGTGCAACTGGGTTAGCGAATACCTATGCGACTACCCGGTTGGCGATGGCAAGACCTGCGACCGCCCGCTGTGCGACGAGCACGCCTATTAGGTTGCTCCGGACACGCACTACTGCGCCGCCCATTACAACCAGTGGGTTGATTTCAAAAACAGCGGCGGCGTCACGAAAGAACTGAGAAACGTGGTGCCGTACAAGAAGGCATGACAGTAACTAGGCATCCAAGTTACAACGAGACATGAGATAGTGAGCGCATGATCATCGAACGCAAAACAATGACGAGCGCCGTCCTTCGGCAAATCGGAGAGCAAATGCAACGGGCGTTCGACTATGCGCACGAGGGCCTTTTGCATGTGTTCATCGGGACTGGAAACCTCATTGCTGCGGTCGTTCTGCTCTTGTTTTCGCCTGTCGCGGCCTTGCGCCCGCTACGCACCTTGATGCACGACAGAAGGGAATGTCTGGAGACCATCAGGCGAATAAGGGGAGACATAGGGAATGTGCGCGGAGTGTGCGATGTCGTTGAGTACCGCTATAGCGTCATGCCGTGGGCGCGAACCTATCGCGTCATGAACAGGTGTTGCAGCAATGAAGCCCGAAAGCGGAAGAAGCGAATACTGGCAGAACTGAGGGCGATAGACGAGGAAACCGCATGATCATCGAGCGCGAGAGGAATGAGTATGGCGGCAGCCGTAAAACTGAGTAACGCTCCATTCCGTAGCGTCGAGCACGCGCTTGAGGCGGCCTACAGGGGTGAGTCCCTATCCGTGTGCATGATGAGCAGCGATCCACGTCACGGCGCCATCCGCTCGACTGTCACAGTCTCGCCCTACGACCAGACCGCGCAATCCGTGTTCGTCCTCGGCCTGATGCGCCGCTCACTCCCGGAGCAAATGCGCGACGTGCTGGACGCCTACTACACCGTGCCCCAGGGAATAACACTGGAGGGCCGCAAGGAGTGCTCTACGCGCCTCCTCAGCTGGCGCTTGTGGGAGCAGATGGGGCAGATCCCGGACCGCTGGTATCTCTGCGACGTGATGCGAGGGTGGAACAGGCACGGACAGCGCGAGCACGATGATGCGTGGTGGGCGGAGCATCTGAGAGCTACCCGGCGAACGCTGCGCAACTGGCGCACCGGCTGGAGCGAGCACAGCGGGATGATTCCTATCCTCGATGCGCTGCTGGATGGGGCTCATGGGCGGCTGCTGGACGTGTATCGGGAAGAGGGATTGTGCGAGTGAAAATATTTCATAATCCCCCCTTGCAATAGTCCCAAACGGGGACTAGACTGTATTCAAGCTCACCGGATGGCCGGGGGCAGAAGGGGAGAGAAGAAAATGAAAGTCCAAGTCACCAGCCACATTGAGATCGATGTCCGTCGCCCGACTGGTCTCGTTGAGACCATCGTCAAGGCGGACATGGTTACTATCTCGCGCTCCGACTTTGCGAAAATTAAGGAGGCCACTCGCAAGGCGGGTCGCGGCGAATGCATCGCCTACCGCATCGTCACAAAAGAGATCGAATCCGCTTTTGTCCCCACCGCCGCCGACATTGCCGAGGCCGAATACATCAAGGGCCGCAACGCCATCACCCGCATGATGGCTGGCGGCGAATATCACAGCTAAGAGGGATCCGGAAATGAAACTGACCTACTCCGCCTATACCGCCCAGCAGGATGGCGTTACCCACCACCACGAAGGGACTATCGAGGAGGCAAAAGCCTTGGCCATCAAATACGCCCACGAGTCGTTTCCGGCATGGGGATATGTGGGCTACGGGCCGAAAATTGTGGTCGCTGATGCCGAGACTAATCAACGGTTGATTGAGGAGCGATTGTAAGTTGGTCGCTCCAGCCAACCTGATCGAAGCCTGGATCGCCGTGTCGACGGCGACCCCAGGCCGCACGCTCGCTGATGCGGTGCGCGATATTGCCGCCGCAACCGGCCGGCCAATCCGGCAAAATAGGATCTACGAGTGGCGCGACGGAAAACGCACCCCGCCCCCGAACGTGCTGCGAGCAATGGCGCGTGTCGTTGCCCCGCGAATCCTCGGCGCGCACGGCATCAGCGCACGATCGGCGCGGGCGATTGCGGATGCGCTCACGCCGCCGGACAAGATTACCGAAAATAATGGTGAACCCCCCTTGCAATAGTCCCAAAACGGGACTAGACTGTATTCAAGCTCACCGGATGGCCGGGGGCAGAAGGGGAGAGAAGAAAATGTTGACCGGATCAGAAAAACAAATCGCGTGGGCCACGGAAATCAAATCTGGGATGGAGAAAATCGCGGCCAACGGGATCCCGGCGCTAGAGGCCCGCAGAGCGAAATATGCGGAGAAACTGGCGAGCAGCCCCGATTATCAGGTGATGATCGACGATATGGACCGCTACGTAGCCGCGCTCCGCAGACTCCCGGAAATTATGAGCGCCGAGTGGTTCATCGAGAATCGCAAATGGACAATCGGGACCGGAAACGAGGCCCATCTGGCCATGGCCATCGAAAAATATTTCGCCAACTAACAGAGGATAACGGTGATGATCAGACTATTCATGAATCACGCGGAATCGACGGTGTGGCGCCCGGTATCAATAGCGTATGCGGCCGATCTGTGCAGTCGCCAGTATGGCGGGCACAGCCCGCTGGACTCGGCGAAGCGGCAGGAAATTCAATTGCGGGCGCTCGCCGTTACCTATCCCGGCGTCGAATTTACCGATTGCACCAGGAAGGATTTTAAAATTTCGTGCGGAGATTATCAGATCATGAAATTCGACACTGACCGCATCCCGGCCGATTATGAAGTCGAGATGTGGGCGACAGAGGATCCATCGTAATTCCCGCTTGACCTCCATTTCCGCGTTTTGTACCATGTATGCTAGGTGGCGAAAGTTGCCATTACGACGCAACAGTCATACGCATGGCGACCGAAAGAGCCAGCCACCGGCCTGAATCGGGGCCGGTCGCCAGCCGTATGACATCGATCAATGATGCTGAATGCCCGGGCTGACGGGCGAGGATAGGCGGACCTCTCTCCGTACCCGGGATTGGTAACCCGGATCCGCGGCTGAATCTGACCATGAGCCGGAGACCAGCACCGGCCAGCATCACCCAAGCAACCCAAGCCCTCTTCGGAGGGCTTTTTCATTTGGGCCTTTCGCATATTGGTAAATGCAACCGGCTCATAACCGGCCGAACAGGGTTCGATTCCCCGGAGGCCCACCAATTCACCCAGCCCGCCACGTGCGGGCTTTTGCGCTTCTGGACCTATGCCATACCAGATTATCCAGGGCGACTGCCTGAGCGTCATGCGGCAGATGCCGGATAATTCTGTCGATTTGGTCGCGACCGACCCGCCCTATTTCAAGGTCAAGGGCGAAGACTGGGACCGCCAATGGGATAAGCCGGAGGAGTTCCTAGCTTGGATGGGCGAGCTATGCGAGCAATGGCAGCGCATCCTGAAGCCGAATGGGTCGCTGTATGTGTTTGCCAGCCCAAAGATGGCGGCGCGGATAGAGATGTTAATCTCGGCCAGACTCAACGTCATGAATCGCATCACATGGCGCAAGCATGACGGGACCGTGAACGAAGGCGGGCTATGGAGCAGAGCCAATAAGGAATCGCTCCGGCGATTTTTTGAGCAGAAAGAAGAAATCATCTTCGCCGAGCATTACGGAGCCGACAACATCGCCAAGGGCGAGGCCGGTTACGAGGACAAGTGCGATGAGTTGCGCGGGTTCGTGTTTGAGCCGCTGCGGGCGTATTTGGCGGGGGAGCGCGACCGGGCGGGATTCACCACAAGGCGGGTAGCCGAAGAGTTCCAGCGCAAGACCGGGAGCCGCACGGTGACCGGGATGGCGGGTCACTGGTTCGAGCGCGTCCAATGGACGCTTCCGACCGCCGCTAATTACGAATGGCTGCGCCAGTTGTTCAACGTTGGCGAGTACGAATTCCTCCGCCGCGAGTACGAAGACCTCCGCCGCGAGTACGAAGACCTGCGGCGCGAGTACGAAGACCTGCGGCGGCCATTCGCCGTCACGGCAGACGTTCCCTATACCGACGTGTGGGACTTCAAGACTGTTTCCCACTACCCCGGCAAACACGTTTGCGAGAAGCCCCTGCCGCTGCTGGAGCACATCATCAAGACGAGCAGCCGCCCCGGCGACGTGATCCTCGATTGTTTCATGGGCAGCGGGTCCGCAGGAGAGGCGGCAATCCGAAATGGGCGCAAGTTCATCGGAATTGAGAAAAGCGCAGAGTGGTGTGATAAAGCTGGCGAGCGATTGAAGCAAGCAGTGGCCAACCAAGATTCGCCGGTAACACCAAGAGACCAACAGAAAGGAGTTTCAAAATGGCAGCAAAACCAAGTAAGCCTGCAAATCTGAAAGCCCACGGCCAGGCCGTCAAGGCTATGGCCAAGGATGGCGCGGTTGCCGGCGTAAAGCTCGGCCGCGCGGCGCTGAAGAAGTTGCCGCGCAAGGGCTGAGCGATGGGCGACATATCCGCGCATTTCCGCCGGCAGGAATTCGCGTGCCGCTGCGGGAAGTGCGGATTCGCCGCCGTCGATGCAGAGCTGCTGGCCGTCCTTGAGGATGTGCACGAGCATTTCGACGCCCCCGTGAGCATCACGAGCGGCAATCGCTGCGAGCGACACAATGCCGAGACACCCGGGGCTGCGCCGGATTCGGAGCACACAAAGGCGATGGCTGCGGATATCAAAGTGCACGCCGTCCACCCCGATCGAGTAGCCGACTACCTGGAAGCCAAATATCCAGACAAGTACGGCGTCGGCCGGTACGTCGGGCGCACCCATATTGACGTGAGGCCGGCGAAAGCGCGCTGGGATAATCGATGAGCCTAGACCCACTCACCAGCCTGCTCGACATCGGCGGCAAGCTCATTGACAAGCTCATTCCTGATCCGGCCGAGAAAGCGAAAGCGCAGCTCGAACTCATGCGCCTCCAGCAATCCGGCGAGCTCGATGAGCTGAAAACGCGAATGAGCGCCATCATCAGCGAGGCACAGAGCGCGGACCCGTGGACGAGCCGGGCCAGGCCATCGTTCCTGTATGTCTGCTATTTCCTGATTTTGATGGCCGTCCCCATGGGCGTCCTGAGCGCATTCTCGCCCGCGACCGCGACAGCTATCGCCGACGGGTTCCGCGCCTGGCTGGCAGCTATCCCGTCCGACATCATTACCCTGATGGGCGTCGGCTATCTCGGATATACCGGGGCGCGGAGCTGGGACAAGACCAAAATCAAATAACGAGCGGGCGGAGGAGGCGAATTACTCGCCCCCTCCCTTTCGCCCTGTGGACGCACGCTCCCGCTCCCGTTTGAGGGCGCGGTAAATGGTCGATGGCTCAACACCCTCGGCAAGAGCGGCAGCATGAGGGCTAACCCCCGCCCTGATACGGGCGAGGGCGCGCTCGGTGGCTGCGGATTGGCGGCCGGCCATTATTCGGCCTCACCTTCGACAATGCGCCAGAACTGTTCGAGGTCCATGCCGTTGATGGGGTGCTCCTCATACGTGCACCCAATGGACGGCGCGTTTTCCCAGATCCAGCGAGTTACACGCTCCATCTGCTCATCGCTCAGATCGCCCATGTTGGCGGCCCAGGTGGTGGCATCGCGGCGGCTGGTCAGTTTCATGGATTCGGTGATCATGGTTCTTTCTCCTTCTCGCCCGGACAATCCGCGGCGTTGGAAAAAGAATAGTGCATCGCGCACTAGTTCAACATATCCCAAATGGGATATACGCAATCGATTCAGCTAAAGGTGCAACGTTGCACCTTTGAGAGAAAGCATCAGATAAATCAACGAGATAAAACGAGCGGGGCGGGGAGGACCTTGGCGGGCCCTCCATGCCCCTGGCCACACCTGACGCACACATCAGGCGGGTTGAGATGAAACTACACCAAACAAACGAACACCAGACACCCCCCGATCGGGGAATTGCGCGCCAAACCACATGTGCTACCGCAGAGCGGGCGAGGTAGTCGCAGTGTGGCTATCGACATTGACAAAGCAAAAATCAGCGTTCCGCTCAAACTGGTCTATGCCGGGCTTGTTGCGTTCGGCGGCTGGTGGATCATGCAGCAATTCATGCCGCTGGTTGAGCGCGTGCGGCAGCTGGAGCGGGATATCACCGCACTCCAGACACAGCGCCAGTCAGATCAGGAACGGATGACGCGACATGAGGCCCTGGATGATGAGTTCCGACGCAATCACTGAGGGGATCGAATACATGGCCGCACTGATTCGCGTCATGTCGCTGGGAGGGATTGCGGCAATCGCGCTTACGCTCGGCATGCTGGTATCGGCGGCCCAGTATGACCTGACCGCGTTCGCTGACATGTTGACGATGCTGGCGCTATGCCTCACCGCGGTCGTCGCCATTCACCACGCAGCCGAGGGCGCCGACTGGCATGCAATCATTGCCTACGGCGTGACGCTCGGCATGTACGGCGCGTGGTTATCGCCTATCGTGTCCGAGGCTGCGAGCCTGTCGCTTTTCAACCTGGCCGTGATGGCCGCCACATACTCGATTTACAGGAGCCGAAAATGAAACCTAAGAAAACCCCCGCCCCGCGCAAGAACCCCAAGCCCATGATGGGCCGCCCCAAGCCCGGCATGGCCGACGGTGGCGCAGTGAAGAAGGACGGCAAGAAGGGTTGCAAGTGACGCCTGACACCTTGCCTGATCACGTCATCTATGTAGATGTGTACGACACGCAGGTCGACGTCTGCACCTCGTCGGAATCGTGGTACGCATGGCATGCAGCAAGAGATCTAGAGCCGGACGATACGCAATCGGCGCATGGACTGGCGGGCATGCTCACGGATCCGGGCGGGACGACGTGGTTCGTTATGTACATCCACGAGGGGTGCCGAGTCGAAACAAAAGCCCGCGAGTGCCTGCATATCGCGTGGTATCTCCTGAGCTGTAAGGGCATTCGGGTAGACGAAGACAATCATGAGGCGCTCGCTTATTTGCAGGCGCATCTATTCCGGAAACTGGAAGAAGCGACAATGCCCAAGGACTCCAAAGTTGGCCGCTGCGTGACCAAGCTCGACAAGACTAAAGCAAAAGGCGCGGCCATTGCTATCTGCCAGGATGCAACGGGCCTGAGCTATGCGACCGGAAAGAAGCCGAAGAGCAAGGGCAAGAAATGATTATCCAAACGGGAGAGGAAGGCGAGTAGTGGCGAGGAAACCGCCGAAAACGCAGGCGCCGTCGAAAGAGGCGCGCCCCGTCGGTCGCCCGACCGACTACCGCGAAGAATACGCGGAACAAGCGCGCAAGTTGTGCCTTCTCGGGGCGACCGACAAGGAGTTGGCCGATTTTTTCCATGTTGAGGAGAAAACCATCAACAATTGGAAGGCGGCGCATCCGGGATTTTTACAGTCCATCGTACGCGGGAAGGACTTGGCGGACGCCGAAGTCGCGGCCAGCTTGTATAAGCGCGCCACGGGAATGACCGTGAAAGAAACGCGCATGAGCGGCGGCGGCGATGATGAAGGCCCGGCAGCGGTCGAGACCATCAAGGAAATTCCACCCGACACCCAAGCCGCGTCCCTTTGGTTGCGCAATCGTCAGGCGGCAAAGTGGCGCGACAAGACGGAGCAAGACGTGAAGACGACAGCAGAGGTGGTCCACGTCTATCTCCCAACCAATGGCAGATAGAGATCTCCGCCCGCAGCCAGGGCCACAAGAGGCATGGCTCAGTTCTCCGGCCGACATCGCTATTTATGGCGGCGCGGCTGGCGGCGGTAAGTCGTTTGCCCTGCTGCTGGAGGCGCTGAGGCATACCGGGAACGCAGATTTCGGAGCCGTGATATTTCGGCGAACCACTCCTCAGATACGGAATGAGGGCGGACTCTGGGACGAGAGTACAAAGATTTACGGCGCACTCGGGGCGACGCCAAAACAGCAAACGCTCGAATGGCGATTTGGGTCAGGCGCGTCAGTGTCGTTCTCCCATCTGGAGTACGACAGCGACGTTCTTTCGTGGCAGGGCGCGCAGATACCGCTGATCGGGTTCGATGAGCTGACCCATTTCAGCGCAAAACAGTTTTGGTACATGCTGAGTCGTAATCGCTCAACATGCGGCGTGCGGCCATACATCAGGGGCACATGTAACCCGGACCCGGACTCGTTTGTCGCTGAGCTGATCGCATGGTGGATAGATCAAGAGACGGGTTATCCGATACAAAAGCGGTCCGGGGTGATTCGTTATTTCGTCCGAGTGAATGACGCTCTTTACTGGGCAGATAACCCTGACGAGCTGAGACGTAAGTATCCGACGGTGGGAGAACCGAAAAGCTTTACGTTTGTGGCGGCGTCCATTGAGGACAACAGGATTCTGATGGATGCGGATCCGGGGTACGCAGCAAACCTGCATGCGCTAGCCACGGTGGACAGAGAGCGCCTTCTTCGTGGAAACTGGCGGATCCGCGACGAATCGGCCAGCATCATCAAGGCCAAGTGGTGGCAGATGTGGCCGAAAAAACAGCCGCTCCCTGAGTGCTATCACATATTCGACAGTTGGGATACGGCATTCACTGAGCACGACCGCAACAAAAAAGACAACGAGAAATCGGCGCACTCCGCGAGAACTACGTGGGGCGTATTCGACGACCCCGTGAGCAGTCAGCCAGCCATGATTCTACTCGATGGGTGGAATGGTCGGGTCGGGTATCCGGAGCTTCGGGAGAACGCCAAGAAACATCACAAGGGATTTGGCGTAGACGTTGCGCTGATTGAGCGAAAGGCGTCCGGTATCTCGCTCATTCAGGACATGAAAAAGCTTCGCCTTCCTGCCCGAGGATTTGATCCGGCGCGGTACGGCGACAAGGAGCAACGAGCGCACTTGGCGACGCCATACTTTTCTTCCGGGTTGGTCTATTACCCGGAGGATCGAGAGTGGGCGCGCAAGGTGATAAATTATGTCGCCTCGTTTCCTGTCGGAGAAGCGCCGGCTGCGGACTATACCGATACCGTTAGCCAAGCGGTGATGTACGTTAAGCGCCGCATGTGGCTAACTCCTGAGGATGTTCCGCGGAATGACGAGCCAGACCGCGACCAGACCGAAGAAGAGATCGAAGACGCGCCACCTAAGAAGAGGGCGGCGTATGGGTGAGATATGAGCAACGAAACATTCGGCATAATCATTTCACTATGGTTCGCCGTGTCTCTGCCGTGCGTTATCATTGTTATGGCGCAGGAAATCGATAAGCGGAGGGGTAACAATGGTTAGCGCGGCCCCTGCAATTGAAGAATTACCGGATGAGTGGGCGATTGCCATTCGATGCTTGGTTCCGGCATCGCGGTTTATTGAGGTTCACGGGCAGGAAGCTCCTGAGCAATTCCGCGTGAAGCTCAAGAGTGGAGCGTGGGCGGTAACCCGAGAGTTTTTTGAAGATTTCATACCACAGAAACAATCAATATGGCGACTTGGGCAACGACGCAACGTGTCGTATTTTGCCTAGCAATCAAGCGCAGAGTGTTTGCTTAGGCGTTGCGTCCTAGCGGTCAAGCTGGCATTGGCCAGTACGGGAACGCCAAGGCGGTGAGAGTCCGCCATCAATCCGGCTTTGGTGTGCCAGCTTCGGTTTAGCTGGCGCTGCGGAGATAATAGCCGCACTGTCAACGCTAGCTCAGGCCGGTAAGTCTACTGAGCGCTGGTTCTAATCCAGACAAAGCCGCCAATCAATCGTAGATGAACAGCGCACATAGAGCGTGGGCTACCAACGGACCCCTGTGCAGGTAGCATCTGGCCCGGTATTTACCAAAGCGTCTGATGAGGTGAGTAACGCCACCGAAACGCCGCGAGGCGTAGCGCGGAGTCGTCCCAGCCGGGGAGCAACTGACGACCAGGGGGTCCACTCTCTATGTGCGTTGAGCAACAGAACAAGCGCCTATCTCGACGGAGAGAAAAGCCGGTCACCCGCCCGGCCTGGCGCTCCTAATTCTGCGGGGCTGTGAGGGTGATGGCGATGCGACCAATTGATTTTGTTGTATTCGATGGAGATTCTGAGCCGAATACTCCGGCATACAAGGTAGCCGAGGCGATGGAGACGCCAATTGCCATTCGCGGTCCGGATGGAGAGTATGAGGTTATGAGCTATTACCTCGGGGATGAAGGGATGATCATCGACATCCGGCGCAAGGAGTGATGGCGATGAATGACAAAGCAAAGCAATCGGACTTAGAGCGTTTCGAACAGGCTATTTTGGAGAGACTGGCAGAGCTAGTAGCCGGTGATGACTACGAAGAACTTGCGGCGGCGCGGTATGTGTTAGGTGGCGGCCATGTTTGAGCGCATCAAGCTGTTGTTCCCGTGGTATCGCGGACTAAAAGAGGCGGAGGCGGAGTGCGCGCGGCTTCGTGCCGATAAATACTTTTCAACGCGCGTATTGAATGAGGTCATGTGCAAACTGGCCGACTCCGACGCACAAGTGCACGAACTCGCCGAAGCCAACCGCCAGCTCATCAACCGCGCCAAGCGCTACCGAGAGCAGATGCGCGAGCATGGCATCGAGCCGCGCATGGAGACGACGCGAGGACCGGGAGAGCCGGAAAGGCTTGGTACGAGCAAGCCTGCGCCGCTTCCGGATGGCTTGGTCGAGATTTCCGCTAAGTCGCTGCGAGTTGATAGACACAAGAACAAACGCAAGTAGCAAGTAAGAGATAGACAACCACACAAACCCGCCTAGTGCGGGTTTTTGTTTATGGACAGATGCGAATGAATGAAAAACAGAAAAAAGTGATCGAAAAGGCGAGGGAAGCAATTACCTTGCTTCTATCGGTACATGGGAAAGACGGAGAACTCGCTGGCGGATGGCGAATAAAGGAGTTTGTCGATCTTCATGAGGCCATCAAAGATATGGACGGCAACATAAAGAGCTGAACAACGAGCTAATGTAGAAACAAAGCCGCCTTAGTGCGGCTTTTTTATTGCCCGAATGAGAAGCAAATGAACGAAGTTATCCACGTAGATGGCCCGCCGATGGCGTATTTCGAGGACGAATCGGGCAGACATATGTATCGCTATCTGGGAATGACAGGAAGCGACACGATGGCGATAGCAAAATGGATAACCGACACGATCCGTCGCATCAACGGAGCCGCCGGTCGGTTGCTCGATTCCGATGACACGTCTGTAGTCGTCGTTTGGCGGTCTCGCCCAAGCATAAGGGCGACGTACAAGGACGATGGAATATGGACTGGCTCGCTCGTTGCAAGAATGAGGCTGACAACAATTCCAGAATTGAGCGATGAGGAATGGCGCTGCCTTGTCGGAAACCACGGATGGATGGATAGGCCAATCACCAACCCATCATTCGCAAATAATAATGGCGTTGAAGATGCCTAACAGCCTATCAGACACCATCGCCATCCCCGACGAAATGGATTCGATCCAATTCGCGGAAGACGGAATGCAAGAGACGCCCATCGAAGCGCTGATTGCCATCCGTGACGAGGTTGGCGAAGAGGCGTTGACGGACGAGGAATACGCGCTCCTGTCTCAGTATGAGCGCGAGACTGTGCCTGCCGAGAACGCGAACGATCATCAGGCCAATCTCGCCAAGTTCGTCGATGAGCGCGACCTCAACAAAATCGCGCTCGATATCCTCAACTGGGTGGAGTGGGACGAGGAATCGCGGGCCGAATGGCAGACGCAGGAGCAGGCAGGTATCCGGGCGCTCGGTGTGAGCCCGAACGTAGACGGTGGAGCGAATTTCAAAGGCGCGTCAACGGTTGTTCACCCGCTGCTTGGTGAGGCGTGCGTACAGTTCGCCTCTCGCGCCATGGACGTGATGTGGCCGGCAGATGGCCCGGTGAAGTCGAAAATACTCGGTGCCATCAACGAAGAGCGCCAGGAGCAGGCGAAGCGCGTCGAGCAATTCCTGAACTACCAATACACGGAGCTGATGCCAGGCGCATTCGAGCAGACCGACAAGTTGCTAATTCGTTTGCCGCTGTCTGGCTCCTGCTTCATCAAGGGCTATTTCGACCCCATCAACGGCGTGATGCGCTCCCTCGTGGAGCCCGCGGATTTCATCGTTCCCTATCGCGCCACTGACCTACAGACCACGCCGCGCTACACCGAGCGCGTTCTCATGTCGCAGAACGATGTGAGACGGCGCCAGGTTGCCGGCCTGTATCGCGATGAGGATCTAATAGCACCGACCGAGGATAGCCACGAGCAGAAGCGCGATATCGTCATTCAGGAGATTTCAGATACCGAGGGGCGCAGCGAACAGCAGTTCGTTACCGATGACCATAGGCGCACGCTGTTCGAGTGCTATTGCGAATTGGACCTGCCGGGGTTTGAGGACACGAAAGGCGGCAAAAAGACAGGAATCGCTCTGCCCTATGTCGTGACGGTAGACAAGGATAGCCGTAAGGTCCTGAGCATTTACCGCAACTGGAAGCCGAGCGACCCGCAGAAGAAGCGAATCATCTACCACATTCACTACCGTTTTATGCCCGGCCTGGGGTTCTACGGGTACGGGTTGTATCACTGGATTGGCGGGATGGCGAAAGCGGCCACCGGATCGCTTCGTGCGCTGCTGGATTCGGCGTCATTCGCCAACCAGCAGGGCGGATACCGAGTCGGAGAAGTCGGCATCAAGGACGCCGACAAGCCGATAGAGCCGGGCGAGTTCCGCGAGATTGAAACGGAACTCGACGATATCAGGAAGGCTCTCATCCCGTTCAACTGGAAAGAGCCGAGCCAAGTGCTGTTTGCGCTTCTCGGCCACCTGGAGCAGATGGGGCAGAGGTTCGCCGGCACCACCGAAACGATGGTTGGTGGCGGCACTGAGAACACGCCGGTAGGGACCATCCTGGCCCGCATTGAGCAGGGCGCGAAGGTGTTCACGACCATTCAGCGGCGACTTCATCAGGCGGCAGGTCAGGAATACAAACTGATCGCGTGGCTTGATTCGGTTTACCTCCCTGACGAATACCCGTACGCCGTCGAGGGCGAGGACCGCGGCATCATGCGCGCCGACTTCGACGACCGCATTGATGTTGTGCCGGTCTCGGATCCAAACATTGCCAGCAACGTACAGCGATATTTCATCTCGCAGGCCGTCATGCAATTGGCCGAAACGGCGCCGGGACTGTACGACCAGCGGAAATTGCACAAGCGCGCGTTGGCTTCCCTGCGAGTCGATGACGCCGATGAATTGATGCCCGACAAGAGGGGCAAGCGTCGTGACCCGGTGAGCGAGGGCGCGGCAGCGATGGTTGGCCTTCCTATCCGCGCATTCATGGACGAACACCACCCGGCGCATATCGCCGTGCACCAATCGCAGATAACGATGGTCCCGCAGTCGTCGCCGCCGGCCGCCGCATTGATGGCTCATATCCAAGAGCACATGGCGATGAAATACCTGCTGGAGATGCAGGGCGCCATGGGGATGCTCTTCAAAATGCCGAGCGATGACGAGGAAGAATCCGAAGAACTACCTCAAGAGGTCGAGGCGCAAATCGCCATGATGGCCGCGCAGGCCGCGCAGCAAATGGCGCAACCGCCGCAGCCAGATCCGCAGGTATTGGCCATTCAGGCCGAGCAGCAGAGAAAGGACGAGATTGCCGCGAAAGAGCAAGAGCGGAAAGACGCGATAGCTCAATCGGACATCCAGAGAAAAGACGCAACGGCCGCGGCCGATATGCATCGTCAGGACATGGCCGCAACGCAAGATGCGGTCATCAAGTCGATGCAGGCAGATAGCCAGGTATTCGGCGCACAGATGTGATCGGACAAATCCGGGAAGAATTCAATCGCGCTATCGCAAAAGCGGTAGTGGACAAGACGGCGTTCTTGAGCGCCGGAAAAGCAGAGAGCTACGAACGCTATAAAGAACTGGCGGGCGAGATTCGCGGACTAGAAACCGCGGCAAAGATTTTGTTAGACGTGATCAAACGACACGGGGAGTTAGATGATGAGTGAAGCACCAGTACGGCCGGCGGGATGGCGAATCCTGGTGGAGCCGGTAGAAATCAAACGAGAAACCGCCGGAGGTATCGCGCTTCCAGAAGAATCGGTGAGGGCGCAGGAATACCTGCGGTACTTTGGGCGCGTGGTAGCCATGGGCCCGCTCTGCTACCGAAACGAGCGATTCAAGCTGCACCCGCAAGCGGAAGGATATGAACCGTTCTGCAAAATCGGTGACATGGTGGTCTTTGACCGTCACGCCGGGCAAGAAGTTCTCCAGAAGCGTGGAGATAACACGATTCGCTTCCGGGTTATTAACGATGACAACGTGCTGGCCGTCGTCACCGACGAGTCGAGCATCGTAACGCCAATGTAAGGGGCGATTATGGCAGAGAAAGAAAAAATTCAAGACGAACAGTATTCCGGCGCAGAGTTCGACACCATCGACGTGCCGGAGGACACGAAGACCGTCCTGTCCGACCAAGACGCTGCGCACGATGACAGCAAGGACGAACAACAGGAAACGCAGAAGCCCGAGCAGCTGGAGCAGCAACCGGACACAAAGGAACAGCGCCAACAGCGAAAGCGCAATGATTACCAGAAGCGCCTCAATGAGTTGGTACGGCAGAAGCATGAAGCAGAAGAGCGCGCCGCGGCAGCCGAAGCCAAAGCAGAGCTTCTCGAACAACGTCGCATAGATGCAGAGAAGGGGGCGAGCGAATCAACCGCCGCCATTCTCAAACAGCGCGAACAGGAGTTGATCGAGAGGCGCCGCCAGGCAGAGGAAGAGGGGAATCTCGCCGAGTCGAACAGGGCGACGGACGAGCTGTTCGCCGTTCGCGACAGGATGCGACCGAAGACCACGGAACCGGAGCGCGTTACAGAGCAGAGAGTTCAAGGCGAGCCGGAAGGGATGATTCCGGAAGCGGCGGCATGGCTTGAGTCGAATCAATGGTACACGGATCCAGGAAACAGCCATCTATCCGCCGAAGTTCAGCGAATAGAGCTGAGCCTTATTCTCCGCGGCTACAGCCTGAAAAATCCTGAGCAGGCAAAAAAGCTATATGCCGAGATTGACCGACGGATCCGAGAGTTGCCGGAGTTCGATTCTGTGCTTGGCGTCGAGGAAATCGAAGAGCAAGAAGTGACTGAGGTTCCGGAGAAAACGCCGGCGCCTCGCAACCACATTGCGCCGCCATCGCGCGGCGGTGAAGCTCCACCGCGCAAGAAAGCCGGCGAGCTGACGGATTACGACATTCGCACCATGAAACAGTACGGTCTAGATCACAAAGACCCGAAGGTGCGGGAAGCATATTTAAAGAGGAAGAGGGCCTAATCATGGCGAGAGGTGTACGGGGTAGTGGAGTTCGCACGAGTCGCGAACAAGAGACGCATGATGCGACGGACGTACATGATGACGAGGTCATTTTGTTCGAAGAGTCTGGCCCTTTGCCGAACATTCCAGCGCGCGCCGGCTATGACCAGCGGTGGGTGCGAGTGGCGACGAAAGAGGGTGATGACGCGCGCAACATTGCGCGGGCGGCACAGCGGGGATGGAAACCGCGCCCCGTGGAATCAGTGCCGAAAGCGTACCAATGGCTCACATCGAAACGCGAAGGCATCGGCGGCGTCATCGGAACGCACGACAACATTCTGATGGAACGCCACGAGGGAATTAGCGAGAAGGTGAATGCCATCAACAAGAAACGGCGGAGAGACCTGGAATCTGCCGTAAAAAACAACATTTTCCGCGAAAACGTAGGCGGATCTCACGCTGGCATAAGTCACAACACAGAGACTAGTGCAACCGTAGAGCGAGGCCGTCCGGTGCGTATCGCGGACGACTAAACGAGGTAAGTATAAATGGCAAATGTTAATTCGCCTTTCGGGCTTCGTCCCGTTCGGCATCAGTCGGGCGGCGAGATTCGAACGAATGAGTATTCGATTGCGTCCGCCTACAACACCAACATCTTCCACGGCGATCCGATTGAGATGACGGGCACCGGAAAGAACATCCAGCTGGCCGCCGCCGGGAATGCCGACAACATCGGCGTGTTCGTCGGATGCCGGTACGTCAACAGCCAGGGCGAGCAGAAATCCTCCAAATACTGGCCGGCAAGCACTGTGGCTACCGACATCGTCGCCCTTGTCTACGATGACCCGTTCATCGTGTACGAGTTCCAATGCGACACGTTGGCGGTGGGCGACATCGGTCAGCAAATCGCATGGAATGCCGGTACCGGAAGCACCACCACGGGCGTCTCTGGCGCGTATGGCGATGTTGGCGCTGGCACGGCAAGCACCGGCAAGGAGCTGCGACTCGTTGAGCTTAAGCGCAGCCCGGATAACGCCTATGGCGCATACGCCAAGGCATACGGCGTGTTCGCGGAGAACGCCTTCATGGGTGTTGTTTCCGGCGTCGGCGGCGTGTAAAGGAGAAATATCATGGCAGTAATGACACGCGCGAGTTTCGCGAAAATGCAGCAGGATGGTCTCAATACCATCTTTGGCTTGGAATACGACGATTACCCGACCGAGTACGATCAGGTATTCGATGTAAGCACGTCAGAAAAGGCGTTCGAGGAAGACCTGTTGGTCACCGGCCTCGGCTACGCTCCGGAGAAGTCCGAGGGCGGCGAGTACGCTCAGGACGAGGGCATGGAAGGGTGGACCAAGCGGTATACCCATCGCATCGTTGGCCTCTCGTTCCGCCTCACCGAAGAGGCAATCGAGGACAACCGCTACATTCAGCTCGGCCCCAAATACACGCGCGCAATGGCTCGCTCCATGCGTCAGTCGCAAGAAGTGTATTCGGCGAACGTGCTGAACAACGCGGTGGATACCGGCTATCTCGGCGGCGACGGCAAACCGCTTTTGGCGACGGACCATCCGCTGATGGGTGGCGGCACCATGAGCAATATGCTTTCGACTGCCGCCGACCTGTCGGAATCGGCAATTGAGCAGCTCCTCATCCAGATCCGTACCGCCAAGGATGATCGCGGTCTCCCCGTGATGATGAAGCCGGTTCGCCTCATCGTGGCGCCGCAGGGCGAATACAACGCCATCCGCATCCTGGGCAACAAGGATCGGCCCGGCACCGCAGAGCGCGACATCAACGCCATCGTGCGCAAGGGCGTGTTTGGCAACGACCCCGTTGTCATGACCAACCTCACCGATCCGGATGCGTGGTTCATCAAGACCGACATCAAGGATGGTCTGAAGGTGATCAATCGCACGAAGATGGTGGTGCCGAAAGCGACCGTCGATCCGTCTACCGGCAACATCATCTATCGCGCGCGGCAGCGGTACAGCGAAGGTTGGACGGATCCGCGCTCGTGCTACGGGTCTATGGGCGCCGGCTAACGGCTAACAAGCTAACCAGCAAAACGCAGCCCCGAAAGGGGTTTTTTTACGCCTGATGGGGCTGCGAACTTTAGGAATTCCTCATATCGAGGACCGCACAGCGGTCTAACAGGAGCAGCAACATGGGTAGTCTCAGCAAATTCCCGAACGGTTTTAACAGTGGCGTCGCGATCCGCGGCGTTACTGTTCTGAATTCTCACGGTGGCGATGTGTACTGGGTCGATTCTGGCGGCCTCCAGAATGGCGACGGAACGTTCACGCGCCCCTATCTGACCATCGACACCGCCATCAACAACTGCACCGCTAACAACGGTGATCTAATTATTGTCAAACCCGGACATGCGGAAACGCTGGCCACGGCATCGGCCATCACTGCCGATATTGCCGGCGTCGCCATCATCGGCCTGGGGTCCGGCGCCGACCGTCCCACGTTGACGTTCAGCGGCACGGCGGCGACCATGGTTATTTCGGCCGCATCGGTGACCGTGCAGAACATCATCACCAAGCCATCCATCGACTCCGTGGTCAGTCCGATTGTGGTATCGGGTGCCGATTGCTGGCTGGACATCGAGCATCAGGATGCATCCGCGGCCATCGAGGCAGTGGCGGCCATCCTGACCACTGCAGGCGCAGACCGTCTGCATGTGGACCTGAAGTATCGCGGCTTCATCGCTGGCAACGCCTGCGTGAACGCGGTCCGTCTGGTTGGCGTGGATACCGGCGAAATCAACGTGGACTTCTACGGCGTGGCATCCACCGCCATCGTGGAATTCCACACGACCGCCTGTCACAACATCACGGTTACTGGCAATTTCTACAACAGCGGCACGACCAACCTGTCCAAGAATGTCGTGGATACCGTGACGGGGTCAACGTGGAGCGTTCAGGGCTACGATTCCGCCGCGGCTCAGGAGTTCTCAGGCGGCTCGGGCGCAGCGATTGCCGGCGACGACATCGGCGCGCTCACTGCCGCCGTGGCTGTGATTGACGGATTCCATGATGTTCCGACGGCCGACGTTGCCACCAATTCGCAGATGCGCGATGTCATCGGCAACAAGACGGATGCCGGTGTGCAGGCCATTGCCGCCGACAAGAGCCTCGTAGGTTACATCAAAGGTCTTCTCGACATCCTGGCGGGAACCGCGGGCATCGCCTCGTTCCCCGCCGGCGCGGCTGCTGCAAATGCGGTCTCTATGGCCGAGGTCCTTCGATACACGCAAGAGAATGTCATCAATGGCACTGGTACGGCCTTGCCGACAAACCAATCGCTCTATGATGTCCTGGCCGGCGCCAATGGTATCGCCACTTTCCCGGCCGCCGCGGCAGCCGCTAACGGCGTGTCCATGGCCGAGGTATCGCGCTACATCTCGGAAAATCAGCTTGGCACGCTGGTATCGAAAGCTTATGCCGACCTGACTGGCTACGACGACGCCGCCGCTTTCACGGTGACCGGCGACGTGATGGTGAAGATCGTCGGTGTGGTAGGCGCAACGGCTATTACCTCAACATCCGGAACCACCACGCTGTCGGTTGGTACGACAGAGCTGGCAACCGGCGTACTTCCGGCCGCAACCATCGATAACACGCAATTTGCGGCCACCGACGTATGGGTCGATGCCAGCCCGGCTAACGATGTTGAAATCATGGCCTCGGATGCGTGGGTGATCGTTGGGGGAGGCGCCGATATCAACCTCGTTCGAAGCGTCGATGACATCACTGCCGGCGCTCTCACCTTGTACTGTTGGTGGAAGCCGCTGTCGGCCGGCGCCACGGTCGTGGCGGCGTAACACCACAACACCCCATAACGAGGGCGGCCTAGTGCCGCCTTTTTCGTTTCTGTCGAATCAAGGAGTTCCCAATGTTCAGTTCCGAATGGTTTTTGGAGCAGGCCCGCCTGGGCAATATGTACCACGCCTGCACTACCAACGCTGTCACCCTGTCCACTTTGAGCGCGACGTGTACTGGCCTTGTTCTGTCAAATCCGTGGGGTTCGCGCAAAAAGCTGGTAATTGCTCAGGCGCGGTTTGCGCCTTCGACCGCTCCCGCTGGCGCGGCCGTTGTGGGTCTTGCCATCAGCCCGGCTGTCAGCGAAACGGCTGTTACTCACACCGCTGCCGCCGTAATTCACAACGCCATTTGCACCGGCTCCAACGTCGATACCGGCCTCGGCAAGGCCGACTCGTCGGCAACGCTTCCCGCCGCGCCCGTGTGGCTGCGTCCGATCAGCTCTGTGGTGGCAGCATCGTCCATCTCTCCCGGCATGTATGTCGACGAAACCAACGGCGCCATCATTCTTCCGCCCGGCACGAACCTTTCGCTGTCGTACCTCACGACGGCCGCGGTTGGTGTCGGGTCTATGACGTGGGTGGAGATTGACGAGACCTAAGAACAGCGGGGGAGCAATCCCCCGCTTTCTTTCGGAGGGCATATGGCGCAATCAGTTATCACAAAAATCATCGACGGCAATACGTCGGTTTTTCACGTGTTTTTCGAGGGTGACGGCTCGGGCGATCTGATCGATGAAGTACTTATCGATCCGGCCACCAGTTTCGATCAGCCGATGGAAGCGAAGCCGGGTCTAACGCTGGAAAAATTGCACTATGACTTGGTGGGATTCAACGCCAAGTTGGAGTTCGATTATCTGACGGGCGACACGCCGGCATGGGCGCTCTCCGGTGGCACGGGGACGAAGATGGACTTTTGCAAGTTCTCCGGAATTCGCGACCGCTCTAACAAGCTGGATGGCACCGGGAAGCTGAAGATTACGACCGCCGGACTCGGTGCCGGCGACTTCGGTTCTCTCGTGATCCAGGTGCGCAAGAACTGATGTTAGCGTCCGTCCCCATCAACCGCGCCGCGCGGCAATTGCAGGACACGGGAGCGACACGCTGGACCGCGGCCGTGTTGCTCGATTACTGCAACGAGGCGATCCGAAAGATTGTCTCCGCAAAGCCTGAGCAACACAGAACGCGGGCAACTCGGCAGCTCACGGCCGCGCTGGCGTCGCAAGCCGTCCCCACTGGGTGTATCGCCTATTTTGGCCCGAAACGGAACATGGGCAGCGATGGAACGACGGCGGGCGCCGTTATCCGCGGGCCAGTCGAT